>Ga0116161_1000510_pt1 | contig 43751 bp, 36 predicted proteins | sample AD_JPNAS3_MetaG_FD_89877 | JGI IMG/M metagenome (GOLD analysis project Ga0116161, IMG submission 89877) | Active sludge microbial communities of municipal wastewater-treating anaerobic digesters from Japan - AD_JPNAS3_MetaG | ecosystem: Engineered > Bioreactor > Anaerobic > Digestate | place... | reverse complement strand
CGAACAAGCTCGGACTCCCCAACTTGTTGGGGGTGGGGTACGGCCCGAACAAGCTCGGACTCCCCAACTTGTTGGGGGTGGGGTACGGCCCGAACAAGCTCGGACTCCCCAACTTGTAGGGGGTGGGGTACGGCCCGAACAAGCCCGGACTCCCCAACTTGTTGGGGGTGGGGTACGGCCCGAACAAGTTCGGGAGTCCGGGGGCTAGGATATGGCCTCTGCCACGCCCAGGCGCTCGGCGAGGGCCTGGTGTTCGTGAGAGACCTCGTCGGGCAGGCGGCGGCCGAACTGGCTGAAGAACTGGGCCTGCTCGGTGAGCTCGGCTTCCCAGGCCTCGCGGTCGACGCTAAGGAGGTCCGCGAGCGCCCCGGCGGGCAGGTCGAGGCCTGCGAGGTCGAGCGAGCCGGGGGCGGGGACGTAGCCGATGGGCGTCTCGACCGCGGCGGCGTGGCCCTGCACGCGCTCGATGATCCACTTGAGTACGCGCACGTTGTCGCCAAAGCCGGGCCAGAGGAAGCGGCCGTCGGCGCCGGTGCGGAACCAGTTGACGTGGAAAATGGCCGGCGGGCACGGCATGAGGCCGCCCAGGCGCAGCCAATGGGCGAAATAGTTGCCCATGTTGTAGCCGCAGAAGGGCCGCATGGCCATGGGGTCGCGGCGGGTGACGCCCACGGCGCCGGTGGCCGCAGCGGTGGTCTCGGAGGCCATGCCGGCGCCGACGTAGACGCCGTGTTGCCAGTCGAACGACTGGAAGACCAGTGGCGCGACGCGGGCGCGGCGCCCGCCAAAGACGATGGCCGAGATAGGCACGCCCTGCGGGTCTTCCCAGTGAGGCGACATGCTCGGGCAGTTGGCGGCGCGCACGGTAAAGCGCGAGTTGGGGTGGGCTGCCTTGTCGCCATTGCGTCCCCAGAGTTGGCCGCGCCAGTCGATCAGCCCGGCCGGGCCGGCGCCGTTGATGCCCTCCCACCAGGGCACGCCGGAGGGCGTCAGGGCCACGTTGGTGAAGAGGGTGTCGCGCCGGATGGCCGCCATCATGTTGGGGTTGGTCTGGTCGCTCGTCCCTGGGGCCACGCCAAAGAAGCCGGCCTCGGGGTTCACCGCCCACAGGCGGCCGTCGGCGCCGATGCGCAGCCAGGCGATGTCGTCGCCCACCGTCCGCACCCGGTAGCCTGGGAGGGCAGAGACGAGCATGGCCAGGTTGGTCTTGCCGCAGGCGCTGGGGAAGGCGGCGGCGATGTAGGACACGTTGCCCTGTGGGTCTTCGAGGCCGAGGACGAGCATATGCTCGGCGAGCCAGCCCTGCTCGCGGCCCATAGCGCTCGCCAGGCGCAGCGAGAAGCACTTTTTGCCCAGCAGGGCGTTGCCGCCGTAGCCGGAGCCGATGCTCCAGATGGCGCGGCGCTGAGGAAAGTGCATGATGAAGCGGCGGCTGGGGCTCAGGTCGCCGATGGAGTGCAGGCCGGGCACGAAATCATCGGAGCCGCCCAGTTGCTCGAGCGCGGCGCGGCCCATGCGGGTCATGATGCGCATGCTGGTGGCCACGTAGACGCTGTCGGTCACCTCGACGCCCACCTTACTAAAGGGCGAGCCGAGCGGCCCCATGACGTAGGGCAAGACGTACATGGTGCGCCCCTTCATGGCGCCGCGGAAGAGGGGCAGGATCTGCTCATCGGCATCGCGTGGTGACATCCAGTTGTTGGTAGGGCCGGCGTCGTCGCGGCGGTCGCTGCAGATGAAGGTAAGGTGTTCCGTCCGGGCCACATCGCTCGGATGGCTGCGGTGCAGGTAGCAGCCGGGATAGGCCGTATGGTTGAGGCGATGGTAGACGTGCTCGCGCAGCCCCAGCTCGATGAGCGACTGGTACTCCTCTTCGGAGCCGTCACACCACACAATGCGATCGGGCTGGGTGAGCGCTGCGGCCTGGTTGACCCATCTTTCGAGCGCGGTCTCTGCCATGGTCTCCTCCCTGGTCGGTGCACAAAACCTTTGCCAAAAAAAACGCCGGCACCCGCCTCACGTTTCGTGAGACGAATGCCGGCCTACCATGCGGCCAATCTCCTGCTTGCTGGAAAGGCAGGGTATTGTCCGCCCCGTCTGCCGGGGGATGTCATGCAGCGCTGAAGACTATGACTGGGGATGCGGCGCCGTCAGAGCCATTTGCTCACGTCGCTATCCATGATGAGGACGATGATACGCTCGCCGGTGGCGGTGCTGACGTCGGTGAACAGGCTCAGCACCTTGCTGCCGGTGATGTCTTCGATCATGGATTCGAGAACGGGGCGCGAGGCCTCCACGAGCTCTCGACGCAGGTCCTTGAGCAGCGTACGGCCCTCTTCGCTCTGCGCCAACTGGCGCTCGGCCGGGGTCAGAAGGCCCTTGAGGCGTACGAAAACGGCATCGCCGATCACATAGGTGCGCACGTCGGCGGGGCCACGCCCCATCTGCTCAACTTCGAATTGGACCACCGCCTTGCTGATGGCCGCCTCGATCTGCCCTCTGGTCCGCCTCCCCATGAAGGTGAGCTTTCTCCTCGAATGCCGATGGCCGATTGATTCCCGGCCTATTATAGCGTTGGTTGCCGTGGGATGCAAATTCCGTGAGCCGCCCGGGCATGCCGCAGAACCGCCGGCGAGAATCGTTCGTAGTGCCGGAGAGCGGTGCTGGGGAGACACCTGACAGGTCTCCGGAGACCTGTCAGGTGTCTCCCCAGCACCCGCTCTGCTGCGAGGCGAGCTCGAGGCGTGGCAGGACGAGGGCCTGGAGCGGCAGCCAGGCGAGCAGGATGGCGATGCCCCAGGCGGTGAGGACGAGCCAGCAGCCGGCGCCGAGCACGGCCGGTTGCTGGGCGAGCGCGTTCTGCAGCACGGCGAGGCGCAGCGAGAGGGGGAGGTAGTCGCGCTGGGCGAGGACGAGCAGCGGCCAGAGGAGCGACTGCCCCTGGAAGAGGAGCGACATGGCGCCACCCAGCGCGGCGATGCCGAGCGAAGGCCGGAAGGCGAGTTGCAGGAAGGCGCCGGCGGCGGGCTGGCCGGCGAGGCGCGCTTTGTCGAGGAGCGGCGCGATGCCGTCAAAGTAGAGCGTGAGGATGTAGAACGCTGCCGGGCAGGCGAGGTAGGGGAGGGCGGGGGTCAGTGGACTGTCGTAGAGGCTGCCGGCGCGCACGGCCTCGAACAGGCCGGTGGCGACGGCGACGGGTGGCACGAAGCCGAGGGCGAGAAGCGCCAGGCTGGCGGCCCGGCTGCCGCGCCGGCCGAAGGGCTGCACGAGCGAGAGCGACAGGGCGGCCAGGTAGGCCGACGGCAGGCCGACGCCGAGGGTGGCGAGCAGCGGCGCCAGGGTGCCGTTGAGCAGCGAGAGCCCCGGCAGGAGCTCGGCAGCCGCCTGCGCCAGCGGTGCGCCACTGGGGTGGCAGGCCAGTCCGCTGCACCAGAGGTAGGCGAGCAGGAAGGGCAGGATGATCAGCGCGAGCGCGAGAACGACTGCCAGGCGTGCGAGGGAGCGATGGAGGATGCCACCAGGAAGGGGAGAGGTTCCCTCACCCCCGGCCCCTCTCCCACGTGCGCGGGGAGAGGGGAGCAGTGACCGCAGGGCCACCATCACGTGGCTCCCTCTCTCATGTGCGCGGGGTTCAGGGGCCGACAGGCGGACCTGTTCCCTCTCCCCCCTTGCCGCCGCAGCTGCGGCAAGGGGGGAGAGGGCTAGGGTGAGGGGGGATGCCACGGCGTGGCGAGCTTTTGGGCGGGCAGGAAGCGGCTCGCTGCTGTCCCCAGTCGGCCGCCGATGCGACGTTTCACCCTCACCCCTGCCCTCTCCCTCCGAGGGAGAGGGGGTAGTTGTCGCCCTATCTGGCTCTGGACGTGCGCGGGCCGGGGCACCCTCACCCCTGCCCTCTCCCTCTGAGGGAGAGGGGGTAGTTGTCGCCCTATCGGCCTCTGGACGTGCGCGGGCCGGGGCACCCTCACCCCTGCCCTCTCCCTCCGAGGGAGAGGGGGTAGTTGTCGCCCTATCGGCCGCTGAACCCTGCGAGGGAGAGGGAAAGACTGCTGCAGTTGCCCCGGCGGCGACCAGGCGCAGGCCGAGGCGCTCGCTCACGAGGCCAAAGGCGAGGCCGAGCCCGAGTGAGGCAGCGAGGAGCAGCGTGGCCTGGGCAGCGGCCGGCCCGAGCTGGCGCGCCTGGAAGGCGGTGCGAAAGGCGAGCAAGGGCGGTGTGAGCGTGGCGCCGTTGGGCCCGCCGCCGGTGGCGACGAAGGGCAGGGTGAAGGAGGCGAGGCCCGAGGCCGCTGTCAGCAGCGCCGCGAGCCCGAGCACGCCCATTCTGGCGCGCCTGCCGCGGGCCACGAGCAGCGCGGCCGCAGTGAGCGCCCCGCCCAAGCCGAGGAAGGCCAGTGCCTCGAGCCCCAGGTAGACGCAGAGGGCGCGGCTGCCGGTGCCGAAGGCGAGCGCCTGCAGCCAGGGCACGCGTTTGGCGGCGAGTGGCCAGAGGAGCGCCCATGCGGCCGGCGCCGAGAGGGCCAGGGGCAGGCCCAGCGCCAGGCCCGCTGCGAGGCGCGCCGCGGGATGCGCGCGCGAGAGCAGCCAGCCGGCCAGCGCGGGCAGAGCCAGGCCCGCCAGGCGCGCGGCGATGACGAGCAGGCTGTGGCCGAGCGCTGCGCCCAGGACGGGGTCGGCCGCCAGCCGGGCATAGTTGGCCAGGTCGGCCCACTGCCCCGGCCGGCCCAGCACGGCGGTTTGCAGGCTGAGCGCCAGGGTGCGCAGGGCGGGGTAGCCGAGGGCGAGCCCGAAGCCAAGCACGGCGGGCAGGAGCAGGAGGCTGCCCACCGCCAGGCGGGCGATCCGGCTCACCTTCTCTCGGGCGAGACGCAGCATGGCACGCTCCACATCGGCGAGTTGCCGCGCCCCGCGCGGCTTGCATGAGTATAAACTCCTCTTCCTGGCAGGCAAGCCGATTCTGCATCACGAAGATGACCGGGTCTGATGCTCCGCACACGCCCGGTTCGGACCCCTAACAAAGGGGGAAATGCTGGGCTGGCCGGTCTGCGCCGCCGGCTGCCCCGCCGGGCAGCCGGCGGCGCAGACCGGCCAGCCCAGCATTTCCCCCTTTGGGTTTTGAGCTGGGTGGCGGCGAAGCGGGCAACCCGGCAGCGCTGCTCAAAATGGACATCTTGAGGAGAGGGGCCTGCTCCTGCAAATGTTTGACGCGGCCCGGCTTATCGGCTACACTATGAGCAAGAACCAACAAAGGTAACCAGGAATGGCAGAAAAGCGCGACTATTACGAGGTCCTCGGTGTGGGCCGGCAGGCCACGGACGAGGAACTGAAGAAGGCGTTTCGCCGTTTGGCGCGCCAGTACCATCCGGATGTCAACAAGAGTCCGGACGCCGAAGCTCGCTTCAAAGAGGTCAACGAGGCCTATGAGGTGCTGCGTGACCCCGACAGGCGCGCCGCGTACGACCGCTATGGGCACGCGGGGGTACAGGGCAACGGGGCCGGCTTTGGCGATTTCGGCGGCTTTGGCTTTGGCGGGCTGGGCGACATATTCGAGGAATTCTTTGGCTTTGGCTCGCGGGCCGGCGCATCGCGGCAGGGGCCAGGGCGCGGCGGCGACGTGCGCGCGCAGGTGACGCTCACCTTCGAGGAGGCGGTGTTCGGCGCCGAGAAGGAGATCGAGGTCACGCGGCTGGAGGCATGCTCGAACTGTGGCGGCTCGGGCGCCGAGCCGGGCACGCAGCCGCGCCGCTGCCCCGAGTGCAACGGCCGCGGCGAGGTGCGCCGGGTGCAGCAGTCGCTCTTCGGCTCGTTTGTCAACGTCACCCTCTGCCCGCGCTGCGGCGGGCGCGGCGAGGTGGTGGGCACACCATGTAGCCGCTGCCGCGGCGAGCAGCGGGTGCCGGTGACCAAGCGGCTGGTGGTGACCGTGCCGGCTGGGGTCGATGACGGCAACCAGGTGCGCCTGGCCGGTGAGGGCGAGGCCGGCTTGTTTGGCGGGCCGCCGGGGAACCTGTTCGTGAGCCTGCGCGTGCAGCCGCACCGCTACTTCCGGCGCCGCGACAACGATGTGCTGCTCGACCTGAACATCAGCTTTGTGCAGGCGGCGCTGGGCGACAAGATCAAGGTGCCGACGCTGAAGGGCGAGGAGGAACTGACCATCCCTGCGGGGACGCAGACCGGCACGTCGTTCCACCTGCGGGGCAAGGGGGTGCCGTATCTGCGCCAGAATGGCCAGGGCGACCAGGTGGTGACCGTCCACATCCAGACGCCGACCAAGCTGACGGCCAAGCAACGCGAACTGCTGAAGCAGTTGGGCGAGGCGCTCGGCTATGAGGTCACCCCTCAGGAGTCGAAGAGTTTCTTCGATAGGGTGAAAGATGCATTCGGAGTCTGACGAACAACCTCCTGCCGGGGTGGCCGCAGGTGCGGGCGATGCTGACGCCCGCGAGGGGCCGCTGAACTGGGTCGAAGTGAGTGTGGTGGTGGATGCCGAGACCGCCGAGGCTGTGAACGCTCTCTTCGAGCAGCATGGAGACGGCGGCGCAGTTGTTGAGGAGGTGCCGCTGCAGCCCGGGCTGGTCGACGAGCGCGAGCTGCGCGATGCGCCAGCGCCGGAGGGAGGCCTCGCCGTTCGCCGCGTGATCAAGGCATTCCTGCCGGCCGGCGACGAGGCGCGGCTGGAGGCGCTGCGGCAGGCGCTGTGGCACCTCAGCCAGTTGCGGCCGCTGCCCGAGCCGGAGATCCGCGAGCTGGGCCCGGCCGACTGGGCGGAGGCCTGGAAGTCGGGCTACCAGGTGCTCACGGTCGGGCCTCGCATGCGCATTGTGCCCTCGTGGATCCCCTACGAGCCGGCACCGGGCGAGGTGACGATCACGCTCGACCCAGGCATGGCCTTTGGCACCGGGCTACACCCCACGACGCAGCTCTGCCTGCAGGCGCTCGAGGACCTGATCGTGCCGGGCATGCGCGTGCTCGATGTGGGCACCGGCTCGGGCATCCTCGCCATCGCCGCGGCCAAGCTGGGCGCGGCGGAGGTGCTGGGGCTCGATATCGACATGATCGCCGTGCGCACCGCCCGCGAGAACATGCAGTTGAACGGCGTAGACAGCGTGGTGCGCGTGGAACGGGGCTCGGTCGACACGGCCGACCACGGCGCCTACGACCTGGTGCTGGCCAATATCCTGGCCGAGATCAACGCGCGCCTGGCGCCCGACCTGGCCAGGCACACCGCGCCGCAGGGCTGGCTCGTGGCTTCGGGGATCCTCGACACGCGCGAGCCGGTCGTCACGCAGGCGTTCGCTGCGGCCGGGCTCGAGGTCGCGCGCTGCTGGCAGCAGGAGGACTGGCTGGCCCTGGGGGCCCGGCATACCGAATAGGAGGGGGTTTGGGTGGGGTTGGGGCTGCCCTGGCCCGCCCGCGGGCGGGCCAGGGCAGCCCCAACCCCACCCAAACCCCCTCCTATGGGCAGGAGCATGACGTGTATCGTTTCTTTGTGCCGCCCGAAAGCTTGCAGCGCGACCCGGTGGTCCTGACGGGCCAGCCGGCGCACCGCATCGGCCGGGTGCTGCGCATGCAGCCGGGCGACCATGTGCTGCTCCTCGACAACAGCGGCTGGGCCTACGAGACGGAGCTGACCGGATTCGGGGCCGATCAGGTAGAGGGGCACGTGGAGCGCAAGGTGCTCGCCAGCGGCGAGCCGCGAGCCAAGATCACCCTCTACCAGGCCATGCTCAAGGGCCACGGCTTTGAGACGGTGCTGGAAAAGTGCACCGAGGTGGGCGTGGTCGAGTTTGTGCCGCTCCTCTGTGAGCGCTGCGTGGTGGGCAGCCTGATGGACGTGGAGGGCCACCGCCAGGAGCGCTGGGAGCGCATCGTGCGCGGCGCCGCCGAGCAATCGCGGCGCGGCCGCCTGCCCCGGCTGGCGCCGGTGACGATGTGGCCCGTGGCCTGCCAGCGGGCGCAGCGCAGCGACGTGAGCGTCCTCCCCTGGGAAGAGGCCAAGGGGCCGGCGCTGCGCAACGTGCTCGAGGGCCAGGCTGCCGGCGATGGGGGCGCGAAGCACGCGCGGCCCTATTCGATCAGCGTCCTGATTGGGCCCGAGGGGGGCCTGACGCCCGAGGAAGCGCAGATGGCAGAGAGCAGCGGCATCCAGGTCGTCACGCTGGGGCCGCGCATCCTGCGCGCCGAGACGGCGGGGCTGGTGGTGGCAGCGGCGATCTTGTACGCGCTGGGGGATTTGGAGTGAGGCGTGAAACGTAATGCGTACTACGTACTACGTGACCTCCGTCACAACGCCATGCCTCGCTCTAGACGACATTACGCATCACGCATCACACTCGCAGACGGTTCGAAGGAGTTGCTCTCATGGCCAACGTGTACGACATTCTGGCCGAACGGGGCTTTATCTACCAGGTGACCGACGAGGCGGCGCTGCGGCAGGCGCTGGAGCGGCCGCTGACGCTGTACTGCGGCTACGATATGACCGCGACGAGCCTGCACATCGGCAACCTGACGACGATCATGCTGCTCCTGCACCTGCAGCGGGCCGGCCATCGCATCATCGCCGTGGTGGGCGCGGGCACGAGCATGGTGGGCGACCCCAGCGGCAAGACGACGGCGCGGCCGATCCTGAGCCGCGAGGAGATCGCTGCCAACCAGGGCTGCATCAAGGCGCAGCTCGCGCGCTTTCTCGATTTTGAGGGCGGCCGCGCGCTGATGGTCAACAACGCCGACTGGCTGCTGGAGCTGAACTATGTCCAGTTCCTGCGCGAGATCGGGCGCCATTTCAGCATCGCCGAGATGCTGGCCGCCGAGACCTACCGCCAGCGGCTGGAGACGGGGCTGACCTACCTCGAGTTCAGCTATCGTCTGCTGCAGGCGTACGATTTCCTGCACCTCTTCCGCAGCTACGACTGCCTGCTGCAGGTGGGCGGCTCGGACCAGTGGGGCAATATCACGGCGGGGGTGGACCTGATCCGCCGGGTGGAGGCCAGGCAGGCGTTCGGGCTGGTGATCCCGCTGCTCACGACCTCGTCGGGCGCCAAGATGGGCAAGACGGAGGCGGGCGCGATCTACCTTTCGGCGGAGCGCACGTCGCCCTATGACTTTTACCAGTATTGGATCAACACCGAGGACGCCGACGTGGGCCGCTTCCTGGCCATCTATACCTTCCTGCCGATGGACGAGGTGCGCGCGCTCGCGGCGCTCGAGGGCGCGGAGCTGCGGCGGGCCAAGGAAACCCTGGCCTTCGAAGTGACCACGCTGGTGCATGGCCGGCAGGCGGCTGAGGAGGCGCGGGAGGCCTCGCGGGCGCTCTTTGGCCCGGGCCGGCCCACAGGCGCGGCGCTGGAGGCGGTGCCCACGACGCACATCCCGCGGGCGCGGCTGGCGGCGGGCATCGCGGCGACGCAGCTCTTTGCCGAGACGGGCCTGGCGGTGTCGGCGAGCGCGGCGCGGCGGCTCATCCAGCAGGGCGGTGCCTATGTCGGCGAGCGCCGCGTGGACGACGTCAATGCCGCGATTACCGACGAGGCGCTGGAGGACGGCGAGATCCTGCTGCGCGCCGGGAAGAAGAGCTACCACCGCGTCGTGGCCGACTAGGTCGTGTTCGCAAACCCGTAGCATAGCCCCCCTTGGCCGCCGCAGGCGGCTTCGTGGGCGTCTTGGGCGGCGAGACTGGCGCCACAGAACGGCAAAACGGGCACAAGGCCCTAGGCTACGACGGTTTGCGAACACGACCTAGAGCTCGTCACCGAGGGGATGGTATTCACCGCAGAGGACGCGGAGGACGACGAGGCATCGTGTCATTGCGAGCGGAGCGAAGCAATCTCCACCTCGGACATGGAGTTGCTTCGCTCCGCTCGCAACCTGGGGCTGCTGCGCTGCGCTTGCAGCTACGAGATTGCTTCGTCGGCTGCGGCCTCCTCGCAATGACAGTCGCAGTTTCTGTGCCTGCACATGCTGCGCGGCGGCATGGGATACTCGCAATGACACGATGCCTCCGCGTCCTCTGCGCCTCTGCGGTGAGTTCTATTCTCGTTGGTATCGTGAGTGATGGGAGACCCCGTGACCAACCCCGACAAGGCGGCGGCTGTGGCCCGCCTTTTTGCCGCCATCGCGCCACGCTATGACCTGATGAACCGCCTGATGACGGCGCGCATGGACGTGGCCTGGCGTCGCCGCGCCTGTGACCTGCTGGGGCGGTTGCCCGAGGGTGCGATGGTGCTCGACGTGGGCACGGGCACGGCCGACCTGGCGCTGACGATGGCGCAGCGCCAGCCGGGGCTGCGCGTGCTGGGGGTGGACCTCTCGCCCGAGATGCTGGCGCTAGGCCGGCAGAAAGTGGCGCGCGCCGGGCTCGACGGCCGCATCGCCCTGGTGCGCGGCGACGCGCTGGCGCTGCCCTGCCCCGAGGGCGCGGGAGCGGCGGTGGTCTCGGCGTTTACGCTGCGCAACGTGGCCGACGTGCCGCGGGCGCTGGGTGAAATGCGCCGCGCCGTGCAGCCCGGCGGCGTGGTGCTCTGCCTGGAGCTCTCGCAGCCGCGCCTGCCCGGATTCCGCCCCCTGTTCCGCCTCTACTTTACCCGGCTCGTGCCTGTGCTCGGCGCCCTCGTGGCGCGCAGCCGCGCCGCCTACACCTACCTGCCGCAGTCAGTCGACGCCTTTCTCTCGCCGGCGGGCCTGGCGCGCGCCATGGAAAACGCGGGCCTCGACGTCGAGCACGTCGAGCCCCTCGCCCTCGGCGCCGCCGCCATCCACGTCGCCCGGAGAATGCGATAGGACATCTCACCGCAGAGGCGCAGAGGACGCAGAGATGATCCAAGATACCTCCGTCCTCTGCGCCTCTGCGGTGTATCTATCATGTGGGCGTGATAGGATTCCCCGCCTCGCGCTGTTACTTTTTCGCTCGTTCTGCGATAACATAGTCGAGCGGTGACTGCTCGGCCTGCCATGCTATGGCCTCTGAACCGCGAAGGACGCCAAGGGCGCGAAGGGGACGCCAAGGTTCACAGCCAGGATTCACCAGTTCCCCTTGGCGTCCTTCGCGTTCTTGGCGCCCTTCGCGGTTCATGGTTCGTGCCTGCAGTGACGGGCTGAGTAGCAGCGTCGAGCGATGATCGCGCGATCGGTTCGCTGGTGAGGTGCATCGATGACAAGTCTACCCCTGGCGAGGGAGGCCGCGGCGGCGCCATGCGAGGATGATGCCGCGTTGGTGCAGGCGGCGCGGCGCGACGTGGCCGCGTTCGCCGCGCTGTACCACCGCTACGTCGGCGCGGTGTACCGCTACCTGTACAGCCGCATGGGCAGTGTGGCCGAGGCCGAGGACCTGACGGCGCAGGTGTTCACCGAAGCGCTGCAGGGCCTCGGCGGCTACCGCGAACGGCAGCGCTTTGCCGCCTGGCTCTTTGCCATCGCGCGCCGCAAGGCAGCCGACCACCACCGCCGCCGGCGGCCAGAGCTGCCGCTCGACGAGCGCCTGCACAGCGCGAGGAAAGAGTCGGACCCGCTGGCGCAGGTGCTGCGGGCGGAGGCGCTCGAGCGGCTGGCCGGGCTGGTGGCCGGGCTCGACGAGGCGCAGCAGGAGCTGCTCAGGCTGCGCTTTGCGGCGTCACTGAGCTATGGCGAGATCGGCGTGCTCGTGGGCAAGAGCGAGGCGGCGGCCAAGATGGCCGTGCATCGCCTGCTGCACCGCCTGCAGCAGGGTTGGGAGGACTGCGATGGGTCAGCATAACGATCTGACAACGGCGCTGCCGGTGGAGGGGGCACTGCGGGAGCTCTACGCCGCCGCGCCCGAGCCGGCGTTCGTCGCCGGGCTCGAGCAGCGGCTGATCGCGCAGGCGCGCAGCCTGCCCGCGTACAACGAGGATCTGCACCGCGAAGGACGCGAAGGGCGCCAAGGGATGGAAGGAAGCCTCTTGTCGTGTCTGCGCGCTCTGCTTGGGCCGGCACATAGAACCTTGGCGCCCTTCGCGTCCTTCGCGGTTCAAACCTCCCGTCGTCGTTGGGCCGTGGGTGCCGCGGGGCTGGTGCTGGCGCTGGCGGTGGCGCTGCTTGCCGCCGGGCCGGCCGAGGTATTGGCGCAGGTGCAGCGGCTGCTGGGCTACGTGCCGGGCATCGGTTTTGTGGACCTCGACCAGGCGCGCGTGCTGGCGGCGCCCGAGGCGCTGACGCGCGAGGGGGTCACGCTCACCGTCGAGCAGGTGGTCGCCCGGCCCAACGGCACCACGATGGCCATCCGCGCCGCGGGCCTGCCGCCGCTGGTGCCTGTGGAGGCGGGCGAGGCGCCGGCGCTGCGCCTGGCCGACGGCACGGTGCTGGCGCATACGGGTTACCAGTTACGCTACGGCGCGGGCACCATCCAGTTCCCGGCGCTGCCCGAGGAGGTCTACCGGGCGACGCTGGTGCTGCCGCGGCTGCCGCTCGTGCCCGCGGGCGCGGCGCCGGAGGGCTGGGAGGTGCCGCTGGTGCTGCGCGCGGCGACCGGCGAGCTGGCAGCAGCGCTCTTCCCGCAGCCCTACCGGCCGGCGGCGGCGAGCGACAGCCACGAGGGCGTGGCGCTGCGCGTGCTCGATGTGGCGCAGGGCGCCGAGGAGACGGCCGTGCGCCTGGCGCTGGAATGGCAGGACGCGCGCGCCTATGCCTCCGCCATCGGCGGCAGCGCCTACCTGCGCGATGACCTGGGGCACGTCTACGGCGTGGCCACGCGGCCGGGCAACGGCTCGTTCGTCGAGACCGAGGTTATCGCCATCGACCCCGCCGCGCCGCGCCCGACGCCGGCGCCGGCGACGCGCGAGGAGACGTTGGCGTTCACGCCTGTGTCGCCGCAGGCGCGCGAGCTCACGCTGCTCTTGAACGAGATACACTCCACCGTGCCGGCCGCGGCAAGCATCACCGTGGACCTGGGCGCCGCGCCCAGGGTGGGCGACTCCTGGCCGCTGGACGTCGACCTCGACGTGGTCGGCGTGCCGGTGCACGTCAGCGGCGCGCGGCTGGTGGAGGAGGTCGCCGGCCCGCGCGAGGCGCCCGAGCGGCGCAGGGCGCTCGAGTTCGACTTGGTGCTGCCGCCGGGTGAGGGCAGCAGGGCATTGACTAGCCTGAGCCTCGACGGCGGCGCGGCCGGATTCGGCGGCGCCGGCTGTAGCGGCGGCATGGGGCGCATGACGGCCGCGGTGTACGTGGGCGAGGGCGAGCCGCTGCCGCAGGGCCGGGCGCAGGTGCTGGTGCGCGAGGCCATGCTGAGCCTGCGCGGGCCGTGGACGGTGAGCTGGCCGGTGCCGGGCGCGGAGCCGGTGGGGGTGTCGCCCGCCGTGCTGCGCCCCATGGTGAGCCAGCGCCGCGGCGAGATTGTGCTGCGGCTCGACGAAGCGGTGCTCAGCGACCGGCTGACGAGCCTGCACCTGTCGCTGGCCGAAGCGCCGGCCGGGGTGACGCTCAGCGGCAGGGACAGCTTTGCCGCCGCTCCCGGCGAGGGGGCCACGCTGACGGACGACCGCGGCCGCGACTATGGCCGGCCCAACGCCGTGGGCGTGCGCTGGCTGCCGGCGGGCGCCACGGGGCCGGAGCTGGACACGCTCACCTTTGCGCCGCTCCAGCCCCTGGCGCGGCGGCTGACGCTGAAGCTGCCCGCGCTGCGCCTCGCCTGGCCGGGCGCGGCGGCGTTCGACGTCGATGTGCCAGCGGGCGACGGCCGGCGTGGGCGGGGGAGTGCGCCGTGGGCGGTCGACATCCCGCTGGAGGTGGCAGGCTACCGGCTGCGCTTCGCCGAGGCGCGGCTGGTGGAGAACGGCAACACCACGGCGCTGCAGCTCACCAGTGCGCCCTATACCTCCGCGCGCGAGCGCCAACTCACCGGACTGCGCCTGGCGGCGATCACCGCCCCCGGCGGCCGTGTGGTCGACGTGACGAGCATGCTGAGCGCGGCCGGGCCACTGGGCCAGCGCGAGCAGACGGCGCTGCTGCTCTTCGACGTCACCGAGCCCGAGAGCGGCGCCGTGCAGCCCGGCTGCTACCATGTCGAGCTCAGCGGGGCGACGGCGGCGGTGCGCGGGCCGTGGGAGCTGAGCTGGGAGGTGGGGCAGTAACTCGTGACGCATGATGTGTGAGAGCGCTGCTGGGAGTGCCGAGCGAGCTCGGGCGTCTCCCACGCCAGGGACACCCCAACTCGCTTGGTCGAGTACGGGTGCAAGGCAGCCCCTCTTGCGCTCGCTACAGACTTTGGAATAGCGCTCGGGGCTCCTGAGGAGCAAAACGCCGGCAGATAGCGTGGCGGAGCGACCTCAGCTACGCCTCCGAGATGGGCGTGCCCGAAGTGGGAACGCTGAGCATCCTGATAATATGTCTGGCCAGGGCGTCCTTGATCTCACGGTGCCGAGGCACGGGCTGGGAGATGCCGGTCATCGGGTTTCGGTACCAATCGTGTTTCCCGCCGTGTCGCACCAGCACGCAGCCAAGCCCCTCGATGGTGCTGATCAGATCTACCCGTGTCATGGCACGACCAGCTCATCGACCCGGCGAACCCCGGTCAGCTCTCCGCTCGTCAGATCCCGGTACAGATCGCGCAGATGCTCTTTTAGGTCGTCGAGGGTCTCGCCTTGAGTCCAATAGTCGGGGTACTCCTGAAGATAGCCGATCCACGCGCCGTCCTCTTCCCAGTAGACGAACCCGACGGTGTGCGCCATCCAAACCCTCCACTCGAGCATATGGCTGGACGAACTGTCCTCACATAGTGTGCCTGCATTGTACCTCGTTCGCTATGCGGGCGCAAAGGGCGTCGAGGTCAATCCCCTCGTCTGCTCATCCCCCTCTTGACAACGCTCGCTTCTCATGGTACAATATATCCACCATGCATATAAGTCGGATGGATACATCCGTGGGGGAGGTGGCCATGGGCGATGTGAGCCTGGATGGCGGCGGCATGCTGCCGCTGACGCCGGCGGCCTTTCAGATTCTGCTGGTGCTGACGGATGGCGAGCGCCACGGCTATGTGATTATGAAGGAAGTGGAGGCCAACACGCAGGGTCGCATGCAGCTGGGGCCGGGGACGCTCTACCGCTCGATCAAGCGCATGCTGGCCGATGGGCTGATCGAAGAGTCGGACGAGCGGCCCGACCCCGCGCTCGACGACGAGCGGCGGCGCTACTACCGGCTGACGGCGTTGGGGCGGCGCGTGGCGGCGGCCGAGGCCGAGCGCCTGGCGGGCTTGGTGCGGCTGGCGCAGAGCAAGCGCCTGCTGCCGGCGCCGTCGGCCGGCGGTGCCTGATGGCTGGCGACCGGGCTCCACGCGCTGCACAGACCCGGTGCTGACCCTTTTGAAGGGGTTTGGAGTTCCGGTTGGCGTTGCCGGTCGCCCCGCGGGGCGACCGGCAACGCCAACCGGAACTCCAAACCCCAATCCCGAGTGGAGATGTGCGATGGCCACGACCAGGTTGCCGCTGGTTGTTTGGGTCTCCAGAAGGCTCTATGGCCTCTTGCTGTGGCTCTGCCCGGCTCAGTATCGCCGCGAGTATGGGCCGTCGATGCGGCAGGCCTTTAGCGACCTGGCGCGTGAGGCCTACGCGCGGCATGGCGCCTGCGGCGTGCTGGCGCTATGGCTGCGCGCCTTCCCGGATCTCGTGGCGACCGCGACCCGCGAGCACCTCGCGGCGTTCTCGTATGGAGGTGGCATCATGCTGGAGGATCGGCCCTGTACCCCGCGCCCGTGGTGGCAGGTGGGTCTGGCCGTGCTGCCCGGTCTGCTGGTTATTGTGGGCGACTGGCGGCAGCCCCGGCTGCTGGCCGGGCTCGCCAGCAGCCGGGGCCACAGCCTGCCGCTCCTCGCCCTCGCCGTCCTCCTGGTGGCGGCCGGCCTCGTATGGCGCCGCCGCGTCCCGCCGTGGGCCCTGCCGGCGCTGGGCCTGCTCTTCGGCGTGGCGGTGGCGGGGCCGTACTTTCTGCTGCTCGGCCTGCCCGGCGCACTGGCCGCGGTGGCCTATCTGGCCGCCCACGGGCTGCGGCGGCGCGGTCTGCCGGCGCGGGCCTGGGCGCTGCTGGCCGCCTGTCTCTGCCTCTCCCTGCTGCCGGCGCTGGGCGCTGCCCTGGGCCTGCCCTTTCTGGCGCGCTCGTTCGGCTGGCTGGGTTGGCTGAGCCCGTGGTCGACCCTCGGCGTCGGCGCCACCCTCCTGGTGGCATTCGTGGCCCTGCCCCTCGCCCGGCCGCACGGCCTGCCCGCCGGCCTGTTGCTGCTGGCGACCGGCTTTGCTTTGTGGGAGCAGACCTTTGACCTGATGTATGGCCTGGCACGCACCCTCTGGGGCAACACCATGCTGGCCGTCCTGGCGGCGCTGCTGCTCGTCGTGGCGCCGCTGTGGGTGCTGCGTGCCCGCTCTCTCCACGGCCAGGCGCGCGGGCTGCTCGTTCCGGCGGCAGCGGCGCTGGCCGGCGTGGTCGCCATCGACACCATCGTGCGCACCGATCCGGCCATCCTCGAGGGGCTGCTGCACCGCGCGGTCGCCCTGGACGAAGTCCTGGGCATCAGCTACGGATCGAGTGGGCCGGCGCTGCTCGCCCCCTTCCTGCTGCGCAACGGCCTGGCTGTGCTGCAGCTCCTGCTGGCGCTGCTGCTGGCCGTGGTGCTGTTCGCGAGGGCGCAGGCTGCCGGGGCGCTGCGCGAAGAGGAGGCATGATGGCCGGTGGCAGGCGAGCGCCCATCCTTGCGGTTTCGCATACGGTCTACGACCTGCTGCTCTGGCTGTGCCCGGCTCGGTATCGTCGCGAGTACGGGCCGTTGATGCGGCAGGCCTTCGCCGACCTGGCGCGTGAGGCCTACGCGCGGCATGGCGCCTGCGGCGTGCTGGCGCTGTGGCTGCGCCTGCTGCCCGACGCCTGCGCCACGGCCCTCGCTGAGCACATCGTGGCGCTCAAGGAGCGGCGCGTCGCCGCGCCGGCGCTCGCCGCGGCGGGCGGGCAGGGAGGATACAGCATGCGTTCGAGGCTGGCAACTGATGTGGGCTACGTCGCCGGCATGGGCACGCTGCTCGCCGGCGCCTTCTCTGTCTGGCCGGTGTACGCCATGGGCGGCGTGGCACTCGTCATGCGCCTGCTGGGGCCGGGCGCGCTCAACAGCCCGCTGAGCAACGTGCTCGCCATCTCGGTGGGCATGGGCGCCTTCTGGGTCACCACGCTGCTCAGCGAGCTGGGCTTCTACCTGGGGGTCAGCGCCGCCGGCATCGCCCTGGCCGTGGCGGGGCTGCTCTTCGGCCCCCGCAGGCGCCTGCTGCTGGCCGTGGAGGCGCTGACGCTGCTGGGCATCTTGGCTTTCCCCTGGTTCTTCCGCTACCGCGCGCCGGTGGTGGCCGCGCCGGGCGTCACCCTACACGTGGCCACGCAGCCGGGCCTGCTCCACGGCGTGGTCAAGTCGGCGCAGGCGTTCGCGGAGATAGTCCCCAGCAGCTACGAGATCCTGGGCTGGAGCGCGGACGGCGTGCTCTACTACCGCGAGACGGTGCGGGCGACGCAGGAGCTGCGCACCTGGGCCTACACGCCGGGCGCAGCCGCGCAGCTCGTGGCGGCCGCCGGCGACCTCGCGCCCACCGTACCGGTCAGGCGGGTGGCGTTGCAGGAGCGGGTGCGCGGGGAGGTGTGGCCTGAGAACGCCGAGGAGAGCACGCGCGCGCTCAAGATGCGCCACGACGGCGTGGCCTCGCCCGATGGCCGCTGGGCGGCAGCGGTGGCGCAGCACATCTATGGGCCGCAGGATGTCATTGTCGTGGCGCTGCCGTAGGGGCGGGGTTTCCCCGCCCTTGGCCGGCCGGCGAACCGGGTTTTGCGCGTTGCGCGAGCCCGGTACGAGCCTGGTGTAGGGAGTTTGGGGTGCAGTCGGACGCTGCGGGTCGCCCCGCGGGGCGACCCGCAGCGTCCGACTGCACCCCAAACCCCTGCCCTGGGATAGGGCCGGGTGGTCGCGAGGCGAGATGGCCGGCCGATTCAGGAGATGGATGATGTCACCCACGAAACCTGCGACAACGCTCATGATCTGTGGGAGGCTCTACAGCCTCTTGCTGTGGCTGTGCCCGGCTGCGTACCGGCGCGCGTATGGGCCGTTGATGCGGCAGGCCTTCGCCGACCTGGCGCGTGAGGCGTACGAGCGGCGCGGGGCGGGGGCGTGGCGACGCTGTGGCGGCGCATTCTCCCCGACACGTGCGCCACGGCGCTGGCGGAGTGGTGGCCGGCCCTGCGTGCGGAGGGCGGGGTGCGGCTGCGGGCGCTGCCCATGATGCTCGTGGCGGCCTCTCTCTGCGCCCCCTGGTTCCGCTTCCACGACGGCGGCACTTTCACGGGCTGGCAGACGGTCTGGATGTCGCTTCTGCCTGGCGACTGGACGGCGCTCCACGTGACGCTGCTCCTCATGACCCTGTCCCTCGTCGCAGCAACCCTCGTCGCTCTCGGCGTCGAGCCGCTGGCGGCCAGGCTTTCTCGCGGGCAAGCAGCGCTCCTGCTCGTCACCCTGGCCGGCATCGCCATCTTTGCCATTGCCTGGGGGCCGTGGCCGGGTGTCGGGGGAGCGCCGGGGGTGCTATGGGGCGCGTGGTTGACGGCGGCCTGCATCGGCGTGGCGCTGGCTGTGGAGGCGGCGCTGTGGGTGGGCGCGCGGCGGCCTGCGGGGTGCCATTGACATGGGCGCCATCTGGGCGCGAGCCACCGTCGCCGCAGCCTGAGGAGATCGCGGAGTGAGACGATGTGCTGGCGGCATCCTTCTGCAGGGCAAGGGGATTCTCCTGGGGAGGCGCGCCTCCAATCGCGGGTTCTACCCCAATGTGTGGGATATTATCGGCGGGCACTGTGAAACCGGCGAAGAGCCGGAGGAAACGCTCGTGCGCGAGATGAAGGAAGAGATCGATGTCACGCCGTGCACGTTCACCAAATGTGCAGTACTCTGGGAGCCAGCCCCTGAGTGTCATGGCGAAGCCGAGTATCACGTTTTCGTCGTGACGGCATGGGTGGGCCGGCCTGTGGCGCTTGGCGATGAGCATGCCGAGATCCGCTGGTTCCGGCTGGAGGAAGCGATGGAACTCGACCTGGCCCATCCTGCATACAGGGATATCTTTGTGGCTATCAGGGATGGGAGGACGGGGGCAACGTCGTGAGTGGCAGGCGTGGGGTGTTACGCCACCTGGTAGATCGCCGGCCGGTAGCGTGGCGAGGGAATGGGCTTGCCGGCGGCGCGAGCGGCTTCGAGCCAGGCCTCTATGGAGGCTGTCACGGCAAGAAGCTTTGGCCAAGACCACATCGCCCAAGAACCTCTGCGGTCTTGGTGATTCAGCAGCCTCCGACGGTTCTGGGGTGCACCCTCCGGCGTGCCGGGTATATCCCACAGTCGTGGGGCACCCGTGTGCTGGCCGGGTTCTCCGCTCCGCTGCCACCCTTTGGGCGCGGACAAGCCTGCACAGGCTCATGTTCTCGTGCGCCCGGCCCTGACCCGGGTTAGGGGTTTGGCGGGCTGGCTGGCGTTGCTGGCCGCCCCGCGGGGCGGCCAGCAACGCCAGCCAGCCCGCCAAACCCCTGCCTCAAAGGCCAGCACCGGGTTCGTGCGAAGCTCAAGAGCCGGTCACCAACGATGATGGGATATACCCCCGGCGTGCCAGAGTTGTTTCCCTAATACGCAGAGTGTGGTATAATCGCGTGGCAGGATTGGCAAGAGGGATGGACCGATTATGGCAGGCACGTGCAGGCGCCGCCGCACACGGCCAAAGCCAGCCGAGGCCACGGCGCAGGCACTGCCTGGCCAACGTGCAAGGAAACGAATGAGATACTTCCGTATTCTGTCTGTACTCCTGATCCTCTCGCTCGCTGCCGGCGCCTGCGCTGCGCCCGCCGGCCCGGCAGCCGCCGCAGCCCCGCCCGGCATCTCTGCACTCGGTGAAGCGGCAGCACCGGGCGCGCCGCTCTCCGTCGGCTGCAGCGACACCGCGCCCGCGGCGGCCTGCGTGCGCCTGCGCGAGTTCATCGCCCCCGCCGCCGACCGCCTGGCCTGGAGCGACGACGCGGCGACCGCCGATGTGCTGCTCGACGCGGGCGCGGCTCAGGGCTCCCTGGCGGGCACCTGGACCTACGCCCTGGTCGCCCCCTTCCGCACCGTCGACGATGGCGTGGCCCTGGCCGACCTGCAGGCCGCCTGGCAGGGCCGGCCCAGCGGCGCACTGGCGGCGCACCCGCTCTTGGCCAGCCCCGGTACCCTACGCGTCTTCACGGCGCTGTGGGGGCCGGCCGCTTCTACGGTGCGCGCCGTCGCCGCGGCCACGCTGCTCGCCGAGGCCGAGCGCGCCTCGGGCTGGGCCATCATCCCCTTTGACGAGCTGGAGATGCGCTGGAAGGTGCTGCAGGTCGACGGCCTCTCGCCGCTGGCCAGGGGCCTGGACCAGCCGTACGCCCTGCAGGTGCCGCTCACGCTGCGCGGCAGCCGCGCCCAGGAAGTGTTGGCGCAGGCGCCCGCTGCGTTGAGCAACCGCCAGGAGGGGCGCATGACGATTGTGGCCATGACCGGGGTGACGGCCCTGGTGCGCGCCACGGCCACGATCATGGAGGCCTACGGCGTCACCTACCCGGCGCGGGACATTGCGGACTGGCTGACCTCCGCCGACCTGACACACATCTCCAACGAGGTCCCCTTCGACAGCAACTATGAAGTGCAGACCGACCCGGAGAGCCTGCGCTTCAATTCCAAGGATAGCTACATCGAGCTGCTGGAAGCGGTTGGCACCGACATTGTCGAGATGACCGGCAACCACATGCTCGACTATGGCCCCGAGCCGCTACTGCACACCTTCGACCTGTACCGTCAGCGCGGCTGGCAGTGGTACGCCGCCGGCGAGGACCTGGCCGCGGCGACGGCGCCGCTCAAGATCGAGCACAACGGCAATCGCATCGCCTTCTTGGGCTGCAACTACTGGGGCCCGCCCTCCGCCTGGGCCACCGCAGACAGCCCCGGCACCGCGCCCCCCGACCTCGAGGGCATGCAGGCGCAGATCCGCGCCCTGCGCAGCGAAGGCTACCTGCCCATCGTCACCTTCCAGTACGTCGAGACCTACGACTCTGCGCCCCTGCCGCGGCAGGTCGTCGACTTTCGCGCCATGGCCGAAGCCGGGGCGGTGGTCGTCCAGGGCAGCCAGGCGCACCAGCCGCAGGCACTCGAGTTCCAGGGCGATGCCTTTATCCACTATGGCCTGGGCAACCTCTTCTTCGATCAGATGGAGGTCCTGGCCACGCGGCAAGAGTTCATCGATTGCCTCGTCTTCTACGACAACCGCCTGCTCTCCGTCGAGCTGCGCACGGCCATGCTCGAGGACTGGGCGCGCCCGCGGCCCATGACCCCCGAAGAGCGCGCCGAGCTGCTCGGGCAGGTCTTTGCTATCCAGCCGTGACCTGAAGGGGCTGGGCATGCTGTCACGCGCAGCTCGTTCCTGATCAGGGAGGGGGATTTTGAGGTTCTCCAGCGCCGACTGGCCCGCCCGCAGGCGGGCCAGTCGGCGCTGGAGAACCTCAAAATCCCCCAGAAAAGGGCTCCGTACCGGGTGGCTGCGGAGCGTGCAGGCCGGTTATCCGACATTCGGACGCGAGCGCGGCCTTTACGGCGCGCTCCAGTCCTCTACCTGTAGACCTTCGATGCGGTCGAAATGCTTGCGATTGTGTGTCACCAGGGTCCAGCCGCTGGCTAGCGCGACGCCCGCGATGAGCAGATCAATGTCGTCAATCGGCATGCCCCGCGCTCTGAGCGCCGCGTAGAGGTCAGCCGACAGCATGACGGACGCTTCCGTGAGGGGAACGATGTTGTTCTGCGCGGCGAACTCGAGGAAGGCAGCCATCTGTTTCTGCGCGCCGCGGTGCTTGAGGCCGCTCACGATCTCATAGTAGGTGATGATGGTGGTGTTGATGGTGCCATGCAGGGTGGCGTAGGTATCGAAGCGTGCAACGACGTTGGGATCACCGTGGAAGAACATGGAGAGGATGTCGGTATCAATCAGCGCCTGTTTCATCGCTACGCCTCCCCGAGAACGCGCGCCGGCGACGCTCCCCTACCTCGTGGAGAAAGGAGTCGAATGACTCGCTGGGCATGTCTTCCCAGCATCCAGCGAACTGCATCACCGACCGGCCCTGCTTCTCCGCGCTCTGCAAGCCTATGCGGAAGTAGTGTAGAAGCGTATAGACGTCAGCCAGCCTGTCTTCCGGAATAAGCTCGACTTCCCGGATCACCTTGGTTCTCGCGGTAGATGGACTCATCTCGCACCCCTCCATGAGAGCGAATCTTGCATCGTCCACAGTGTACCAGGAAACGGCAGCAGGCACAAGCAAAGATGCCAGAGAGCCTGCAAGTCTGTCCCAATTCTCGCATCCCGATTGTCATACTCTATAGATAAGGAGTGCCGCAGTGGGCGGCGCCGGCGCCGGCGCCGGCATGCATCCCAAGGAGCCTGCCCATGCCAGCATCGTGCACAGATCGCGGGCGAGCCGAGCCCCAGGCCTCGGGTGGCACCGCCGCCGAGGCGGGGACGGCGCTGGCGGTGGACCTCTTTGAGCGCTACCACGAGGAGGTCTACGGCTACCTCTGCGGCATGGTGCGCGACCCGGCCTGGGCCGAGGACCTGGCGCAGGAGACGTTCCTGCGCGTGCTGCGGGCGCGCCGGCAGTTGCCCGGGGTGCAGAACTGCCGCGCCTGGCTGTACCGCGTGGCCACCAACGTGGCGCTGAATGCGCTCAAGCGGCGGCGGCGCTTTGCCTGGCTGCCGTGGCGCGCGGGCGACCGCGAAGTGAGCGCGCCCGACGTGGCCGAGCAGGTGGCCGAGCGTAATGCGCTGGAGGCGGCGCTGGCGAGCCTGCCCGCGGAGAGCCGCGCGCCGCTCCTGCTCTACGCCCAGTACGGCCTGAGCCCTGCCGAGGTGGCCGCGGCGCTGGGCCTGAGCGAGGCCGCGGCCCGCAAGCGCATCTACCGGGCGACGGCGCTCTTCCGCCAGGCCTTTGGCAAGGGGGACGCGCGATGATGAGCCACGCGCAGCACGAGGAACGGCTGGCCGTATACCCCGACCTGGCCCCGGCGGAGCGCACCGAGGTCGACGCCCACCTCGCCACGTGTGCGGCCTGCGCGGCGCTCTTGGGCGACTATCGGCGCCTGCACCAGGCGCTGCGCAGCCGCCCTGCCCCCAGGCCCAGCCCACGGCTGCGCCAGGGGTTTGCGGCCGCCGTGGCGCAGCCGCAGGCCAGGGGCGCCGGTCTGTGGGCCGAGCTCTCGCGGGCGGCGCTGGCGCTGGGCAACGCCGCGGTGTGGACGGCGGTGGCGGCGGTGGCGCTGCTGCTCGTGGTGGGCGTGATCGTGGCCGGGCGGCCGCTGGTCGAGCGGGCATGGCCGGCGGGGCAGCCAACAGGGACGGCAGGCGACCGTTGGGTCACCGGGCACCTCAGCGTCGAGGGCCAGGTCAGCTACGCCTGCCGCCTGCTCATCCCCGCAGATTGGGCCGGCAAGTACGAGGTGACGGAGCGGGGGAACACCGTCTCGTTCGCGTACACCGTGCCTCCCGACGTGCGCGAGCTGCTGGCCGGGCTGACGCCGGCGCCGGGTTTGGCCAGGCCCAACCCGAGCGAGACCCTGTTCTGGGTGTCGCTCTTCAGCGATGCCCGGTGGCGAGAGGAGCAACAGCAGCCGGGCGTGGGGAGGGTGGTGCGCTCGCTCGATGGCCTGGTCGTCGTCAGCGGCTCGGCCATTGCCAACATGTACTCTGCATTCAGCAGCGAGCCGTGGCCGCGGGTGGCCGCCGAGTTCCAGCGCATGGCCGGCCAGGTGCCGGGCATCCTGCAGACCCTGGAGGTGGCGGGCGATCCCACAAGGTCCACGCCCACCCCTCTTGCGGAGCCCGCCGTCGCCGTGACGCGGCTGGAGCGGCTGCAGGACCTCTGCTGCCCGCCCAGGTTCGCCCCCGATGGCAAGACCTATCTGACCGTGCGCGATGGCCGGCTCTATGAGCGCGCCCTCGGCGGCGGGCCGGAGACCGAGCGCCCGATCGACGTCAGGCAAGGCGATGCGCCGCTGCAGGTGAGCAACGCCGCCTGGACGCCCGACGGCGCCCGCATCGTCGTCACCGTGGGCGCGCCTCAACGCGGCAACACGGCGGCGCTGTACCTCGTCGACCCGGCGAGCGGTGCGGCGCGCGCGCTCGGCGAGACCTCCACCCCCTGGCGCCTGACCTTCGACACCCGCGGCCGCATCGTCGTGGGCACGCAGACCGGCTACCAGGCGCTGCAGCTCGACAGCGGCGCTGCGGTCGCCATCCCCGGCATCGCGCCGCGCGATGCGAGCGGCGTCGAGACCGAGCTGGCCTTCTCGCCCGACGGCCGCTCCCTGGCGGCGCTCCAGGGCCAGGAGCTGGCTATCGTGGACCTGGCCAGCGGGCTGAGGACCTCGGTCACCGTGCGCATCCATCCGCAGTGGCGCGCCTGCTTTGCCTGGTCCACTGACGGCCGCCAGCTCGCCTACGCCACCGGCGTGCGCGGCGCGGCGCCCGAGCTGTGGGTTGTCAACGCCGACGGCAGCGGCGCGCGGCGGCTGGTGACGCGCGCGGGCGACCGCAGCGGCGCCTACGCCGGGCTCTCGTGGCTGCCCGGCACACCCTATATCGTCTACGAGTACGTGCCCGACTCGAACACCGCCACGCTGCAGGGCGAGTACCAGGTGGTCAGCGCGGCGGGTGGCCCGGCCAAGACGCTCTTTACCAACGGCCTGGGCCTCACCCTCTCGCCCGACGGCCACGTCATCTCTTTCGTGCGCGACCTGCCGGGGCCCGACGAGACGGGGAGCTGGGTGGCGGTGCTGGAGTATGGGGAGGTGGGCGAGGCGGCCACGCCCGCACCCACGCCGGCGCCGTCGGCGACCGCCCAGCCCGTGCGGGTGCCGCCGGGCACGGTGGCGCTCTATGGCGTGGGCGCGCCGCAGGAGAACGTGGCCCTCTACGCGCTCTCGGCCGGCGGCACGGCAACCGCGCTCGGCGTCGAGGTCCCCTGGGGCACAGTAGCCTCCGGCGATGGCCGCTGGCTGGCGCACGCCGACGCCCCCATGCCGGGCGCGCATGCTGTGGTCGTCGAAAACCTGCAGGACCGCCGCCGCTACACCATCCCGCTGAGCGATGCCTGCGTCGCCGGCCCGTGCGTGACGGGGCTCTACGCCTTTGACCACGCGGCGACGCGCCTGGCATCGGTCGAAGTGACGCGCGACGCCTGGGCCATCGTTGTCGCCAACCTGCAGGACGGCTCGAGCCGGCGCTTCGAGATGCGCCGCCCCCAGGCCAGCAGCTACCCCATCATGCCCGGCGCGCCCCTGGGCTGGGCGTCGACCGGCGAGCTCCTGCTCGACACCTTTGCGCCCTTCAGTGAGGGCGCCTTCATGGGCGTGTGGGCGCTGACCCTGCCCGACAGCGGCGCGCCGGCCGCGATCGACGCCCTCCCCAGCCGGCAGTTGCTGGCCCCGCGGGCCTATCGGCAGCGGCCGCAGCTTTCTCCCGACGGCGCCAGGCTGCTCTACCTGGCGCGCGACCCGGGCTACACCCCGGCTGGCTACCCGCTCAGCGGCGGCTTTGAGGACATGGCCGTGAACCAGCTCTGGTCGCTCAGTCTCGTCAGCGGCGCTGCCACCAAGCTGGTCGATATCAACGACGGCGGGGCGCTTGCCCCTGCCGCGGCCTGGTCGCTCGATGGGCGTGAGGCGCTCTTCGCCCAAGGCCGCTACGCCAGCAGCGGCGTGCTCGGGCGCCTGACGCTCGAGGCGGTCGTCATGGCCGGCGCGCTGCGCGAGATCGGGCCACTTGAGATCCATGGCACCCTCTCGGCCCTCTACTGCGGCTGGCCCGGCCTGGCTCTGGCGACCACCTACGGCCAGGCGAGCGAGCTCTACACCGTGGACCTGGCGACCGGCCGGGCGACCCTGGCGGCCAGGGATGCGGTCGTGCTGGCGACCAACCCGTTGGCCGAGGGCGAAGAGGCCGGCATCCCCGCCGAAGGGCCGCCGGTCACCACTTCGGCGGTGGATGGCTGGATCGGCACTGTCGTTGCGCTCGACCCCCTGGCCCAGTACGACGATTACTTCCTGCGCAATGACGGTGAGCGCTATGGCATTGACGGCAGCGCCGCCGGGCTGACGGCGCAGATCGAAAGCGCGCGCCGCCAGGGCAACGCCATCCAGGTGTGGGGGCAGCTCCAGACGAACGTGCCCGACGCCTACGGCCGCCAGATCATCGTCGAGCGGCTCGATGTGATCAGTGTTCCGGCTGCGGTGGCCACCCCCTGCCCCTCGCGCTCCATCGACCTGCCCGCGCCGGCACGCTTCGACCCGCTGCCCGATGCCCGCGGCGCCATCGCCGTCTCCACGGCGGGCGGCGGCTTTGGCCTGGCCTTCCCCGATACGGGCGCCGTCGTGCCGGTCCACACGCTGGTGCCCTGGTGCGGCCAGCAGGTGCGCGAGGCCGACCGCGGCCTGGCCTGGTCGCCCGACGGCCGGCGCATCGCCTTCGTCTACTCGGAGTACGGCCCGCCGCAGGACGAGCAGACCGGCTACCTCATGCTCGCTGACCTGGCACGGGGCGTCGTGCGGCCGCTGCTGGAGCAGCCAGGCGTGTATGGCCGGCCTGCCTGGTCGCCCAACGGCACACGGCTGGCCATGTCGGGCAACGTGCCCGGCGAGTGGCGCTATGCGCTGTTCATCAGCGAGCGCAGCAGCGAGCCATGGACGAGCACGCGCTGATCGCGGCTGCCTGCCGGGGAGACGCGGAGAGCCTGGGCCGGCTCGCGGAAAGGTACCAGGATGCCGCCTACAACGTCGCCTACCGGCTGCTGGGGTGCACCGGCCTGGCCACGGAGGCGCTGGAGGAGGCGCTCCTGGCGGCCCTCAGCGACGCGAGGCAGCACATATGCGTGCACAGCGAGTCGACCGTCGTGCCGGGGATGGCCGGCCCCACGGCCGGGGTGTCACGGGGGGCAATGCGGGGCGAGTCGTTCGGGACCTGGCTGCTGCGCCGCGTTGTCGCTGCCTGCCGCCGCCGTGCACGGCTGAGGCGCTGCCCGCCGGCCTCGCCTGGCCGCCTTGAGGACCCTGGAGGGGCTTCACTGGGGCCGGGCCTGGTGCAGGCCATCGAGGCCGGCCTTGCCGCGTTGCCGCTGGAGTCGCGGCTGGTGCTGGTGCTGGCCGACGTACAGGGGCTGAGCTACGAGGAGATCGCCCAGGTCGCCGGCGTGGCGCCGCGGGCCGTTGCGCGGCGGCGCGCCACGGCGCGCGCCCGGCTGAGGGACTGGATGGATGCCAGCGGCCATGGAACCTTTGGCCCGGAGCGAGCGTCTTCTACTTGGAGTGCATCGCGACGCCGGCCAAATGCTCGCCCATGAGGCCGCCGGCAGGCGGGCGATGCACTGTGCAGAGGAGGCTGGCCCATGTTTCGCCGGCCGGTACCCCAGCGGTGTGCTCTGGCCTTGGCCCTGGCGCTCACCCTCGCGGCCTGCACCGCCGCGCCCACGCAGGCCGGCGCCCCTGTAGGGGCGGTTCGGGAACCGTCCACGTCCACGACGCCGGCCGCGAGCGCAACGCTGCAATCTCCCACCCCGTCGCCAGTGGCCACCCGCACGCCCGTGCCCCGAGCGTCGTGGCCATCGCCAACCCCTTCGAGCGCCGCCACCTGGCCGCGGGCGAGCCGATCACCCACTTTGGCATGTTCTTCATGGATGTGGCCAGCGGCGAGGTCGAGGCCTGGTCGCTGCCGAGGGCCGATGGCGCCCTCGTGACCTATTCCACGTCGTCCGATAGCCGCTGGGTCTTGGCCTACCCCTCCGCCGCGGCCTATGCTGTCGACCGCCAGAGCGGGGCTGCCTTCCGCTGGGGTCGCAACAGCCCGCGGCTGGTGGCGCTGCAGGGCGAGCACCTGCTGTTTCGCGATCAGGGGCGCACCTGGGTGGTGGGGCTGCGCCAGCCCGAGCCCGCGCTGCTGCCGGTCAAGCCGGCCGAGGGCTGCGTAGCGCTGTCGCCCGATGGCGAGACGGCGGCCGTGCTCAGCGGGCGCACGCTCTCGCTGGTGCGCCTCGCCGACCTCAGTTGCCGCACGGTGGCCGAGCTGGCCCTGCCCGCCGGCGCGCTGGATTCGTTGTATCTCCGAGCGGGGCCACGTGGCGCATGGTTTGCGGTGGAGGCCCGCGTGGCCGAGGGCACAGGCGCGGCGCGCAGGACCACACGGTGGATCGCACGTTATTCCTGGCAAGGCGAGCGCCTCGGCGAGCTGACGCTGCCCGGCGACAGTTGGTACGCCCCCCTCTCTCCCGATGGTCGCCTCATTGCCTGGGAGGAGCAGCTGTCGAGCCTGACTAAGGCTGTGGTCGTGGCCGATGCCGCGACTCTCGCGCCCCGCTTGCGCATCGTCGGCGCGACGCTGTGCTTCTACGACCTGGGCTCCGGCGACTGGCTGGCCGACAGCTCGGGCTTGATCGTGCGCACCAGTGAGGGCTACCACATCGTCACGCGCGACGGCTGGCTCGTCGCCCTTCCCAGCCCGGGCGGCGTGCCGTTGCCCGACCCCGACGAGCCGCTGCCCGCGCCCGACCGCGCAGACCTTCTCGCCGTTGGCCGCCGCGTGGTGATCGACACGACGGGCAAGGCGCTGGCCGTCGCTACCCTGGACGCCGGCCCCGACTGGGACCGGCCCGCCGACCTCTACCCCTGGGGGCCAGATTCGACCGAGCTGCGCTTCGCCCTGCCACACCTGGGCCACGGCGGCTCGTGCGGCGAGACGGAATACCTGCTGCCGGCGCGGGTGGAGCGGCCGCCCTTTGGCCCGCTGGTCCTGGCTGTGGGGCTGCCCGCCGGCGACTGCGCCAACCTGCGCGCCGCGCCCGGCATCAAGGCCGAGGTACTGGCCTGTCTGCCCGGCGGCATGCGGCTTTCCCCTGCGCCGCTGGCTGAGCGGCCCCGGTCAGAGGGCGAGGAGCCCTACTACCTCAGCCTCTGCATGGCCTGGGCCGGCAATAGCCTTTGGCTGCGCGTGCGCACGGCCGCTGGGCAGGAGGGCTGGCTGGATGCGCAGGCGGGGGAGATCGGCTGGGCGCAGTGACCTTCGCTACCCCCCCGCGACGGGGAATAGGTTGGGTCCGCCGGTGATGCGGCACCGGTGGTCTTGCCGCGTTGGGGATCGTGTCAAGGGAGAGACATCGTACCCATTCAGGCTCGAGTGCAAAGAGGGTCCATGCTGCTGCGTACCCTTGCACGCGATCCCCCCATCGAACGCGGGAGGACGCGAACAGGGATAGACAGGATACACAGGATGGTAGTACCTTATCCTGTTCAGCCCCTGCGGGCCAAGCCGCCGGGCTTGGCCCGCAGGGGCGCAGGCCTGCGCATCCCTGTTCGTCGTTCTCCCAAGGGTCTCCAGCGCGAGTGTGAACAAGTACGTGACATCCAGCCGGCGAGCGTCGCTCGTAGCGGCAGCCTATTCCCCCCTGTGGGGTGACGGGTAGCGGAGGGTGCTTCATGGAGGTGAACATGCTCGCGACAGTGACGCAGTGGATCACCCGCTCGTCGGCGTGTCTGGCTGCATGGGTGCTCCTGGCGGGCTGCACGGTGGCGCCGTACGCCACTCCTCCGCCGCCGGCAACGCCAGAGCTCGCGCCAGGCCTCAGCGCACCGCCGGCCGCCGCGCCATCGCCGAGCGGCACAACCCCGGCGACGGCCGTGCCCCCCACGGCCGGGCCCTCGCCCACCTGGAGCGGCCCGCTGCAGTGGCCCGCGGGCACGGTCGCGCTCTACGGCGTGGCCGAGCGCATAGGCGCGCAGGAGGCCCTGGAGCTCTACGCGCTCGATGCCGCGGGCTCGGCGATCAATCTGGGCGTGCGCGTCACGGCAGGCGCCCGCCTCTCCGACGACGGCCGCTGGATCGTCTACCTGGATGCGCCCCCGCCGGCCGCCGGCGCCGTCGTGGTGCGCAACCTGCAGAGCGGCGCCGCGCATACGGTCCCTCTCAGCCTGGCCGCCGGCGAGGGACCGGCCGGCCAATGGGCCTTCGACCGCGACGGGAGCCGCCTGGCCTTCCTGGAGGTCGCCACGCCCGGCAAGGGCAAGTGCGCCGCCTGGTCGATCACCGTCGTGCAGTTGGCCGGCGGCTGGAGCGCGCGTTTCGAGCGCGCCGGCGAGTGCTCACTGCTGCCGGGCATCCCGCTCGGCTGGTCGTCTTCTGGTGACCTGCTGCTCGACGTTTTCCGCCCCTATGCTGAGCGCTGGTGGGCCAACGTCTGGGCCTTGGCCCTGCCGCCCGGCCACCCCGCGCGGCCCATCGAGTCGCTGGGCCACCGCCAGCTCCTGGCCCCCGAGGCCCAGGGCTGGGGCGCGCGCCTCTCGCCCGACGGCACGCGCCTGCTCTACCTGGCCCGCGACCCCGGCTACACCCCCGCGGGGCTGGAGGGCGCCAGCCCCGACATGGCCGTCAACCAATTGTGGACGCTGGACGTGAGCAGCCCCGGCGGCCAGCCCACACGGCTGTTCGAGGTCACCGACGGCGGCGCGCTGGCCCGCGTCGCCGCCTGGGCGCCCGGCGGCGATGCCATCCTCTGTGTGCAAGGCCGCTACCCGCCCGGCAGCGGCACTCAGAGCGCCGGGCCATTGCTTGGCGGGGCCATGCTCAAGGTCGCCGACCTCACGGGCGCCGTGCGCACCGTCGGCCCGCTGCCGGAGGAGGGCCACCTCATCGCGCTCGATTGGTGCGCCCCGTCTACGGCGCTGGCCACGTTCACGCGCGGCACACGGCAGGCGCTCTATGCAGTAGATGTGGCCACAGGCCAGGCAACGCGCGTGGCCGAGGCGCCGCAGCTCGCCGTGCTGGGCCGTCTGCCGGCCGACGCGCGCACGCTGCCCAACCCCGAGCCGTCGCGGCCCGCTGTCAGCAGTTGGCCCACCTACGAAGATACGGAGCAAGGCTACCGCCTGCATTACCCTGCCGGCGCCACCATCGCTACCGACCAGTCCGGGCAGACCACCTTCACCCTCACCGACAACCAGACGACCTATACAATGCGAGTAGGAAAGCGGGAAGCGCCCGTTGGCACGGATGGACGCGTCATTCGGCCCGCCTCGTTTCTGGCGACCATCAGCCAGAATCCAGGCATCTTCGACATGAGCGAGATCCAAGAGTTCACCATCAACGGGGTGCCCGCGGCGCTCGTCGCCTACAGCTACAGCGATCCCAAACAAGAGCCGTGCAGCACCCAGCGCGCTCAACAGGCCCACCTTATCGGGGGCGAGCAGCTCTACATGCTGACTTGCACGGTCGCTGGCCCTGACCAGTGCGATGCCGCGGCCGTCCCCTGGTTCGGCCAGATGTTGCACAGCTTTGAGACATACTGACAGGGCCTGGCAATGCCGGCGGCGGCTGCCATGCCGTGCTCCCTCTCCCACCATGCCGCAGCGGCGGCGCCAGGAGATCATGCTGCCCGACGATGCCTACGCGGTGGCCTGGCGGGCGGTGGGGCAATGATCCCCCCGTTCGGTGGCGGCTGTGCGAAAGGAGATGCCCAAATGACCGGGATGCGATCTCACGTGGGCGTGGAGCGGTCCCTGGCGGCGCTGCTGGTGGTCGCGCTTTTCCTGGGCAGTTGCGCCAACCCCCACAGCTTTGGGCCGGCGCGCTGAGCGTCTCGGTCTTTGACCGCGCCAGCGGCAACACTATACTGACCCTGACGGAACACAGGCTCGCTGCCTGGGCCTCCGACGAGGTGCTGCTGGCCGCCGAAGCGCAGTACAACACCCGGCTCGTGCGCTGCAACGTGCGCAGCGGCGCAAGGACCACCAGCCGCGCCAGGGATATGGGCGACAACGTCTACGCCCCGGGCGGCGCCTACTATGCGACGATGAGCCAGCGCCCCTATGCTGGGCGGGGAGTTTATGTGCACGATGCAGAGACCGGCGCCCAGCTCTGCTCCGCCTATCACGGCGCCACCCTGATCCACATCAGTTGGTCGCCCGATGGCGGCAGAATCGCCTCGCTGGCGAGCGACGGCACGATCGCGGTGTGGACCGTGGCCGGAAAGGAAGCTGGACCATGAGCCGGAATGGAACAAGGACGCCGCGACCGGCGGGTGCATACGGCTGGGGGCCCATACGTTTGCCTGCCGAGTAGCTGCCGGATGCCAAAGCGATCTTGACACACGATGGAAGGAGGAGGCGATGAAGAGGCTTGTCGCCTGCGCGATGCTTGCGGCCATCCTGGCGGCCGCCTGCACCCGACCCGCAGCCCCGGCACGCGAGGGTTTTGCCATCTACCTGCTCGCCAAGAAGCTGTCGCCGGCCGAGGTGGTCCGGGCTGATCTGCGCAGCCTCAGGTTGGAGGATACGCCGCGTCTCTCGACTGAGGACATTGTCAGCTACACCTGGGAGACGCACGAGATCACGCTGACCGCTGCGGCGGCTGAGCGGCTCGGCCAGCTCGAGATGCCGGTGGGCGGTGCGGGCATCCCCTTTGTCGTCTGTGTGGGCGAGGAGCGTATCTACAGCGGCGCGTTCTGGAGCGCCCTCTCTTCCTTGAGCTTCGATGGCGTGGTCATCATGCTGCTGCCGGGTGGGCAGCTCAACCCCATACGGATCGTGGCTGGCTTTATCGGGGAGAAGGCCGACCCGAGGTCCGACGCGAGGATACTGCAGGCGCTGGAGTCGGCAGGCAGGCTGAGGCGCGGGGCTGCCACTGTCGCGCCCGAGCCCACCGCCGCGCCGCCGCTCGTGCCCCGGGACGTGCCGGCCAGCGCCGTCGCCCGGCGCCAGGGGCAGGCCGTCGCGCTCGGGCCGGAGGACCGCCAGGCGCTCCCGGCTGCGCTGCTGGCGGCGCTCGAGGGCTCGCCTGCCGACGTGGTGGCGCTCGGGCCTGCAGCATTGGTGGAGGCCAAGGTGAGGAGTGCGATGGATGACCTGGCCTACACGTTGGAGGTCGCCTATGCGGCCCCGGTGCAGTTCGCACTGGCGTCGGATGAGCTGCCGCGCCGCTACGAGCGCGATGAGGCGCAGCGCAGCGTGGTCACGCTCGAGCGGCTGGTCGTGCTCGCCGCCGAGGACCGCCACCTGGACCTGGCCTGCCTGCCCGGCGAGGGGGAGGGGTTGATCTTTACCATCGCGCGCGGGGCTGGCAGCAGGGCGCTGGAGGAGATGATCTTCGGGAGCTCATAAGGGGCTGTGCCGATTTGGTCGCTGGTGCGACGTTTCACCCTCACCCCTGCGGGCCAAGCCCTCGGGGCGCAGGCCCCCGCCCTCCCCCTGAGGGAGAGGGAGAAGGTGTCGGCGAGCCAACCTCACGCGCGGAAGCGGCGGGCCTGTCCCCTCTCCCCCGCAGGGGAGAGGGTTAGGGTGAGGGAACCCACGGCCTGCTCAAGGGCATATGCTGCGCTGATGCGGAACCTTGTACCACTGCAGAGCGTCCTACGTCTATGGAGGACTGCTGACCGCACGGAGGCTGCCGTGAGGCACGTGCATCTGGCCCTGGCCATACTGAGCATGCTGCTCGCGGGCTGCGCGATGCAGGCCGCGCCGGCGACGATTGCGCCCGCCACGCCCGGCCCGCCCTGCAGCGACGAGGAGGCGATGGCCCTCATCCGCGGCTTTGTGGGCCGGTCTGACCTCGCGCTCACCCCACAGCCGGCGCCCGACGAATCGCGCCCCTGGCAGCGCGAGTACACCGCCGCCCCCGGCGGTTTCTTTACCGTCGACGTCGAGCGGCGCGCGGTGATCGGCGCCATCATGCCGCCCGGCCTCGCCGGCCCCGGCGGCGTATTGGATTGTGACCAGGCGCGGCAGGCGGTGCGTGAGTTCGCCGCGGCGCACGTCGAGGGCTTTGACCGGCTGACGCTGCTCTACGACACCCTGGCCGACCACGGCACGGCCGGCGGCCGGCACTGCGAGTTCCGCTGGGGCGAGCTTTTGGGCTCGCAGCAGGCGCGCGGCATGCAGTTCGTCGCCGTCTCGGTCGACGGGGCCAGCGGCAGCATCGTCAGCTTTATGCAGCTCCTGCCCGTGCCCATTACCGTCAGCGTCGAGCCGCAGGTCAGCCGCGAGCGCGCCCTGGCCATCGCCACCGAGCGCTTTGGCGCGCACGTCACCGAGAGCACGGCGGAGCTCAGCGTGTGGTGGCGGCACAACGACCGCGCGCAGGGGCTGTGCCTGCGCTGGCAGGTGCGGCTGCAGAGCGACGAGCCCATCAGCCCAGGGGTGCCGGAGATCATGAAGAAGGCAGCCTACACCATCGACGCGCACACGGGCGAGGTGCTGGAAGAGACGAGGTAGGGCCACATGGCGCAGAGCAACCGGAATACGCTCGCCGCCGCGGATGAAAACGGGGCAGCACCGCGGAGGCGCCGCGAACGCGGAGGGGATCATGCAAAGAGGCCTCCGCGTCCTCGGCGCCTCCGCGGTGCAACCGCTGCCCGGCCTGAGCATGAGCGCGAGGCCGGCGACGGCCGCCCGGGCGCCGTCGAGCGCTGGCGCAAGTGGCAGGCGCACCAGTACCTGCCGGGCTACTTTGCCGGCGGCCGCGTGCCGCCGTTCTACCGCGGCCGGCGGCCCAACCGCTTTGGCTGCGGCCTGGTGCTGCTCGGCCTGCTGGCGACCGCCGGGGTCGCCGCGGCCGCGCTGACGGCGGCGTGGCCCTGGAGCTCGGGCACCGCGCTCGCCGTTGTGGTGTCGGTCGGCATGGCGCTCTTGCTCCTGGCGGCGGGTGCGGCGCTGCTCTGGTGGCGGCAGAATGGGCGCCGCGAGGGCTAGGTCGTGTTCGCAAACCGTCGTAGCCTAGGGCCTTGTGCCCGTCTTGCCGTTCTGTGGCGCCAGTCTCGCCGCCCAAGACGCCCACTACGGGTTTGCGAACACGACCTAGGCTCGTAGCGCGCACGCCTGTGCGCCGGGCGCGTGCACCATGAGCTTCTCTGGAGGTGGCGATGAGGCCAACTCGCATCTCTTCATGGTCCATGGTGGGCTTGCTCTGCGCCGGCCTGCTGCTCGCGGGCTGTGCGCGCCTGCCCTCACCTACGCCAAGGCCGCAGGCCGCGCCCGTGCTCGCCGTCGCGAGTGCGACGCCGGCCGCGCCCGCGTCGCCCGCTATCCCCGCGCAGCCCGCGCCGGCGGACCTCGAGCTGCCCAGCCAGCGCACGCTGCCGACGCCCACGCCGTACCTGCCGGACCTCACGCCGCCGCCGGGCGGCTGGATCGCCTACCTCACCCTTGAGCCGGCGAACCGCCTGGCCCTGGCCTCGCCCGACGGCACGCGCCGCGTAGTGCTCGACGAGCTCGGGCCGGTCTCGGGGTTCAGTTGGTCGCCCGACGGGCAGCGGCTGGCGGTGCTGCAGCGGGGCGACTGGCTCGCGCTCATCTCGCTCGCCGGGCCGGGCATCGTGCAGGTGAGCGACAGCGTGTGGTCGCGGCCAGCGCCCGGCTGCGCCTGGTCGCGCGACGGGCAGACGCTGGCCTACATCCGGCGCGGCCCGGTGGGCATGAACGGCGCCGCCGAGTACAGCATCTGCCTCTACGACGTCGCCACCGAGCAGACAGCCGCGACGCCCATCAGGCCGAAAAGGTTCGCCGAGTGGGGCTGCGTGGCCGGCGAGGCTGCGCCACCCCTGGTGCCGCTGCTCCACGGGCTGGAGGCGACTCTGCAGGTGTGGGACGTGGCGGCGGGCCAGGTGGTCGCCGCCTTTGCCCACAGCGATACCGGCCTGCAGGGCAACGGCGCCGGCCACGCGGCGCTCTGGATGCCCGATGGGCGGGGCCTGGTCTTTGCGCGGATGGAGCTCGACAGGGCGCCGGTCGAGGTGCTGCAGCGATGGCCTGTGATGGATGTTGTGGTCCGCACATCACTCTACTATCCCAGCAGCCTGGCGCTCTGGCAGGTGGGCAGCGGGGTGGCGCAGACGGTGCTCGAGGCCGAGGCGCGGCGGCGCCTGTGGCCCGAGGGCTGGCTGCCCGACGGCCGGCTTGAGGTGCGCGTGATGGAGTGGGCCAGAGAGCGCTACGAGCCCGGCGAGGCGCGTGGCCCAGAGCAGGTGAGCTATCGCTACTTCCGGGTGGCCGAAGGCGGCGGGCTCGAGGCGGTGGGGACAGCGGACGTGCCCTGGTGGGCGGGCGGACAACTCCAGGCGCGGCTGGGCTGGCCTCTGGACCCGATGGGCGAGCTCTATCGGGCATGCGTGGCGCCCGACGGCGTGACCGTCGCCCTGACGCAGCGCTGCCCGGGCGAAGCCAAGGGCGGTTGCATCGCCCTGTGGCAGGGCGAAGGCGAGCCGGTGCTCTTGGCCGAGGGCCACGACCCGCAGTGGCAGCCAGGGTGAGGGGGTCCTCCTACTGTTCGCCCCGTGAGGGAGAGCAGGTTGGCATCGCCGCATCCGCTGCATGGCACAGGCCGGGCTGCGGGTATGGCTGGCGCGAGCAACATCCTCCACCTGAGGGGAACGCGCTGGTACTGCGGCACATGGTGCACAGCGCATGCTAGGCGGCGAGCGTAGCTGGCGCGGACAGCCCATTCCCCCTCGCGGGGGGAACGGTAGGGGGTCGACCAACCACGGAGACGCGTGTGCCTATGGATGAGGAGGTGACATGATCGCATCGCAGCGGATCATGCGGCTGGCGGCGGGCCTGTGCGCGCTGGCGCTGCTCGCGGGGTGCGCGGCGCCACCACCGGCCACGCCATCGCCAGCCGCGGCAATGGCCAGCCCGAGCGCAAGGACCGCCACGCCTGCAGCCGAGCCGAGCCCCACACCTTGGAGCAAGCTGCGGCCACCGGCCGGCACGGTGGCCCTCTACGGCGTGGGCACGCAGGAGCGCTGGGAACTCTACGCCCTCGACGCCGCCGGCCTGGCGATGGCCCTGGGGGTGAGCATCCCCAGGAGCGCGCTCCTCTCACCCGATGGCCGCTGGCTGGCGCAGCTCGACGCGCCCGAGGGCGAGGCGCGCGCCGTGCTGATACGCAACCTGCAGCAGGGGCAGAGCTACACCAGCCCGCTCGGCCAGGCCTGCAGCGGGCCGATGTGCCTGGCGGGGCTCTGGGCCTTTGACCGCGAGGGCACGCGCCTGGCATCGGTGGAGGTGACGCGGCAGGGCTGGGCGCTCGCCATCGTCGATCTGCGGGACGGCTCGAGCCGGCGCTTCGACCCCGTGCAGGCCGATGCCGGCGGCTACAACCTGCAGCCGGGCCATCCGCTCGGCTGGGCGGCGACGGGGGAGCTCGTGATCTCGTGCTTCACCCCCTTCTCTGGGGGCGGCCGGTCCGGCGTGTGGGCGCTGAGCCTGCCCGCTGGGGATGGCCCCATCGCGGCGCGCCGCCTGCTCGGCCCCGACTCCTACGCGACGCTGGCGCTCTCGCCCGACGGCACGCGCCTGCTCTACCTGGCGCGTGACCCGGCCTACACGCCGGCCGGCTACACGGCCATCGAGGGCAGCTATGACGACGTGGCCGTGAACCAGCTCTGGTCGCTCGATATCGCCAGCGGCATGGGCACCAGGCTCGTGGAGGTCGCCGACGGCGGCGCTCTGGCCGGCGCCGCGGCCTGGTCGCCCGACGGCCACGAGGCGCTCTTTGCCCAGGGGCGCTATGGCGACGCAGACGTATTGGAGTCGCTGGCCCTGAAGGCGGTCGATAGCGCTGGCGCTGTGCGCGCGGTCTGCAGCCTGCCGGCGCAGCGCGCGCTGTTTGGCCTGCATTGGTGCCGGCCCGACCTGGCCCTGGCGGTCATCTTTACCGACGACGAGCTAAGCGAGCTCCACCTGATGGACCTGGCCACGGGCCGCAGCGACTTTGTGGCCAAGGGCCGCTGGGTGAGCGTGGTGGCGACCGGTCTGCCCCAGACCGACCCTGACCCGGGGGAGCCCGGCGCGGCCACCTCGTCGGTAGTGGATGGCTGGAGTGGCGTCGTCGTGCGGCTCGACTCTCAGGCCCAGTTCGACGACTATTTCCTGCGCGCCGATGGTGAAAAGTTCGGCATCGACGGCTCGGCTGCCGGCCTGAGCTGCCCGCTGGAAGGTGCGGCTGGGCAGGGAGGTACGATCCGCGTGTGGGGGCGGCTGTACGACGATGTGCCCGACGCCTTTGGCCGCCAGATTGTGGTCGAGCGCCTCGAGTATGCCACGGGCAGCGCGCCGCCCCCGGGGCAGATTGTCTACGTCAACCCCGATGGCCGGCTGCGCCTGGCCGGCACCGATGGGCAGAGTGTGCCGGGCCCCAGGGCCTACGAGCGCGCAACAGCACTCGCCTGGTCGCCCGACGGGCGCCTGCTGGCCTACGTCGACCAGCAGCCCGGCGGCTGGGGCGCGGCCTACGTCTACGACATGGCCACTGGGCGCACGGAGCCGGTCTCGCGGGCAACGCAGCCCGTGGGGCAGGTTTCCTGGTCACCCGACGGCCGCTACCTGGCGCTCGACTGTGGCACGAGCATAGTGCGCAGCCTGGAGATCGTCGAGGTGGCGACGCAGACCTTTGTCAGCCCGCTCGAGGCGGTCGGCTACGCCTGGTCGCCCGATGGCCGTCAGCTCGTCGTGGGCCGGCGCCGGCCCGTGCAGCCCCCGCTGCCCTATGAGATCGGCGATTCGCTCAGCCTGGCCCTGGTCGAGCCCGGCCTGCCGCCGCGCGTGCTCCTGGAGGGCACGGCCGACGTGCTCTACCGCCCACTGGCCTGGCTGCCCGACGGGCGCATCATCTACCGGCGCACCGACCGGCCCGACAAGACCACGGGCGGCCAGGATTCCCTGTGGACGACGCGGCTCGACGGCGCGGCCGTGCAGAGCGAGCCCGCACACGACATCCCCCTGGCCTACGACCCGCAGGCCCTGCTGGCGCGCCTGCCGGCCGGGCTGCGCGACACGGCCGGCGCCTTCTCTTGGGCGCCCGACGGGCGGTGGGTCACTTTCCAGGCGGGCGGTTACCCGCACTGGGGAGTGTATCTCTTCGACACGCAAACGGGCGACGCGCCGCGCTGCCTGGCCGATGGCACCAGCCCCGCCTGGCGGCCGGGGGTTGCCGCCATGCCCGGCCCGCTGCCCACGCCCAACTATCGCGCGCCCCAAGCGTTCGAGACCTACACCGTGACCTCGACCTCGCCCGACGGCCTGTGGACCGCCGAGGCGTTCGACGCCCTGCCGGCGTCTGGCGGGGGCATAAGCAGCGACTATTACACCCGGCTGACCGTGGCCCGCGCCGATGGCACCGCGGCGTGGACGCTGGTCGACACATGGCAGCGCTGGGGCCTCGGCTACTTGGTGCCGCGGCCGTTCCACTGGTCGCTCGACGGGCGCTCGCTCTACTTTACCAACCGGCCGGTCCCCGACGGCTGCCCCTACTTTGTCAACGGCAGCGACCTGCAGCGCGTGGACCTGCAGAGCGGCCACGTGACGCAGCTCGCCCCGGCGCTGGGCTTCTGGCTGGCCCTCTCGCCCGACGAGCGCACGCTGGCCGCCGGCGGCTCGGGGCGCTTGACCCTGCGTGACCTGGCGACGGGGCTCGAGCGCGAGCTGCGGTTGTCGCCGGCTGAGGTCTATGCGCCGCTGGGCAAGATTGTCTGGTCGCCCGATGGCGCCGCGCTCGTGCTCACGGTTGCCAACGACCCGTGCAGCACGCGCCCAAGGACGCACTCCATCGTACGGGTCGAGGCGGCCACGCTGGCGGCGACCACACTGCTCGAGCGCGATCCCCGCCTCTTCACCAGCGAGGCGTGGCCCGAGGCGCGCCGGGTGCTCCTGGCCGACCAAGGCAAGGGCCGCTGGTGGCTCGACCCCGGCAGCGGTGAGCTCACGTGCGCAGAGTAGGGCAGAGGCAATGCCATGCATCAAGCCTGTCAACTGGCAGGCCAGACACTAAGCTCGTGATGCGCACGCCTGTGCGCACAGGCGTGCGCATCACGAGCTTCTCTGGAGGTGGCGATGAGGCCGACTCGCTCTTCTGCATGCTCCATCGTGGGCTTGTTGCTCTGCGCCGGCCTGCTGCTCGTGGGCTGCACGGCTGCGGCCACGACGGCCCCGACTCCGCCTTCGCCGATCGGCGCAGAGGCGACGGGCTCCGACACCGTCGCCATCTATGCCACGGTTATCCGGCGCCTGTGCACGCGCGACGACTCTTTCGGCGGCACGTACAACCCCGCGATCGTCTACCTGGTGCGCCGGACCAACGACGCGGCTGGCGACCCGAGAGCCCCGCGAGGCGTGCCGGCGCCGCTCTCGGAAGCGGTGCAGAATGGCATCAGCGCGGCCCTGGATGATCTGCCGGGCCGCATCGTCTGGGTCGACTCGCCCGACGATGCGCCCAAGGATGCCATGGGCGCGGTCGAGGGCCATGGTGTGATCGTCACCCTGGGCAGCATCTCGCCCCAGGAGGACGGCTCGGTGCACGTTCCGGCGAGCATCTATATGGCCAGCCTCGCCGCCGCCGGCCAGACCTACGTGCTGCAGCAGCAGGGTGGCGCCTGGGTGGTGACCGGCAACACCGGCGTGCAGTGGATGAGCTAAGCGACAAGGCAGTCAATCGGCAGGTCAGACGCTCAAGAAGCTGGTAGTGCGCACGCCTGTGCGCTGGGCGCGGCGTGGTGCCAGGCCCAGGCACAGGGGGCTCGCACAATCGTTGCCTGGCCGTCAGAGAGGGAAGGCGCACAGGCGTGCACACTACCAGCTATTGCCCAGGCTCGCAGATCGAACGGACTAGCTGTCGACGCGACGAGGCCAATCCGTTCCCGTGATCCGTTGACAGCGGCCCAGAGTGCAAAGGAGAAAGACACGGATGCTCAAGCGTATGCTGCAGCCGGACTGGAGGAAGCTCTTCCTCTTCGCCGTCTTGATCGCCATTGCCATCGGGGCCCACATTCAGACCTGGGCTTTCGTCGACGACATGCCTCATCCACCTCCCAAGCCCCCGCTCTACGACCTGCTGCGGCCCTTGCCGCTCTGGGCGCTGTGGATATTCTTGCAGGCGCCACTGGCCCTGCTGCTGTGGCCCTTGAGGCTCCTCGGGCTCGACGTAATGCGTGGCGACCTCTGGTGGTTCAGAGTGGCCGGCATCATCTACTTTTACCTGCTCTCCTGCCTGGTGGTCGCCGTCCTTGATTGGCTCAAGGGCAGGTTGAGGCGACAGAGGGGATGACACGCCGATTGCCCTGGTCAGAGAGTGACTGGCAAGAGCTCAGCCAGGGGTCTGCCCAGACTGCCGCTGGGTGCCCCCCTACCGTTCCCCCGTCGCGGGGGAATTGGGCCGCAGGACCACGCCCTGCCTGGCCAAGAAGCGGCAAAGAGGCGATGCGGGGCGGCAAAAGCCAACCCAATTCCCCCGCGACGGGGAAACGGTAGGGGGGCACCCCAAGGGCTTGGCCCGCAAGGGGGGGCCTCAGCCGCCGGCAGATGTCTGGTTAGGTTCCTGCCAATCGCCTTCCTGCCAGGGAATTCGCTGTGACAGGACATCGAAGCAATCGGAGGCAACTGTGAAGAGATTCCTGGCCGTGCTGCTGCTCCTCAGCGCCGTGCTTGCCGCCTGCGGGCGGGCCGGCCCGCTCCCCAGCGTCACGCCCGAGGAGGCCGGCCTCTCGTGGCGCGAGTGCGCGGTGAGCAGCTTTGACCTGGCGCAGGCAGAGGCGTGCCTCGGCCTGCAGCGCCCATACAAGAGCGACGCCGAACGGGCGCGGCTGGGCACGCGGGGCGCGACGGGCCTGCACCTGACGCTCGGCGGCGACACCTACGAGACGCGCCACCTGGGCCTGGGCTTTATCCCCGCCTGGCCGTGGGACCCCTACGTGCTGCTCAAGAACGGCCGGCCGCTCAGCCTGCTCTTGGGCGAGTTCCAGGTCTACGACCCCGACCGCTCGCTGCAAGAGATCGCCGGCCAGGCGGCCTGGGAGTTCGCCGACCCCCGTCAGGCCACGGTCATCTACGGCGGGCGCGACCTGCGCCGCGTCTACGGCCTGGAGGCAGCCTATGCCCCCTACGAGCTGGGTGGCCGGCTGGCCTTCATCGGCAAGCGAGATGGCCGCTCCTTCCTGGTCTGCGACGGCCGGCAGGTCGGCCCCGCCTTCGATGAAATCACCATCGCCTACTGCTGCGAGATCATGCTCTACTCGGCCGGCGGCGGCGAGGGGCGCTACCGCTTCTGGGGCCGGCGCGGCGATCAGTTGTACGTGGTGGAGGTGGCCGTCCCGCCCTTGCCGCGCGGCTTCAAGGGCTACGAACTCTACAGTTGGCGCGAGGGCGGTGAGTGGCGCTTTACCCTGATCACCGGCACCAACCGCAACAAGAGCTGCGCCGAGATTGCCGCAGCCGGCGAGGAGGCTGGGGGCGACGGTTGGGTGCGCATTGGCGTCAAAGGCGCTGCGGCCATCAAGGGTGCCCTGGCCCGGCTGCCGCAGGGCGAGAGCGTCTTCTGGCTCGATCAGGCGCGCTGGGGCGATGAGCAGGGCTGCCGCATCCGCCTCGAACGCCCCGACCCGGCCATCGTCGACGATATTGTCGGGCAGTGCGAGCGGCTCGGGGTCGAGCTGCACGGCCTGTGAGGCGGCTAGCGACCTATCGGACAAAGATCTTCCGCCGCCAGCATCCTGGTAACAGCCGGGCATTCGGCACTGCTACCGCCCGGCTCTGATCCAGAAAAGGGTCCTGCACCAGGCTGGCGCGGAGCGTGCAAGCCGGTTGCCTGCCCAGGGCGTTGCTCTCCGACAAACCAAGTCACCAGCCGCACCTGCACCTTCACCATGCGCCAGGGCACCTTTGCTATCACCCAGGGAGGGGCTACGATGAAGCGAAACGCGCTCCTGGTTCTCGCCGTCGTGATCGCCGTGCTCACCGCGTGCAGCCGGCCATTCGAGCCCACCCAATCCCCCGCGACGCCGGCCTCCACCGCCTCGCCCTCGCCGGCACCGGGCCGCGAGCGTACGCGGGCCAGGGTTGAGATGGACGTCTTCGACGACCGGCCAGATCCAACTTGGGAGCTCTCGCCGGAGCAGACGGACCAGGTGATCGCGGCCATGTTCTCCGGGGGGTCCCCAGCGGCCGGCGAGCCATCGCGCTGCCCGAGCGCGTCCGGCTACCGCGGCTTTGTCGTCACCTGGATTGGCGATGCCAGGTATCTCAGTGGTGGGCCAGAGAGCCTGCGCGTGTGCGGCGGGCGCATCGAGGCGCGGGGTAGGATCGGGGCCAAGGCGCCGGGCCCGGCCGAGCCCGAAATCGTGCAGGACCTGGACCACCGGCTGGAATACTACCTCCTGGAGACGGCCAGACCCCACGTCGATGCCGCGCTCTACGATGCTGTGCGCCAGGAGATCGCGCGCCGCACCGCGCCGGACGACGCCACGCCCTATGCCCGCTTGCGCATCGCCCGCTACGCCCTGGCCGGCGAGCTGCCCGCGGACCTGCCTACGGAGGCGCCCGTCTACTCAGTGGTGCCGGGAACCGTGCCGGATGAGGAATGGGCGCGCCGGGTGGCCGCAGCATTGGGCTTTGCAGGTGATCCCAGCGGCGAGAGCAGAAGCGCTGCCCAGCCGGCATGGACGTGGCTCGGGCCGGAGCGCAACTCGCTGCTCGACGTGTATGGCGGCATCGCCTATACGTGCGCCCGCCCGCCCGCGCAGGCCCGGCCCGCCAACGCCCCCGAGACGGCCGACCAGGCGATCGCGGCGGTGCGCGCCTGGCTCACAGCGCAGGGCCTGCTGCCTGCCGATTGTGCGGACGATGCCCAGGCGTGGCCCGGCGTCGATGGGCTCGGCTGGGAGGTGCGCTTCCGCCGCCGCCTCGACGG
>Ga0116161_1000477_pt1 | contig 45357 bp, 34 predicted proteins | sample AD_JPNAS3_MetaG_FD_89877 | JGI IMG/M metagenome (GOLD analysis project Ga0116161, IMG submission 89877) | Active sludge microbial communities of municipal wastewater-treating anaerobic digesters from Japan - AD_JPNAS3_MetaG | ecosystem: Engineered > Bioreactor > Anaerobic > Digestate | place... | reverse complement strand
TCTTGGTGATTGGAGCGGAGGGGGTACACCCGGTCCCATCCCGAACCCGGCAGTTAAGCCCTCCAGCGCCGATGGTACTTGGGGCGCAGGCCCCCGGGAGAGTAGGTCACCGCCAAGAGAACCCGTTCTTGATTCCCAAGCGGTCAGCCATCGGGCCTCAGCCGCCAGCGCTACGCTGGTGACCAGTCACTGTTCAGCCTGTCATTGCTTCGCTGCGGCTGTTGAGAGATTTCCCGTTTGTCATTGCGAGGAGGCCGCAGCCGACGAAGCAATCTCCATGTCCGACGTGGAGATTGCTTCGTCGGCTGCGGCCTCCTCGCAATGACAGCAATAGTTTCTGTGCTTGCCCATGCCGCCGCGCGGCATGGGATACTCGCAATGACAGTCTGAACACGTTTAGCCCCGTTCATATTTGCAGAATCGTCCCCACCGTGTTAGAATACCCCCCGTTCGCCAGTGGCGGACAGCCGTCAAGGCTCTCAGGAGGCCCGAGGTAGCATGAATGTAGCGAGCGTTATTCTGGCTGCCGGGGCGGGCACGCGCATGCGCTCCAAGCTGCCCAAGGTGCTGCACCCCCTGGGTGGCCAGCCGATGATCATGTACACCATCAACCTGGCCATGCAGGTTTCGTCGCAGCCCCCCGTGCTCGTCATTGGGCATGGGGCCAAGCTGGTGCGCGACCGCGTGGGCGACTGTGTGCGCTATGTGCTCCAGGAGCAGCGCCTGGGCACCGGGCATGCCACGCTTCAGGCGCGTGATGAGCTGCGCGGCCGCTCCGACGCCGTCCTCGTGCTCTTTGGCGATATGCCGCTCCTCACGCCACCCGGGGTCACCCGGCTGCTCGAGGCCTTTGCCCAGAACCTGCCTACCATTGCCCTGCTCACGCTGACCGTGCCTGAAGGGGCCGATGCCATGGGCTTTGGCCGCCTCGTGCGCGATGCCGAGGGCCGGCCCACGGCCATCGTCGAAGAGGTGGTGGCCACGCCCGAGCAGTTGCGCATCCGCGAACTGAACGCAGGCATCTCTTGCTACCGGGCCGACTGGCTGTGGGACCACCTCACGCAGCTCCACGTCAGCGCCAAGGGCGAGTACTATCTCACCGACCTGGTGGCCATGGCGGCGAGCGAGGGCGAGCAGGTGGTGACGGTGTCGGTCGAGGACCCCACCGACCTGCTGGGCATCAACGACCGCATCCACTTGGCGCAGGCCGAGGCCATCCTGCGCCAGCGGGTCAACACCGAGCTGATGCGCGGCGGCGTGACCCTGATCGACCCGGCGAGCACCTACGTCGAGGTGGGCGTGCGGGTGGCCCCCGATACGGTGATTTACCCCAACACGCATCTCCTGGGCGATACCTCGGTCGGCGATGACTGCATCATCGGGCCCAACGCCGTCATACGCGATTCCACCATTGGCCCTCGCTGCCAGATCGTGGCCTCGATGCTCGATTCTGCGGTCCTCGGCGCCGATGTCAGTGTGGGTCCCTTTGCGCGGCTGCGCAACGGCGCCCGGCTCGACAGCGGCGTGCACATGGGCAACTTTGGCGAGGTCAAGAACTCGTACCTCGGCCCGGGCACCAAGATGGGCCACTTTAGCTACGTGGGCGACGCCACCATCGGTGCCAAGGTCAACATCGGCGCCGGCACGGTATTCTGCAACTATGACGGCGAGCGCAAGCACGCGACGCTGGTTGGCGAGCAGGTCTTTATCGGCTCGGGCACCATGCTGGTGGCGCCGCTGCGCGTGGGGCCGGGCGCCAAGATCGGCGCCGGCTCGGTGGTGACCCACGATGTGCCGGCCGACACGGTGGTCTACGGGGTGCCGGCGCAGCAGCGCGGCAAGGTGCACGGCGACGAAGTGGCGGAACAGCCCGAGGAAGCTGTGAGCGAGGAACAGCGCCTCTCGGAGGAAGGTGGAGCGTGAGTCCGGAGGAACTCGTCGAAGTCGCCATCGCTGCCCGCGCGCACGCCTACTGCCCCTACTCCGATTTCGCGGTCGGCGCCGCCGTCGAGACGGAGGCGGGCCGCGTCTACAGTGGCTGTAACGTCGAGAATGTTTCGTCGGGGCTCTCGATATGCGGCGAGCGTGCGGCCGTCTTTGCGGCCGTGTCGGGTGGCGAGCGCATGCTGCGCGCCCTGGCCGTCGTCACCGCCGACGGCTCTATGCCCTGTGGCGCCTGCCGCCAGGTGCTGGCCGAATTCGCCGGCGCCGACCTGCCCATCTACATCGCCACGCCCGACGGCGCCTACCAGACCCTGACCCTGGGCGAGTTGTTGCCGAGGCCGTTTAGTTCGCCGCTGGTGCAGTGATGCGTGAATGGATCTGTGCGCTACAACGCGGCGCATGGCGGGTGATGTGCTATGCCTATTGAGAAGGGGGGCGGGGGCCCGCAGCGGGGCGATGCGTGGACGGTGGCGAGCGGGCAGGCCGCGCGCTGGATCGGCGTGGAGCTGGACGTGCGGGCGCCGCGCACCTGGTTTGGCCCTTCCTGGGCCATGCTCGGCGGCGTCCTCTCCAGCGGCGGGCTGGCGTTCGACCCGCGCAGCCTGGTGTTGCTGGCGCTGGCCTGGCTGGTGAGCGAGCCCCTGCTCGGCTCGCTGGCGGCGCTCTCTATGGAGATGGCCCGGCTGCGCCGTGAGGCGACGCTGCCGCCGCTGCCGGCGGGGCAGTGGCGCCTGCCCTACGTGCAGCCCGGCTCGCCCGGCGGGCGGCTCTTGGGCGCCCTGGCGGCCCAGGCGGCGCGCCTGCAGTGGAACTGGCGCGCGATGGCCGGCGCCGCGCCGCGCTGGGCGCTGCTGGCGCTCATTACCCTCGTGCTCGGCGCAGCGGCCGGTGCCTGGACGGCCGCGGTGGCCATCCTGGCGGTGCTGGCCCTGCTGTGGGTCGCGGCCTCGCGGCCGCTGCAGCGCGCGGAGCGCGAGGTCGTGGCTGCGGCGCACCTTCTGGCGGCCTGGCTGCTGGGGCACGGCGCCTTTGCCGCGGTCGACTATCGCACGCTGCTGGTGGGCCTGGGCTTTGCCGCCATCTGGTACGCGTGGACGCGCCGCCCGCCGCTCTTGCGGCTGCTTGTGGTGGTGCACGTGCTTCTGGCGGGGTTGCTGGCCGCGCTGCACGCGCCCCTGGCGGCCGGCGGCGTGCTGCTGCTGGCCGTGCCGCTCGTGGTGCTGCTGCCGGCCAACGCGAGCAGCCAGCGCAGCTATCTGCAGCATACCCAGGCGTTCCTGATGGCGAGCCTGTTTCTGGCGGCATGGGGCCTCGTCTGGCCGCTCTGATTGCGGCGGGGGCGGGCCTGGGCGTGCTGGGCCTGCTGGCCTATTGGGCGCTCGTGCTCTCGGAGGGCGTCTACCTGGGCCCGTGGGTGGTGACCTGGCTGTACGATCGTGTGGCGCCCCGCTACGACCGCATCAAGAACTCGTGCCCTGAGGATGACTCCCGCTGCCTGGCGCGGCCGCTGTTGCTCGCACTGGATGCGGTGCCCGCGCCACTCGTGCTCGACGTGGCGACCGGCACCGGGCGCCTGCCGCTCGCGCTCGAGGCCGAGGCCGATTTTGCCGGGCGCGTGGTGGGCGTCGATCGCTCGGCGAGGATGCTCGCCGAGGCGCGGCGCAAGCCGGCCGGCGTGCAGCAGGAGGCGCTGTGCCTGGCCCGCGCCGACGCCGGGCGCCTGCCCTTCCCCGACGCCATCTTTCATGCTGTGGCCTGTATCGAGGCGCTCGAGTTCACCCAGCGGCCGCGCGAGACCGTGCGCGAGATGGTGCGCGTGCTCAGGCCGGGTGGCGTGCTGCTCGTCTCCAACCGCGTGGGTTGCGATGCCCTCGCCTACCCCGGCCGCCTGTGTGGCCGCGGCCGCCTCGAACGCGCCCTGCACCGCCTGGGCCTCGAAGCGGTCGAGAGCGAGCGCTGGCAGGTGTACTATGACCTGGTGTGGGCGAGGAAGGGGAGCACTGATACTTGAAGCGTTCGGCATTCTGTGGTAATCTACACAGCAACAACATGGAGAGTCCGCATGAAGAAGGATTTCATCAGTCTGGCGGACCTGGCGCCGGCCGAGATTCAGGGCCTGCTCGACGAGGCGGTGGCCCTCAAGGCCGAGTGGCAGCGCGGCGGCAACAAGCCGCTGCTGGGTGGCAAGGCGCTCGGCATGATCTTCCAAAAGCCGTCGCTGCGCACCCGGGTGTCGTTCGAGATGGGCATGCACCACCTCGGCGGCAGCGCCATATGCCTCTCTCCCGACGAGATTGGCCTGGGCAAGCGCGAGAGCGTGGCCGATGTGGCCCGCGTGCTGAGCCGCTATGTCGACGGCATCATGGCCCGCGTCTTTGCTCACAGCCTGATCCTCGAGCTGGCGCGCCATTCGGCGGTGCCGGTGATCAACGGCCTGTCGGACTATAACCATCCCTGCCAGGGCGTGGCCGACCTGCTCACCATCTATGAGAAGCTGGGCTCGCTGAAGGGTGTGACGCTGGCCTATGTGGGCGATGCCAACAACGTCCTCACCTCGCTGCTCTTTGGCGGCAGCAAGCTGGGCATGCGTGTGGTCGCCGCGACCCCGCCCGACTATGCGCCCAGTCCCGAGGTGCTGGAGCCGGCGCGGCGCTTCGCCGCAGAGAGCGGCGGCGCCGTGGAGGTGACTGCCGACCCGCACGCCGCAGTGCGCGGGGCTGACGTCATCTATACCGACACCTGGACGAGCATGGGGCAAGAGGCCGAGCGCGAGCAGCGGCTGCAGGTCTTCCCGCCCTACCAGGTGAACGCGAGGCTGGTGAGCGAGGCCAAGCCCGAGGCCATCGTGATGCACTGCCTGCCCGCCCATCGCGGCGAAGAGATCACCGATGAGGTGATGGACGGGCCACACTCGGCGGTTTTCGATCAGGCCGAGAATCGCATGCACGCGCAGAAGGCGGTTCTCGCGAGCCTGATGAGGTAGTACGCCCCAGGAAGGTGTTCGTGGCCGACATTCAGTGGTTCCTGACACGGCTGACGCCGTCGGACGTGGTGGACATACTGCTCGTGGCGCTGGTTTTCTACGGCGTGCTACTCTTGATGCGGGGCACGCAGGCCGTGGCTCTGTTGCGTGGCGTCATCGTGCTCCTCCTGTCGGCCATCCTGGTCAGCAGTATCTTTCGTCTGACCGCCTTCAACTGGCTGATCCGTGGCCTGCTGCCGGCCCTGGCCGTGGCCATCCCGGTGATCCTGCAGCCTGAGCTGCGCCGCGTGTTGGAACGGCTGGGGCGGCCGGCGGGGCTGGTGCCGTGGGGCGGCCGCGCAGTGGCGACCGAGCGCACGCTCGACGCGGTGACCGCGGCAACGCGCTGGCTTGCGGAGCACAAGTTCGGCGCGCTGATCGTGTTGGAGCGTGAGACGGGCCTGCAGGAGTACGTGGACCGCGGCGTGAGCATCGACGCCACCGTGAGCCCCGAGCTGCTGCTGACGATCTTTTTCCCCAACACGGCCCTGCATGATGGCGCAGCGATCATCCGCGGCGACCGGCTCGTCGCGGCCGGCTGCGTCCTGCCGCTCACCGAGAGCATGGTCATCGACAGCCGCCTGGGCACGCGCCACCGGGCCGCCCTGGGCGTGACCGAGCAGACCGACGCCATCACGGTGGTTGTCTCCGAAGAATCGGGCATCATCTCCATCGCCTACAACGGCCGCATGGTGCGGCACCTCGACGAGCGACGGCTGAGGAAGATCCTGCAGGCGCTGTGCCAGCCCCAGCTTCAGGTCAACAGCCTGGCGCGCTGGTTTACGCGGCGCGAGCCGCACACGGAAGACAAGGGCGGAAGGGAGTCAGCGACGGCATGAGCGAGCGTGGCGGGCGCCCCCGGCGCACTCAAGGCGGGCGTTTCTGGTGGGCCGACGCCAGCTCTGCTGCCCTAGCCCTGCTCTTGGCCACGGTGGTCTGGGTGGTGGCCATTTACGAGCAAGACCCGCCGCGCACCGACCCCTTTGACGGTATCCCCATCAAGTACGTCAACCTCGGCCCTGGCCTGGAGATGGTGGGCACCGTGACCGAGCGTGCCAACCTGCAAGTCCGCGCGCCCACAAGTCACCTGCAGTCGCAGGCGGTCTCGTCCAGCGTCCTCGAGGCGATGGTCGACCTGCAGGGCCTGGGCGAGGGCGTGCACAATGTGGACGTCAGGGTGCAGTCGTTCGACAAGTCGGCGCTCGTGGTGGGCCACACACCGGCGCGGGTGGTCGTGCACCTCGAGCAGCGCATCCAGCGCGAGCTGGACGTGCAGCCTGTGATGGCTGACCCCGAGACGGTGCCGCTGGGCTTCGAAGCGGCGCCGCCTGTGGCCAGCCCCAGGCGCGTCACGGTGAGGGGTCCACGCTCGCTGGTCGAGCAGGTCGACAAGGTGGAAGCGCGAGTCTGGCTGCGCGGCAGCAAATCGGCGATTGAGGCCCCGGTCGGCCTGGTGGCGCTCGACGCCGGCGGCGGGGCGGTCACTGGGGTCGATATCGTGCCCGCGACCGCCACCGTAGCCCTGAGCGTGGAGCAACTGGCCGAGTTCCGTGACGTCTCGATCCGTGTGCCCGCGCCGGGCACGCCTGCGGCCGGCTATTGGATCAGCAATATCACCGTCGAGCCGGCGGCGGTCACCGTGCAGGGCCGCCCCGAGATCATCCGCCAGATGGCCTCGGTGGTCGAGACGCTGCCGGTCGACGTCACCGGGGTCAAAGAGAGCTTTACGCGGCGCGTCTCGCTGAACCTGCCGGAAGGGGTGACGGTGTACAGCGCCGGCACGAGTGGGCAGACCGTGCTCGTGCAGGTCGAGGTGACGCCGATCATCGGCGGCAAGACCATGCAGCCCAAGATCGAGTGGCTGGGGCTGCGCAGCGGCTATGTGGTCAATATCACGCCCAGCACCGTCGATGTGATCCTCTCGGGGCCGCTGCCCGAGCTGCAGGCGCTGCAGGTCGAGGACGTGCATGTGGTGGTGAACCTGTTCGGGTTGGGACCGGGCCGCTTCCAGGTGGTGCCGACGGTGCAGTTGCCTGACGGCTCGAACCTCAAGGTCGAGAGGATGGCGCCCGATGCGGTGGAGGTGACGATTACCGCAGAAACCGCGAAAGGCACAGCAACGCCATGAGTATGCCAATCGTGGCCCTCGTGGGCCGGCCCAACGTGGGCAAGTCGGCGCTCTTCAACCGCTTGGTAGGAGAGCGCCTGGCCATTGTGCAGGATAGGCCGGGGACGACGCGCGATCGCCTCTACGGCGAGGCCGAATGGGCGGGGCGCGCCTTTACGGTCGTCGATACCGGCGGCATTATGGCCGCGCCGACCGACGACCTGTCGGCGCAGGTGCAGGCGCAGGCCCAGCTCGCGATCGATGAGGCCGATGTCATTCTCTTCCTGGTCGACGTGCTGACCGGCGTCACGCCCGACGACTATGAGCTGGCCGATGTCCTGCGCCGCTCGAAAAAGCCGGTGATCGTGGTGGTGAACAAGGCCGACAACGCCGAGCGCCGCCTGGCCGCCAACGAGTTCTATGCCCTGGGGCTCGAGCAGCTCTTTGCCGTCTCGGCGCTGCACGGCACGGGCACCGGCGACCTGCTCGATGCCGTGGTGGAGTCGTTCCCCCCGGCGCCCGAGGAGGAGGCCCCCGCACGCATCGGCATTGCCATCATCGGGCGGCCCAACGTCGGCAAGAGCTCGCTGCTCAACGCCATTCTCGGGCAGGACCGTACCATCGTCAGCCCCATCCCTGGCACCACGCGCGACGCGATCGATATGGACCTGGCCTGGCGCGGGAATGACATCACGCTGATCGATACGGCCGGCATCCGCCGTCGCGGCGCCATCGAGCCCGGCCTTGAAAAGTATAGCGTGCTGCGCGCGCTGCGGGCCATCAACCGCGCCGATGTGGTGCTGCTGGTGCTCGACGCGACCGATGGCGTCACGGCGCAGGATGCGCACGTGGCCGGCTACATCCTCGAAGAGAACAAGAGCGTCGTGGTCGTGGTCAACAAGTGGGACGTGGCGGGCAAGGAGCCGGGGGCCGAGGGCGAGTTCCGCCGGATGGTGCAGGAGACATTAAAGTTCTTGCCCTACGTGCCGGTGCTCTTTGTCTCGGCGCTGCGGCGCCGCGGCATCCCCCAGGTCGTCGATGCGGCGCTGCGGGTGCGCGAGGCGCGCTTCCAACGGCTGTCGACCGGCGAGCTGAACGACTTGGTGCGCGATGCCGTCGCCGCCCACGCGCCACCCTCCAAGTGGGGCCAGCGCCTGCGCTTCTACTATGCCACCCAGGCGCGCGTGGACCCGCCGACGTTCGTCTTTTTTGTCAACGACACGCGGCTGGTCCATTTCTCCTACGAGCGCTACCTGGAGAACCGCATCCGCGAGCGCTACCCCTTCGAGGGCACGCCCATCCGGCTCGAGTTCAGAGGCCACGCGTCAGAAGCTCGCCGCAGAGGCGCCCGGGCGCCGCGTCAGCGGCAAGAGGAACGATAACCGCACAGGTGCCAAGACGCCCACGAAGCCGCCTGCAGCGGCCAAGGGGGGTTATGCTACGGGTTTGCGAACACGACCTAGTAGACCTCGTCGTGTGTGCCGATCTCGAGCAAGAGGATGTCGTCTTGGCGCTGATCCGTGCCCTTGACGAAATCAGAGATGATGCGGGGATCATAGCCGGCACTGCAGGCCCAGGAGCCAGCCTCCCCTTGAGCTTGTGAGTCGCCAATGGGGGAGCAAAAGGGTCTTCCTGCAGGAGTCTCAGCGTCCGCTCGATGTCGTTCTTCAGCGCCGGGTGCTTTCTCACCGTGATTCTGAGAGCTCGGACGAAAGACTTGCCCCAGACGAGCATTCTCATTCCCCGAGCTCTCTCATCAGGTCATCTACCGTTCCCCGATTGACCTCTCCTCGAGCGTACTCAGCGTGCGCCTCTTGGATGCTCTTGGCAAGCGATTCTCGTCTACGCTCGAGGTGCCGACGGCGGACGATGTTGATCAGGTCTTCCTGCTGCTGCTCGGGCAATGACTCAACGATCTCCAAAGCTTCTTGGAACGTCACCGTCTGCCGCTGGACATGGCAACCTCTTGCTGTCGTTCCATCCAACTCTCAAGCGCACGGGTCGTCGATATCACCTGTCATGATCAATCATAAGGCCGGAAGCCCTAATAGTCAACTTCTGGCAACGGGGGCAGCATGCTGCGCCTACTGCACCCGTCCCTGCAGCGACCAGGGGCCGGTCTTGGTGATGAGCACCCTGGCCAGGCGGCCGAGCCAATCCTGGCCGTCCTCAAAGAAGACGAGCTTGTTGGAGGCGGTGCGGCCCTTCCACTTGCCCTTGTGCAGCTCTTCGACCAGCACCTCCACCTCCTGCCCCAGCAGCCGGGCGTTGATCTGGCCCACGATCTCTTCCTGCAGCGCCTCGACGGCGCGGCGGCGGCGCTCCTTCTCCTCGGGCTGCACGTCGTCGGCCAGGCGGGCGGCGGGGGTGCCGGGGCGCACCGAGTAACTGGCGACGTGCACGGCGTCAAAGCGCACGGCGCGCAAGAGGTCCATGGTGCGCTCGAACTGCTCGGCCGTCTCGCCCGGAAAGCCGACGATGACGTCGGTGGCGATGGAGGCCTGGGGCAGCCGGGCGCGGATGCGCGCGACCAGCGCCAGGTACTCGGCGACGGTGTAGCCACGCGCCATGCGGCGCAGCACCTCGTCGTCGCCGGCCTGCACGGGCAGCTCCCAGTGCGGGCAGAGCCGGGGCAGCTCGGCCACGGCGTCGATGACCTCGTCCTCCAGGTCGGCGGGATGCGAGGTGAGGAAGCGCAGCCGCGCCAGCCCCGGGATATCGTGCACGAGGCGCAGCAGGCCGGCGAGTGTGGGACGGGCTTTCGAGCCCGTCCCGGTGTCACGGAGTCGGGCTGACGGGCTGGAAAGCCCGTCCCACGGGTGGGCAGGCTGGCCCGAGGTTGACGGGCTGGAAAGCCCGTCCCACGGGTGGGCAGGCTGGTCCGAGGTTGACGGGCTGGAAAGCCCATCCCACTGCAGGTCGCGGCCGTAGGCGTCGATGCTTTGGCCGAGGAGGGTGATTTCGCGCACGCCGGAGCGCACGAGCGCCTCGACCTCGGCGACGATCTCCTCGACGGTGCGGCTGCGGCACGGGCCGCGGCGCAGGCGCACCAGGCAGTAGGTGCAGTGGCGGTCGCAGCCCAGTATCGCGGCCACCTCGGCCGAGACCGGATTCACTGCAGAGGCGCAGAGGGCGCAGAGTAGGGGCGGGGTCTTCCCGCCCCTAGAGGGCGGGGTCTTCCCGCCCTCCTGGGGCGAGGAGATCTCGCCTCCGCGTCCTCTGCGCCTCTGCGCTGCTTCACATCTTGCCTGCATATGCGCCTCGACCCACCCGACGAGCCCCTCGACGTCGGACGGGCGGACGAAGAGGTCGACGTGGGGGAAGCGCGCCTGCAGCGCGGCGATATCGCCCACGAGGCAGCCCATGAGGACGACGGCAGCCCCAGGGCGGCGCTGCTTCAGGGAGCGCAGCGAGCTCAGGCGGCCGATGGCCTTGTCTTCGGCGCTTTGGCGCACGACGCACGAGTTGAGGACGACCAGGTCGGCCTCCTCGGCGCGCACGGCTGGCGCGTAGCCGAGCGCCTCGAGGGCGGCGGCGGCGCGGCGCGAATCGGCGCGGTTCATCTGGCAGCCGATGGTCCAGATGAAGTAGGTGGCGCGTGATGCGTGATGCGTGACGCGTGACGCGTGTTGCGTGTTGCGTTCGGATAGTTCAGTGCTCACAATAGATCCCTTCAATAGCCAGGTTCGTCGCCGACGCTTGAGAGCCTTGATAGAACAGCAAACAAGTAATCACGAAGGGGCAGCTGTCAACGGATTTTGGGAGCGGATTGCACGGATGGTCTCGCCGCGGCGACGAGTAATCCGTTCAATCTGTTCCAGAAATCCGTTGATAACGTTGCTTGCCGACGGGCCGGTGCTCTAGCAATCGGCCTCGGGCTGATCGCTGATGGTTGATGGCTGCCGGCTCGCCCCCAGTACCCTCTTCAAGTATTGCCCCGTATACGACCCCGGCGCGGCGGCGATCTGCTCGGGCGTGCCTTCGGCGATGATGCGGCCGCCGGCGGCGCCGCCCTCGGGGCCGAGGTCGATGACCCAATCGGCCGTCTTGATGACGTCGAGGCTATGCTCGATGATGAGCACGGTGTTGCCCGCATCCACCAGGCGGCCGAGCACCTGCAGCAGGCGCTCGACGTCGGCCATGTGCAGGCCCACCGTCGGCTCGTCGAGAATGTAGAGCGTGCGCCCGGTGGCGCGCCGCGAGAGCTCGCGCGAGAGCTTGACGCGCTGCGCCTCGCCGCCCGAGAGCGTGGTGGCCGGCTGGCCGAGTCGGATATAGCCCAGGCCCACGTCGTAGAGCGTCTCGAGCTTGCTGCGCAGGGCCGGGATGTTGCCAAAGAACTCGATGGCCTCCTGCACGGTCATGTCGAGCACCTCGGCGATGCTCTTGCCGCGATACAGGATTTCCAGCGCTTCGCGGTTGTAGCGCTTGCCGTGGCAGACCTCGCAGGGCACATAGACGTCGGGCAGGAACTGCATCTCGATCTTGATGATGCCGTCGCCCTGGCAGGCCTCGCAGCGGCCGCCCTTGACGTTGAACGAAAAGCGCCCTGGCTTGTAGCCGCGCAGCCGTGCCTCGGGGACGCTCGCAAAGAGCTCGCGGATAGGCGCAAAGAGCCCCGTATAGGTCGCCGGGTTCGAGCGCGGCGTGCGCCCGATGGGCGACTGGTCGATGTCGATGACCTTGTCGAGGTGCTCGATGCCCAAGAGCTCGCGGTGCGCGCCCGGCCGCTCCTTGCTGCGCTGCAGCGCCTGGGCCAGCCGCTTGTAGACGATCTCCATCAGCAGGCTCGACTTGCCCGAGCCCGAGACGCCGGTGATGCAGACGAGCTTGCCCAGCGGGATGCGCACGTCGATGTCTTTCAGATTGTGCTCGCGCGCCCCCCGCACCAGCAGTGCCTGCTCGCGGCCGTTGCGCCGCACCGCCGGCACCGGGATGCAGCGCTCGCCGCGCAGGAACTGCCCGGTAATCGACGCCGGCGTGCCCTCGATGACGCTGAGTGGCCCGGCGGCAACCACGTGGCCGCCGTTCTCGCCCGCGCCCGGGCCCAGATCCACGACATAGTCGGCCTCGCGGATGGTCTCCTCGTCGTGCTCGACCACGAGCACGGTATTGCCCAGGTCGCGCAGGCGCTTGAGCGTCTCGATGAGGCGCGCGTTGTCGCGTTGGTGCAGGCCGATCGACGGCTCGTCGAGGATGTAGAGCACGCCCATGAGCTGCGAGCCGATCTGCGTGGCCAGGCGGATGCGCTGCGCCTCGCCGCCCGAGAGCGTCGCTGCCGCGCGGTCGAGGGTCAGATAGTCGAGCCCCACGTCGACCAGGAAGCCCAGGCGTGCGTTCAGCTCCTTGAGGATCTGCTGCGCCACGGTCCGGTCGCGCTCCGAGAGCTGCTCGGGCAGCGCGGCGATCAAGTCGCGCGCCTCGAGCACCGGCAGCGCCGCCACCTGCACAATGCTGCGCCCGGCGACGGTCACCGCCAGGCTCTCGGGGCGCAGGCGAGCGCCGCCGCAGACCTCGCAGGTGCGCGGCGTCATGTAGCGTTCGATCTCCTCGCGCACATAGTCCGACGAGGTCTCTTTGTAGCGCCGTTCCAAGTTCGGAATCACGCCCTCGAACGTCGTCTCGTAGGTCTGCGGACGGCCGCGCTGGTTGGTAAAGGTCAGCGTCATCACCTCGGCGCCCGAGCCGTAGAGCAGCACCTGGATGTGCTGGGCCCCGAGCTCGGCGATGGGCACATCGACCGAAAAGCCATAGTGCTTGGCCACGCTGCGCACCATCTGGCCGTAGTAGCTCTCGCTGGTGGCGCTGCGGCTCCAGGGCAGGATGGCGCCCTCGGCCAGCGAGATCTCCTTGGCGGCCAGGATCAGCTCGGGGTCGAGCACCAGGCGCACGCCGAGGCCGCCGCAGGCCGGGCAGGCGCCGTGCGGGCTGTTGAACGAAAAGGTGCGCGGCTCGATCTCGGGCAGGGAGATGCCGCAGTGCTCACAGGCAAAGTGCTCGGAGAAGAGCATGTCGCCCGAGCCCTCGCGGGCGATGAGCACGACCCCGCCGCCCATCTTGAGCGCCGTCTCGAGCGAATCGGCCAGGCGCGTACGGTCCAGCCCTTGCTCGCCGTGGCGCACCACCAGGCGGTCGATCACGGCCTCGATGGTATGCATTTTGTAGCGGTCGAGGATGATCTCCTCCGACACGTCGCGCATCTCGCCGTTGACGCGGGCGCGCACGAACCCCGCGCGCCGGATATCCTCAAAGACCTTGCGGTGCTCGCCCTTGCGGGCCTTGATCAGCGGCGCCAGAATCATAAAGCGCGTCGCCTCTGGAAGCGCCATGACGGCATCGACGATCTGCTGCACCGTCTGCCGGCTGATAGGCCGCCCACATGTGGGGCAGTGCGGCACGCCGATACGGGCGTAGAGCAGGCGCATATAGTCATAGATTTCGGTGACCGTGCCCACCGTCGAGCGCGGGTTGCGGCTCGACGAGCGCTGGTCGATGCTGATCGCCGGCGAGAGGCCGTCGATGTGGTCGACGTCGGGCTTTTCCATCTGCCCGAGGAACTGCCGGGCGTAGGCCGAGAGCGACTCGACATAGCGCCGCTGGCCCTCGGCGTAGATGGTGTCGAAGGCGAGCGACGACTTGCCCGAGCCCGAGAGGCCGGTGATGACGATCAGCCGGTCGCGCGGCAGCTCGAGGTCAATATTCTTCAGGTTGTGCTGGCGGGCTCCGCGAATGATAATCCTATCCTGTGGCATGCACTATCCCCTGCCCCATATCGGGTGTTCTGCATCGCCTGGCGCAGCGCTGTCATTGCGAGCCGCAGCGAAGCAATCTCCCCGCCAGGCATTGGGGATTGCTTCGCTGCGGCTCGCAATGACAGGACCAAGTCTCTGAGCAGCGCAGCAGTCTCCCCGTCAGGCATTGGAGATTGCTTTGCTGCGCTCGCAATGACGGTGCACGCTTGCCGGGCGACCGGTTATTCTACCACAGGCGGAGGGTTTGAGCAACAGGCACGGGAATGGAAATGCCTACAGATCGATCACACCCCCTGCCGCGCTCTGCCCGGCAAATGCGCATCAAACGCTTTGCAAACGCTTGCCATGCTATGCTGATGTCTGGGATGCCACTCCATCCCTGCCCCGCGCCGGCTGTGCGTCGCACGCGCTGGGCTCCGCTACCCTCGTTCGTCGGCCGTCCGGCGCATGCGCCGGCTTCGCATTGTCCATCTACATCCAGGAAGGAGAGTTGGCATGCGCAGGCAGCGATGCCTCACATTGCCCGTCGCTCTACTCATCGCGATCATCTTGACCCCGTTGCTCGTAGGCTGTGGTGGCAAGCCAGCGAAGGACCAGCCCGGCGCAGCCCAAAAGACCGCCACCCAGGTGCCCGGCGCCGAGGCCCCTGGGGGCGCCCAGAGCGCCAGCTTGGATAACAGTCTCGACGCTCTCGCGGACCTCGCCCCCGTGCACACCAGGTACTTTGCCCAGTGGGGTGAAGATGGCCAAACCACCCAGACGCATCTGCAAGAGACCGACCTGGACAAGAACGGCAGCATGTACATCAAGACGCACTCGAGTGATCTCAGCCGTGGTCTCCATGACGAGCTCATCGAAGAGGAGTACCGGATCGGTACCACCACGTATGTGCCGGCCGAGCGCCGTCCGGATTCTCCTTTCTATGCGCTGGAGAACAACAACATGGACGGCGGTATTTGGCAAGTTGTCCGTTTCTACGGCATACACCTGATGAGCTTTGGCGAAGACGGCAGCGCTACCCTGGTGGGCAGTGAGTCCAAAAACGGCTTTGCCACCAACAAGTACGAGATCGCCTATGAGGCCATCTCGGGCATCTCAGAGGATGCTGTTCACTTTGGCGATCCAGAGGGCGAGGAGGATTACGCGTTCTACGTCTGGATCGAAAAGTCCAGCGGCGCGCTCGTGAGCTCTGTGGTGGATTGGTCCGATGAGCGGGGGACGTTCCACGCCGAGTTCGACGCCACCCGGGTGCAGCTTGACGACATCCAGCCGCCGGACAATATCATAGAATACAAAGCTGGACTTGCCATTCTGAACGGTCAAGCCGCGTAACATGGACACCAAAAGCAGCGGGCTCCAACGCAGCCCACTGGCCCTGAAAGTGCCCATGGCTGGAGCGAACCGGGTCGCGGTAGACTCCCACGCTGGAACCACCGGCGAGATCGGTTCGTAGTAGCGGAGAGCGGGAGCCGGGGCAGGCGTGCAGTGCCTCCGAGGTACTGCACGCCTGCCCCGGCTCCCGCTCTCCGCTACTACAAGCGTGTGGCATGGAGTGTGTCTGTCTGGGCCACGGGCAGGCTGAAGGAGAAGGTGCTGCCCACGCCCACCTGGCTTTCGGCCCAGATGTGGCCATCATGGGCCTCGACCAGGCGCCGCGTGATGTAGAGCCCCAGCCCCACGCCTGGGCGCCGTTCGCGGGTTGCGCCGCCGCGGAAGTAACGTTGGAAGAGGCGCGGCAGGTCTTCCGCAGCGATGCCGCGGCCGCGGTCGATGACGGCGGTGATCACCCGGCCGTCCTCCTGCCAGGCCTGCACCGTCACCGGCGTGCCGGGCGCCGAGTACTTGAGCGCGTTGGACCACAGGTTGGTGAGGATGCGCTCCAGGCGAGCGGGGTCGGCCCAGACGGGGGGCAGGCCGAGGGGCATCTGCACTTCGATACGCGCCGTCTCGAGGCTTGGGGCCAGCCGCTGCTTGATCTCGAAGGCAAAGGCGCGCAGGTCCACAGGCTGGCGTTCGAGGCTGAGCTGGCCCGCCTCCGAGCGCGCGGCGTCGACCAGGTCTTGGATCATGGTGTTCATGCGCTGGGCGGTGGAGACAATGCTGGCGGCGCTGTCGCGCTCGCGCTCGAGGTTGGCCCGGGCGAGGCGGCGCTCGCAGAGCTGGGCCTGGCCCAGGATGGCCGCCAGGGGCTGCCGCAGGTCGTGGGAGACGGCGCGCACGATGTCGTCGCGCTGCTCCTGCAGCTCGATCATCGGGGTCACGTCGCTCAGGCTGCGCACGGCGCCGACGATGTGGCCCTCGTCATCGCGGATGGGGCCGGCGCTGATCAAGAGCTCGCGGCTGCTGCCGTCGCGCCGGTGCACCCTGGCGCGCACGCCCACCAGCACCTCGCCGCGCAGGGCGCGTGCCTGCGTGATCTGCCCGGGCGGGAAGGGCGTGCCTTCGGGCGTTTCGACCCGTGGGCCGGTCTGGCGCGTCTCCAGCGGCAGCGCCGCATATTCGGCCTGCGTCGTCCCCAGGAGCTGCTCGGCGGCCCGGTTCATGCGCAGGACCTCGGCGTGCGGCCCATAGATGATGAGCCCGTCGCGGACGGCGCCAATCGCGGCGTCGAACTCGGCCGCGCGGCTCTCGGCACGCTCCGTCAGCTCGCGCTCGCGCAGGCCGGCGACGACGAGATGCTGGTTCGACTGGCGCAACTCAGCCAGGAGGCGCTCACGCTCCGCCTCGGCCTGTCTGCGCTCGGTGATGTCGGTCAGCACCGTCACGGCGGCGATGATGCGGCCCTCGTCGTCGCGGATGGGCGCGGCGCTCTGCAGGGTCACGCCGCGCGTGCCGTCGCCGCGCACGATGTGGACCTCCTCGTTGCTGACGGGCTCGCCTCTGAGGGCGCGGATGACGGGCCACTCCTCGGGCGCATAGGGCCGGCCGTCGGGGTGGAAGCCGTGGTAGGTGCGATACTCCTCGGCGGTGGCGGCGGTGATGAAGGGCTGGCGCCAGATCTCGGCTGCCTGGCGGTTGCCCAGGATGAGCCGGCCCGTGGGCGCCTCGGCAACAAAGACGCCGGAGGGCATCTGTTCGAGCACCGTCTGCACGCGCATGCGTTGCGCCTCGAGCTCCCCGAGCAGGCGCCTGCGCTCCTCCAGGCCGGCTTCAGTACGGGCGAGGGCGCGCTGCAGCTCGTCGCCGTAGGTGGCGGTGGAGATGGTGATCATGGTGTCGAGGGCGGCGTCGAGGTTCTCGGCGATGTCGTACACGTCCTCTGTGGGGATACCGCTCAGATAGCGGCGCAGTGCGTGCCAGATCTCTTCGCGGATGATCTGGTACTCGCGCACCAGGTCGCCCAGGCGCATGTGTTGGCGCAGGCGCTCCAGCGCATGCCCCCTGGCCGGCGCCGTCCAGGGGGCATCGAACGCCTTGGGCTCGCCGCGGCGCAGCGCCTCGGCGACGCCGCGCACCACGTCGGGGGCGTGGTCGGCAAGCTCCTGGCGATCCAGCTCGGGGTGGGCGGCGTAGATGGTAGCGGCGACGCGCTCGACCCAGCGGGCGACGATGTCGCTGACGAGGCCGTCGAGGGTCGCAGCGGCGAGGCCGAGGGCGGTGCGTTCGGCAGCGGGCGCTTGTGGCATTGCATCTCTCTTTCTCTCTCCATGCCGGAGAGAGGCGCGGTCTCAGACAGGCCAGCAAGATGCGGGCCATCTACTCCAGGAGCTGGGCGGCGGCGGCGTCGACCAGCCACAGCAGCTCGCCGGCGATGGGGCAGATGAGCTGCGCCGGCCGGCGCTGCGGGTCGCGCGGGCCGTGAAGCACGGCCAGGAGCGCCGGCGCCTTGGCCGCGCCAGAGACGAGAAAGGCGACGAGGGCGGCGCGGTTGATGAACGGCGCCGTCAGGGTGACGCGCGGCAGGCCGTCGGGCGACTCTGTTGCGGCAACCCAGCGCGTCTCTTCGCGCAGTGCCGGCGAGCCCGGGAAGAGCGAGGCCGTGTGGCCGTCGTCGCCCAGGCCGAGCAGGACCAGGTCGAAGGTGGCGCAGGCATCCTTGCCTGCGAAGGTGGCGCGCAGCTCTTCCTCGTACGCGGCTGCGGCCTGTGCGTGGTTACCGGAGCAGCGCATGGGGTGGATGTGGGACTCTGGGATGGGCACGTGATCGAGCAGCGCCTCGCGCGCCAGGCGCTCGTTGCTGCGGGAGTCGTCGGGGGGCACACAGCGCTCGTCGCCCCAGAAGACGCACAGTTGCCCCCAGGCGATCTCAGCGCACAGTGGCGGCTGCGCCAGCAGCTTGTAGGCGCGCCGCGGCGTCTGCCCGCCGGCGAGCGCGACGCTGCGCACCGCGCGCGCGGCAAAGAGCTGCGCGGCGGCCAGGCTGACGGCCTCCGCATCGGGCAAGACCTGGAGGGTGCCCGCATTGAGCAGGCGATCGACAGGCATATACACCTCCCTCGAGCGCAGACTGCTAGACGCTTCCAGGTTGATTGTGCGATACGTCAGCGATCCATAGGGCCGACGGAGTTGGCCACGAATGACACGAATCACCACGAACGGAGCGCCTTCGTGCGAATCCGTTCCATTCGTGGCCTCATACCCCGTCCAGATACGTCCAGGTCGATTGTGCGCCAATGGCAGTACCTTTCAAACAGCGGGCACACCGTAGTAACGACTCTGGTCGTCCCGTCTCAAGCGGCCGATCGTGCATGTCTGCGACACCGACTGTTGTCATGCGACGCGTCGGACCCGTCGGATAGCGCCGCAATGCCGGCTTGGCATCCATTCTGACGACGACTAGAGTCGCTACTACGGCTGCTGCCTTGTTCGAAAGGTGTTGGCGCTAGGGGAGCACGCTTCCTGGACGCGTTCGCGTAACGCAGGATCTGACTGGAAGCATTTAGCAGTGGCTGACCGCAATGGTTTTGATGGGCCCCGACGCCCACGAAGCCGCCTGGGGCGGCCATGGGGGGCTAGGCTACGGCCCATCAAAACCATTGCGGTCAGCCACTGGCACTGCTTTGTCACTACCGCAAGCAGCGCTCGGCGCCTTTGTAGTGGCGGCTTCAGCCGCTCATCTGGGCTGCAAGATGGCGTTTCGGCGGCAGGCAAACGACTAGAGTCGTCACTACGAAGGGCCAGTCGCCGCATACTGTGCGCTTGGTGACAAAGTAGTGCTACGAGCAGGGCGGCTCGTGGTGACGATTCTCGTCGTTACCACGACACAAGCGTTTCAGGCGCAAGAAGCGGGCCAGCGACTGATCTCGCACAGCACAAACGGAGTCGCCCGGAAAGGCTCTCTTGCAGTTGACGGCCCGGAGCGATGACCATATACTTGAGCCGGCCGGAAATGGAGGCGAGAGATGACGCAGGCAATCTATTGCTGCAACCATGAGGGGTTGGTGGTGGCGAGCGACAGCCTGGCGCTGCGCGAGCTGGAGGGTGGGCAGGTAGAGCGGCTCACTTCGCGCAAGCTGTTCGCCGTCGGGCCGTATGCGGTGGTGCTGACCGCAGGGGCGCCGGTTGGGGCCGAGATGGCCACCGAGCTGGCGCAATGGCTGCAGCCGCGCCGGCTGGAAGAGTTTGCGGACCTGCTGGCGCTCAGCCGCGATTTTCTGGCCGGCGGCTACGCCCGCAGGCTGCGCGACGACCGCAGCGGGCAGAACCGCGCGGCGGGCACCAATCGCCACCTCTACTTTATTGTGGCCGGCTATCGGGGCCACAGCTCTTCGCCCTACGATGCGGTCCTGCTCGAAAGCCAAGCCGGCGAGCTGCCGTTCAAGGAATCGCACCTCGGCCGCGTGTTCACCCTGCCGCGCCGCCTGGTGCAGGAGGGGCATCTCACACGGCAGATTGCCGAAGGCGCGAGCCTGCGCGAGCTGGCCGAAAGCTGCCTCGCCGGCCTCGAGCTCGCCGCCGAGCGCAACCCCGAGTCGGTTGGCGGCCCGTTCCACATTGCGACGGTGACGGAGCGAGGCGTGACGTGGCTTGAGCAAGGGAACTGAGGGAACTGAAGGGAAGGGAACCCTTTCCCTCAGTTCCCTTCTTGTTGTGCCTCTGCGACGAGCCGCTGCAGCAGCGCCTCCTCCTCTTCCTCCGAGCTGACGAGGCCGTCGAGGCGGGCGTCGCGCAGGGCGTCGAGGATGTGGCGGTAGCTGGGCCCGGGCTTGAGGCCCAGCTCGCGCAGGCGGCGGCCGTCGATGGTGGGCCGCACCAGGCGCAACTGGCATTGGTAGCGCAGCAGTTGGTCGCGCGCCAGGGGGTCGTCGGCGATGACCCAGCCGGCAAAGAGCGCGCCCTCCGAGAAGGGGCGCAGCAGCGTTGCCAGTGCGCTGCCGCTCATGTCCTGTGTGAGCTGCGGCAGCAGCCGGTAGAGCTGCGCGGCCTCCTTGAGCAGCCCGGCCTCGTTGCGCGGTACCATCAACCGGCTGTTGAGCGCGGCCAGCTCTGGCTGGCGCAGGCGCATGGTGAGGATGGCCAGGGCGACCAGCTCGCAGGCCACGTGCCCCGAGGCCACCTCGGGCCAGGCGGCGCCCACCAGCACCTCGCCCGCGGCGCGGCGCCGGCCCCAGCCGTTGCAGCAGCGGCGCAGCGCCCGCAGCTTTTCGGCCGCCCAGCCGTCGGCGTGCAGGGCGGGGCTGAGGCGCTGCAGGATGCCCAGGTCGCCCAGCCGTGCCCAGGCGCGCTCGGGCGCCGGCTCGCGCAGGATGGCCAGCAGCTCGTGGCGCAGCCGGTCGCCGCTCACCCGGTCCAGCAGGTCCAGCGCGCCGCGCAGCAGCTCTTCGGTGCGGTCTTCGAGCTGAAAGCCCAGGCGCACCTCAAAGCGCACCGCGCGCAGCATGCGCGTCGGGTCCTCCACAAAGCTCAGGCTGTGCAGCACGCGCACCAGCCCCTCGCGCAGGTCGCGCTCGCCGCCGTAATAGTCGAGCAGCTCGCCATAGCGCGCCCGGTCGAGACAGATGGCCATGGTGTTGATCGTAAAGTCGCGGCGGTAGAGGTCCTGCTTGATCGAGCTGCGTTCCACCTGCGGCAGGGCCGTGGGGTGGGCGTAGAACTCGGTGCGCGCGGTGACGAAATCGAGCGAGGCCGGCTGCTCGGCCGGTCGCTCCTCGGGCAGGATCAGCTTGGCCGTGCCGAAGCGGCCGTGGCTGCGCATCTGCCCGCCCAGGCGCGCGGCGAGGCGGCGGGCCAGGGCGATGGCGTTGCCCTCCACCACCAGGTCCAGGTCGAGCGTCGGCTGGCCCAAGAGCAGGTCGCGCACAAAGCCGCCCACGACGTAGAGTGAGTAGCCCAGGTCGTTGGCCTCGTCGCGCGCGGCGAGCAAGAGCTCGAGCAGCGGCGCCGGCAGCGTCTGGCCGAGCAGGTCGGCGATCTGCGCCTGGCGCGAGGGCCGGGGCGGCGCGCTCCAGAGCTTGATGAGGTCGGTGCGGGTGACGATGCCGAGCACACGCCCGCCGTCGACCACCGGCACCTGGCCCAGCCCGTGCTCCATCATGATGCGCTGCACCTCGGCGATGGGGTCGTTGGGGCCCACGCTCACCGCACCGGCGCGCATGTAGGCGCGCACCGGCGCCGCGCCCAGGTTGTGGTGCAGGGCACGGTCGATCTCGCTGCGGGTGAGCACGCCCACCAGCCGCCCGCCTTCGACCACCGGAAAGCCCTCGTGCCCGTAGCGGCGCATGCGTGCGTTGGCCTCGGCGATGGTCAGGTTGGGCGAGAGGGTGTGCACGCCGTACGACATGACCTGGGCCACCGTCACCGCTGGCTGTACGTGGATGCGCAGCAGGTCCAGCAGGCGCTCGCGCACGGCGCCGAGCGAGCTCTCGGGCACCACCGCCGCCGCGGCCTTGGGATGGCCGCCACCGTGCATCTGCCGCAGCAGGGCGCCGACGTCGATGGCGTCGGTCGTGCTGCGGGCAATGACCTGGACGTTACGCTCGTACTCGGCCAGCAGGAAGCAGGCGTCGGGGTCGAAGAGGTCCACCAGCTTGTGCGCCAGCGTGGCCAGCTCTTCCACATAGCGCTCGAGGCGCACGGCGGCGATGACGATGCTGCGCTCCTGCACGCGCAGGAACTCGGCGTCGTTGACCAGGCGCGTGTAGAGCGCCTGTTGCTCGGCGGCAAGCGGCGTGCGCAGGAAGCGTTCGACGATGGCGAGGTCGGCGCCCTGCGCCAGCAGCCAGGCCGCGGCCTCGAGGTCGCGCGGCGTCGTGCCCTGGTAGGTCAGCGAGCCGGTGTCTTCATAGATGCCGAGGAGGAGCAGGCTGGCCTCGACGACCGAGAGGCCGACCTCGGCTGTGCGCAGGCGCTCGACGAGCAGGGTGGTGGTGGCGCCCAACGGCTCGCCCTCGTAGGCGGCCGTCGCCGGTAGCGCCGCCGAGCGTGGGTGATGGTCGATGGCCAGGAGCTGCGTGGCCGCATCCATGCCGCGCACCGGGCTCGCGCTCTGCGTGTCGACCAGGATGGCCAGCGAGACGTGCCGCTTGGGCAGCGCCCGCGCCTCGACGAAGGGCAGCGCATCGCCGTAGAGGCTGAGGAATTCGCGCACGTTGCGGTTCAGGCGCGCGGGCACCACCGGCGCAGCCTCGGGGTACAGCTTGGCTGCCGCCAGCAGGCTCGCCAGGGCGTCGAAATCGGTGTTGTCGTGAGTCAGGATGACCGCCGGACTCAGTTGGCCGCGTTCGCTCACTCCATCGGCCCTCGTGTCTCGTGCTATCGTGCGCTGTCATTGCGAGTATCCCATGCCGCCGTGTGGCATGTGCAAGCACAGAAACCACTGCTGTCATTGCGAGGAGGCCGCAGCCGACGAAGCAGTCTCCATGTCCGACGTGGAGTTGCATCGCTCCGCTCGCAACCTGGGGCTGCTGCGCTGCGCTTGCAGCTATGAGACTGCTTCGTCGGCGGTCCGTGCCCCGCACGAACCGCCTCCTCGCAATGACAGGCCAAGGTTCTGTGCCTGGCCCAGGGTTCGCCGAACCCTGGGATACTCGCAATGACAGGGACGTGTCGCTGCAATTGACAGATATACCCGTCCGGATTATACCATATCTGCGTCTGTTTGGGTAGGACGGCAGGGTCGGCAACCGGGTCGAGCGCTCCGTTCGCCCGGTGCGGACCCTTTTCAGGGGTTTGGCAGGTGGCTCGGCGTCGGCGGCTGCCCGCGGGCCAGCCGCCGACGCCGAGCCACCTGCCAAACCCCTTGCCCAATGCTCTCGAAAGGCAGCCATGATGAAGAGAGGTGAGAGGACCCGGCTGCTACTGGCCTTGCTGCTGGGGCTGCTGCCGCTGGCGGCGCTGGGCGCGGGGCTCTATCTGCTGGTGGAGGGCTGGCGCGAGAGCGCGCCGCTGCCCCAGCCGACGGCGCAGGCCGCGCGCAGCACCTGGCACGAGTGGGACCGCGGGCTGGCCACCTGGTACGACGGGCCGACCGACACCATGCGCAACGGCGAAAAGCTCGACCTGGCCGGTTTGACCTGCGCCGTCGATGCCTCCGTCTGGGCCGACCTGCAGGGCAAGACGGTGCGCCTGCGCCGCCAGGGCCGGCGCGATGACCCGGGCATACTCCTGCGCGTGACCGACTCTGGCTACCTGCGCTCGGCCGGCCGCTTTGTGTGGGATCCGCTGGGTCGCCGCTACATCCCCTCGATCTTGCCCGGCTACGGCCAGTACGTGGTGGTCGACATCCCTCGCGAGACCCACGCGCGCCTGTTCGCTGGCCACACGACATCGGTGGTGCTGGAGGTTGAGGACGAGGGGAACTAGAAGAGAGATGCCTTCTGAAGGCGCGTGTGAACCTGTTTCTGGTGGTTGTCATGTCTCTCGTGGGCCTGCTGCCGATCGTTCTTCTCAGGGATCACGTGCTGCCTTTGGGCTCTGCGCCTGCGCCGACGGCGCTCACATCGTGGGTCACTGCGACCCCTCTGCCGCCCTTCATCCCGACCCTGAGGCCCTCGCCCAGCCCGACCATGACGCCGACCGATGCGCCCACAGCCACACCCACAGCGACGGCCATGCCCAGCAGCACGCCCACCTCCCTGCCGGCGGCCACCCCAGCACCCAGCCCCACCGAGGCGCCCGTGGCCACGGCAAGCGCGGCAGCGCCGCCCGGCACCTGGGTGGAATGGGCCCATGGCGTCGCCACCTGGTATGACGGCGCCGGCGCGCCGATGCGCAATGGCGAGCCGCTGGACCTCGATGGCCTGACTTGCGCCGTCGACGCCGCGGCGTGGGCGGAGCTCAACGGCAAGCAGGTGCGCATCCGCCTGCAAGGCGGCGGCGACGAGGGCGTCGTCCTTCGCGTCACCGACACCGGCAACCTCACCGCCGCCGGCTGCTACTCCGTGGACCCCGCCACGTACCGCGTCACACAGTATGCGGGGTCGGGCGAGTGCCAGCACATCGTCGTCGACCTCCCGCGCGGGACGTTTCAGACCTACCTGGGAAGCGGCATGGCGGCAGTGGTGGTGGAGGTTCAGGTCGGCGACTGAAAGACGAGGGCGCGAAAGGCGCGAAAGGTCGCGAAAGACCGCGAAAAGGGTGCTGCGCCAGTTGTCAGCCATACGGCATTGTGTACTGGGTCCGATGGCCTCGTTTTCGTGCCCCTTTCGCGTCCCTTTCGTCCCTTTCGCGCCCTCCTCATGTTACATTCTCCCCCTCTCGTGCGTCTAGTATGTAGAGAGGGGGGTGCTGCCTGGCCATGGAGTGCTGGATGACCCTATCCGAACGGCTACGGCGCGGCGACGTGGGTGCCTTCGCCGCCATCTATGACGAGTACCATCAGCGCATCTGCCGCTACCTCTATTCACTGGTCAGAGACGGCGGCCTGGCCGAGGACCTGGCGCAGCAGACCTTTGTCAAGGCCTACAAGGCCCTGGCGGGGGGCGAGCCGCCGGAGAACCTCAACGCCTGGCTCTACACCATCGCTACACGCACCGCGCTCTCGGCGCTGCGCCGGCGGCGGCTGATCGCCTGGCTGCCCCTGAGCCTGGGCGATGTGGCGCGCAGCAGCCTGGCCCGCGAGCAGGAGATACGCCTGGGCGAGCGCGAGCACGTGGCCCAGGCGCTGGTGCGGCTGTCAAAGGCCGACGCCGCCTGCCTGCTGCTGCGCTTCCAGCAGGGCCTCTCCTACGAGGAACTGGCCGGCGTCTTGGGCAGCTCGGTGCCGGCAGCCAGGATGCGCCTCTCGCGCGCCCGGGCGGCCTTCCGCGAAGCCTACCTCCAAATCGGTCAGGAGGCGAGCCGATGACGCACAACAACAGCGGGCATCCGCTCAGTCTGTCATTGCGAGGAGGCGGCCGCAGCCGCCGACGAAGCAATCCCCAGCCCGCGCACAGGGGATTGCTTCGTCGGCTGCGGCCTCCTCGCAATGACAGAGGCAACGGCTGCATCAGTGGGTTATCCTGCCGGCAGGTCCGCGACCTGCTGCCGCTCTATGCTGATGGGGAGCTCGACAGCGCCCGCGAGGCGCGCGTGGCCGAGCACCTGGCCGGCTGCCCTGCCTGCCGTGAGAAGATGGAGCTCGACCGCCGGCTGGCCCTCGCGTTGGCCGGCTGGGCGCCTGCAGGGGCCCGGCCCGCTGCAGCCGCCGCCCTGAGGAGCAGAGTCATGGCTGAAGTGGAGAAGGAGCGCCGCCGGCAGCCGCTGCGGCGCGCGCTGCTATCGTTGGGCAACGCCGCCACGTGGACGGCGGTGGCGGCGATTGCGATTGCGCTCGTGCTGGCCATCAGCATCAGCGCGCGGCCCCTGGCCGAGAAGGCCTGGCCGGCGGCGTCACCGGCGACGGCCACGCCCGAGCCCATGGGCATCGGCTGGCAGGTGGTCAGCGAGCAGGCCATCGCCTCGCCCTACTACTGGGTCGTCGAGGGCCAGTCGGGCGACCGCACGCCGCAGCTCTCGCCCGACGGGACGAAGGTCGCCTACCTGCCCAGGGTCGATGGCCAGGCGAGCGACATCGACCGCCTGGTGGTGCGCGACCTGGCGACGGGCAAGGACCTGGACCTGACGCCTGAGGAGGGCTACAGCTACACCTCGGTACACTGGTCGCCCGACAGCAAGTCGCTGGCGTTCGTCAAGTACAGGGTGCAGGACGGCCAGGGCACGCCGAGCGAGCTGTGGCGCATCGACGCCGACGGCGCCAACGCCACCCTGCTCTACCGGCGTGGCCCGTGTGGCCCCGGCGCTCTCGGTCCGGGGCTGGGCATCATGCGCTGGTCGGGCGACGGCCAGTCAATCGTCGTCAATGGGACGATCTTTGACTGCCTCGGCCCCGGCAGCGCGCTGTGCGTGCGCGCCGACGGCTCGGGCACCGCCGAGGCGCTCACCACGCAGACGGCGGCCGACCTGGGCGCGCGCTCGGACGAGGCCCTGCTGGGCGGCGCCATCTCGCCATCCGATGACTATGTGCTGTGGTCGGTCCAGACCGACGGCCTGCTCGCTCCGCCCGCGGAGGCCCCCGCCGGCGGCACCTCCCTGGTGCTCTACGACCTCGAGAGCCAAGAGAGCCGCGTGCTGTGCTCGCTCGAAGGCGGCATCTCGCTTTCGGATGGCAGCATCTCGCCCGAGGGCGAATGGATCGCCTTCCGGGTCTTTGGCCGCAGCGCCGATGGCACGACGCAGGAGCCGCCCCGGGTGTGGACGGTGCGCCGCGAGGGCTCGGCCTTGCACCAGGTGCTGCTCGACGGCTGGCCCGCCCCAGGGTACATGCCCGGGCCGCTGTGGGCGGGTGGCGGCCGCGCCTACTTTAACCAGTCGCCCGAGGTCTCGGCCACCTGGATCTGTGAGGTTGACGCCGCCGGCGGTCAGGCGGGGCTGATCGCTCACAGGCAGCCGGCGCGCGACCTCGTCTCCGTCTCGCGCGACGGCCGGCGCCTGCTGCTCATCCGCGGCGCGTGGGACGAGGCCACGCTCTACCTGCTCGAGCTGGCGCCCGGGCCCGCTCCAGCGCCGACGGTGGCGCCCACGGCTCAGCCTGTCGCTGCAGCGCCCGAGTTCGCTGCGGTGCGCGACCTCTTCACACCGCCCCCGTCGGCGGGGTTCTACCGCGTCTCGCCCGACGGCGCCTGGGTGCTGTACCCGGTGCCGGGTGGGCGCACGGCCGGCGGCGGCACGGTCAAGCCGCACCTCGAGGCCTATGCCACCGCGAGCGGCGAGGTGGCGACGCTGGAGATCGTCGCCGCAGAGTCCAACCTCGCCGCCGAGGGGCAGTACACCTGGTTCCCCGACAGCTGTCGTCTGCTCGTGGTGACGGGCGGCAGCGCTGGGCAGATCCTGGTAAAGGAGCTCGGCTCGCAAGCGGCGCAGACGCTGGCCAAGGCGCCAACGGGCTCGGCGGGGTTCGGCGAGGCCGCCATCTCGCCCGACGGGGCGCGCATCGCCTACACCGTGCTCTACCCCGACGGCCCTGCGCCTGTACCCAAGGTCGGCATCCACTTCATGAATGTCGACGGCTCCGGCGGCGGCGCCGTCGAGCCCGACTACTTTATCGGCCGCCTGGCCTGGGCGCCTGATAGCGCGCAGGTGGTCTACTTTAAGGGCAAGGGCGGCACGCCGCCCGAGGACGGCGACGCCTATGTGGTCGACGTGGACAAGGGCGAAGCCAGGCGTCTCTTCCCACGGCTGCGGCTGGCGGCCTGGTCGCCCAGCGGCACGCAGGCGCTGTGGCTGAGCGAGCCGGCCGACGAGCGGGGCCAGGCGGACCTCTATCTCACGGCCTGGCCGGCGGCGGGCGAGCCCCAGGTGGTGGCACATGGCGTCGCCATGAGCGGTGTGGCCTGGGCCGGCTCGGATGATTGGTTCGTGTACAGCCAGGGCGGCCTGCTCTACATGGCGCCCGCCGCCGCTCCCAACCGGCTGACCCTGCTCACGCCGGCGCGCGATGTGGCCGATGCGCCGCTCTGGGTGCCGGGCAAAGGCCTGATCTACCGCGCCGTGCGTGATGGCCGGGCCGTGCTGCGCCTGCTGCCACCCGCCGAGCCCGCCGGCGCGCTGCACGAGTTCAGCGCCGCCGGGCTGACGATCGAAGAGCACGCGGTGGCCGAGGAGGCGACCGGCTTCCGCAGCGACGTCGAGGGCACGGGCTGGCTCGGCCCCGGCATCCTCGACCGGCGACGCGCCTGGCGCGAGCCCGCGCCCGCAGAGAAGGTGGCTGCAAGCAACGAGGCCCTGCGCCTCTTCGGCTACCGCCTCGAGCCCAAGGAGAAGCCGGGCTGGGGCCGGCCCTTCTACGACCTCTACCAGGGCGATCAGGTGCTGCTGACTGACCTCGATACTGTCTGGCCGGCATCGGTGAACGCCGCGGGCGACGACCTGGCCCTGCTGGTGTACCAGTTCAACGGCCCCTACACTCTGGTGCGCCCATCGGGCACAGAAAAGTGGGATCCATCGCAGCACCTGTATCAGCCGCCGGTCTTTGTGGGCCGTGACCTGGTGTCGGTGACCGGCATCCCCGAGCTGCGCAACGTGACCGTGCTGCGCGGTGTGCTGCCGGCCTACACCGCCTTTGTGGACTGGCCGCCCGCCAGCAACCCGGTCAAGGGCCTGTGGTCGTGGCAGGGGCATTGGCTGCTGGAGGTCAGCGGGCGCCTCATCCAGGACGGCATGGACCTCAACCGCGAGCTCGGCTACGACGAGATCTTTGGCTACCGGCTGCTCGACGGCAAGCCCTGCTACTTTTTCAGCCAGGGCGGCCGCGTCGGCATCTCGTACGACGGCGTCACGCTGCCGCAGCAGTACGAGAAGGTGCGCCACTATGAGTGCTGCTCGGGGGCGGCGTACAACCCCGGCGGCAACGACAGCATGGCCTGGTTCTTTGGCCTGCGCGACGGCGACTGGTACTATGTGGAGATGGGCCGCTACGGCGCCGGGTAGGACTCCACGCAGGTCTTCTTGCGCAGCACGGCGTTTGCCAGTAGAATGCAACTGACCGCTGATTGCTGATTGCTGATTGCTCGAAGGAGGCTGCCGTGGTACCTGAACCGCTGGCTCAGGCCGTTCGCGACGCGCTGGTGGAGGGCAGGCTGCCCTGCGCCGAGGCGTTCCGTATCGCCAAGGATCACAAGGTGACGCCCGCCGAGGTAGGGGCCGCCGCCGACGAACTGGACGTCCGGGTCTCGCACTGCCAGCTTGGCCTCTTTGGCTATGGGCCCAAGGAAGAGGGCAAGCACCGCATCGTGCAGCCGCTGCCTGAGGTGCCGCCCGAGGTTGCGGAGGAGATCAGGGCGCGGCTTGCGGAGGGCCGGCTGCCCTGCGCCGCGGCGTGGGCCGTGGCGCAGCGCCTGGGCCGGCCCAAGCTCGAGGTCAGCGGTGCCGCCGAGACGCTCCAAACCCGCGTATCGCGCTGCCAGTTGGGGTGTTTCTAGAGGTCCCACACCTGACAGGTCTCCGAGACCTGTCACACTGATTTCCCTGGCGGGAAAGCGATTGGCAAAGACTCAGCCAGGGGCTTGCCCATGCCGGGGGGTGGGGCCCCCCTACCGTTCCCCCGTCGCGGGGGAATTGGGTTGGTTTCCGCCCTCCTGCACGGCTCGTTTGCCGCTTCTTGGCCAGGCAGGCCGCGGTCTTGCGAGCCAATTCCTCCGCGACGGGGGAACGGTAGGGGGCCCCACCCTGCCGACGGGAGAGTCGCCTGTCGGTTGCGACGTCAGCGGGATCGCGTTTTCGCCAGAAGGCGAGGGTGACCGCTCGCCAGGGAATTCGGTGTGTCAGGTGTGGGACCTGCGCCTTCCGTTGACATGCGCCCGTCCCCGCCATATAATGGACGCTACACTTGATCGCGACGAGCGAAGGGAGATCGATGCACGTACTGATCACCGGCGGGGCGGGTTTTCTGGGCGCGGCGCTGGCCAATCGGTTGGTAGGCCAGGGGCATCACGTGCGCGTGCTCGACGACTTGTCGGCGGGCGATCGCGACCGGCTCGACCGCCGCGTCGCCTTCACCCGTGGCGACACGCGCGATATTCCCAAGCTGTGGACGCTGCTGCGCGGCGTCGATTGCGTCTACCACCTGGCGGCGCGGGTGTCGGTGCCCGAGTCGGTGCTCTACCCGGTGGAGTACAATGCGGTGAACGTGGGCGGCACGGTGGCCTTGATGACCGCCGTGCGCGACGCCCAGGTGAAGCGCGTGGTCTTTGCCTCGTCGGGCGCGGCCTATGGCGAACAGGGCGCGCAGCCCGTCTCGGAGGCCGCGCCACTGCGCCCGGCGACGCCCTATGCGGTGAGCAAGATGGCCGCCGAGCACTATACCCTGGCCATCGGCGCCCTCTGGGGTATCGAGACGGTCATCCTGCGCGTCTTTAACGCCTACGGCCCCGGCCAGCCCCTGCCCCCGGCCCACGCCCCGGTGATTCCCCAATTGCTCAAGCAAGTGCTGGGCGGCGGCTCGCTGGTGATCTATGGCTCGGGCGAGCAGACGCGCGATTTTGTCTACCTCGCAGACGTGGTGGATGCGCTGCAGGCCGCCGCCACCGCCGCTGGCGTGGACCGTACGGTGATGAACGTGGGCTCGGGGAGCGAGGTCAGCATCAACGAGCTGGTGCGCGTGATCGAAGAGGTCAGCGGCCGCGCGCCGCACATCCTGCACTCGAGCGCCGAGAGCGGCGGCGTGTCGCGCCTGGTGGCCGACGTGCGCCTGGCCCGCGAAAAGCTCGGCTTCCGCCCGCGCGTGTCCCTCGAGGAGGGGCTGCGCCGCGTCCTCATGGAAGACCCCCAATTCGTGCGCTAACAGCCTGCCGGAGAGCAGCCTCATCGGCCTCAGCATCCTGGCAATAGCCGGGTGCCAGCTTTGCCTTCGCCCGGCTCTGGGCCAGGAGGGGGTTTGGGCGGGTTGGTTGGTCCTGCTGGCTGCCCCTGGTGCGCCCGCGGGCGCACCAGGGGCAGCCAGCAGGACCAACCAACCCGCCCAAACCCTACCTTAAGGGTGCCACACCGGGGTAGCGCGGAGCATGAAAGCCGGTCGCCACCATGGGCATCTCACTCCGGCAGGCCGCTGCCCTCCGAGCTGTCGGAGTCTGCCCCCTCATCCCTCTCGGCCTCGGCGGCAGCGGGGCCTTCGGCAGGCAGCACGGCCTCGCCGACGGTGGGGGTACGCGCAAAGATGAGGTAGGCGGTGTGCGCCACCATGCGGTCGACCGGCCGCAGCCTGCCGGGCACGGGCTTGTAGGGGCGCAGCAGCAACTCTTCGACTTCGATGGCCCCAAAGCCGATGCGCTGCAGGCCAACCAGGGTATCGACAATCTGGTTGGTCGTGGGCACCAAGGTGCCGAAGAAGCCGCCCGGCTTGACCGCGGCGCGCACCTGCTCGAGGTACTCCCAGGGCTCGCGCACGTCGAGGAAGCAGGCGTCTACGTCCGTCTGGTCGAACCCTTCATGAATGTCGCGCTGCGTGAGTTCGACGTAGGGCAAGAGGCCGTGGCCCTCGATGTTCTTGCGCGCCAGGTTGAGCATGTCTTCGCGCGCTTCGTAGGAGTAGATGCGGCCGGTGGGGCACACGCTGTGCGCCAGGGCGATGGCCATGGCGCCCGAGCCGGTGCCGGCCTCGACGATACGCTTGCCGCGCCCGGCGTTGAGCTTGAGCAGTGTGTAGCCGATATCCTTTGGGTACATGATCTGCCCGGCGCGGCGCAGCCGGATCAGCAGGTCATGCAGCGAAGGCTCCAGCGCCAGGAAAGGCTGGCCGAGGTGTGTGTGCACCGTCCGCCCCAGGGGCGTGCCCAGCAGCGCATCGTGGGGGATGACGCCGCGGTGCGTGTGCAGCGCCTCGCCGGGGGTCAGGCGCAGCATGAAGCGCTTGCCGTCGGAGCTGAGCAAGAGTACGAGATCGCCTGGTTGTGCCTCTGCCATTCTCACCTCTCATTGTATTATACTGAAGCATTCCTCACATGACAACCATCACTCAAGGGGATGCCCAGGGGGTGGCGACCGGCTCAAGGCTTCGCAGCCGCCCGGTACGGCCCTAAAGGGGGGGTGTTGCTGGCCTGCATGCGGGGCGGCCAGCGGCGCATACAGGCCAGCAACACCCCCTGCCCATGATGGTACGGCGAGGCAAGCCGAACCACCAAAGCCCCCGCCCAGGTCGTGTCTGCAAAACCGTAGCCTAGCCCCTTGTGGGCGTTCTCATCGCTTGTGCCCAAAGGGGCATTTTGTGGTTCAAGGGTGGCCCACTCCGCCTGGCGTCGTTTTACGTCTTGCGCCCGAGTCGCTATAATGTGCTCCACTGTGCACGTGATTGTGTCGATGTAGGGATCGTGAGGAACGCTTCCATGCTCAAGACTCATCAGTGCGGCGAGCTGCGCGCGAGTGACGCCGGGGCAGAGGTGACCCTGGCGGGCTGGGTGCACCGGCGCCGCGACCACGGCGGGCTGCTCTTCTTTGACCTGCGCGACCGCTCGGGCCTGGTGCAGGTGGTCTGCAACGACGGCACGCCCGCTGCAGCACGCCAGGCAGCCAACGAGCTGCGGCCCGAGTATGTGGTGCAGGTGAAGGGCACCGTCGCGCGGCGGCCGCAAGGGCTCGAGAACCCCGACCTGCCCACGGGCGCGGTCGAGGTCCAGGCCGGCGACGTGACCATCCTGAACACGGCGCGCACGCCGGTGTTCTATATCAACGAAGACGACGACGTCGACGAGGCGCTGCGCCTGCGCTACCGCTACCTGGACCTGCGCCGCCCGCGCATGCAGCGCAATATCGTGCTGCGCCACGAGACGGTGCGCTGTATCCGCAACTACCTGGCGGCCCAGGGCTTTATCGAGATCGAGACGCCGATGCTCATCCGCTCGACGCCGGAGGGGGCGCGCGATTACGTGGTGCCCAGCCGCCTGCACCCCGGCTGCTTCTATGCCCTGCCCCAGTCGCCGCAGCAGCTCAAGCAGCTCCTGATGGTGGCCGGGTTCGAGCGCTACTTCCAGATCGCCCGCTGCTTCCGTGACGAGGACCAGCGCGCCGACCGCCAGCCCGAGTTCACGCAGCTCGACCTGGAAATGTCGTTTGTCGACCGCGAAGATGTGCTGCAACTCACCGAGGGGTTGTTCACGGCACTGGTGCCGGCCGTGTCCGACAAGAAGGTCATGCGCACGCCCTTTCCGCGGCTGACCTACGCCGAGGCCATGGCGCGCTATGGCTCCGACAAGCCCGACCTCAGGTTCGGCCTGGAGATTGTGGACCTCACCGCCCAGGCAGCGCAGACCGGCTTTCAGGTCTTCCGCGATGTGGCGGGCGCCGGGGGCGTGGTGCGCGGCCTGCGGGCGCCGGGCTGTGGCGGCTATACCCGCAAGCAACTGCAAGAGCTGACCGACCTGGCGGTGAAGAACGGCGCCAGGGGCCTGGTGTGGATTGCCTGCGCCGAGGGCGAGGTGCGCTCGCCGGCGGCCAAGTTCCTCAGCGAGGGCGAGCTGGCCGGCATCATGGCCGCGCTGGGCCTCGAGCCGGGCGACCTGGGGCTGATCGTGGCCGGTGCCGAGACGGTGGCGAGCGCCGCCCTGGGCGGCCTGCGCAGCGAGCTGGGCGCCCGCCTGAAGCTGGCCGATGACGGCGTGCTCGCCTTCGCCTGGGTGCTCGACTTTCCGCTGCTCGAGTGGAACCCCGATGAGGGCCGCTACCAGGCGGTGCACCATCCCTTTACGGCGCCGCTCGACGAGGACCTGCCCTACCTCGAGGCGGACCCCGGCCGCGTGCGCGCCAAGGCCTACGACGTGGTGGCCAACGGCTATGAAGTGGGCGGGGGCTCCATCCGCATCCACCGCTGCAGTGTGCAGGAGCGCATGTTCCGCGCCATCGGTCTGAGCGACGAAGAGGCGCGCGCGCAGTTCGGCCACCTGCTCGAGGCGTTCGAGTTTGGCGCCCCGCCCCACGGCGGCATCGCGCCGGGCATCGACCGCCTGGTGATGCTGCTGGCCGGCGAGCCGAATATCCGCGAGGTCATCGCCTTCCCCAAAACGCAGCGCGCCGCCGACCTGATGCTGGGCTCGCCCGCGTGCATCTCGGAGCGGCAACTGCGCGAGCTGTATATCGAGAGCAGACCCCGCGCGAACGGTGAGGCATAGCAGCCGGGGCCTGCACCGGGCAATGCGCTTCGCGGCCACCCGGTCCTGGCCCCCTTTTCCGGGGATTTTGGAGCTTGCCTGGCGGCGCCGGCCTGCCCCCGCGGGGGCAGGCCGGCGCCGCCAGGCAAGCTCCAAAATCCCCGCCCAAGGCAGGGAACGCCATGGACCAGAAAACCTATCATCTGCGCCGCAAAGAGCAGGCGATCAGCGACCCCGGCGAGCTGCTCGAGATCATCCAGGGCCAGCGCTGCATGACGCTTGCCCTGTGCCGCGATGGCGAGCCGTACCTGGCGACGGTCAGCCACGGCTATGATGCGGCCGCGCGCTGCTTCTACTTTCACTGCGCGCGCCGGGGCAAAAAGATCGACTATCTCGAGGCCAACCCCATCGTCTGGGGCCAGGTGCTGGAGGACCGGGGCTACCTCACAGGCCAGTGCGACCACGCCTACCGTACGGTGCAGTTCCGTGGGCGGGCCGAGCTGGTGGAGGACCTGGAGGAGAAGCGCCGGGCGCTGACGCTCATGATCGAGCGCCTGGAGCCGGACCCCGAGCCGCTGAAGCAGCGACTGCTCGTGGAGGCGCGGCTGCGTGGCGTGTGCATCGTGCGCGTGCGCGTGCTCGAGATGACGGGGAAGCACGGCAATTCATGAACAAGGGGTTTGGTCGAGTATGTCGCGTCGCCGCCCGCGAGCGGCGACGCGACATACTCGACCAAACCCCTCCAGATGGAGATTACTTGCCGAGGACGCGTTTGAGCTCGTCGGGCTTGTTGGTGGTGATGGCGTCGATGCCAAAGCCGGCCAGCCGCTGCATATCGCCGGGGGCGTCGACAGTCCAGGTGCCGATCCGGAGCCCTTTGGCGTGCACGGCGCTGACCAGGTCTTGCGACACGTTGCCGGCCACGGGCAGGAAGTAGTCGGCGCCCGTGTTCTGCATGGCGTCGTCGACGATCTGTTCGGGCGACTTGAGCAGGCGCTCGGTCATCCACGAGGCATTGACCAGCGCGCCGGTCTTGACCGTTGGCTCGAGCTTTTTGACGTCGACCAGGGTGGGGAAATCGAAGGAAATGATGATGACCTGGTCGAGCATGTCGCGCGCCTTGACGGCGTCGATCACCTTCTGCTCGATGCCCGGGTAGCGGCCAGGGAATTTGCTCGCCTTGATCTCGATCTGCACCAGCGCCTTGCCCTTGGCCACGTCGAGCACCTCGCCCAGGGTGGGGATGGGCTCCACGGCCGGCCAGGTGCCCCCGGCGAACTTGCTGGCGGCATTCAGCTTCTTCAGCTCGGCCATGGTCAGGCTGCTGACGAGCCCCGAGCCGTCGGTGGTGCGCGTGAGGTCGGGGTCATGCATCACGACGAGCTCGCCGTCGTGCGACAGGTGCACGTCGCATTCGATCATGTCGACGCCGAGTGCGAGCGCGGCGCTGAAGGCGCCCAGCGTGTTCTCTGGGGCCAGCGCCGCGCCGCCACGGTGGGCGACGACGAGCACGTTGGCGGCGGCGGGGGGCAGCGGGCTGGGCGCCGGCCGGGCGCAGGCGGCGAGGAGGAGTGTGATGGGGATCGCGGCGAGCAGGCACCGGATTGTCTGAGTCATGCGCGCAACTCCTTCGTCCTGGAGTCCCGAACTTGTTCGGGCGGTCCGGCCCCAACAAGTTGGGGAGTCCGGGCTGGAACACCGACCTGGAGTCCCGAGCTTGTTCGGGGGGCCGGCTGTTGGGGCGGTCCGGCCCCAACAAGTTGGGGAGTCCGGGCTGGAACACCGACCCGGAGTCCCGAGCTTGTTCGGGGGGCCGGCCCCAACAAGTTGGGGAGTCCGGGCCAACAAGTTGGGGAGTCCGGGCTGGAGCCCCTCGGCCCCAACAAGTTGGGGAGTCCGGGCTCGCCTGCCCAAAGATGCGTGGCGGCCCGCTCAGGCGGGCCGCCACGCATCTTTGGCCTCGGGGGGGCGTGCGAACCGCCCCTACTTGACGGTATCGTTGTAGTCCTGGATCGACTGGGTGATCGACCTGGCGGCTTCGTCGAGGGCCTGTTTGGCCGTTGGCGTGGTGCCGGTCATGTAGGCCTCGATGGCCTTCTCCACGGTCTGGCGGGCCTCCGGGAAGACGCCGATCAGGCCGCCGGCGGTCACGTTGTTCGTGGGGGCCATGTGCAGTTGGTCGATGGCCACTTGGAACTGCGGGTACTTTTCGCGCCAGGCCACGTCGTCGGGATGGTTGTAGCCCTTGGCGTGCACCGGGTAGTAGCCGGTGTTGATGTGCCAGAAGGCCTGCTGCTCGGCCGCGACCATGAACTTGACGAACTTCCAGGCCGCGTCCTGCTCGGCCTGCGGCCGGGCGTTGAGGATCCACAGCGAGGCGCCGCCGATGATGGTGCCGGCCTTGCCATAGTCCTCTTCGTTCTGGCGCGGCAGGAAGCCGACGCCCAGCTCGAACTTGCCCGCTGCAGCGTCGACGCGGTCGCGCAGGGCTGCAGTCGAGTCGAGGGTCATGGCGACGGTGCCGGCGTCAAAGGCCTTCTTGGTATCGGTGGTCGAGCGGCCGAGGTTCTGCGAGATGCCCTCGTCGATCATGCTCTTCCACCACTCGAGGAGCGCGACGCCCCGATCGTTGTTGAAGGTGGCCTCGGTGGCGCGGGCCTTGCGGCCGTTCTCGTTGTTGGTGTAGTACTGGCCCGACACCGCCATCCACTGCTCAAAGAACCAGCCGTAGAAGGCGAACGAGTTGCCGTACTGCACCGTCTTGCCCGAGGCGTCCTTCTTGGTCAGCTTGCGCGAGTACTCGGCCACCTCGGCCCAGGTGCGCGGCGGCTTCTCGGGGTCGAGGTTGGCGGCCTTGAACATGTCCTTGTTGTAGTACAACACCGGGTTCGAGCTGTTGAAGGGCATCGACTGCAGCTTGCCGTCGACCGTGTAGTAGTTCAGGATGTTCTTCTCGATGTCGGAAATGTCGAACTTTTCCTTGTCGATGAAATCCTGCATCGGCGTGATGACCTTGAGGTCGGTCAGCAGGCGGGTGCCCAGGTCGTAGATCTGGACGACGGCCGGCACGTTCTTTGACTGCAGGCCCGCCTTGAGCTTGTTGATCTCGTCGTCATAGCTGCCCTGGAAGGTCGCCGTGACGAACACTTCGTTCTGCGACTCGTTGAACCTTTTCACCATGGTCTGCACGACTTCGCCGGTCTTGCCGCTCATGGCGAACCAGAAGTCGATCTTGACGGGCTGGTCGGGGGCCTTGGTCGGCTGGGCCGCGGGGGCGCAGCCGGGCAGCATGCCGGCGAACAGCGCCAGCACCATGAGGATAAGGAAAGCGCGCTTCATGGCTCTTCTCCACCTTTCTTCATTGACAAGCGGAACACCATTGCGATGACCCGGTCCGGAAGGGTTGCTGTCTGGGCATTCACCTCCTCTCGCGCTCACTCACCCCTTGAGCGCTCCCGCGGTCAGGCCGCGGATGAGCTGGCGGTTGGCGATGAAGAACAGGACCAGGGTCGGTATCATCACGAGCACCACGCCGGCCATGATCACCGCCCACATTTCGCGCTCGGCATCGCGCAGCATGGTAATGCCGATCTGCACCGTACGCATCTCAACCTTGTTGGTGATCAGGAGCGGCCACAGGTACTGATTGTAGGTCTGCAAAAAGCTGTAGACGGCCAGCGTGCCCAGCGCGGGGCGCGCCAGAGGCACGGCGATGGTCACCAGGTAGCGCAGGTTGCTGCAGCCGTCGATGGTGGCGGCGTCGTAGAGGTCCCTCGGCAGGCTCATGAATGACTGGCGGATCAAAAAGGTCGCAAAGGCCGAGGCCATGAAGGGGGCGATCAGGCCCATGTAGGTGTCATCCCACTGGATGCCCTGGATGAAGAGATAGTTGGGGATGATCGTCGACTCCCAGGGGATCATCATCGTCGACAGGAACACGAGAAAGACGAGCTGCTTGCCTTTGAACGGCAGGAAGGCAAAGGCAAAGGCCGCTAGGCTGGCCATCACGAGCTGCGCCATCATCACGCCGCTCGACTGGATAAAGCTGTTCATCACAAAGCGCACGAGCGGCGCCTGCTGCAGCGCGTCGGCATAGTTCTGAACATAGAACTCGATTGGGAACAGCTTGGGCGGGTAGGTATCGACGTTGCTGGGGCTGAGGAACGACGTGACCACCCCGTTGTAGAGCGGGTAGATCATGATAATGGCGGCCACGGTCAAGAGCAGATAGAGGAGCACGCGGCCGGCGGTCTTGCGCAGGTGAGTGGGCTTGCTCATGCGTAATGCACCCTCTTCTCAATGACCCCGAACTGGATGATCGTCAGGACGAGCATGATGACGAAGAGGATCAGGGCCTGGGCCGAGGCAAAGCCGTACTGCCCGTTGAAGTAAAAGCTGCGATAGATCTCGTGCACTACCACCTGCGTGGCATCGACCGGCCCGCCTTTGGTCAGGATGTTCACCTCGGTAAAGGTCTGGAAGGCGTTGAGGGTGGTCACCACCAGCAGGAAGAAGAGGCTGGGGGTGATCAGCGGGAAGGTGATGTGCCGCCAACTGGCCCAGAACCCGGCGCCGTCGATCTTGGCCGCTTCGAACAGTTCGTCGGAGATGCCCTGCATGCCGGCCAGGAGGACGACCGTGGCGAACCCTGCCTGCAGCCAGATGCGCGGCACCGACACCGCAAAGAGCGCCCATGCCGGGTCGATGAGCCAGCCGACGCGCGGCAGGTGCAACAGGTCCAGCATATAGTTGAAGGGGCCGAGGTTGGGGTGGTAGAGGAACTGGAAGAGCATGGCGGCGGTGGCCCCCGAGATGGCCAGTGTCAGGGCGAAGGCGATGCGGTAGGCTGCGATGCCCTTCAGGCGCAGGTTGCCCAGCGTCGCCAGCACGAGCGACACGAGGAGCACGCCCGGCACGGTGTACAGCACAAAGCGCGCGGTGACGGCCAGGCTGTTGAGGTACTCTGGCGATTCGAGCAGGCGCTGGTAGTACTTGATGCCGACAAAGTTGGCCATCTGCCCGATCGAGTTGGTGGCATAGGTGCTCAGGACGATGGAGCGGATCAGAGGGTAGAAGACAAAGACCGTGAACACGATGAGCGACGGTGCCAGGTAGGGCAAGGCTGCCAGCCACTGGGCAATGTCGTGGCGCGCTTCTCGGCCGCGGCGGCGCCCATGGTCTTTCGCTTCCTTGACGGTCTTCTCGGTCAACACGGCCATAGATGGCATTCCTCCAGTCCGAGCATCAACACTGATGGGGCACGCCTGGGCGTTGCGTTGTTGAGGAGCATGGTGCAGAGCATGGCAGTGAGGGGGGCAGTGGCGTGAGCCCGATGAGCGTATCATGGACCCTCTCTGCTGTCAAAAGCGCTTACAAGTTGTCATTGCGAGCCGCAGCGAAGCAATCTCCGCGTCGGGCATTGGAGTTGCATCGCTCCGCTCGCAACCAAGGGATTGCTTCGTCGGCGGCTGCGGCCGCCTCCTCGCAATGACAGGCCAAGGCTCTGTGCTGGGCCCAGGGTTCGGCGAACCCTGGGGTACTCGCAATGACAGCGCGCAAGCTTTTGAGCAGCGCAGAGAAGCAATGACAGCTCGAGGTGCACACGCCACTTGCCGAGAGACGCCTCGATTACTATACTCTACCACATTCAACAGAGGCGTGCATCGTCCTTTGGGCCGTGTTGCGGCCAAGAGTGGGCCAGAAAGAGGACAGGATATCTCGTGTCTGACGGGGAGACGTTCGATCGCCACCTACGCCGCGCCCTCAACCACCTGTACGAGCCCGACGTCCTGCGCTCCAGCCCTTTGGCGCTGCTGCTCCTACCGCCCGATCAGGCGCGCCAGCCCATGGCCCTGAGCCGGGCCCTCACCGAGGCTATCGAGGCGCTCAAGCCGGACCCAGGCACGCCGCCCGAGGCGCCGGCGTGGCGCATGTACGAGCTGCTGCTGTACCGCTACGTGCACTGTGCCACTCAGGCCGACCTGGCGCAACAACTGGCCATCAGCGTGCGCCAGCTTCGCCGCGAGCAGGCCCAGGCGCTGGCCGTGCTGGCCGAGTGTCTGCAGCGCCGGCACCAGCTCGGCAGCGCCGAGCTGGCCGCCCTGGAGACGGCGCGGGAGCCCGACGGCCCTGGGGATGAGAACCGCGACCTCTCGCGCGAGCTGCAGTGGCTGCAGGAGAACGCGCCGGGCGAGGTCGCCGACCTGGTCCAGGAGCTCGACGTGGTGCACGGCCTGGCGCGGCCGCTCGTCGCGCAGTATGCGGTGCGGCTGGAGCTGAGCCTGGCGGGCGGCCTGCCGCCGGTCGCGATGCCGGCGACGGCGCTGCGCCAGGCGCTGCTCCTATTGCTGACGGCAGCGGTGCACCGCGCCTCGCCGGGGACGGTCTCGCTGCAGGTCGAGCGCAGCGGCTCGCGCCTGGCGCTGGCGCTGCATGCCCGGCAGGCAGCAGGGGCCAAGGGGGTGGTGCCTGAGGACGATGCCGCCGGCCTGCGCGATGCGGAGGCGCTGTTGCGTCTCTCGGGCGGCAGCCTCAGCGCCGCCGGGGCCGGCACTCTGGCCATCAAGGCCTGGCTGCCGCTGGCCGATGTGGTGCCGGTGCTGGTGATTGACGATAACCGCGATGCCCTGCAGCTTTTGGAACGCTACGCGGCCGGCACCCGCTATCGCCTGACCGCGAGCCACGACCCCGTGCAGGCGCTGGCGCTGGCCGAGAAGGAGCGCTCGCCGCTCATCGTCGTCGACGTGATGATGGCCGGCCTCGACGGCTGGCAGTTGTTGCAGCGCCTGCGCCGGGGCCCGGCGGCAGGCAGCCGTGTCATCGTCTGCACCGTGCTGGCGCAGCGCGAGGTGGCCCTGGCCCTGGGGGCCGACGATTTCCTGCGCAAGCCGGTCAGTCGCCAGGCGTTTCTTGAGGCGCTTGACCGTCAGTGGGCGGCGACGGCGCCAGGGTCTGCGCCAGGGCACGCACCGTTTCCATCAGGTCCCGCCCCGAGAGCCCCTGAGGGCGGCTGAGCGTCAACGCGCCGCAGTTGAGCGGCTCCACAACCGGGTCCTGCGCCGAGATGGTGATGACCGGCAGCCGCGAGAGCGCCGCATCCTGGCGCAGCTCGGCGAGCACCTGGTAGCCGTCGACGCCGGGCATGACCAGGTCCAGCAGCAGCAGGTCGGGGCGGCTGGTGCGCAAGATTTCGAGTGCGCGCTGGCCATCGGCGGCGCGCAGCAGGCGGTAGCCGCGCCCGTTGGAGGCGAGTATGCGCGTGAAGAGCTGCAGCGCTTCGGGGGTGTCGTCGACGACCAGGATGGAGCGCACCGGTCCGGGCACGTGCTCCACGGCTTCGAGGAGCATTTCGCGGGTGACGGGCTTGATCAGGCACTTGAGCACGCCCAGCCGCTGCACGGCCGAAGGCAGCCCTGGCGCCCGGCAGGTGATGATCGGGATGTTGAAGGGCAGCGCCGCCAGGTCTTCGGGCGGCGGCAGCCCCTGGGGCAGGCCGGCCTGGTTCACCACCAGTGCCCGCGCGGGCGATTCCTTGAGGCTGGCCAGGGCCTCGTCGATGCTGCCGACCACGGTGACCTCGAAATCCTCCAGGCGGCGCGCGGCCAGTGGGGGCAGGCTGCCCTCCCCATCCACGAACACCAGCCGCGGCAACACCTCATGCACCTCGGCGCGGCGTGGTCGCAGGCGTGCCTTGTATGGCCAGTAGGGGTTGAACCAGCGGCCCGTTTCCCCGCCGCCCTGGCCGGCCGGAGCGAGCGGCAGGCTGAAGTAGAAGGTTGTGCCCACACCCAGTGCGCTCTCGACCCACATGGTGCCCTGGTGCAGCTCTACCAGCCGCTTGCTGATGCTCAGGCCCAACCCAGTGCCGCCCTGGCGCTCTTGGAAGGGACGCTCGAGCTGGCGGAAGGGCTCGAAGAGCAGCGCCAGGTCCTCGGGCGCGATGCCGGGGCCGGTGTCGCTGACGCCCACCACCAACTCGTCACCCTTGCGCTGCGCGGTGATGCGCACGCCCCCCTGCTGAGCATAGCGCCCTGCGTTCGAGAGCAGGTTGAGCAGCACCTGGCGGATGCGCGTAGGGTCGCAGAGCACTGGGGGCAGATCATCGGGCGCCTCGACGTGCAGGTAGAGGCCCTTGGAGTCGTAGAGGGCACTGACGGCCTGCACGGCTTCTTCGATCAGCCTGCGCATGGCGCAGGGCTCGGGCGCCAGGCTGGTGTGCTCCGACTCGGCCTTGCTGAGGTCCAGCACGTCGTTGATGAGCTTGGAGAGGTGTTCGGCGTTGCGCTGGATGGCGGCGACATCGGCGAGCAGCTCGCGCGGCAGTCCCTGGCGGTAGGTGTGTGGCGCCTGAGTGATGAGGGCGCTAAAGCCGATGATCATGTTGAGGGGCGTGCGCAGCTCGTGGCTGACATTGGCCACAAAGGCCTCTTTGGCCCGGCGCGCCTCGTCGGCCAGGCGCTGGTTGATGGTCACAAGCTCGTTGAGGCGGGCCATCTGGCGGTTGGCAGCCTCCAGGTCTTCGGCCACCTGGTGCAGCTCCACCTGGCGGTCGCGCGCCTGTTCGAGCAGCCGCTGCGCTTGTTGGTAGCTCTGCCACGACCAGGCCATCACCGTCTGCAGGGGGCGCAGGGCCGCCCAGGTCAGGCCGGCCGCGCCCCAGAGGATGGCCAACGCCGTCGGCGCGCCCGACCCCAGCGCGACGATGGCCGCCGACAGCACGAGCCCGCAGGCGATGCCCGCCCGGGTGCCGAGAAACGCCAGCACCAGGATGGCTGGCAGGGCAAACAGCGCCGGGGCGCTCACGCCCGGGTACCAGTACGACAGCGCCAGGATGGCGACGCTCAGGCTCCCGGCAAGGAGCAGGACCGCTGCCGGGTAGGCACGGCCGATGAGGCGCCAGCTCGCCCAGGCCGCGAGCAGCAGCATGCCGGCGAGAAGTTTTTCGCGGTCGAGATCGACCGTCGACGCCGGCGTGTGGACCAGGGCGACACCGGCGACCGCGGCGAGCGCTGCCACGACCAGAGGGAACGACTCGACCTGCAGGCTGCGCAGACCGCGCTCAAAGTGGCGCTGGTCGGGCGACTCGGGGGCGGCGCTCATGGTCATGGCGTGTGCTCCTCTTGAGCGAGAGGCGGGGCGACGCGCCCATAGTAGCGCAGGGCACACGGGCTGTCAAAGCTGCCTCCGTCACTACGAGCCCTTGGCATAGAACACCAGGGCGCCGCCGGCCCAGGCGCTGGGCAGGACATGGTCAGCGGCCTCGACGAGCAGTGTGACGGCGAGGTTGGCGGCGGCGGCCAGCGGGCGCACCCTGGCCAGCGGCCTGCAGGCCGCAACGAGTAGGCGGAGGGGCCAGGAACGCTCGCAATACTCGTTGTCAAAGTACTGCAACACGCGGTCGACGTAAATGAACCCCTTGTAGGCCGCGATTTCGGCCAGCGGCACAAAGCCCGCCGCGCGAAAGCGCGCGAACAGCGCCGCGGCCGGCTCGACGCCGACGTGGCCCTCGGGCGCGACGACGTAACGCTCGTAGAGCTCGGGGTAACGCCGTGCAAAGCGGCTTAGCGGATCGTCGGCACTGGTCTCCACATAATGCAGCGTCAGGCCACCGGGCGCCAGCACACGCCGCAGCTCGCGCAGCGCCTGGTCCTTGTGCTCGAGGGGGATGTGGCCCAGCAGGTCTCGGCTGACGGCGAGGTCAAAGCTCTCATCGGCGAAGGGCAGGGCGCACAGTCCGGCGCGCGCCAGGCCACCGTAGACCTGCGCGGCGCTCTGCAGCGAGCGCTGCGAGAGATCGACCCCGGCCACAGGCCCGATGCGGCTGAGGAAGCGCCAGCCGCCGCCACAGCCCACGTCGAGCACGCGCCCGTGCACGCCCTTGAGCCGCCGCACAAAGAAACGCTCCTTCTTGACCAGGTAGTTGCGCGGCGAGGCATCGCTGGCATCGGCCTCGGCCCAGCGGCCCTCGTAAAAGGCCGCTTCCTGCTCGGCGCTCGGCGCTCTGATATCCATGGCATTTGTCCCACCACATCAGGTCGTGTTCGCCAACCCGTAGCCTAGCAGGCTGTCGATGGTCCGTGGCGGCGACCGGCTTTCACGCTGCGCGCTATTCCGGTACGGGTCCCTAAAGGGTTTTGGCGGGTTGGTTAGCCCTGCCGGGCGCGCCAGGGCGGCCGGCAGGGCTAACCAACCCGCCAAAACCCTCCTGGATCAGGGCCGGATAGCCGCGGAGCAGTGCCCGGCTGCTACCAGGATGCTCGGCCAGATTCCGTGCCCAGCGGCCTGTCGCCGGTGAGGCGTGCTCCGTCGGCAGCGAGCAAGCGTCATGCCAGGGGCGTAATGCGTGATGCGTAATGCGTGATGCGTGAGGCGTGAGGCGTGAGGAGGGCTGTCTGGCATGGCGGGCATACTCCTTACGCATCACGCATTACGCAACCGTAAACGCGCCGAGCCGTTCGAGGACGTAGGCGACGAGCGGGGCGATGGCAATCGCGGGCAGAAAGTTGGCCAGGCGGATGCGCTTGAGCTCGAGGAGCAGCAGGCCGATGCCCACGATGAGCACGCCGCCGGTGGCGGTCATCTCGGCGATCATGGCCGGGCTCATCGCCTGCTGGACGAGCCCGGCCAGCAGGCTGATGCTGCCCTGGTAGACGAGCACCGTCAGCAGCGAAAAGACCACACCGATGCCGAGCGACGAGGCAAACGCGAGGGCGGCCAAGCCGTCGAGGAGCGACTTGATCATCTGACGAGCACCGCCAGAACGTTGAGCAGCGTACCGATCATCGGCCATATCCTCCATCAGGAATGCGCTGGCGGCCTCGTCGACGCCGCATCAATCAGATCACTCGCCCCGGTATTGCTGGCCCACGATGGCCTCGTAGGCCGCCATGAGCACGTCGAAATGCTCGCGCTCGGCGGCCATCAGGTACTGGTAGATCGCCTTTGCCGTATCGTCGGTGGCCTGCAGGGCGCCCTGGCGGTAGAGCTCATAGCTCTCGCTCTCTTTTTCCAAGGCGAACCAGAGGGCCTCCAACTCGTTGGCCCGCGGGCCGACGGCCTCGGCGCGCGCGGCGCCCTGGGGGAAGAGCGATTGGCTGAGGTCGCAGACGACGCCTGCGCAGCGCGCATCGCCGGCCCAGCGGCCCGATGCCTGCAGGCTCTCGGCCTGGCGACGGATGATCCGCTGGTGATCGGCCTCCTGCTCGGCTAGCTCGAGGAACATTGTGCGGCCGCCGGCGTCGGTGGTGGCCGCGGCAGCCTCGCGGTAGAACGCCTCGCCGTCGATTTCGAGGCAGAGCGCTTGGTCGAGGACCTCGAGCGGCTTGCTGGCGGTGCTGTGGGACACGAAAGCCTCCTTTCAGAGGAAAACACGGACGACGCCAGCATTATACCACATGGGCAGCTCTTTGGCGCACGACCCGGGGTATATCCCAGAATCGTCTGTGTATTTCAGGCCCGAATGATGCGTATGGCCTCGGCGTCTGCCGCCCGCGCCCGAGGCTCCCGTGGTAAGCCTCGGGCTACAGAAACAAAGCCCCTATG
>Ga0116161_1000473_pt1 | contig 45460 bp, 50 predicted proteins | sample AD_JPNAS3_MetaG_FD_89877 | JGI IMG/M metagenome (GOLD analysis project Ga0116161, IMG submission 89877) | Active sludge microbial communities of municipal wastewater-treating anaerobic digesters from Japan - AD_JPNAS3_MetaG | ecosystem: Engineered > Bioreactor > Anaerobic > Digestate | place... | reverse complement strand
TTTCTGTCCCAGTCCTCCATGATCTTGAAAATATCCTCGACAAAATCCGGTGAGGTCACATTTTTGTTTACCCACCGGTCATCTTTTATTCTGGCCCATGCTACAGAGGAACTCTCCTCTTCCTTACACATAACGACCAGAAGACTTTTCTTCTTTTCACTGAGCATCGGAAGGATGTACTCCACACCCTCAAACAGACGAATGCAAGCCATGTTGAAAGCAATCTGCCCGTACTTGATACTGGCGGCAGGTTTTTTGAGCATGGAGAAATAAGTCCCCGGCGGAACCTCGTAGCTTTCATATTGTTCGTATTCCAGCTGACTCCCCTGCTCCAGTTTTGTTTTGACCAGTTCCTGGATGAGATTAAATTCCTTCTCGGAGAACCCTCTGGGTGCTGATAGTTTCTTCTCGTCTGTTTCGTTCATATGCATTCTCCGTTCACATACTCATGAGCAGGTCACTCAGCTCACTTTCGATTTCGTCTCTGGATGGGATAACGCCAATCAGCGGATTGACCATCTTTCTTCCTTTTATATATATGTCATTTTTAGACACACCCTCGATGATCCGATCCCGCCGTTGACGTTGCAGATAATTGAGACCGTGCTTGGAAAGTTGCCACTCTTCTGGGTAGGCAACATCACAGGCATCATCCTTCAGATAGTCATTGCGATTGCAGGAAATGAAGTGCTTGACACTGTCCTCGTCCTGCTCGGTCATGCTTTCAAACAGTGCCTTTTTCTTTCCGACCAGGATACGAGGCTCATCCAAGGAAAAGAACATAATCGGCACACCGTCTCTAACTTTCGTAATTCCTCTGAAACGGAATCGGAAGTCCTCCACCCATTCCATCTCATCGTAAATCGCCGTGCAGAAAGCACTTGCAGGAAAACTCAACTTCACGTCCCCGTTCTCATTCACCAGTGGTATGGCGTTTAAGGAATCGGGGTCACAGGGTCTTACTGCGATGGATTTCAGTATCGGATGATAAAGAATTTCTACCGCCGTGCACTGATTCATCTTCTTATGAAACGGTTTAGAGAAAGCAATCCGTTTTGTGGAGAGTGTCATGGACGGCATTGTATTATTCAGAAAATAAACACCGTAAGGCACTTGGTATCCGGCACAGCTCATGGATATGACCTTGCTGTGCTCTTCGCCGAAGAGAATATTTGCTTCATGAAGGATTTCTTCCAGTTCTTCATCGGAATAAACGCTCTCGCAGGAAGCAATAAAAAAGTTATAGGTGATTCCCGGCAGCATCGGATTGATACTGACAAAGCCTTTGAGTGTGCCTTCATCAATAACAGATAGTTCCGGAACGCCGTCCAACCGACCACACGTTTGTGACATCAGTAGTGCTGCTCTTGCGACTTCCGGCGTTACGATACCCTCATGATGGTTCGGTACAAAGGCACCTTCACGGATGCCTTCGTTCTTAGCAATTTTCTTCTTTTTGTAATCAAGGACTATGGTCTTTCTGGCTTCCAGATTACCGCAGCGACGCTCGTTCTCGATAATGGCACGAACCATCTGACTGTTCCAGTCGGTTCTGCCCTTTAAGGTCGGACGCTGTTTTTCTGTCAACACCTCGGCGATTTCACCGGATGTATGTCCGGCAAGATATGCCAGATAAATATATCTGACAGTCTGTGCCTCTTCCGGCTGAATAATCAGATCTCCGTCCTTGGTGTGTCTGTAACCCAAAAGATCAGATACCGGAAACTGATTTGTGAAAATGCGCTGGTCATAGGAAAGAATCATTCGGCGGCTCTTGTTGCCGGATTCCCAATCAGCCAGCAATGCATGAAACCCAAGCGTCTGATCTGCGTCCTTATTTAATGTGAATATGTTCTCCGTTTCAAAGTAGACTCCGATTGGCTTTTTCGGGTTCATGGTACGAAGCTCAGTGACATATTCGATACAGTCAGCAATATTACGGGCAAAACGAGAAACGCTGGCACAAATAATCATGTCGAACTTTCCCGCTTTGGCATCTACCATCATGCGTTTGAAATCTTCCCTATGTCGGGTTGAAGTGCCGGATTTACCTTCGTCACTATACACTTCCGTCAGATTCCAGTTCGGCGTCTTGTCAATTTTATCTCTGTAATACAGTTCCTGATTTTCAATTGATGAGGTTTGGTTCAGGCTTTTGGTGCTGACACGGGTGTAGACCGATACATCTTTTTCCGTATCGTCCATTGGATTCGGGGTCGGTTTGGCATGTTTATAGATTATTCCTTCATAGGATTTGGCATTGCGAACACGAGCACGGATAGCTTCTCTTTCAGCTTCTTTCTCCTCGTGCTGTTTTTGCCAGTCTGATTCTTTGGGTTTTTCCTGAAGTTCAGCCTCATGTTTAATAATGTCATCCATGCCTGTTTCCCTCATTCTGTCTCTAAGATAATGTTTTCTTCTATTTTATATAGCCATTCCAGATAGCGATTTGGCTCCACGGAAATGTACTTCTTTGCTGCCGCCAGAAGCTCTTCCCTCTGTTGCTCCGCGTTCTCAATCGTATTGATATTGTAATCAGCGTCCTCAGTGATAAGATCAATCCGGTTCGGCAGCGTGAACAGATAATGAACCACAAAGAAGAAGTCTTCTGTGTTTGCCGCAAGATATGCTTTGGTCTGAGTGGCGATGCAGTTGATTCGTTTCCTCTTGCAAGCACCAAGCAACTGAAGCATACCGGGGCGTTTCCAGATTTCCTTTCGTCCGGTAATATCGATGTATACATCTATAAGCTCCATGTTTGGAACAGCCTTAAATTTTTCCTTATAATATTCCTGGTGAAGCATGATAGCCTCTTCTCTTTTTCTCTCCCAGAGCTTTGCCAGCTTCACATATCCGACCACCTGGTAATTCTCATTCATTCGATTCCTCGTTTCCTAACATCTAATTTGAATCCGTGTCCCAGTTCCTTCAGCTCCAGTGCTTCAGCGAACCGCATCATTTCCGTATATCGTGAATCGGATGTGTGATAAATCATTCGGTTGGATTTATTTCGGGACTCTTCCTCGGCAAGTTGTGCAACGGTTACAAGTCGCAGGCTCTCTAACGCATCTGCTGATAAAGTATTATTCTCTGTAATCATGTGTTTGTTTCTCCTTTACCGTCCGGCAAAGACCAATACCACTGACCGTCTTTTCGGATGGATATAATTCCGAGTTCCTTTTTCGCATTCCGGATGGTACGGTCACTAAGATTCATCCCTTTCAGCGATTCAAAGATTGCATTTGCCGGAAGCCTACCCTCCTTCAGTCGCTCAGCAATCAGAAATGCAACAGCGCAGGTTTTATTCATAGGCTTATCCGGTTTGCTTTCTTCTACCACAACTTTTCTGACAGCCTCGATCCACCGGAAGCCTTCGTTCCGGTTAAGTTCGTAGTATATGTCTGCGCCTTTGGGAGCGAGACTGTTCTTGACCTGCTTAACTCTTTTAATATCAGGATTCTCTGAATCGCTTTCCACCTGCAAAACGCTTCTTGCTGCGGCGACCACATCAATACTGCCAATGCCACGGTAAAGATCTTTTGTGCCCTCGTTCTTAGTGAAGTGGCTTATCAATATAATGGCACAATCATACATGGCCGCCCAAATGGAAAGCCGGTGCATGAGCTTACGAGCTCTGCTGGTCACAAAGATATTAGAATCACTACCGATGTAACTCTGTACCGGATCAATAACCACCAGTTTTGGTTTTACCGTGACAATAGACTCTCTGATTCGTTCATCATCAAGGGTAAGATTTGCAGCTATTTCTTCATCTATAAAAGCAATGTTACTGCAATCAGCACCGAAGGATTCAAGTCTCGGCTTAATCGTATCCGCCACGCCATCTTCAGAACACTGGTACATGGATTGAAGCGGTTCTTTTATCTTTGTTCCATCTGGCAATTGTCCCCCTCTTGACAGCTCTGCAATCAGGTTCAGCGCCATTGTTGATTTGCCGTCACCCGGATCTCCTTGAAGAAGTGTTATCTTCGCCAGCGGTATGTACGGATACCATATCCAGCGCACTTTTGCCGATTGAATCTGATCGTAGGTTTTAAGATAATCAAGGTCATTTTCAACCATACCGCTTGTGCCTCCTTCTCTTGCAATTGCTGACAATCAGAGCAATTTTAATTACACCTATAATTATAGTGACATGGTGGTTGAATACCATGGCCTACAGGCCATATTTATTTCAAAAACTTTACCTATACACCATATTTTTGAGTAAGATGTACCACTCGTCTAAGGGAAAAAGGTGATCGCCTTGCAGCCTTACTTTCCATAACACATTTTGTTCATAGAAAAGCATCAAAAAATGAGTTGATAACTGTCCACCGTAGAGGTAATATCCCACATGCTAAGTGGGTCTCCGACTCTTATTTACGAGGAGGTTTCATATGGAGATAAACTACATTAAACTTGGAGAAAGAGTCCGATTCTTCCGGCTGCAAGAAAAGCTGTCGCAGGAAGAGTTGGCAGAAAAAGCGGCAATTGGTGTAAAGCACGTCAGTTTCATTGAAAACGGGAATACGAATCCCAGTGTTGATGTACTTGCCAACATCGCCGCTTCTCTAAACGTCACTTTAGACCAGCTTCTCATCGACAGTCTGTCAGATGATTTGCAAAACAAAAAAGACCTGAATAAGCTACTTCTGGAATGCACTCCGGAAGCAGCCTCTATTCTGGTCGACAATTTTACGGAATTAAAAAAGGTACTCGAAAAGTACCAGATCAAGGAATAAGGTCAAAAAAGACCCGCTATAGCCCCAGAAGCATCCACACAATGGATGCGATCTGTGGTTATAACGGGTCTGAACATTTATATTGAAATTATAGCGTTTTCAGATACTCCATAAAGTTCTGTTTGTTTTCCAAGGCAGTAGTGGTTGGTCTTCCGAGATCATCTCTTGCACCGATGGAACATTTCACTTCAATGAGGCTGAGTTCGTTTCTCGCCTTTGCTGCTTCAAGTTCCTTGTCCAATGCTTCGAAAGAATCAACACATACCGCATTCGGATAGCCACAGGCTTTTGCAATTGCAACAAGATCAATAGAAGCGGCTACTGTCGGCATTCCTCCGACTGTTTCATGGGCTCCGTTGTTAATCACAACATGAATCATATTCTTCGGCTTGTTTGCTCCAAGAACAGCCATTGAACCCATATGCATCAAAACAGCACCGTCTCCATCAACACACCAGATTCTTGTGTCTGGTTTGTTGATAGCAACGCCTAGGGCTATAGAAGAACTATGACCCATTGAACCGACAGTCAAAAAATCATATTTATGGCTCTGTCCGTTGGCAACTCTTGTTTCAAAAAGTTCACGGCTTGCCTTGCCTGTCGTGCTGACAATCGGATCTTCTCCACTTGCCTTTACAATATGCTGAATGATTTCTTCACGAACCATCGTGTTATCATTTGCATATTTAACTTTCTCATCATAGGACAAGGCACCCTTGCGGATAACAAAAGCTACGTCTTTCCCGGAAGCAAGCACTTCACGGTAATCAGCCATCACTGCTTCTACTTCTTCATCTGTGGTTTCTTTTCCAATAGCAAAAGCCTTAATACCCATATCTTCGAGGAGTTTTACCGTGACTTCACCCTGATAGATATGCTGCGGTTCATCGTGAATTCCCGGTTCACCTCTCCAACCGACGATGAAAACAACAGGGATTGCATACACTTTATCATTTAATAAGGAAGCAACAGGATTGATGATGTTTCCTTCCCCGCTGTTCTGCATATAAACGACAGGAACCTTACCGGTTGCAAGATGATAACCGGCAGCTAATGCTGTGCAGTTACCTTCGTTTGCCGCTATGATGTGATGCTTCTGATCTATGCCATAGGTATTCATTAAGTAATTACACAGAGCCTTCAGCTGTGAATCCGGAACACCGGTATAAAAATCAGAACCAATTATTCTTACTAAGCTTTCTACTTTCATTATCTCACAATCCTCTCATACATCTCATGAAGCACTTTGCTTTCGAGAGCTACCGGGTTATTTTTCAGTCTCACCGGATTGACAGATTCAGTCAGCAGATTCACATCTGCTTCTTTGTTTCCAGAAGTCGGATACTCCATTTCAAGGTCGGTCATCAGCTGGGTAAAAGAATCAAGTGAAAACATTTCTGAAATATCAGAAAGGGTGTTCTTCAGATACTCTGCCCCTCTGTTATCAATGCAATCCTCTGTATGGGCAAGCATATAGCCCCACACTTCCGGCATACAAACAGCAACCGCGTGTCCGTGCGGAAGATTATACATTGAAGTAATCTTGTAACTCATCGCATGAGCTGCTGTTGTTGCAGTGATGTTGATAGCTCTTCCGGCGTAGTTAGCAGCTTCCATAATCTTTGCCGCCGCCTCATCAGTATTGTCAAAGATATATGCCCTCCAATGGTCAATGATAATCTGAACTGCTTTTTTGGAATAACCGATGCTTTCATCGTTACTGTTGACCGACCACCAAGATTCAATTCCCTGGCAAAGAGCATCTAACATCGTACATTTTTTCTGATAAACAGGAAGAGTCTTCAGCGAGGACGGTTCGAGAACTGCAGTATCAGGAACAATAGACGGATGGGAAATTGACTGTTTCTTTCCTTCATAATAGATAACAGCGTGTCTGGTCGATTCACTTCCAGTTCCTGCAGTTGTCGGAATAGCAATCAGTGGAATGCCGGTGTCCTGCTTCTCCTGTTCAAGATAGTTAATGCTCGAATCCATCTTGCAATATAACTTGATGCATTTGGCTACATCAATCGTGCTTCCACCGCCGACTGCGACTATCATATTACACTCATTGTCATTGAAAATCTTTACGCCTTCGCAGACCTGCTCATAAAGGGGATTCGGTGTGAACTCCGAAAACTCAACATGAGGAATCGCATCAAACAAGGTTTTTATTTTCAAATAGTTATAGGCACGGTCACGCACCAGAATGAATTTTTGATTCTTAATCTGATCTACTATTTCGTCTATACCATGTACTATTTTCTGTGCCATCCTTACTCCTCCAGCCTAAATAGTCTTTTCGTGTTTATACTTTTTCAAGTATTGTCTTTTTGCCATTTAGTATTGGCAAATATTTATTGATAATCGGACATACAACATACCTATACGCAACGAGCACAATTACAAGAAAAGGAATCAATATCAAATCGTAATAAATTATGCCAGACGCACCGATTTTTCCCATAATTGCTCCAAATACAGACACCAATGGATAGTGGGTAGCAACTATTACGACACTGTTATCACACAGGAATCGTGACCATTTCGTACTGGGAATAAAATGGCAAATCGCAAACATCATCACACTCCCGAATAATCCCGATGCAATAAAAAATAAGTAATTTCCCAGTTCCATTCCATAAAACGAAACTTTACCATTTAATACCACACCGAAGACAAACCACAAAATTGATGAACATATTCCCATAACCACAACTTGCTTTTTACTCTTGAATATTTCAAGTGCATTCAGCATTTCTCCGATTCGATAAAAAGCAAAGGCAATGATCACTTTCTTAAATCCAAAATAATCAGGTATATTAACATTTATGTACAGTAAAAATCCGACTATCAATGCAATGCATATTTCCAACAGATACACCCAGTTTGTACTGCTCTTAATTTGATCTGTTATCAGGATTAAAATCTCAATACAGAACAAACATATAAAAAACCAGATTGGATCATTATAGATAAGTCGTCCATATAAATATATAGCAGAACTCCAGTTGATTTCATTATGCAAAACAATCGCTAAAGATGTTTCAATTAAAACTTCCCAAATGAGTGCTGGTAATAAAACTCGGAAAAACCTTTTCTTCAACCAACTCAAATTTTTCGTTTTTCCTCTTGAAACAAATCCTGCCGCGATAAAAAACATGGGCATATGAAACGAGTATATGGCTCTATTTATACCCCCCCCGAAAGAAGTTCCATAGAGGAAGTGCCCGAGAACAACTAGGACAACACCTATTGCCTTTGCACTATCTAACCACATAACCCGCTCTGATTGACAAGTTTGCAGAGATTCCATTTCCTTATTCCTCCGGAATCAGTGTGATAATATCCTTGATGCTCATACAGACATCGTCACACTCTTTTGCTCTGTGGTTCTCAAGGATCAATTTAGCCGCATTCTGCATTGCTGGGAATCCGGTTCGGGTCAGCTGATTGGCATAAATAATGACATTGGCACCGAGTTCTTTCCATTCGTCCTCATATACAGCATTGAAGGAAGTCGGCACAAGAACCACAGGCGTTGTCTGATCCTTTTTACGGAACTTGGCAATGAACTCTTTGATTTCGGACGGATCTTTCTTACGACTGTGAATCATGATAGCATCAGCTCCGGCTTCCACAAACGCAAAAGCTCTGGTCAGAGCATCATCCATTCCCTGTTCAAGAATCAGGCTTTCAATACGAGCACAGATCATGAAGTCCTTTGTCTTTTGTGCAGCTTTACCGGCTCTGATCTTGGCACTGAAGTTTTCGATGCTATCCTGTGTCTGCTTGACTTCGTTACCAAACAGACTGTTTTTCTTCAGACCGCACTTGTCCTCAATGATAATCATGGAAACACCCATACGCTCCAAGGTGCGAACAGTATATACGAAATGCTCTGTCAATCCGCCTGTGTCACCGTCAAAAATAATCGGTTTGGTCGTAACTTCCATAATGTCATCAATGGTGCGGAAACGGGAGGTCATATCGACAAGTTCGATATCCGGCTTACCTTTTGCCGTAGAATCACAGAGAGAGGAAATCCACATAGCATCAAACTGATAGGTCTTTCCTTCCTGGAGAACCTTTGTCTTTTCAACAATCAGACCGGTAATACCGCTGTGGGCTTCCATTGCCGTTACGGTTCCCTTCATATTGATAAGCTTTTTCAGTCTGCCACGACGGAAATCCGGCATCGAGAGCTGTGCTCTGGACTGCTTCTCTATTTCTTCATATTTATCGTTCTTGGAGTACGGAAACTCTACAAGCTGTCCACCGTATTCGGCAAGTATCGATACAACTTCATCTCTGATAGGCTTCTGGAATCCTTCTTTCCAATCGTCACCGTGAACCACATAAGTAGGTTTGAACTTATGAAGGTTTTCTGCGTAGCTGAGTTCTTTCTGCTCAACAACCTTTTCGATTCCGGCGATATTCTCAAACACCGTCTTTCTCTCCTCATACGGCATCAGCGGGAAACGCTTATAGGAAGCCACCGCTTCATCGGAAAGCACACCGATGATCAGTTTGCCGAGCTTCTGGGCTTTTCTGATAATAGCGATGTGTCCGCTATGAACCATATCGGTTGAGAAGCACATATAAACCGTGCGGTTTTCAATCTCATGCAGTCTGCCGGATACAACAGCCAGGTCTTCCGGCGTGTCAATTTCAGAGCAGAGACGATCCTTTACATCATAAGCATAGATAGCACAGTCTTCGGAGATTTCGTTAAATGCAACCTCAGCATAGCATTTGCGTTTATCGTTCTCACAATACTCACAGATCTTATCAAGCCACTTGTTCCATTCCTTCTTGTTCAGCTTGTATAAAGCCTGTGATTCCATTGCATCGGTAAAGAATTCAACTCCGACCTTGTACACTCTGCCGTCATGAACAACAGACTTGAAGTCCTTTTCCGGCAGTGCTATTGTAGATGAAACCTTCATGCAGCTGTCTTCAAACTCAAGAATATCATCAAGCACAGATTCTTCAAACACAAGATCACCATGCATCAGGACAATATCCTCATCCCTAAGATAGTCTTTTGCACAGTAGATAGAATATATGTAATTTGTTTCCGCATAAAGCGGGTTGTTTACAAAGGTGAAATGCAAAGGTAGATTCAAAGAGTGACAGTAATTGACCAAAATCTCGTCAAAATAACCTGTGGTCATGACTACTTCTTCGATACCGGCTTTTGCCAATAAACGAAGCTGACGGCTCAAAATCGTATCTTTTGCGGAAATTTCAGTCATGCACTTCGGATGCTCCGAAGTAAGGACTCCCATACGGTGTCCAAGGCCTGAATTAAGAATCAATGCTTTCATCGATTTACGTCTCCTTAAATTATTGGATTACAAAACAGACCGTTAAATCACAACGGCCTGTATAGTATAGCACATAAAAGACGATAAATCAACCCTTTCATAGAAAATTTACAAATTTCCTCTTGAAAATCACCATAAGTTGATTTATAATATATTCATCTCGGATTTTTCGGGAAAAGTCAATCCGGAATCGAGTATGATAAACGGACGGAGGCCAATATGGGAATCGGAACAAATATAAAGAAGAGAAGATTTGAACTTAAAATGTCACAGCAAGACCTGGCAACAGCAATGGGATACACATCAAAATCAACTATCGCAAAAATAGAATCCGGAGAAAACGGTGTGTCCTCAAAGAAACTCTCACTGTTTGCAAAGGCACTGAACACCACAGTAGAAGAGCTTGTGGCGGGAGCATCGGTTGCACCTATACCGTATGAAGCACCTGCCGTTTCAGATGGGCATAAAAACATAGCGGTCATTCTTGCCGGAGGCAAGTCAACTAGGAATCAGCAGAATATCCCAAACCAGTTTATTTCCGTTTTTGGAAAACCCATCATCATTTATTCAATGGAAGCATACCAAAAACATCCAGCTATCAGCGATATATATGTTGTATGTATTAAAGGTTGGGAAGATATTGTACATTCTTATGCACAACAATTCGGCATCACCAAATTAAAAAAAGTACTCCCATCCGGAGAAACGGGAATACTGTCGGTTAAAAGTGCTGTTGATTATTTGGATGGTATATGCAAAGAAAGCGATACTATAATCTTTCAGGAATCAACAAGACCTTTAGTAACAGAAGAAAACATATCCCGGCTTCTTCTTGAATACTCAGAAAAAGGGTCAGCAGCAACTTGTGGCTCTATGTCCGAGCATCTGCAATTCTTTGTCAAAGACAGTACAATAAGATATATAGATCGAAATTATCTGATTGAAACACAATCGCCTGAAGCTTATCGGTATGGAGATCTTGCTTCATTATTTAAAAAGGCAGAAAAGAACAAGCATAGATTTACTGAAAGCTGCTGCAGTATGTTTATGTTCAATCTTGGCATGAAACCTAACTTCTTTGAGGGTAACCTAAGTAATATCAAAATAATCCGAGCCGAAGATATTGCCCTTTTCACGGCATACATTAAGCAACAATAAGGCAAAAAGAAAAGACCCAGCTTGCATTCCATCATTGGTGTGGATTGCAAGCTGGGTCAAAATTCTTTTAAGCTGCATCTTCTATCTCAATCTCAATCCGTCCGTCATTAAAAAGCACCACCTTTTTAATCTGTTCAAAAGTCCTCTCCGTGACCGCTTCCACACCATTCCACTTAATGCCCAAGTGTTCTGAAAGGGCTTTAAACAGGTCTTCCTCGGAAATCACATCGTTTTTGCAGCTCTTGCTGTCTTTCATTCTGCCTTTACATTTCCAGACTTTCTGCTGTTCTCCTCGATAGCAGATGGTTCTGCGGGTCAGTGGCATTCCGCAATCTCCGCAGAAAAGTTTACCGTGCATGAAGTGTTCCCTTGAAGATGAGTACACACCGTTTGCTTTTCTCTCTTTTTCCAGTTTGAGCCTTGCCTGAACGGTTTCCCACATCTCACGGCCAATGATGCCTTCGTGATCGTTTTCGATGTAGTAACTTGCGTATTCTCCACCCGGCACAGGCTTCTTTGTCCGATAATCGGTGTGCGGTTCTTTTTGAAGTCTACGGTCACCGACGTACATCTCATTGCTCAAAATATAATAGATGGTCGAGGGGTTATAAGAATTTTTGCTTCTCAGTCGCTTGGCTCCCCGTTTATTCAATAGCTTTATGATGTCCTTGACCGGCTTCCCGGCAGCGTACTCCGTGAAGACAAGCTTTGGAATCCATGCCTGAGAATTAGGTTCCAACGTACCGTCCACTTCATCATAGCCAACGACTCGGTTGTTACCGATGTGCCTGATGCCCTGCTCTGCCAGCCTTTTGTATGCCCACTTGACGTTATCGGAAATGGAGCGAGACTGTTCTTCCGCAACCGCTGACATGAAGTTAAAGACCACTTCGGCTTGAGCATCGAAGGAGGAAAGGTTCTCTTTTAAGAATTTGACCTCGACCACCGATGCTTTGAGCATGTGAACATACTCCTGAACTTCCGCACTGCTTCTGCCAAAACGGGAAATCGACTTGCAGAGGATGATGTCGATTTTGCCGTCCAGAGCATCCTGAATCATTCGCATGAACTCCGGACGCTTCTCCGCCATGAGACCCGTTTTCCCCTCATCCGCATAGATGCCCATGTACTCCCAGCCATTTATGCTTCGTATGTAGGTATCGAAAAACTCCTTCTGGGAAGTAAAGGATTCTTCCTGCTCTTCCTGCAGAGTACTGACACGGACATAAGCCGCCACTTTTTTCTTGTGTTCTTGAAATGCTTTTGAAATTTTATTTATTTTCACGTTTCTCACCGTCCTTTACATAGGGAATCTGAAATTCTTCATCGGGTTCCGGCATCTTGATCAGCAGGTTACCGATAAAACGCTGTCTTGCTTCCAATCCTCTGAAAGAGGAAGTGGCTGACTTTCGTTCAAGGAGGAATCCGCCGAACCGAATCTTACCTTTGACGATCTCCCCGATTTCTGGATATGGGTGAAAGAAAACCGATTCGTATTGAATTGGAACGGTCGTTTTTGTTTCGTCTTTCCATGTGACTTCCATCTCATTCCATGTCGGGAAGGTGATGCTCTCGACCAAAAGGCGAATAGTGCTGAACATGATGCTGTCGTCCGATTCTTTCAACTCTTTGCGGATCGCAGTCAGTTTCTCCTGCATCCGCCAGTCCTGTTTTGCTACAGGGATTTTTCTGATGGCTTCCGCAAGGGCTTTGTCAATTACAGATTCAAAAACCATGTACGGTGGGCAGGAGCTTCTGTCTCCCTGACGCTCGGCTTCTCCGTGACCGGAACATACCCACACCTTCGGTGATTTTGCGGAGTGCAGGCGGCAGGAAACCATCGGCGCACCACAGAACGGACAAACAAGGTAGCCGCTGTAAGGGAACTGAATGTACCCCCGTCTGGAGTCACGCAGTTGTAGAATTCTTCGCACCTCTTGGTGATCTTCTCGGCTGATGATTGGGTCGTGATGATCTTTGAGGTAATACTGCGGAACAAGCAGGTCGTTGTTTGTCTGGCTTTTATGGTTCAGGTGGTCAACCGTGTAGCTTTTTTGCATCAGGACATCACCGATGTATTTCTCGTTCTTTATCATGCTGAGAATAGTCGAACAAGTCCACTCTGTTACTTTACCCGACCTTGTAGGAATGAACTCATGATTCAGATAATCCGCAACCTGTGTCGGTGTATACCCGTCGATCAGCAGGGAGAAAATAAGCCGCACAATCTGTGCTTCTTCTGGCACGATTTCCCAGTTTCCATCCTTATCTACGCTGTAGCCGTAGGCTTTGGTTTTCATGGGAATACCGAGCTTGAAGCGGTTTCTGATTGCGGTCTTTAAGGATTCGGAAATCTCATGAGATTCTTCCTGGTTGAAGGCTGCGTACACCGTCAGAAGAAGTTCCGAGGTCATGCTCAAAGTGTTTATGTTTTCTTCATCAAAATAGAAGCCGACCCCGATGTCACGCATCATTCTGGTGTACTCCAGCATGTCCCTTGTGTTTCTCGCCACACGGGAAACCGACTTTGTCAGAATCAGGTCGATCTTTCCGGCTTTCGCATCTTCAATCATTCTAAGGAAGCCTGACCTGCCCTTTACCATCGTTCCTGTTTTACCCCTGTCGGAATAAATCTCAACAATTTCCCATTCGGGATGCTCCGAGATGGTCTTTTCAAAGGCTTCCATCTGAAGTTCAATACTGCTTTCCTGAATCTCCATTTCCGTGGAAACTCGGCAGTAAGCCGCTACACGGAGTTTTGCGGTTTCCGCAACCGTACTCTTTTTCCTTGAAATAATCTTGAGGCCTTCTGTCATGGCAGAATCTTCTACCATTCCGTTTTTTCTTACAGCCGTTGACATTGCCATTGTCATGATTTCTTGCTCCTTCCTCTTTTTCTGCCGGTCATCAACTTCTGGACATGTTCAAACTGTTCTCTGCTGATAATCGCCGGATGATGGTCTTCTAAGTAATACTGGTTCCTAATGCCGTTGTTTTTCACGGGCTTTCCGCTCAAATAATCTGCTACCACTGTTTTGTTCGTCAAAATGTCGCCCACATAAGCAATGTTTCGAAGCATCCCGCACACCTTGCCGGAATACCACACAAATTCGCTTCCTTTTTCACGCTCAATCTCGTTCATCTTTTGAGCGACAGAGTAGGAAGTTCCGCCTGCTTCAATCATGTCAAACATCATGCGGACGTGTTCCGCTTCTTCCTTGTGGATGATCCATTTATGTCTTTCAACTTCCTGCGGGGCTTTTCGGTAGCCGTAGCAGGCTTTGTAGACCGGTTTTCCGATGGCGGCACTGGCATCCACCGACCAGCGGATCGCCTGACTCTGCACGTTGCTTTGCTGTTGAGCGAAGCTTGCGAGAAGCTTCAACACCAGCCGTAGTCTTTCATCATTGCTTTTGATCTGCTCTTTTTCAAAAATTACGTAGACACCGTTTTCGTGCAGGGTGTCCAAAAGTTTCTGACACTCGGAGGCATTTCGTGCGATTCGGGAAATGGATTTTGTGTAGATCACATCGACCTTTCCGTCCTTACAGTCCTGAATCAGCCTTTGAAGTTCCGGTCTGCTTTCCATGCGAAGTCCGGAAAGTCCGTGGTCTCCGTAAATGTCTACCAGCGTCAACATCGGATTCGTTTCAATAAATGTTTTGTAGTACGTCACCTGACTTTCAAAAGAAAAATCCTGTTCTTCCAACAAGGTACTGACCCGGCAGTATGCCGCTGCCCGCAGTACCTTTTTCTTTTCGTTTTCGTCATCCGCTTTTACATTGTGCGTGGTGACGATGATCTGTTTTTTTACTCTTGCCATCTGTGAACCTCTCTTTGCTCTTATTTTTGGGTAAAAAATTACCCGGCTCTTTTTCAGAGACCGGGTGATCGGTGGAATGCCTGCATTCTTCTATGTTGTTTTGTACGTGGCCGTTTCAATTGTCGGAGCATGGTTTTCGACTCCTTTCGCTGGATTTGCCCTGGCTTCAAGGCATGATCATTGATCACTCGAATAGTAATTAAAGTCAAGTTGTTTCGGCAAATCAAATTGATAAATAATTGTGTCTGACTGCATCTTTGACTATACCCAGTTTATCCCATACAAAAGTATCTGCAAGTACCATTCCCGGCAAAACGGACATTTTTCACCTGAATCAAAAAATAAAAAAAAGCCGGTCACAGAACAACCACAAAAGGGCTGCTCCGCAACCGGCTAAACACAGATGGCATTATTCAATTGTTATCTCACACGAATCTTCTGTCCCGGATAAATCAGATCCGGATTTGCGATACCGTTAACCTCGGCAAGGTGCTGGTAGGTCGTGCCGTACTTCGCCGCAATAGCAGAAAGCGTATCACCGGATTTCACCGTGTAGTATTCTGCGGAAGATGCACCGCAGAGTTCGTTGACTCTGTTCTGCACAGCGTTATAATCATAACCGGCTGCCGTCAGACGGTTTTTGCGGTCGTCACCGTTGCCCCACTTGCCTTCAAGGACTTCATGGGCAAGGGTGTCCACGGACTTATCTCCGCTTGGCACAGGAGCCGGTGTGGGCTTACTGCCGCCCTTCGGATTGGCGTACTTGCCCCAGGCTTCCGCGTCCATATAGGCTTTATCCAAGTCGAGCCATCCGGAATAACCGGAAAGTTGGCCGTGAGAACTGTACTGACGAATCGCGCAGTCGTAGGCTCCCTCGTTCCACGGATTTTCCTGATAGCCGGTGGGATCGTTGTCCGCATACTGGGCAATCCACATACCATAGTCACCGATGCCGTCAAAACGGCTTCTGAATGCTGCGGAACAATACAAGAGCGGACGAACTCCCGTCCTGCTGTACACACGGTCAAGCCAGGTCTTACACCAGTTGAAATCATTGACTCCGAAGGTCGGATTGTCCGTGCTTTCCCAGTCAAGCACCAGAATGGCATCGCCGATATAACCCTCAATATTTTTGAGGAAATAATCGGCTTCTGCGATGGCGTCCCCGCCTTCTGCGTAGTGATAAACACCTCGTAGTTTTCCTGCTCTCTTGCACTGCTGATAGAAATTATCGCAACAGGAATCCACAAGCCATGTTCCCTGCGTTGCTTTCATAATCACAAAATCGGCGGGAACAGCTGCTACATTCATTCCCTTCTGCCAACTGGAAATATCAATACCTTTTAAACTCATAGTCTTTTTACCTCATATCTTTCTGTTTTTCGAGCGGCAGTTCCTCCATCACTTTCTCATAAAGTGTTGCAGCGTTATGGTTGCCGCCCATCGCCTTGTAAGGCATAAACAATACCTGGAGCTGTTCCCGTTCCTCGTTGGTGGCATAGCCTTTTCTGAGATATGACTCACACAGTCGGCAGATACGGTCATGCAACAAACCCATCAGGGCATCCTGCACCAGCTCCACTTTCTTCATCTGTTTTTTGACACTTTTATAAATGGGAGCGAACAAAGCGATGATTACCGCAATGCCTCCTGCGATCTCAACGATCAAACGAAAATTCTCCATAGCGTTTTTTCTCCCTTTAAAAATTGAACGGCAGAAGTTTTACCCTCTGCCGTCTCTGAATCTATGGCTTATTCAGCCTTCTGTGCTGCCTGCTCTTTTGCTGCCTCAACTTCAGGAAGACCTGCAATTGAAGTGGCAATTGAGAGGATACCTGCCAGAACGGATGCGGATGCTACTGCAATCCAATTCACGTCGGAAAGCAAAGCCGCAGTACCGATGGTGGCAATGGCAGTCTGGCAGACAGTTTTCAGGGCACGAATGCCCGCTGCCTTGATCCACAACTTCATGGTTGCGTTCTTATCCATGGCTTTTCTCCTTTCCGCCCTCCAAAGAGAGCTGTGTAATATAAAAACAGAGGCTGTTACACCTCTGCTTCTAACGAGTTTCTACATATTATATTGGGTGCTAATTGCTGTACTTCATTTCCGGCGGACTATCCTGAACGATCAGGGTTTCCCCTGTGTCCTCCCGAACTTCCAGATGCCAGCCATCGGGAATGCCGAATGTTTGATCGTTCATCTTCTGCAGTACTGGCCTTGCGTCCATATACAGACAAAACGTAATCATCCAAAGGATGAAAAGAATAATTGCTGCTATTTTATATCTCATTTTTTCTACTCGCTTTCTTCCCAAAGCAATACACCATTGCGATGGATCTTTTTCACATATCCGCCCACAACATCTGCACCTTTTTGGAATGTACCGCTTCCGAGGTTGACATAAAACGGTGTTCCTGTTTGTGGGCAAATCGAACCACAGAGGTCATAAAGACCAATTTCTCCATCGGATTTGCGGTAGCAAGGAATGAAACTTCTCACCATCGTTCCGGTACTGTCAAAGAAGCGGAGATAATAAAATCTTCCATTAAAGAAGTAATCTGCTGTTCCCTGTGCATCGAATCTTGTTGCCAGGACATAATCCGTCATGGGACAACCGGCAAAGAAATTCGTCTGGCTGTTCAGGTAAGTATCTGAGCCGCCGTTTATCGTCAGTTTCAATCGTTGTTCATCGGCAACAGTCCCGACAATTTTTACATTACCTTCGTAGATTTTATCCAGAACCTGCTTTCCTTCTTCAAAGGTGATTGGTCTTCCGCCGTTTCCGCAATAAACGTTCTGTCCAAAGATATGTCCATGCATCAGTCGTCCGAGACCGAGGATCGTGCTCGTATCCACACCGAATAAATTGTTATTCAGCGATTCCAATTTCATATACTTAAATTCAACTTTGAGTTCCGGTTCCGTGAAAGCATAGCCGCTGTCGATATATCCTTGGACATGTGTTTCCAAATACTCGACTTCCTGATACTCTTTCGGCAGCCTCGGCACACGAAGGTGCTTCACATTTCTCATGTCCATAAGGTGATCTCCTTATTCACAGTCGAACTATCCTCAAGGGTAAATGTCCAGGTCTCATGGGTCAGCATACCGGATGGGATCTTAGCCACCAGCGCCGCTGTAATGCCGGAGTTCAAAGCAGCAGTCTGTTCCGGAGTTAAAGTACCGAGACCGTGCTCCGCAATATAGGCAAGCCATTTTTCAATTCTCGACTGGGGGTCTTCCGGCTCAATGCCGGCAATCCCGGCAATGACCGCCAGCCATTCTTCTTCCCGCGACTGCGGGGTTTCAGGTGTTACACTCATATGCTACCTCCACTTCCATAAACAAATAGGATTAAGATAAATAAGAAAAAGCCGTAGAGCGATGACCACAACCGATAAGAGATGTAAGCCACCACGCCAAGGCTAAGGATCATAAACATTACTAACACATATTCAGGTTTTTTCCATTTCAAAGTTTGCCCCCTTTCATTCCGTTGCAAACAGTTTACCGAGCCCCACCGCTTCAATGGCAAAGATCATCTCTTCCGGTGTGTCGCCGCCGTCAAAGAAGGCACGGGAGAAACGCAGATGGTCAATCTCGGTGGTTTCCCAAGTGCTGTAATCCGTCCATCCCCAATCCACACCATTATAGGTTGACGGAATCGCGTAGATGATGGTATCGGCTGTGATCTTTCCGTCCGGACAGGTCGTCGGGTCAATACAATACATATGCCCGTTTGCCGCCGTATCCGGTGAAAAGGTCGGACTGTAGGAACAGAAATAGCCATCGCTAAACTTCATCGCCGTATCCTCCATGGGAACGACGTAATAGAGACTGCCGTTATAGGGGCACCAGGCGTAGTATGCTTCCATACCGTACTTTTCAGTTTTTGCTCCTGTTGTCCAGCCGTAGCCTTCTTCCAAAAAAGCATCGGTGGGCTGTAGTCTGTTTTCAGCACCAAAGACCGTCTCATAGGCGGCTTTTTTTCTGCGCCAGTATTCTTCATCTTCTTCCCACCACTCAGGGTATTCTTCCGGATCCCAGTCGTTTTCAAAGTCAGGCAGAAGATAATGACCGAGACTGCCGTAGATGGCTTCCACCTTTTGTTTTGAGGTATAGCCCCAATAGACCATCTGATAATCTGACGGATCACCGTAGGATGACCGTAAGTCCGCATCTGCCGCCGACAACCTGCCGTATCCGATCCGTTCTTCCAGGTCAAAGGTAAAGCGGTTCAAGTCGATGGTTGCCAGTCGGAAGGTCAAGGTCGTGTTCCTGTCGATCTCTCCGGTATTCAGGTTGATCTTATAGAATCGCACTTTGTCGATTTCCGGTGTCGGTCCGGGCGGTGCAGGCTCATCTTGATGGATATTGGTAATCCGTGCCATATAGTAAACCTGCCTCAGGGTCTTCGGAAACAGCACATCCGGGTTCTTTATCAGAAGATATAACCAAGCAGACGAAACGACACTCTCCCACACATGAAATTCCCATGGAAGCTGTGCGTGGGTAGCTGTCACATACAGCACACCGCCCGTGCCGTTTTCCATGTTCTGAAGCTCTATGCACTCATCCACATAGGTCTTGGCTTCTTCGCCATGCCCCAAAAGCAAGGCAAGTGCCGCATAGCCCAGCGTTCCTTCCGACCAGACAATATCCGGTGAACCGGTATAGCCGCCGTCACGGTCGCTGTAAGGCTTGAAGCCGGAAAAGGTACGACTGCTTGCATACCGCTGATTGTAATAATCCTGCTCACCGCTTTGAACGATGTACTTCCCATCGGTCAAAAACTCACCCTTTGCAGCATTCTCACAGGCAAAAGAACACTCTTTGTTGAGAATCGAAAAAGCGGTCAGTCCTGCCCATGTGGTACAGTCCAGTGCCCATGCACTGTCCGGCACTGCACTGATACCTTGATAGAATCGCCCGTTTTCCTTGTCAAACAGTTTGAAATAGATCTGATCCCGTATCAGTTCGGCGGCTTCCTTGTACTTTTTCACATTGAGTACAAGAGAGCAGCCCTCAAGTCCCTGCAAGGCCGAACACTGATGTTCCGTGGAGCACCATTCGATTTCCCCTTCAATATAAGAATAATCATCAAAGTCATAAGTGCCGTAGCCGCCTTTGAGCAGTCCGTACCGAGGGTCTTTGGTGTCGGTGATCTGTCTTGAAATCAGGAAATCTCCTGCTTTCTTGATCATTTCGTTATAAGCGGTATCTCCTGTAGTCAGTGCATAATAACACGCTCCCCACAAAAGCCAGCCCATAGCACCGGTTCTCACATAATCCTCAAAAAGTTGCCCGATATAAATATCATAGGAGAAGTTGAACGAACCATCGTAGTTCTGCTCATACATCATCCGGTCAAGCATCTCTTTGCAGATGTCGTAATCTCCGCTGGTCGTGAAAACGAGCAAAGCCAACCCCACATCGTATGCCCAGGTTCTGGAGTTCAGACAGTAGCCGTAAACGTGTAATGCTTTCGTCCCGTCCTTGTCGTACTGTGGGTCATCCTCCGGAATTAAAAACGAAGCCGGAAGTCTCCCGCTCTCCAGATTGGCAACCGCACCGGCAAGGCCGATGACTTCATAGCCGCCGGGTATGGGATGAATCAGCTTTGCGATTTTATGGCCTTGCGTAACACGATTGGTAAACCAGATATAGCCGCCACTGCCGCAGTTCCAAATCTTACAGTCTTCCAGAAGATATTCTGTATCGGCAAAAGCGAAGGCTCTGACGGAATAATCGGTCAGATAACCATAGGCATAACCGCCGTTCTCCGGAGTTTCCTCATGAGAAAGCGAGTAAACTTTCCGATAGGCCTTCATGTCCTCAGTTTCAGATATGAGTTCCCAATAAGAAGTAAGCCCATAGCCAAGTCTAAACTCTTTCACGCCTTCACCGACTTCTGCCGGAAGGGTGTAATAGACTTCTTCTTCATGGGTCTCGCCGGTTTCAGGATCAGTGACGGTATATACTTCTTTGTATTCCCACTGGGCTATCCAGCTTCCACCGGATTGCAAAGGGCAAGTCACCGCCAGATAGGTCTGATCTCTGTACACATAGACATTGACACCGGCATCTGAAGGACTGCTGACATTTCGCCAGCTTCCGCTAACCTGACCGGTATAGTCGTAACCATAGAACCGGCTTGTAGAGATATATCTCGGTTCGATTTCACTTTCGCTTCCGGAGAAGCCGGTGACCGAACCCCACATAACATCGCCTTCGTACCAATCGGAATACTCATCACCCCAGTGGATACTATAATCAAAGTGATTGATGTCCAGCTGATTCTTAATGAACTGCAAAGCTCGTTCAGCTGCAGTCAGATATTTTTCTCCGTCAAATACGCTCATGACTCTGTCTCCTCCTCATCCACCGGCACTGTGCAATAGAACACCAACAGTGTCACCGTTGCCGCCGATACGTTTGAGAGTGTCGCACCGATATAAGCATCAAGTTCCGAACCACCTCGGCGGATGAGCGTGACTGTTCCCTCGCTTCCGTCATCCGTATGGATATGAAAGTACGGTCTGTCACGATAGGCACGAGTAAAATACATCGTTCCAGTTCCGATCAGTTCTCCGAACTCAACCGTATACTTAGCCGTGTTCTGACGGATGTCTTCCACGGTTGTTTCCAGCTGATAGAGTGAATCATTGATGGTAGGGATATACTTTCCGACTGTGACAGAAACCTCTTTATAGTTAAACGGGTTCCAGTCCATACCGACGATTCGGCTCTGTGCATCAATGCCAAGCTGCGGGAAGACGATATGAAGATTGTCCCCCATTTCCAGGTCACCTTTTTGATAGAGTGACAAGGAATAGTTCACCGTACTGTCTGCTTCATTGAAGGTGTAGGAAATATCCTGCACCAGCGATGTCCGCATAATCTCAATGGGTGTGCTTGTTCCAACATGAGAGCGGATACCGATGCTGTATCCGTAATACTCGATTTCCCCACCGGTCAACGCCACAAGCTGCATCACACAGGCTCTTCGGGTTACGCTTTTATTGACTCGAAGCGTCACTTCATCCGTCGGGTCTACATCTCCAACAGTAAAAGGTGTGCCTGAAAGCAGTGCCCGCAGAATGTTCTTTGGGGTGTCCGTCATATCAAAAGCTTCTACTTTATAGGCATCGCTGTTGAGCAGATACGACACATGGTCACCGGCAAACTCCGTGTAGCAGACACCGGATGAAATGTTCTTTTTGATCTCGTTGACCGCAAAGACCAAGCCCTCCACCTCCACACGGTCATCTGCCAGAATGACCCCTTCGGTCTGCTTTGTCATGATCCTCGCACTGATGGAGCATTCCCCATCCAGCTTCTGAACCACGGAGCAATCGTTGACCCCTCGGTAAGTGTATTTCAGTTCCCCACTGCTGCCGTCACCATTTGCCGCATAGACTGAAAGCCTCGGGCTAATGGACAGCTCTCGGTAAACCGGCCAGAAAGTCGAATCTTCTGTAATATACGAATAGTTCCCGCTCCATGAAAGAAACGTAAACCGTCTGTATTTCTCCGGAGCAGGCGGAGTCGCACTTTTACCATGCTCCACTTCCTGTTCCGAAACCACGGTTGTTCTGTCTTTATCCAGAAATCGAACCGTATAGACATTCGGCTCATAGATTGGATTAACGGTCAGGTCACTTGTGACATGAGAAAAATCCTTATCCCAACAGACAAAGTGATGCCCTTCTACCAGTAATGGTGTCGGTGCCGTTGCACTGTGACCGTGAACTACCTGCTGCACAGAAGCGTTGCCGCCACCGTACTTGGTAAACACAACGATGTAGACCCTATCCGAATAAGTCGGACGAACCGTCATATCTTCAATGACGTGGGTGATGTCTGCATTCCAACCGGTGAAGGTCTTACCGGTGATTACCTCGGGGGTCGGTGCCTGTGAAGTAGCATCTCCACCATAGGTCACAACCGCTGTTCCCAGCAAATCATCACCGGCATAATTTAAGAATCTGACCGTGCAGGTTTTATCTGCATAGGTTGCTTTCACCGTGATGGATTCGGTAATATAGGTAATGGGAACTGTCCATCCGTTGAAGACTTTTCCTTCAAAAACCTCCGGTGTAGGTGCTTTGCTTGTAATATCCTCACCATATTCCGCAAGGACAGTGCCAAGGAGATCATCCCCGGCAAAGTTCAGAAACCGAACCAGAAAGACTTCCGGTCCTGCTATAAAGTCTGCTCCGTAACCCTGATTGGTATAGAACACATCATGGACGGTGTCGTACATTCCCGGTTTGTTATCCGAAATTCGAACACAGGGTTCAAAGTTTCGGACAAGGGTTCCGGTATTGTCATAGAACCGCACATAATAGAGCCGACCCTGAAACGGGTATTCAGCAGAATAACCACTATTGGTTGCAAAAAGAAAATCCGTAATGGTCGTTCCGGCGTAAAAGAATGAAGTTGATGAATTCCTAAAAGTCTGGCTCTTTCCGTTGAGGGTAACCACTCCCTGTTGATTCTCAAGGGTTGTTCCGGTAATGACTGAACTGCCCTCATAAATGACATCCGTATATTGAGTCAAATCAGAAGACAGGGGTCTGCCGCCGTTACCGGAATAGAAATTATTTCCGTAGAAATGCCCATGCATCAACCGGCTGGTACTACCGGTGTCAACACCAAAGGGATTACAGTACAGGTTATTTTTTAAATACTTGAATTCTATTTTCAGTTCCGGATCAGTGAAGGCATAGCCGGTATCGATATGCTGATGCCCGTCGGCCTGCAGATAAGAAACTGCTTTGTAGCCTTCCGGCAGATTGATGATTCTATCCATTTGCTATGCCCCCTACACTGTTCCAAGATTTCTGAGGGATGCTTTCCCTCGCTGATACTGAATCTGAGATACCACGGTGGTGATGACCTTGCCGTCAATCATGATCGGCTGAGACAGTTTCACTTCACCGTAGTCTCCGCCGCTGATACCGCCCTGAACCGATGCGGTCAGATTGGCATTCATATCCGGCAGAGCTTTTTTCAGATTCATCACATCCGCTACACCGGAGATGGCTTTAGCAATCAGCGGTCTGTTCTTACGAATACCCTCCGCTATACCCTTCATGAAGTCCGGCATCCAGTTTTCAAAATCTGTCAAAGGACCTTTGTCCGGCACAGAGAAGTGCAAGTAAGAACGAATGGTGGATGCCACACTGCTGGCTGCGTCTGCAACAGAACCGATCATGGCTCTAATACCATTAATGATGTTCTGAATAATATCCCGTCCCCAGCTATAGGCTTGGGAAGCAAGATTTAAGATATAATTCTTCGCACTCTCGAAACCGTTCTGAATCGCACCACGGATGTTATTCACCGTTCCGGTAATGGCAGACAGCATGTTGTTAAATGCTGTGGTGATAGCATTCCAGATAGCGTTGGCAATGGTGGTCACCGTGGTCTGGATGGTGTTCCATGCCGTACTGATGAAAGTCGAAATGGAAGTCATCACAGTCGTGACCGTGGTGGAGATTGCTGTCCATATGGTGGTGAAGAATGTGCTGATGGCATTCCATACCGTCTGGGTTACGGTCAGGATCGTATTCCACGCATTGGAAAGAAATTCAGAAACCGCTGTCACTACCGTCTGGAAAGTCGTAGAAATCGCAGTCCAAATGGTGACAAAAAAGGTACTGATTGCCGTCCATACCGTTGTTGCCGTTTCGGATATGACTGTCCACGCATTGGTCAGGAACTCAGAAATGGCAGTAACCACCGTAGTGAAGATAGTTTTGATATTCTCCCATAGGGTCGTGAAGAACTCACAGATAGCGTTCCACGCTGTGGTAATAGCTTCTCCCATTGCCTGCCAAGCTTCCGCAAGCCACTGCCCCACTGCGGATACAACCGCTTTGATGTTTTCCCACAGGTCGATCCAGAACTGACGGAACTCTTCACAGTTGTTCCAAAGGTAGATAAAGGCTGCAACTAATGCCGCAATCGCAGCGATAATCAGAATGATTGGGTTAGCAGCCAACACAGCATTCAATGCTCCGAAAGCGGTCTTCACCGTACTGATGATTCCTGACAGTTTTGGAAGAATCGTCATTAGTGAACCAACGCCGGAGATGATCTTTCCTCCGATAATCAGTACCGGCGACAGAATGGCAATAAAGGAGCCAAGCTGAACGATAAAGTTCTTCGTGCCGTCCGACAGGTTATTCCACCAGTTCAGCACCACCTGCAAAACGCTCATAAGGTTGCGAAGGATTGGAATCAGAATGTTTCCGATATCCACCGCCACCGCTTTGAAGGCTTCCTTTAACTGGCTGACCTGTGATGCAAAGGTCTGATACCGCTTGCTTGCTTCATCCGTCAGCGCCGTATTGTTCTGATAAGCCTGACTGGATGTATCGATAGCATCCGAAAGGACACCGGAAGCAAGAGCCAAGGATTTTAACATATTGGACTGACGGACACCGCTCATGCCCAATTCATCAAGAACGAGGGTGGCGCTTTCGCCCTTTTCATCCAAAGAGCCAAGCCCTGCGATAAAAGCCTGCAATGCCACGATGGGTCTATCTTCCCATGCTTTCGCAAACTCGGCAGAGGACATTCCGGCAACAGAAGCAATTCTGTCAAGGGCTGCTGTTGAACCGTTAGCTGCATCGGAAGCGGCTTTTTCGATTGCCGTTAAGGTCTGCGTCATGGCAGTACCACCGGCTTCGGCTTCGATACCTACAGAACTCATGGCTGTAGAAAGCGCCAGAATGTCGGTAGTCGTTAAGCCTGCCAATGTACCGGCAGAAGCAAGCCGTGTACTCATGGCAACGATAGATGCTTCATCGGTGGCGAAATTATTACCAAGGTCAACGATGGCAGCACCCAGTCGGTCTACATTGCTTGTAGATTCACCGGTGATGTTGAGGAACCTTGCAAGAGCAACGGCGGCTTCATCCGCAGAAAGGTTCGTGGAGTCACCGAGCATGACCATAGTTTTGGTAAACTCAAGAAGATGTTCCTTTGAGATACCAAGCTGACCGGCGGCTTCGGCAACCGCCGCAATATCCTCCGCAGAAGATGCGGTCTCCGTTGCCATTTTCTGAATACCGGCAGCAAGCTGTTCATACTCTTCTTCGGTGGCATCCGTTGTTTTCTTGACACCGGCAAAGGCGGATTCCCAGTCGGTTGCGGCTTTTACACCGGCAACACCCACAGCCGCTACGGTTGCAGAAAGCGGAGCCAGGGATTTTCCCACACCGGTGATGGTATTGCCGACGCTTTGAAGCTTCGTGCCGGTTGCGGCAATCTTCTCTAAAGCGACAGCCGACTTGGAGGCTTGTGCTTCCAGGTCTTTCAGCTTGGCTTCCGTTTCGGCGATCTCCCTTTGCAGGGCATCATACTGCGCCTGGGAGATGTCTCCCCGCTGAAGGGCTTCATTGGCCTGTTCTGCCGCTATCTTTAAGGTTGCCAGCTTCTCTTTGGTTTCGGCAATGGCATCTTTTAAGAGCTTCTGCTTTTGGGTTAACAGTTCCGTATTGCCGGGATCAAGCTTGAGGAGTTTCTCCACATCTTTCAGAGCCGCCTGCGTATTTTTGATTTCACTGTTAACGTCTTTTAAGGCAGTCTGCAGCTTGGTGGTATCGCCGCCGATTTCGACGGTTATACCTTTGATTCGGCTTCCGGCCATGGTTCATCCTCCTCTCTAACTCAAAATTGATCGAACTGATCCTGACCTGCGACCACATCAAATGTTTCCGAGTCCCTTTGGCTCTCAGTCACCATGTCAGTGATCATTCCGATGGTGAGCAGGTCGAGATCCCGAATGGAGATCCCTAACTGCACACATCGGAGCATAAAGAGCGGGGTGGTCATTTCCCGCTCAGTTTTTGGAAGTTTTTTTTAGACTTGACCTCGGATTCGATGTTCAGCCCCCACAGTTCAATGATCTGCGGAAGCACCTGATAAATACTGAAGGTGTTGAAATCCTCCAGCCACTCTTCCGGTGTATCCGGAATGGTCGGGTCTGCATGACGAGCCATCATATAAGCAATGTTTTCGAAGAGCTCCAGTGAGAAGGTATCCAGCATGGAGCCGTCCTCGGTGCTGGTATCCACCGCTTTTTCAAGCTGTGCCAAATCTTTATAAATGTCTCTGCGAAACTTAATTCTGTAGAGACGGGGAATGGCGGCAGAGGCTCTGAACAGAACCTCTTTGCCGTCGATTTCTATTTTCTTTGTAAGTGCCATAGATGTCCTCCTTACTCGTCTTCAACCGTCAGAGTCAATACTGCCGTATTGCCGGTAGTTCTTCCGCTATCGGTCAGGGTGACGGTGTACAGCACATCGGTTCTCGTCTGGTCAGTAGTTGTCAGAGTTAGCGTCGAACCGGAAACAGAAGCCTGTACCATACCGGAGGCTTCCCCATCAACGGTTACTGCCGCCGTTACCGTACCGAGGGCGTTGAGGATTGTTGCCGTTCCGCTGTCTTCGAGCCCGAGTGTCAGGGTCGCAGGATTGACGGCAAAATCAGCATTCTGCGGCACATACACATTGGAGAACCAGCTGTTGTATGCGGTCGCATTGGTGGTGTCGGACGTTCTTGCCTTCACATAGCCGCCCTCCAACGGAGCCGCCTTGATGGTCAGCTTTTCGGTCTTGACCTCAATTTCCTCTTCCTTGGTAGCCGATTCGATGGTCGGACGGGATGCCGTGCAGTTGTAAAGAACGTGACGGATCTTGTTTTTATCCCCATCGAACTCAAAGAGCAGCGCAAAGGCAGCGGTTTCGGCCGTGGCGTCTTCCACCAGCACGTTATTGCTGTCCATAGTTTCTTTCAGTACGTCGGTACGGAAAGAATCGGGAACAAGTGCAATTTCAAGGTCACCTTCATAACCCTGGTTGTTGGACACCACATAGTAGGCGTACCCATCCGCAAAAAAGATGGACGGCTCGCCATTGGCTTCGAGGGAAAGGGAGACAGCGCCGGGGATATGCACCGGTGTTCCGAACACAGGATTGCCCTGTGTGTCAAAAGTAAGAAGCGCATAATGGACGTTTCTCAGGTTATACTTCACTTTGTTTTTGGGCATTTTCTTGTACCTCCGTTTGAAATGAATAAAGAACCTCGTAGAGCTTTTCGGAGTCGATCCAGACTTCCGATTTGTTGTAGAAGATCTCGGCTTCATCCAGCACGTCTTCCACGATCAGCTCCGTTTCGGGGTCCTTGTAGTCGGTATACAGTTCGATGTGAACTGTATTAAACTTCTTGTACACTCTGCCGTCAGCGGAGAAGTTGTCGCTTTCCGGACAGAGATAACAGATGAAAGGCGGGTCGGGAGACTCACCTTCCGCAAAATGGTCATAGGCATAAGGAATGCCCATGGCTTTCAGTAATTCGACAATGGTTTCCATAGGCTTATCCCTCCAGTGCCTTTTCGATATCTTTCAAGAGCTTATCCTCCGCCGCTTCCTCTGCGGGTGCGATATGAGGAATGGCTCTTACTCTTCCGCCGCCTCGTTTGGCATGACCATGCTCCAGAAGATGAGGCAGACCCGGAACAGATGAATACACCGTCACCTGAATGGCGTTAGCGTTTTCCGATGTGGTTTTGTTTCTCCAGCTTTTTGCATACTTGCCGGTTCTCACCGGAGCGTTGGCGGAGACCTCTTCCTTACAGAACTTGCCTGCGTCTTTGACGGATTTTTTCATTTCGTCTGTTGAGAGTTTGGCGTATTCCTCCAAACCCTTCATAACGGCATCCGCAAGGCCGTCAACAGATACCCGTTCCATACCTACCGCCTCGCTTTCATGCACATGATCTTCACGGACTTCTTCCTGTAATTCATGTGGTCAATGCCGGTGATGTTGTAAAGATCCCCCTTAAACAGCACACGGTATTCGGTAGAAGTGACTGTCGAGATGCTCTGACACCACCGAATGGTAAAGGCGATCTTGCCCTTTTCCACCCTTTGTCCGGCTTCCTCCGCTTCGGAACTGACCGAGCTTTCTTCTCCGCTGACCGTTGCATGGCAAGAATAGTAATCCGTCCAGACTTCCCGGTGGTTTCCGATGTCGTCCACAGTTGGCACGTTCTTTTGAATCGTGATTTTTTCATTCATTGCACCGATGTCCATCAGAATGCCGCCTTTCTGTACCCTTCGAGAATCGACCACAAGTCAAGCTTCAGCTTCTTATGATCGGCTTCCTCACGATGCTCATAAAGATATGCCACCGTATAAAGCAAAGCAATGTGGGTCTTTTCATCGGTCGCAGCGATATACTCCTCCACCGTATGGCGGGAAACATCGGCGCAGATGTCGATAGCAGAATCGATCAGACTTTGGATAAGCGAATCATCATCGGTGTAATCCACACGAAGATAGGTTTTTGTTTCTGCCAGTGTAATGGTCATGTGTCCCTCCAAAAGAAGGACGGCACCGAAGTATTTCATCCGATGCCGCCCGATTCTTTATTCCTTCAAGATGCCTGCCGAGCGAAGCCGCACAAGCAGGTAGTTATTGAGAAAGGCATTGATGCCTGCAACATCCGTAGCTTCGCAGTCTTCCAAATCATCCACGGCAAGCACACCGCCTGCCACGGTCTTGGAAGCCGCCGCCACCGAAATCGTGCCGGAGTTGACGTTCAAGCCGTCCCCGACCTTCACGATACCTTTCTGGGATTTCGTAGCCGTAGGCACGGCAGTGAAAGAACCGCCTTCCACTTCACAGCCTTCCTCAAAAATGACTTTACCGCCGAAATGGGTGGTTTCGCCGCCCTGTTCGGTATAGTTTTTTGCGTTATAGCTCATTGCTTTATCCTCCATAATTATGTGGGACAGCCACAGTTTCCCATGACTGTCCCGTTGGTTTTATGCCTCTTAGTTTGCCTTCTGCTGAAGCACCTTGATGGCTTCGGGAAGGATGAGTCTTCCGTCCAGACGCTTAGAAACCAGGAAGCCGACCTGACCGTTACCGGCATAAAGCTCGTTCAGACGCTTGATGCTGATACCCTGACGGTCGCCTACCCAATAGTAATAAAAGTCGCCGAACGCGATGGTCTTTGCACCAGCAGCGATTTCCGGAGCGAATGCAGAGGTGAAGTAACGCTTACCGAGAATGGTATCGACTTCCCCATCCTTGATGGCAGGCTGCCACAGATAATTTCCGGTGCCGTCCTTCAGCTTGCGGATCGCCTTGATGGTGGAATCGTTGAGAATCCAGATGGCATTCTTGCGGTAAGGAGACTTGAGGCTGTAGAACAGGTCAATCAGCTCATCCGCAGTGATTGCCGTTGCACTGTTGGTGGTAACGCCCACCTGTGCGCCGCCGGTTCCGTTGAGGATGCCGGTGGGCTTATGGCTGCCGTCACCGTTTAAGAAGCCGTCTTCTTCCTTTGCGCCGATTCTGCGGGCAAACTCGCCGTGGATATACTGTTCCAGGTTGAAAGCGGAATCCTGCAGGAGTTCCTCGGATACCTTGATGAGAGAACCCACCTTGTGGGCATCCAGGTTCACCTGACCGAAAACTTCATCGGATTCGGTGTAGGCATCTTCCTCTTCCATCCAGGAAGCAGTACCGTGAGAAGCCACGACCGGGATCTTGTGCAGACCGTTGGAAGTGGTGATCACGTGGGCATGGGCACGGATGACGTTTTCCTCTTCCAGTCCCTTGATGAGCTGATGTTCAAACTCATCCGGAACGAGGTAGCCACCCTCAGAATCAGTGCCTTCGGAGAGAGCATTTCTCAGTTCCGGAGTAACGCCCCTCATACGGATCTGGTTCCAGAACGCCTTTTTGTAGGCATCGGAAGCACGACCGGTCTTGGTGTCGTTCTTCTGATTATCGGGTTTGGAAGTGAGAGGGGTATTGACAGCCGCCTGCATTTCACGTTCCATAGCATCCAGTCTTTCCTGACGGTCAATTTCATGACCGAGATCTACGATTTCCTGTTCCATACGCTCATAGGTCTGCGTATCCTCTGCGGACAGGAGACCCTTTTCGTTGCGGTGGGAATCCAGGAATGCCTTTGCCTGTTCCCAGGTCTTTGCACGGTTGGTGCGCAGTTCATTGATTTTGCTCATGGTAAAATATCCTCCGTTATTTCAAAAGTTCGAGCCTTTTTTCAAGCTCGGTAATCGGTGTGCCGGTTTCCCCCGGCTGGGGTTCGGGTTTGGGTTCTTCGACAGATTCCTGCTCCTCCGCTTTTTCTGCGGATTTGCATTTGGCTGTCAGTTTGTTCAGAAGAGCCATTTCGGTCTTTCTGCCTGAGAAGCTGAAAGAGGCATCACTGCACTTCTTCTTTTTCTCATCGGTCAGGACATCGTCCGCAAAACCAAGCTCAATGGCTTTGTTTGCGTTCATCCATGTTTCCTGATCCATCAGATGACTGAGTTTTGCTCTCGACATGCCGGTCTTAATCTCATAAGCATTGATAATGCTTTCTTTGACCTCATCCAGCATATCGATGGCTTTCTCCATATCATCGTGATTGCCAAAGGCAATGGTCATGGGGTTATGGATCATCATCATGGCCGTGGGAGCCATCAGGACATTGGTACCCGCCATAGCCACAACAGACGCAGCGGATGCCGCAATGCCGTCAATCTTGACTGTCACGTTTCCCTTGTAATCCATAAGCATTGCGTAGATCTGACTGGCAGCAATGCAATCGCCGCCTGGACTGTTCAGCCAGATTGTCACAGGACCGTCACCGGCGAACAGCTCATCATGGAACATCTGCGGAGTCACATCGTCATCAAACCATGATTCTTCAGCGATGGTTCCGTACAGTTCCAGGATTCGCTCAACCTGTCCCGACTCTGTGTCTGTCTGGTTTACCCAGTTCCAGAACTTCTTTTTGTTCTGATTCATTGGAATTGGAATCCTCCTCTACATAATTCTTTTCATTTGTTTCGCTCGTCATATTGCGATTATCCAGATAGGCCGCGCCCGACATCGACAAAGGTAATACGTTCCCGTTAACCAAATAGAGATCACCGCCCTCTTCCGCAGGAATGCGGTCGAGGTTTTCCAGTTCTCTGATGTCGTTTGCGGACATCCAGCCGTTTTGTCTTGCGGTGGCGTAGCCCTGCATACGGCTTGCGTAGTCTCCTCTCAGAAGCCCCTCAACATTAAACTTGAAGAACAGTTCTTTCTTTTCTTCGGCAGAAAAAAGAGCCCGTGACAGGCTCTGTTCCCAGCGGATCACCCACGGGTCAAGACTGTATTTCACGAACTCAAGTGACTGTTGTTCAATATTGGAAAAGGAACTCTTATCGAGGTCTCCCACCATATGAGGCGGGATGCGGAAAATACGGGCGATTTCATCGATCTGAAATTTTCTCGTTTCAAGGAACTGTGCCTCTTGGGGCTTGATACCGATAGGCACATAGTGAAGCCCATTTTCCAGTACCGGTGTTTTTCCGGCATTTCCGCTACCGCCGAACTGAGACTGCCATGCGGTTCTCAACTTATCCGGATCATTTAATGTGGTCGGATATTCGAGAACACCGGAAGGGGCTGCACCGTTAGCAAAGAACTTGGCTCCATATTCCTCACAGGCAATGGCCATACCGATGGCATTCTTTGCCATGGCAATCGGCGAATACCCCACGATACCGTCAAAGCCAAGTCCCGGAACATGCAATACCTCGGACGGATCAAGGACAACCATGCCGCTTTTCATAGTCGGCGCATCCTCGTTTGACATCTGGTATTGATAAAACAAATGTCCGTCTTTATCTCTGTCCACGGTCATTCGGCTCGGCATCAAAGGATACAGTGCTATGACCTCTCCTTTTCCGTTCCGGATGATCTGTGCGTAAGCGTTGCCCCACAGCAAAAGGTGGGTCATGAGCGTTTCCCGAAAAACAAAGGATGTCATTTCAGGATTCGGCTCATCGTGGAGCAACCTATACAGCGTGTGGTCGGTTGCCTTTTCCTTGCCGCCCTCATCGTTATATCGATAAAGGTGCAGCGGAAGTCCGGCAATCGCCTCCGACAGAATACGCACACAGGCGTAAACCGCCGTCATCTGCATGGCTGACCGTTCGTTGACATATTTACCGGATGTGGAGCCGCCCATGTAAAAGGTATACCCGCTTCCGGCTGTCCGGTTCTGAGGAGCATCCCTCGACTTGAATAAACCTGATATTGCTTCTTTGATTCCCATTTCATTCTCCGTTTCTGATTATTTTCATCAACTTCATTACTGTTTTACAGATACCAGCTATGGCATCCGCTCTGGCATATAAGTGTCTGAATGCTTTTTCCATGTTTACCTCGTTTCTGTTGCGGTGGTATAAAGGGTTTTATTGCACCAGGGACATTTCACTACCACCGTATCTTCGTTGTACTGCCCCATTTGAATCTCGTATTCGTCTTTCAATGCTTCAAAAACACAGCCGCAGTTATAACACCGCAGCCGTAACTTCTTCGGTTTCGGGTCACTGCCCGGTACGATTATTTTCATTGTCTGCTCCTTACACGAACAAAATTGATCGATGATCGTAGGGATTGTAGTCTTCGGCATGACGGATACAGCGGTCTAATGCCATAATTGCTGCGACAATACCGTCGATTTTCTCCGGCGATTTCGCTTTGGTTGGCTTGATGTTTCCGGCAGGATCGGTCTCAATCACCACATTGCCCGCCATCCAGCGAAGCACCGGATTGCCACCATGGATAATTTTCCCTTCCATCATCAGCTTAAAGAACTCCTTTGACGCAGGGCTCATATCTTTATAGCCCTGACCAAAAGGCACCACGGTAAAACCCAGACCTTCAAGGTTCTGTACCATTTGAATGGCTCCCCAACGGTCAAAGGCGATTTCTTTGATGTGATAGTGCTTTCCAAGCTCGTCAATGAAATGCTCGATAAAACCATAATGGATGACGTTTCCTTCGGTCGCGTTGATGTAACCTTGCCGATGCCACACATCGTATGGCACAGAGGCTTTTCGTACACGCTTCGGAATCGTATCCTCCGGAATCCAGAAGAATGGCAGCATAATATAGCTTTCGTCTTCCGTCCTCGGCGGGAACATCAAAACAAAAGCGGTAATATCCTCTGTACTGGAAAGGTCAAGTCCGGCGTAACAGTCCCTGCCTTCCAGCATTCTGAGGTCTATCGGCTGATTGCCCTGCATATACACCGCATCCGGAATCCATGCTGTGGTGCTGTTCACCCACTGATTTAGACGAAGCCACCGGAAAGTGATTTCATCCGCCGGATTCTGTTTCGCTTCTAAGAAAGCGTCCCGCATTCGGTCAATGGTAATGGTGTACCCAAGAGACGGGTTCACATCGTACCAGTTCTTTTCGTCTTCCCAATCTGCATCATCCGGCAGGCTGTAAACCACCGGATAGAAAGACGGGTCGATTCGCACACCTTTCAAAATATCAAGGGCTTTGCTGTGCAGTTCATAACAGATGGAGTTTCTGTCCGTTCCGGCTGTGGTAATAATGCAGTGAAGCGGATTGCTTCGTGCATCAGAGGAACCTTTTGTCAGAACATCATAGAGCTTGCGGTTCGGCTGGTTATGGATCTCATCAAACACAAGTCCCGAAACAGAAAAGCCGTGCTTGTTTCCTACATCCGCCGACAGCACCTGATAGATGCCTGCGTTGGTGTAGTTGACGATACGCTTTGTTGCCGCCATGACCTTGCTTCGTTTCAAAAGTGCCGGTGACATTTCCACCATCTGTTTGGCAACCTCAAAAACGATGGATGCCTGCTGACGGTCAGCTGCCGCACCGTAAACTTCGGCAGAGGGTTCGTTATCTGCGTAAAGCAGATAAAGGGCGATGGCCGCCGCAAGTTCCGACTTTCCGTTCTTCTTGGGAATCTCAATAAAGGCAGTACGGAATTGCCTCGTTCCGTCTTCATTGACAATTCCAAACACGTCTCGAACGATCTGCTCCTGCCAAGGTAACAGCCAGAACCTTTTTCCTGCCCACTTGCCTTTGGTATGCCGCAGGTTTTCGATGAACTGCACCGCACGGTCGGCTTTCTCTTTATCGTAATGGGATGTGGGCAGCATAAACTTGGACGGCTGATAGTTCTTCAGCTTCGGGTAATTCGCCGGTCTCGATTCAGCCATTACGAACCACCCCCAAGCAATGCCTCCATTTCATCATCGATACCACCGCTCGAAGTCGAGTCTGCAATGACACGGGAGCGGGATGCCGGGGTCAGACCGAACTGCTCCGCAAAGCGGTTCATGATTTTCAGATAGGTCTGAGCGATGGACACCTGCGGCACCTGCTGCCAATAGCCCGATGGGGTCTTAACGATAGAACCGTGCTGCGTAATAAACTCTTCGGCTTCTTTCCACCTTGCGTAGGCCTGACAGTAACCGGCAAAAGCTGCCATATCCACTTGGGTCAAAATGCCCAGGGTTTCCATCTGTTTGACGAGCCGCCGCCATTCCTTTTTCGCTTCCGGCTCCAGCCACTTGGGGCAGGCCGGAGCTTTCTTCACGGGCTTTGGCTCTTTATTATTCAAAGGTCGCTTTCCGGGATTGCCTTCAAGCTCTTTGATTGCGGTCGGTGTTGGTTTTCTTCCTCTCGTTGCCAATCTCGAAACCTCCCCTCTTCAAAAATAAAAAAGGGTAAAAAATAAGCCGCCACCGTCATGGGTGCGACTTCTGTACTACGAGCAACAACCCCCTTCGGAGCTGAAGCCTTGTTTTATGTTTTTTTTAGAATCTCTGGATGCTGGCGTTTCCTTCCGTATCGAAGCTCACGTTGTAGCGGTATTCGAATCCGCACTCATCCTTGCTGATCACCCGAATGCCGCCCTCGAATGCGGTATACGCTCTGTCGAAGTGCTCTCCTTCGGGAAGCTGGCTGATTACCTGCTGTAACTGTCTTTCTGTCATGGTGTTTTCCTCCTTGATTCCGGGCTCTGCCCTTTTGGTAGTGTGGATATTACCATTGTGTTTTGACTATAGCAAGTCATTTAGCGATAATAAGTTACACAATCTTTAGGCTTCATTTCTGGTGTAATTGTGCTGTTTTCTTCTTCCGAAATACCCAGAAAAATGAGCAAAACTTCCGTGCATGCTTCTGATTCCGCTGCCAATTGGCAACCAGACGACTCTTCGCAACCAGTACAAACAGATCTTCCGCTTCAAAGCCGTTTTTCATCGCCAGTTCATACGCAAAACAGTGCATCCAGTATTGTTTGCCGGAGGAAACCTTATCCTGACACTTGAACACGAAAATACCACCGGGTTTCAGCACTCGCTGTGCTTCCCTGACGGCATCCCGATATAACTCCTGCAATTCTGCTTCGCTCCGGCAGACTGTAAAGCGCCGGTTGATAATATTACCTTCATCGGATTCCAGCGACTTCCCGGTCGTTGCTAAAAACGGTGGATCAAACATCAGACTGCTGATGGATTCATCTTCAATCGGAAGATTTCTGCAATCCGCCTGAATAACATCCTCGCTTTGCGGGTTCAGGTCAAACCGCAGCCTCGGCGGTGGAATGTCTTTATAAAAGCCACCTTTGGAATAAGTACTGTCTGCTTCAAACCGGCCATCCGGAACATACAACTTCAATATCCATTTGAGGATTTCCGTCTGGTCAGTAGAAACGGAACGAATGAGATCATCCATTGTTCGCCACCACATTCTGAATCCGCTCTTCGGCCAGCGCTACATAATTTTGATTCAGGTCGATGCCGATATAGTGTTTCCCCTGCTGCTTTGCAACAACAGCCGTCGTTCCTGCCCCCATGAACGGGTCTAAGACAATGCCATCTTCCGGACAACCGGCAGCCACACATCGGCTGGCCAGTTCCTCGGGGAAGGTAGCAAAATGTGCACCCTTATACGGCTTCGTATTAATCTGCCAGACATCTCTGGCATTTCGCTTGCCGTCCTTGGCGTAGTAATCGGCGCGACTGCGGCACAGGTCGGGTCTTACGCCCTCATAGCTATCCTTACCGCCACCTTTATTGGTCAGGGTTTTTCGTCGCTTAAAGTCGGCCAGTGACGCTTCACTGCAAGGTTCTCTGATGGCATCGCTGTTGAAATAATAGCCGATACTTTTTGTCAGGAGAAACACATGCTCATAGGACTTGGTGCAGCGGTCTTTCACCGGCTCCGGCATGACATTGGGTTTATACCAGATAATGTCCTGCCTTAAATACCAACCGGCATCCCGAAGGGCAAAGGCCAGCTTCCAAGGAATGCCGATCATATCCTTTCGCTTACAATCCTGCACGGTGAGCAGCTTACTTTTGAACCCTTCTACCTGCATGTGGCTCATGCCGCGATTGCTTTTCTGTTTTGCAGACGGATTCTTTGTTCCGGCACCCTGACCGCTACCGGCATAGGCATCGCCGATGTTGAGCCACAGGGTTCCTTCTGGTTTTAACACTCGATGAACTTCAGCGAACACGGCCAGCAGCCGGTCGATATATTCATCCGGTGTTGTTTCCTGCCCGATCTGTCCGGCCACATCGTAATTTCTTAAACTGAAATACGGCGGACTGGTTAAGCACATATCGATACTTTCATCCGGCAGACTTTTTAATTGTTCTACGGCATCGCCGCATAAAATCGTATCTGTCATTTTCCTCACCAATAAAAAGAGTCGCCTGTTAAGCGACTTTCTGTACTACAAGAGAAAGAGCCCAAAGGCTCGATCTCATATTTTTGTTATTGTTTATTCTTCTTCCGGCGCTTCCCCACGGTCGCCCGTCAGGATGAAATGGAAGTACTCTTTGGGGTGCTCCTCAATCAGGTTGACCAGATGGTAACAGTTCATGTGGAAAGCGTGATACTGGACTTCTTTCGTCAGGCACATATTCACGATTCCGGAATTTCTCACCTTCATGATTTCTTCAAAAACCTGATCATCAATCAATGGCTTCTTCATCGTCGCACCTCCTACAACGGTCTTCCGGGAAAGCGACTGCCAAACCGCATCCGTTGTCCCACGCTACCCCAACATCGCCCAGGTCGTCGATATATTGAACGGTTCCCTTGGTTCCAATTGGCGGAGCAAACACATCTGACATGCTCAAAAGCTCTACTCTGCATCCGATAGGAAATTCCTTACGCAGCATTGCCAACTGCTCTTTTGAAATCTGCTTCATATGCCGCTCCTTTCATAACAGCAGGTCGAAAATGTAGTCCATTTCCAGACCCAAATCTTCAAGCAGAACATCTTCTGCTTCTTCGTAGCTGCCGCCGTTTTCCATAATGTCGTTGATGGCATCTACCGCATCCTCGACCTGCTCTCTGGCTTCTTCTTCAGTCAGTTCATCCCGTTCCATCAGGATGGCGATGATTCTGTCCTGTCCCGTTTTCATCTGCACACCGCCTTTTCCGGATTACTGAGTTTCGCAACAACCTCGGTCTTGATGACCGGCTCGTCATCCTCGTCTTCTCCGTTTAAAATGGCTTTGATTTCTTCCTGCACCTTTGGGTCTTGAAGCCGTTCTCTCGCTTCCTCCATATCAAAAGCCACCGTGTTCTCCGGTGTTGGAATCGGATCGCACCCCGGAGCGTAGTCCTTTCGAATATCGTGCTTGAACGCCGAGGATCCTGACAGGCGGGAAAGAATCACCTTCCTCGCTTCCTTGTACTCTTGTCCTATCAGGCCGATTCGTAAGCATACGCAGCGCATCGTGTACTTGGGATTGTCGATGGGCTTTTCGGTAGCGGTCACCCGCTTGGCGTTTGCCATCATCTCGCAGAGCTTGCACACGAAAGTGCTGTAAGCCTGTACCTGTTCGGGTGTTGCATTCCCGTCGAACCAAGGGAAGGAAACCTTCTCCTTATCGGCTTCAATAGGAAGCTCGTCCGTTCCGAAAGCCTCGCAGAAAAGGTCGTGCTTGGCTTCAACGTACTTTTTGAGGTTCGCAAGCCCGTCCTCGCCGAGCTTAGCCATCGGGTAGGCAATGGCGATGACGCCTTCTTCGGTTTCGACCTCCGCCTCAAAGCCTCTTTCACATAGGGCTTCAATGAGCTGCTCGACTTCCTCGCTGTCTGCGCTGTCGTCAAAACTTAAGATGCCATTTTTATCAACTGTAAAGTAGTCGATCTGGTATGCGCAGGATGGAACCCCGAGGTACTTGGCGTCGCATTCCAGAATCTCTGAAATGGTCTGAACCAGTTTTTTGCGGTCTGCCCCGCTTACGTTGTAGTTAATTGTCATGGTAAAAATCCTCCTAAATGCTTATTCCATAAGGGTTTCCCTTTGGTGTGACACATGATCCCTCTGTTTTTCTCATATTGCAAGGGGTGTGTGCGATATATATCAGAAAGTTCACATCTTTCTAAGGAATCCTTAATGCCATTCAGGAGAGATGACCGCCGCCTTGAGAAGATCTGCTGGCTGAAAGCCCACAAACCGTGCCTTCATCAGACCACCCTCCTCAATCACAATGGTTGGCGTACTCATGACCAGGTATTTCCCTACCCTTGGGTCTTCGGTTTCAACATTAATAAACTCATAGTCAGCAGCACATTCCTCGGCTACTTCTTTGATAATGGGTTTCATCGCCTGACAGGGTTTGCACCAATCGGCGGTGAATAATAAGATTTTCATTGCATCCTCTCAAATTTCATATCCGAATACATAGCGGCTTCCGGAACAGCTTCTTCAAAAGCCGTCAGGTACCGCATCGCCGAACTGTTCACGCCGTTGGCTTGTGCAAATTCACGAAGAGATTTCTTTTTGAAGAACCCCGGCTGATTACACCAACGGGCAATGGTGATATACATCCCACGATGGGGACTTTCCGTATACCGGTTAAACCGCATGACATAAGGTAGACAGCGGTATTTCATCAGAAGCTCGATCCTGCGGAACAGGTCGATAATGTCCTGCCGCCAGAAGTCCGCATCCCACTTGTCCGCTCGGTCAAAACCGCAAAAGCAGTAGAACTTCGGCACGGCATTCGTGTATTTGCGGATCAGCTTCAACTTTTCCTCGATGAGCGGCATATCCGCAATGTTGTCAAAAGCGAAGATATAGTCGCTGTCGTAGTTGGAACGGAATAGAACTTCACATTTTTCCTCGGTGAGCAGCCGCTCATCCAATCCCTGCTTGAACTGAAAGGGTCTGCCGGTTGCCTGCAGGATTTCCAAAAGCATCCGCCAATTGGGACAACCGAAGAAGTTATCATCCAGCAGACAGATCTTTGGACGGCTTTCATCATAAAACTCAAACAGCGGACTGTGCATCTGCACACGGTTGTAATTTCTGTTGACGCAGAAATCACAGTGACGGAAACAACCACGAGTGAGAAACCCGATGGAATACTCTGTATAGTAGGAAAACTCTGCAGAGTTTTTCCCGTTTGCAACCTGTTCCCTCACCCAGTCGTCATACAAATGGTAATCCGGTTTGTGATGTTCTACCTCATCCGGCAGTTTCGGTGCTTTGTCATAATAAAAGCCGGTACCGCCGAAGCTCACATTTGAAAGCTTCAGAACGGCATCCGGCACTTTTGTGTCTATAAACACCCTGGAGATATATACTTTGTCGTAGCTTCCCAGATTTTCATAATCGGTTTTGAGAATGACCTCATCACCTTTTTCTTTATGAAATCCGGACAGCTTCATGCAGGCGAGGTTGGGAAAACGATGTCTCTTCCTGCCGATCAGGTCGGCATCAATCACCGCAACTCTCATTGTCCTCACCTTTCATGTCCGCTACTACTTCATCGTATGTCAGCTTCTGCCCGTCACGGATGACATACACATCTGCTGCTTTTTCCGGATATGCCAAGCGAAAACGCTCGCATATGACATCCACGAATTTCGGGTCAAGTTCAATACCCAAACAAACACGGTTCGTTTCCTCGCAGGCGATCATGGTAGAACCACTGCCAAGGAACGGATCCAAAACAATCCCGTTGGTCATGGTGCTGTTCTTAATCGGATAGCTCATCAATGCCACCGGCTTCATGGTCGGATGGTCTTTGCTGGCTTTCGGACGGTCATATTCCCAGATGGTGGTCTGCTTCCTGTCGGAATACCACTGATGTTTTCCGCCTTTCTTCCAACCGTAGAGAATCGGCTCGTGCTGCCACTGATACGGGGAACGCCCTAAAACAAGGGCGTTCTTCTTCCAGATGCAGCAGCCGGAAAGGTAAAATCCTGCATCGTCAAAAGCACGGCGGAAGTTCAACCCCTCGGTGTCTGCATGGAACACATAGATGGAACCGTCATCTGCAATAGCATCGTGCATCGGAGTGAAGGCCGCCAACAGGAACTTGTAAAAATCCTCTTTCGACATGTTGTCGTTCATGATCTTTCCGGCAGTTTCTTCCACGTCCACGTTGTACGGCGGGTCGGTCAGAATCAGATTGACTTTCACACCTTCAAGCAGTGCCTGATAAGTCTCCGGCAAAGTAGAATCGCCACAGATGACTTTGTGTCTTCCAAGGTGCCAGATGTCACCGGACTTAGAAAAGCACGGTTTCTTCAGTTCCTCTCCTACATCGAAGTCATCCTCTTTTACATCCTTGTCATGGACTTTATTAAAGAGCGTTTCGATTTCCGGAGGTTCAAAGCCGGTCTTGCCAAGATCAAAGTCCGAGTTCTGGATGTCTTCCAAAAGATCAGCCAGTAGGCTTTCATCCCACGCACCGGTGATTTTGTTCAGTGCAATATTCAGTGCCTTTTCTCTGACCTTATCAATATCGACCACGGCACAGGGCACTTCGGTGTAGCCAAGCGCCATGCCTACAGTCAGTCGCTGATGTCCGCCGATGATCGTCATATCAGAATTGACAACCAGCGGATCAGCAAAACCGAACTCTTCAATCGATGCTTTTATTTTTTCGTACTCTTTATCCCCCGGCTTGAGCTTCTTCCTGGGGTTATAGTCCGCAGGTTTCAGTTCGCCCACCGGAATGGTTTTTAATTCACAGGTTTTCTTCATGTTCTAATAAATCCTTTCTTTTGCCCTCGCCCGATTCGCACAGGCATGGGAACAATACTTTCTTTTTCTGCTTTCGGAGGCAATGAACACACGACCACAAACAGGGCAGATGATCTGCTCGACCTTTTTCCAGTTATCCAGATTGATATGTTTACGGTGCCAAGCTCTCCGGCATTTTTCCGAACAGAATAATTTCGGTCTTCCGATGGGGTTTCGTTTGTAGGCCGTGCCACACTCCGGACAGAAGCGTTTTGCGACATTGTCATAGAAATCCTGCATATCCTGTTCTTCAAATCCGTCTTCAAACACATCTGCTTCTGTGGGTTCTCTGTTCTCGTTCATGTCGTTTCTCTTTCATAATCCGGCGAAAGTGCCGCCTAATTCTGCGAAAACAATCAAAAAGCATATAAAAAGAACGCGGTAATTGCCCCGTTCCGATGCTGTTTTTCCTAGCGGTTCAGCCACCGCATTTTGCGCTGTTCATTTTGCGATTTTTCATTGAAAATCACATAATATCAGCGTTTTTCGCTTCTTTTCTCACATTTTTCTATGTTCCGGCACAGACGGTATTTACATTTTGCGATACCGGTCCCGCACCCATAGACCCCCGCCCTAGCAATTTCGCGTTTTTTAACGCAAGAGGGGGCGCCGGTCTCCGTGCGATAGGCCGTAGAGATTGAAAATCCCCCTCCGGTCGGGCTCCCGCCCCGCCTCAGGGCGCAGTCGCAAGGGCTCGGCCACCGTCAGAAGGTGTAGGTCGGTCGGCTGTCCTCACATCCGGTCTTGCTGTCGTGGTGTCGCTTGCACAGCGGCTGCCAGTTTGTCTTGTCCCAGAACAGTCGCTGGTCACCACGGTGCGGAACGATGTGGTCAACCACCGTTGCCTTGGTGTAGCGTGGTGGTTGTTCCTTCAAGCACTCTGCACAGAAGCGGTGCTCCTGCAGGAACAGGCGGCTCACCCGCTGCCATCGCTTGCCGTAACCACGCTCGGATGCGGAGCGAGTGACTTCCGGATGCAACGGCAGATGCTTTGCACAATACAGTTTCCCTGGTTCTACCAATTCTGGGCAACCGGGTTGATGACAGGGTTTCATTGGTTTGTATGGCATGGGCTTCACCCCTTTCCTTTTTTTCATAAATCAGCCGTCTTATTTTCAACAATCGCTTCCCTGAAAACGAGCATTGAAAATAAGACAGCGAACTGACATGCGAGGGATTACCTACACATGACAGCTCGCTGAAATACAGGAGGCATGATTAATTTTCAACTGCTGACAAACTGTAAGCAGTTGACTACAAGATGAAGTCATCTCGTTTTCTTGGATTCTTTTTCGGATTCTGCTGTTTTGTAAATTCAGTTTTGGAGACCCCCACCCCTGGGGTTACTGTTCCCAAGGAAGTTCAGGTTTCCCGAAATGTCCGTAAGTTGATGTGAGGTTGTAGTCCACATCAAGCAAACCCAACCCGTCAATAAGACCTCTCGGTGTCAGGTCGTAGCTGTCTTTCACAAAGGCATCGATGAACTCTTTGCTTTGGTACTCCGTGCCGAAACAGTCCACCGTAACGGATACCGGATCTTCCTTACCGATGGCATAAGCGATACTGACCTCACACTTATCGGCGTAACCGGCACGGACGATATCACGTGCAATCTTCCTTGCAGCGTAAGCCGCCGAGCGGTCAACCTTGGTCGGGTCTTTTCCTGACATAGCACCGCCGCCGATATGACCGACACCGCCGTAAGTATCACAGGCAAGTTTTCTGCCGGTGACACCGCAGTCGGCAACGGGACCGCCGATGACAAATCTGCCGGTCGGATTAACGAGCTTTTCAAAGTCACCGTTCAGTCCGTACTCGGAAGCAGCCAATACCATCAGGCTTTCGATAATATGACGGAAGTCACTCACTTCCACATCCGGGCTGTGCTGTACCGAACAGAGGAAGGTGGTGATGCGACCGGTATCGTAATCGAAACTGACCTGTGCCTTGGCATCCGGCTTAAACATCTTACTGGGATGGTTCTTCAGCACTTTCAGAAACTTGGTCGCAACTGCAAACGGAAGCGGCAGCATCTCCGGCGTTTCGTTTGTAGCGTAGCCGTACATGATTCCCTGGTCACCCGCTCCGCCTTTGTCCACACCAAGGGCAATGTCCGGTGACTGTTCTCTGACCATGATTCCAATGTCAAGGTTGCCGGGGAAAGGCTGGATGTACGCATCCTCGTATCCGATGCGTTTCAGCACACCGTACACCAAACCGGCATAGTCAGGACGGCGTTTGCTTGTCAGCTCTCCGGCGATAATCAGGTGGCTGTCCTTAAACAGGCACTCGATAGCCACACGGCTGTTTTTGTCATGGGCAAGGCAGTCGGTCACGATGGCATCCGCGATCTGGTCACAGATTTTATCAGGATGTCCGTCCGACACCTGCTCACAGGTAATAATTCTGCTCATAGGTTGTTCCTCATCTTTCTGATTGATATTTAGGCAAAAGAAAAACCCCACGGGTACGCACGGGGCGCACACGCGAGGCTCTTGATGCACTCTTTCATCGTACCCATTTTACCGCTATGAAAAGTATCCGCAAGTATCATTTTGGACATTTCGGACATTTTCAAAATAATTTGTCTGAAATGACCTTTTCAATCGTATCATCATGGATTCGCTTGCATTGCCTTTCGGTATAACCTACTCGCTTGGCTATATCTGACCAGACCTGGTTGGAGAAATACTTCAACTTAAAAATTTCCCTTGCTATATCATCTTCTAGTTCGAGGATGATCTTCTCAACCAGCTCCTTTTCCTTTTGCAGGTCAGCAATCTGCTGTTCCAGCTTTTTGATACGCTCATCCACTTTCGATTGTACTTCATCATCAAGGGTGATCTGAAACTCGTCCAGGGTTTCCAGCATTTCTTTTGCCGTCCGCAGTTCCGTTTCCAGATAATGCATCTCCACTTTCTGCAGACTGTATTTTCTCAGCCTTCTTTCAATAGGATTATGTAGCATTGATTTTGACCTCCAATTCCTTCAGTGCCTCACGGTGCATTCTGAACATCGAGGCTCTGGGTAAAGACAATTCCATTAAAACGTCTTCCCAATCCATCAGCCGGATGTACCGGTTCAAAAGCACCAGCTGTGCCAGCGGATCTTCCAGCAGATAAATAACCGCTGTCACTTCCCGTTTCAGTTCCGCCAGTTCACCGTACTGCCGCTGTATAACCCGTTCCAGGTCAATTGCTTTTTCCAGGGGTGCGACAAACGGAGCGTTGGTGTTTCTGCTTGCTGCTACTCTTTCACGGTCATAGGCGGGAGCAGATACGGTAGATGCCATACGATGCCAGTGAGCGGCACAGTCCTCGTTCTTTTTAATCTTTTGATATAACCTCGTGGGTTTCATTAAATAGTCTTTTATTTCCATACTCTCTCACCTTAGCATCCAGTTTTTCTTTTACGGCTCTGCCGTTGGTATCCGACAGCATCTCGTACCACTCGGAAAGAAGAAAGTGCCGACATTCCAG
>Ga0116161_1000468_pt1 | contig 45664 bp, 39 predicted proteins | sample AD_JPNAS3_MetaG_FD_89877 | JGI IMG/M metagenome (GOLD analysis project Ga0116161, IMG submission 89877) | Active sludge microbial communities of municipal wastewater-treating anaerobic digesters from Japan - AD_JPNAS3_MetaG | ecosystem: Engineered > Bioreactor > Anaerobic > Digestate | place... | reverse complement strand
GCGACCAGCCCACGCAGGTGGGCGCCCGGCGCCGCAGCGCCCCCTTGGCCGCCAACGGCGGCTCCCAGGCGCGATTTCCAATCGCCGGCTCCGTCGAGACGGGCGAGGCGCCGTCATTTGAACGGTATTGAGCCTAGCCCCCCCTTGGCCGCCGCAGGCGGCTTCGTGGGCGTCGGAGGGCGATGATTCGGCCGTCTGGGGGCCTTCGCAGGAATACTTGACCGATGTTCTGGGTGCGGAATCTGGGCTAAGGGCCGGATGGGCGCGCAGCGAACCGCCCCTACACACGCACGGGGGTAATCTTGCCTTGGTAGAGGGCCTCACGGATGGCGAGCAACTCGCGGCGCATGCGCTCATCTTCTTCGATCTGCGCAGCGATCTTGTTGCAGGCGTGCAAGACGGTGGTGTGGTCGCGGCCGCCCATATAGCCGCCAATCTCCGACAACGAGATGCCCGCTTCTTCGCGCAGCAGGTACATGGCCATCTGCCGGGGCGCAACGATCTCGCGGTTGCGCCGGCGGTTCGAGAGGTCCTCGCGGCGTACTTCATAGTAGCGGCAGACGGCCTCGATGATCTGCTCGGGTGGCAGCGTTTCGGCGGGCATGAGCACGTCGCGCAGGGCGGCAGCCGCCGTTTCCTCGGTGTAGGGCAGGCCCATCATGCGCGCATGCGCGATGATGCGGTTCAGGGCCCCTTCCAGCTCGCGGATGTTGCTCTGCACCTTGCGCGCCACATAGTCGAGGATGCCGGGCGGCACCTGCGCCCCCAGGCTCTCGGCCTTGGCGCGCAGGATGGCGATGCGCATCTCCAGGTCGGGCGGCTGGATATCGGCCAGCAGGCCCCACTCAAAGCGCGAGCGCAGCCGCTCTTCGAGGGTGGGGATGGCCTTGGGCGGGCGGTCGCTGGTGAGCACAATCTGGCTCGACGCCGCGTGCAGGGCGTTGAAGGTGTGGAAAAACTCTTCCTGGGTCGACTCTTTGCCGGCGATGAATTGAATGTCGTCGATCAGGAGCACGTTGTTGTGGCGGTACTTGCCGCGGAAGGCTTCGGTGCTTTGGGTGCGGATGGCGTTGATCATCTCGTTGGTGAACGTCTCCGACGAGACATAGAGCACCGAGCAGCCCATGGCCATGGCGCGGTGGCCGATGGCATGGAGCAGATGGGTCTTGCCCAGCCCGACGCCGCCGTAGAGGAACAGCGGGTTGTACGACGCGCCAGGGCTTTCGGCGACCGCCAGCGAGGCCGCATGGGCCAGGCGGTTGGCGTTGCCGACGACATAGGTGTCAAAGGTATAGCGCGGGTTGAGCATCGCCGGAGATGAGCGAGCGCCCGCAGCCGCCTGCGCCGGCCGCTGGCGCGAGCGGTGGAAGAGCTCACCCTCCGCCGGCTCCTCCGGGTCGGCCTCGGCGGACGGAAGAGCTGGGGCATTCACCATGAAGCGCACCTCGACGGTGCGCCCGACGATGCTCGCCAGGGTGCGTGCGATGTGGGCGTAGAGGCGGTTCTCCAGCCAGTCTTTGGCATAGGCGTTGCGCACGGCGACGACAATGACGCCATCTTCGCAGGCCACACCGGTGGTGTCTTTGAGCCAGGTATCAAACGTGGCCTTGGTGAGCTGGAGCTGCAGCTCGCCAAGGGCTGTCTGCCATGTTCGCCTTGCGTCCATCCTTCCACACACCTCACCCGTACTGTGGCCCTCGTCAATGATCGCTGGTGCGCTCCGGCTGGCAGGCGCGAAATATCGTGCCACAGGAGCTCGTGCTCGCTGCCCGCCCATGGAGTGTGTCTGGTTATTCGGTTCACCTCGAGTCCGTTGATACCTGTGCGGTAGGCCACGCGATGCGGCCCGGGCGACCGTTGCGACGGTCAGCAGTATCCTGGGACCCAGGGGGATGGTCCACCCATACAGAAGGTCAGGGGGTAAGGTTCATGTCCCAGCCGGTGCGCTTGAATGGTCCACGCTGCTGGCTTTACGATTCTAGCAATATTCCGCTCTTTTGGCAATAGAGGCCGTACTGCGTCCAACCCCAAGGGGTTGGGGTGGCGGCGCGGGCGACCACTACTGGTTGGGGTTATGACCCAACTTGGGCCCCAATCTGTAACCTTAAAAATGACCGCACCCGGCAGACACTTGGTCGCCCGGCCATTGGCGCCTATAATCCTTTGTGGCCTTTGGTTGACGTATCCCTGCGGAGGGCAGGCCCGTGCAGCCACCCTATGTGATCTCGTGCAGCCGCCGCACTGATGTGGCGGCCTGCTATACCGATTGGCTGGCCGCGGCGCTGCGCGCGGGCGCGGTCGATGTGCCCTCGCCCTATGGCGGGCCGGTGAGGCACGTTGCGCTCGCGCCGCAGGATGTGCACAGCATCGTCTTTGTCTCCAAGGACTATGGGCCGCTCCTCGCCGGCGCGGCGGGCGCCCGCGCGCTGCTCGCGGCCTATGAGCAACTGTTCTTCCACTTGACGATCACCGGCCTGGGCGGCAGCGCCATGGAGCCGCGCGTGCCGCCGTGGCGCGACGTGGCGGCGCAGTTGCGGCCCCTGATCGATTGGGCTGGCGATGCCCGGCGGGTGACGTTGCGCTTTGACCCTGTGCTGCACTGGCGTGAGGGCGAGGCCGTGCGCAGCAACCTGCCCCTCGCCGAGGCAGTGTTCGACGCCGCGGCCGAGAGCGGCGTGCGCAGCGTGCGGGTATCGATCGCGGCGCTCTACCCCAAGATGCGCCGTCGCGGCTACGACTGGTATGATCCTACGCCCGAGGAGCACGCCGCCATCGCTGCCCACCTGCAGCGGCTGGCCACAGCGCGCGGCCTCGAGCTCTACGCCTGCGCCGACCCGACGCTGGCCGCGGCCGGCATCCGGCCCTCGTCGTGCATCGACGGCCCGCTGTTGGCCGAGCTGCACCCGCGCCGGCTGCCCCTGCCCGCCCGCAAGGACCCCGGCCAGCGGCCGAGCTGTGGCTGCACCCCCAGCGTGGATATCGGCTCGTATCGCATGCGCTGCCCACACGCCTGCGCCTACTGCTATGCGGCGCCGGGACGACGTGAGACGTGAGACGTAAAACGTGACACGTGAGACGTAAAACGTAATGCGTAACTGCTGTTTCGTGTTGCGTGTTCCGTTTACTCACTCGAAGGAACGGAACACGCAATACGCAACACGGTCACGCATCACGTATCACGCATTACGCAGTACGCATTACGGGGTACGCATGGAGACCATGGCCAACAGCGCCAACACACAGCTCACGGGCGGCGGCGCCTGCGAATTCCGGCGTGGCGTGCGCGCGGCGCTGCCGCTGTGGTTGGGGATCACGCCCTACGGGCTGGCATTCGGCCTGCTGGGGCCGGCGGCGGGCCTGAGCGGCCAGGCGACGCTGGCGATGTCGCTGCTGGTCTTTGCCGGGTCGGCGCAGTTGATTGCGCTGGGGCTGGTGGGCGCGGGGGCGAGCCCGCTGCTCGTTGTGCTGACGGTGCTGGTGGTGAACCTGCGCCATCTGCTCTATGCCGCTTCGCTGGCGCCGCGCCTGGGCAAGCTGCCGCAGCGCTGGAAGCTCGCCATCAGCTTTCTGCTCACCGACGAGACCTACGCCGTGGTCATTGACCGCCTCGAACGCGCCGGCAACGGGGCGCTGCGGTACTTTTACCTGGGCGCCGGCCTGGCGATCTATGTGGATTGGGCGGCGAGCACCGCCGTGGGCCTCGCCATCGGCGGCCTGGTGCCCGACCCGACGGTGCTGGGGCTCGATTTTGCGCTGCCGGCGACGTTCATCGGCCTGCTGGCGCCGCAACTGCGCACGCGCGGCGCCTGGGTCACGCTCGCTGTGGCCGCATTGGCCACGCTCGTGCTGGCCGGGCTGCCCGGTCGGCTCGACGTCTTCGCGGCCATCATTGTGGCCGCGACGGCGGGATGGGGGGTGGACACATGGCTCACGCGCTCCTAATCCTGGGCATGGCCGGCGTGACCTTTCTCACCCGCTACCTGCTGATCGCCCTCCTCGGCCGCTGGAGCCTGCCGCGGGCGCTGTCGCGCTGGCTCAGCTACGTCCCCACCGCCGCCTTTACCGTCATCGTCGTGCGGGGCACCTTCGCGCCGCAGGGCGAGGTCACCCTCGACCCATGCAACCCCTACCTCTGGGGCGCGCTCGCGGCCGGCCTCGTCGCCTGGCGCAGCAAGAACGTCATCCTTACCATCGCTGCCGGGCTGGGGGGATTGTGGGTGGCGAGGGTGGTGCTGGGGTAGAGCGTACCAGGAACGCACGCCGCATGCCGTCCAGCGCCGCATAGGTGCGCCAGGCGACGAGGATGGCGAGCGCGCCGCCGGCGATGAGGGGCAGCAGGGGCAGCGAGGCGCCGGCCGAGAAGGTGGCGACCGACAGCAGCAGGCCGGTGAGCAGGTGGTTGACGATGGTCTGCACGCTGGCGGGCGACATCTCGGCGGGGCGGTCGGCGAAGCGGTGTACGGTGGCGGCGGCCTTGCAGGCGAGCGGCGTCGTGGCCAGGGCCACCAGGGCGAGCGTCGGCAGCTCGCCTTCGGCAACGGCCGCGATGATGCTCAGGTAGCTGGCGGCCATGAGCGCGATGTAGCCGTAGGAGGCCTGCTCGCGCCCCAGGCGCACGACCAGGGTGCGCTTGCCGGCCGCGCGGTCGCCGGCATAGTCGGGCAGCTCGTTGACCAAGAGGATGGCCATTACCAGGAACATCATGGGCAGCGAGGCCAACAGGGCGTCGACGGGGAAGCGGTGCGCCTGCACGTAATAGCCTGCAGCCACCAGCACCGGCCCAAAGTTGATGCCGACGATGAGCTCGCCAAGGCCGCGGCTGGCCAGGCAGAGCGGCCTGCCGGTGCAAAAGATGGCCGTGAAGAGGCCGATGCCCGCGAGCAGCAGCAGCAGCGGCCCTGCGCGCAGGGCCAGCAGGCCCAGCAGCACCATGCCGGCAGCGAGCAAGCCCAGCGCGACGCGGCGCACCTCGGCGGCAGTGAGGATGCCACGCTGGATCATGCGGCTGCCACCCGAAAAGGGGCTGATATAGGCGTGGTTCGCCTCATCGGCGCCGTTGCGCGAGTCGTCATGGTCGTTCATCATGTCGGCGCCAGCGTGCATCAACACCGAGGCCACGAGGATGCCGGCGGCGCCCAGCAGGTCGAACTGCCGCGTGTGGTACCAGCCGGCCGCCAGGCCCAGCAACACGCAGACGATGCTGGCAGAAAGGAACCCCGGCCGTGTGGCCTGCAAGAAGACCTTGGCTTTCATGCGCTCCCCCGAGTCAACTGACCTCTATATGTTCCCGGCGGGAGTATACCATCGACACGGCCAGGACCGAAAAGGGGAGCAATTCAGGTAGAGTCCGCTCTTTCGGGAGCTCTTGAACCACGAAGGGCACAAAGGGTGTAGGGAGGCCACCCAAAGCCCTTGGTGTCCTTCGTGGTCATCGGCCTCGCCGGCCGAGGACGATTCTGGGATATAGCCGCGGTGGTTTGTTGCCCCTCCACTCCTGTGGTACAATGGGCGCGCCGTTTTCTTGTGAGCCTGGAGGAGGTAGGGCGTGCCCCTGAAGGAATACCTGCGCATCCTCTGGAAGCGGGGCTGGATCGTCATTGTCATGGCCATCGTCACCACGGCCAGCGCGATCCTGTTCAGCTACGTGGTGCGGCCGGTTTACAGGTCCAGCATCTGGATCAATGTCATCCCTGCCCGCCTCGACCTGGGCCTGACCGAGTCGATCAAGAGCCTGATGCGCAACTATTCCGGCAACATCCGCTCCAACACCACGCTGCAGCAGGTGATCGACCGCACCGGGCAAGACATGACGCCCGAGACGCTGCGCGGGCGGATCAAGGTCTCGCCGATCATGGAAGACTATGTGATCCAGGTCGATGTCGATGCCTACGACCCGCAGGTGGCCCAGCTCTTGGCGCAGCGCACCGGCGAGGTCTTTGTCGAGTGGGCCAAGACGCAGATGCTCGACCAGGACAAGCGTGACCGCATGACGGTGACCCTGCGCGACCCCGCAACGCCGGCCAGTGTGCAGTCACCCAAGAAAAAGATCAACGCGCTCGCCGGGGGCGTCTTGGGCCTGGTGCTCGGGGTGCTCGTCGTGCTCGGCCTCGAGTGGCTCGAGTCGGGCATCATCCGCAGCGCCGACGACCTGGAGCGAGCCTCGGGCGCAGCCGTGCTGGGGGTTATACCGGGGCAGGTGCGGAATGCGTGAAACGTAAAACGCAATGCGTGATGCGTAATGCGTGAAACGTAAAACGTAATGCGTACTACGTAATGTCTTCTGCCTTCAGACGTAGGCGCCCGCTCCTCACGCATCACGCATTACGTCTTACGCAGCAGACCCATCGCTGAGAGTTGGAGGACTGCCGTGAGCGGAGATCTGAAGAGCCTGGTCACGTTGAGCGACCCGAACTCGGCTGCGAGCGAGGCCTACCGCGCCCTGCGCACCAACCTGGCCTTTGCCGGGCTGGACAGGCCGCTGCGCACGGTGATGTTCACCTCGCCGGGGCCCGACGAGGGCAAGTCGACGGTGTTGGCCAACCTGGCGGTGAGCCTGGCGCAGACGGAACGGCGCGTGCTGGTGGTGGATGCGGACCTGCGCCGCCCCTGCCAACACGAGGTCTTTGGCCTGGCCAACGACTCGGGCCTGACGACTCTGCTCAGCGACCCCAGCGCGCGCACCAGGCCGCCCATCCGCGAGACGGGGGTGGCCGGCCTGACGGTGCTCACCAGCGGCCCGCTGGCGGCACGCCCGGCCGATATGGTGGCCTCCAAGCGCATGGAAGAAGCCATTGCCTGGTTGGCCGAGCAGGCCGACCTGGTGCTCTTCGACTCGCCCCCCATCAACGCCGTGGCCGATGCGGCCGTCCTGGCTACCCGGCTCGACGGCGTGCTGTTGGTGGTGCGCGAGCGGCGCACGCAGCGCGAGGCGGTGCGCCAGGCCATGGCCAGCCTCGCCCGGGTCAATGCCCGCGTGCTGGGCGCCGTGCTCAGCGGCGTCAGCCCCGACCGGGCCATGGCCCGCTACTATGAAGGCGCGCCGGCCCTGTCGCGCCGCGGCTCGGGCAGCGAGGCCGGTGCGGGCGCCGGGGGCCGCTGAACGCACGATGGACGCGGCCGCAGCGCGCCTGACGGACCTGCATTGCCACATCCTGCCCGACGTCGACGACGGCCCGGCCGACCTGGCCGGGGCGCTGGGGCTGGCCCGCGCCGCGCTCGATGACGGCATCGCGACCGTCGCCGCGACCCCGCACAACCTGATGTGGCGGCGCGGCCTGAGCTGCGCCACGCTCGAGGCGCGGGTGGCCGAGCTGCAGCGCTGCCTCGAGGAGCATGGGCTGTCGCTGCGCGTGGTGCCTGGCGCCGAAACGGCCCTCATCACCGCGCTGCCGCAGCAGATCGATGCCGGCCAGGCGGCCCCGCTCAACCACTCGCGCTACCTCCTCGTCGAGCCGCCGCCCTGGGGCCCGCCCCCGCCACTCCAGGACCTCATCTTCCAGGTGCAGGTGCGCGGCCTGGTGCCCATCCTGGCGCACCCCGAACGGAATGACGCGCTGGCGCGCCGCCTCGACCTGCTGCAGTCACTGGTAGAGCGCGGGACGCTGGTGCAGATTACGGCGGGGAGCCTGGAAGGCGCCTTCGGCCAGGCGCCACAGGAGGCGGCCTGGCGCATGCTCGCCGCCGGCCTGGTGCACGTCATCGCCACCGACGCTCACGACACCAGCCGCCGCCCGCCGCGCCTCAGCAAGGCCGAGGCGCTCGCCGCGACGGTCATTGGCGCCGAGCGCGCGCATGCCCTCGTCGCCGCCAACCCCGCCGCCATCCTCAACGATCAGCAACTCGAACTCGAGCCGCCCCCACCACCCCAGAAGCACCCCCGCTGGTTCTGGCAACGCTAGGTTCGTAGTAGGCGCTTGAGCGCCTTGACCCTCCGAATTGGCGCTGCTTCCGCGATTGGCGCCACGTCTCAGGATCAAGGCGCTCAAGCGCCTACTACGAACCTTCAGCGTGCACACGATGCGCCTGCTGAAAGTACCAGTATACCGTCAAGGGCCACGTCGTCTACACGATTGCGCTATGCCATAGTAGCCGCCGGCTGTTCGCTGCCCCTCAGGTGCGGCGCGTCCCGGCGTGCCGCCCCATGCCGGCGATGATGTCCAGCAGAAAGCGATGCACGCCATACAGGTCTGTGGGCAGCGCTGCCTCGACATTGGTCAGCAACGTCGCCAGCGAATCGGGGGCATCGGGGTCGTAGCCGTGCATGCCCGCGGGCAACTGAGCGCCATAGTAGCTCGGGTTGATCACCCACCCCTCGTCCATGAGCAGGAACAGCTCCCCGAAGCGGCCGTCGCGAAACAGCACGCCCTCCGCCGCCAGCCGCGACTCGTCAAGCAGTTGCGCATGCGGCACCGAGCTCAGGGCCTCTTGCACCGCTGCCCGGTCGCTCTCGCTCTGCAGCCAAAAGCGCGCCATGGTCGAGTCGTAAAAGGCCTGCGGCAGGGCCGCGGCAAAAGCCGGCTGGGCAGCCAGGTGGCTGCGCACGTCCACGCCGCCCCGCACCGTTGCCATGCCATGGTCCGAGATGACGGCGAACGGCACGTTGCCGAAGCGCGCCTGGGCGCGGATGTACAACTGCTCCAGCCCCGCCGCATAGCTCGCCAGGGGGCCGGCCATCTGCAAGGGATCCGTAGCACAGTGGTGCAGAGTGTCATCGAGCTGCCACAGGTAGAGCAGGTACATGCCTGCGTGGCCGGCGTCGATGTGCCGCATCGCGCTGGCCAGCGAGCGCTGGTCGGGCGTGGGGTAACCAAAGGCGTGGGTTGTGATGCCCGCTGCACGCAGGTGGCCAAAGAGGGTGGGGGTGCCGTTGATTGCCGCCGGGGCCCAGCCCATGACATGGTCGGCGAACGCCAGATGACGCATCTCGGGGAAAGGGATGGCAAAGGTCGAAAAGTGCGCCGGCCACCCCCGCAGGTGAATGGCCCAGCCCGCCGCGGCCCGGCGCAGCGCCGGCTCGAGACGGGGCCAGCGCTCGGCCACGCCGGCGAGCCGGGCCAGGCCCGCGAGCGAGCCGGGCTCGCCCCCGCGCTTGAAGAGCAGCCACTGGCCGGTGCGGGCCGGGGGCAGGCCCGTCAGCAGCGCCGGAAAGGCGGCCGAGGAGTAGCCCAAGACGCTGCGGATGGGCGCCCGCTGTGGCAACAGGTCGCGCAGCAGGCCGGTCCGCTCGGCCAGAACCCAGCCAAGCCCGTCAACCAAGATGACAACCGCCGCCACAGCATCACAGGACATAGGCGCGCCATACCTTCACCAAGAGCTCGCTGGCCCGCCGCCAATCCTGCTGCAGGTTGCCGCTGGGCACGAGGTTGAGCAGGTATAGGCTGCGAGCGACGGCCGCCGGCTCTGGCGCCCGGGCCGTGCTCAGCAGCAGGAAGGCCGCCTGCAGCAGGATGCAGTCGCCGCGCTGGCGGTAGCGCGGCCAGGCCCGCAGGGTGCGCGGCGGGCCCCAGGCCTGCCAGTTGAGCAGCAAGGACCTGAAGCAGCCCAGCCGGCCCAGGGCAGCCACCGGCGTGAGCGCCCCGCATTGCCGGGCGATGTGCTGCGAGTGGGCGTGCCAATCGGCAAGCGGCCGGCCGCAGCGCACGCCCTCTAGGGTCAGGGCCGCTGCCAACGCTGCCCGGATCTGGTGGTAGATGAGTTCCCAGAGCTCGGCCTCGGAGCAGGCCCAGGCGTGTGGCCGCAGCTTCCATTCGGCTGCCCGCTCGAATGCCAAGTCGCTGAGGCCGCGCGCCGCTGCGCCCGCCGCTACCAGGCCCAGCTTGTCGCCCAGTTGCGGGGTGTAGCGGCCATCGAGGATCAGCACATAGTCGCCCACGGCCAGGGTCAGCTTGACGGCCTGATACCACACCTGCAGCGGGCTGGCCGACCGCTCGAGGATGGCCGCCAGAGTCCCCACGGCGCGGTTGAAGACCAGCAGCAAACCCTCGGTGACCGCCGGCTCAGCAGGGCCGGGCTCGGGTGGGGGCACTGCGCCGGGGTGCCCCCACAGCAGCCGCTCCCGCCGGGCGTCGTCGATCTGCTGCAGCCTCATGGCGGGCACGCGGCGGGTGCCGCTGCGCTCCAGCGCGATCTGGACATAGGCCCCCAGTTGCCTGGTCAACGCGGCGCTCAGTTGCTGCAAGCGCGAGCGCCCTGCGGGGCGGCGCGCGTACACGTCGAGATCATAGTCGCTAAAGAACTGCACGCGCCCGCCGTCGACCAGCACCGTGCCCTCGCCGCCGGCCAAGGCCCCGCGCAGGACGATGGCCTCCACGCCAAGGTTCCCCAACTGGTCACGGATGGTGGCCACCAGTATCTCCAGGTGGCGATCGATGGCCTCACGCGCCAGGGGGTCCTCGGCGGCGGTGTAGCGCGTGCTCATAGGTTGATCGCGCGATAGCGCACGCTGCCGAGCCATTTGCCGGTCAGGTGCGCGCCGAGCTGCAAGACGTACAGCCGGTGCGGGTGTGCGCTGCTGCCGGGCCAGAAGGCGCCGCGCACGTTGGCCAGCAGCTTGCGGTATAGGTGCCAGTCGATCTGCGGCGACCGCGAGTGGTGCCGCGTCAGCAGTGAGCTCGCGATGCCGTACTGAATATACTTGCGGATGAGGCGCCGCCGCGTGTTGGGGAACTGGTGAGTGACGACCAGTTCGGGGTCATAGGCCAGGCGCGAACTGTCGAGCAGGCGCCACATCAGGTCCAGGTCCTCGCCATAGTTGCTGAAAGCGTCGCGAAAGCCCCCCACCCTGAGCAGGGCGGCGCGCCGGTAGGCGCAATTGGCGGTAATGAGCCCGTCGCGCAGTTGGCGGCGGGTGACGGGGTGACCGGAGCCTGAGAAGCACATCACCTCGTGGATGAACACCTTGGCCGAAAAGGCCTCGATCTCATTGGCGCCGGTGCGGGGGATGAGCCGCCCGCCGAGGCCATCGAGCGCCGTGTCGGCCGCGAAGCGGGCCCGCAGGCGCGCTACCCACGTGGGCGCCACCCGGCAGTCGGCATCGGTAAAGGCCAGCACATCGGCCTGCGAGTGGTGTAGGCCCACGTTGCGGGCGGCGGCAGCGTGCACCTTGGGGTTGTCGAGCACGGTCACGGGGTAGCGCCGGGCCACCTCACGGGTGCCATCGCGCGAGCCCCCGTCGACGACGAGGATCTCGTCGGGGCGCTCGCTGCCGCCCAAGAGGGCCTCCAGGGCTGCGGCCAGGGTTTCGCCTTCGTTCAGAGTCGGTATGACGGCAGCAATCTTCAGAGACATGGCTGCACCTGCCGGGTCAGATCAGGCTGAGGCCGGCCACGGTCAGCGTGGCCAGGATGATAATCCAGACGCGGAGGCTGCCGTAGGCCCACTCGCCCACCAGTTGGCCGGACGTGTAGATCATCTGGCCCCCGAGCAGGTCGAAGCGACGGTGGCGCACAAACTCGGCGGCAGCGCCCAATTCGAACGAGAGCAGCAGGCAGAGCGCCCCCACCTCGGGCAGCACATCGGCCCAGCCGCGCGCAAAGCGCCAGGCCGAGGCCAGGCTAAAGGCGCCCACGTACACCGCCGCCCACAGGAGCGGCAGCAGCAGCAGCGACGGCTGCAGGCGAATGGTGGCCAGCAGCACCGATGCGATGACGACCAGGCCAAAGACCACGGTGAAGCGAGGAAAGGCCGGCCTGATCATCTCGGGGTGGCGCTCCATCAGATAATACTCGGCCCGTCCCCAGGCGTTGAGGCGCCGGGTCATGCTGCGCAGGCTGCTCCACGTCTCGCGGGTGTGCTGCACCACCGCCGCGGGGTTGCAGTGGATGCGGCAGCCGGCCTTGGTGAGGCGCAGCCCCAGGTCCACGTCCTCGCCGCCGGGCCGCGGCGGGAAAGTGGTGTCGAAGCCGCGCACCTGCAAGAAGGCCTCGCGGCGCACCGAAAAGTTGGCCGTCGGCCCCCAGGAGCACGCCGGCATGATGCGCCCGAACTGGAATGGTATCACGTAGGGCGTGAGCTCTACCGAGCGCCACAGCCACGACGCCGGCCCGCAAAAGTCCACCGGGCCCAGGCAGGCCCCGGCGGCCGGGTCCTCGTAGATGCGCGCGTGCTGTTGGAGCAGGTCGGGCGAGGCGATGCAGTCCGAATCGAGAAAGAGCACGATGGGATAGGCGGCCTGTTCGGCCCCCAGGTTCCGCTTGGCCGACACGCTGGCGTTCCCCGCCAGCAGTCGCGCCCCAAACTCGCGCCCCAGCGCGGCCATCTGCGCCCGTTCGGCGTCGCTCGAGCTGTCGTCGACAATGATCACCTCGCTCTCGCCGGTGTAGCCCTGGCGCGAGGGCTGCAGCGACGCCAGCAGGTTGCGCACGTGCCGGCTGCAGTTACGGGTGACGATCACCACCGAGATGCCCGGCGAGCCGGCGCTGGGCACCAGGCGCGCAGTGTCTGGATGCGAGGCCATGTGCTCCTTCACCTCAACGGGTCAGCCAGAGGGCCAGGCCGGTGAGCCCGAGCATGGCGATATGCGCCCAACTGCGCAGCACTTCGCCGGCATACTCGCCCTCGAGATGGCCATCGGAAAAGATGAGCCGCTGGAAAAGCCAGACGGGGCTGCCGTGGCGCAGGGCTTCCAGGCCGGTGGCCAGGTCGTGCAAGCTCATCAGACCCTCGGCCGCCCACTCGTCCCCCAGGTCGCGCAGGGTCCAGCGGTGGCTCAGGGCGCGGGTCGCCGCCAGCAGCAGCCCGGTCAGAGGTACCCATAGGGCCAGCAGCGCGAGCGGCCACCACGTGTGGCGCGTCAGGGCTGCCGCGCCCAGCAGGCCGGCCGCCACGAGGGTCATGGCCGACTGCTTTGGCGGGTCGGTGCGCTTGAGCCAGGGGTGCTTGCGCAGGGCCCAGAAGCGGAGGCGCCCCCAGCGCCAGGCGCGCGATACCAGGCCGCCCAGGCTGTTCCAGGTGGCTTTTTCGTGATAGACCACGGCGTGCGGTGCTGTAAGGATATAGTAGCCGCCTCGGGTGGCGCGCAGGCAGAGGTCGATATCGTCCCAGCCAAGCCGGTAGGGGAGCCCTTCATCAAAGCCGCCCAACTGCTCCAAGACCGTCCTGCTGAACGAAAGGTTGTTCGTCACGGCCCACTGCACGCCGGGAAAGCGCTCGGCAAAGCCAAAGGCGTCGAGGAAGGGGGTGTGCTCGGCGATCCGCCAGACCCAGTTGGGCTCGCCGACGAACCGGGTCAGCCCGCTGGCCCCCGCCATGGTCGCGCCGGCCCCTGTCCAGACGGCCAGGTGCTCTCGCAAGAGGTCGGGGTCAGCGCGGCAGTCCGAATCGAGGAACAGCACCACCGGCGCGCATGTGTTCCTGACCCCCAGGTTGCGCTTGGCGCGGACGCTCAGCGGCCCGCGCAGGTAGCGAGCCCCCGTGCCGTGGCAGGCCTGCGCAATGTGGGCGGCCTCGGCAGGGCCGCTGGAATCGACGACCAGCACCTCGACCTCGGTCCCGGTGCCGGCGCGCGCCCCTTGCAGCGAGGCCAGCATGCCGGCGACGAGCGCGGCTCGCCCGTGGGTGGGCGTCACCACGGCCAGGGCAGGGCCGTGCCCCGGCCGGCGCGGGCAGGTTGCACTGTCAACGTCAGCCACGTCGGTATCTCCCCCAGATTGGCTGCAGCCGGGTTACGATGATCGGTTGCCACAGCCGGTACTTCCACAGCCCCTCGACCGCCAAGAGGGGCCAGCAGGCCGGCTGCGCGACGATGATCGCGGCCACGAGGCCCAGCGGCCAGGCGATACAGTACAGGGTCTGCAGCGGCATGCCCTCATACGAAACCGGATGCCACAGCCCCGAGCGGCGGGCCTCCTGCCGCCCCCGCAGCAGGCCGTAGAGCGCGTAGGGCCAGATGACGAGCCCCAGCCACCAGCAGGCCGGGCCGAGGATGAAGGGCAACGCCGCCAGGGCAGCCAGCTCCAGAAGGTAGATGCGGTTGAGTGTTGCCGCCAGCCGCGCCACGCTGCCCACCGCCAGCGCATAGGTGCGAACGCGAGCGCAACGGTCATGCTCGGCATCCATGATCTGGTGCAACAGGATGTAGCGCAGCCCCATGAGCAGGAAGATGGCCCCCATCCAGGCAATGCCCCAGTCGAGATGGCCCAGAAAGGCAGCCACCGTCAGGCCGGGGACGGTGCGCTGCGCCGCTGCAGCGGTCAGCAGCCCCAGCCAGCCGCGCTCTTTGAGCCGCAGTGGCGGCAGCGAATAGGCCGCCGCCAGGCCCAGGCTGAGGGCCAAAAGGATCAGCACGAGGGGCCGACCCCAGGAGGGCCGCAGGGCCAGGGCCGCCACGGCCGCCACAATCCCGCAGATGAGCCAGGCCAGCCAGCGGGCGATGCCATCCATCGCGCGTCGCTTGCCGGCCATGCGGTCCACAGCGGTATCCGCAAGGTCGTTGATCAGGTAGCCGAAGGCCAGCAGGGCGGCGCCATAGAGCGCCGCGCGGGCCAGCATGCCGGCCCCCACCGCGCCCGAGTGCCCGGCCAGCAGGCTCTGGTAGGCCACCAGGAGCAACAGCGGCAACTTGGTGTCGTACCACTCGGAGGTGCGAAACAAGCGCCCCAGCCAGGCCAGCCGGCCCCACATGCCCCTACCTCGTGCCGACAAAGCTGATCTGCCAGTCGGCATTGCACGTCAGCCAGCAGCCCGGGCAGCGGCCTCGGTGCATCTCCTGGCGCCGTCGGCGGAACCCTTCTCCACTCCAAAGGCCGGCCAGTGGCGCTTCCCTGAGGTTGCCCACCGGTGGCAGGAACCAGCAGGGGAGCAGGTTGAGATGCTCGTCGAGGATCACGGCCACGTCGCCGAACAGGCACTGGTGATCGATGGGCAACTTGCGGGTGGCCAGGTATTCAGGGATGTAGCTCATATACTCCCGGCTCGAGTTGATGGGGTAGCCGGCCTCCTTCATGGCCATGAGCCGCTCGATGCCGGCACGCAGGTCGCCCATCGTCTCGGGCGTGGGGGTGAAGCGGCTCATGTCTTCGCCGGAATAGGGGTTCAGCGCCTGCAGTTGCACCGACATGCCATGATCGGCAGCATAGCCGACGATCTCGGGAATGTCGTGGATACTGCGCGCGGTGACCACGACGTTGAGGCCCACCGAGAACCCCCGGTAGTGGCCGGCGCGCAGGGCGCCGGCGAGGAGCTGCAATGCCGCCCGCGGCCGGTCGAGGGGCACGCCCCGGTGCTCCTGGTAACAGCTTGGGTCGAGCGAGTCGAGCGAGAGGGTCACCCGCTGCACACCTGCCGCCAGCAACTCCTCCAGGCGCGGCGCCGTCAGCAGCAGGCCGTTGGTGATGAGCACCTGGAACATGCCCAGGCGGTGGGCGCTCTGCAGGAAGGGGAGCAGGTCCCGCTTCAGGAGCGGCTCGCCGCCGGTGAGCACCAGCTCACGCACGCCCAGCTCGATGAGATTGGCCAGGACGGCCTCGAGCTCTGCCAATTCTGGCCCCTCCTCGCGCGAGTGCCAACTCTCGCAGTAGGCGCAGCGCGAGTTGCAGCGCATGGTGAGGCTGAGGATGGCCTGGTAGGGTTCGACGTGCGGCCGGCCATCGTTCAGTGAGACGGCCGCCTGCAGCCCCCGGTAATATGCGGCCAGTGCGGCATCACCAGGCGCCCTATTGTTCTCGTTCACGCTTCCCCTCGACATTGAATGACCATCACACTTCCGCTCGCGCCTGCAGCCATGCGGCGAGGACGACCAACTTCCACAGCAGCCCGCGCAGCCCTGCGTCGCCGGCCTGGGCCTGGTGGGCCACCCAATCGACGGTGCCCATACGGAAGAGCGATGCGAACTGGGCCGGCAGCGCGGCGCGCAGCGACTCCCACAACGGGCTTACCACGGCGGCAAACCACGGCCCGAGCAACGGGCTCGGGAAGCCCTGCTTAGGGCGCTCGGTGACCTCCTGGGGCAGCACGCCCCGCGCCATGCGCCGCAGCACGAGTTTGTCGCCGCGGGGCCCGAGCTTGTGGGTGCTGGGGCAGCGCATGGCCGCCTCCACCACGTCCACATTCAGGTAGGGCGAGCGAGCCTGGATGGAGGCCGCCACTGTCAGGCGGTGACCGACGGCCAGGAGTTGCTCCGGCAGGCGCCCAGTGAGATCGGCAGCCAGCACCTGCCACAACGGGTCGCCGGCGGGCTGCGGCCCTGGGCCGGCATCGAACCAGCCCGGCGGCCGCGAGCGGTCGAGGCCGGCCAGCAGCGCCGGCTGGAAGAGCTGCTCTGCCAGGGGCCACGGCAGCCCGGTCATGAAAGGGAACAGGGGGTTACCGCCGGGGCCGACCGGTGGGTGCGCGCGCAGGGCATCGCATGCGGCGCGGTGTAGCGCATAGCCGGCAAACAGCTCGTCGGCGCCGGCGCCGGTCAGCACGACGCGCACGTCTCGCGCCGCGAATTGGGCGAGCAGCGCCAACGATAGGGCTGTCGGGTCGGCGCAGGGCTCGTCGAGGTGCTGCGCGAGGTAGGGCACGGCCTCCGCCAGCTCGCGCGGCGTGGCGGTGAGCGAGTGCAGGCGCAGGCCCAGGGCCGCGGCTACGCGGCGGGCATAGGCGAGGTCGAGCGAGTGCTCGTCGCCATCGTAGCCGAGCGCGAAGGCCTGGACGGGGCCCCTCTCCGCCTGGGCCAACAGCGCGGCGATCAGCGACGAGTCGAGGCCACCGCTCAGCAGGACGCCCGCCGGCCCATCCGCAGTATCGTACGCGTGGATGCAGGCCCTGCGCAACGGTCGGGCGATGTTCTCGGCGCTGGCGGCCTCGTCGCCTGTGCGTGCCGGAACGGGCAGCGGCAGTTGCCAGTAGCGTTGCTGGCGGCCGTGCAGGCGGAGGTCGATAACCTCGACGGTCGCGGGCGGCAGCTTGTCGATGCCCCGCACCATGCTGGCCGGGCCGGGCACGTAGCCGCAGGCGATGTAGCCGGCGAGCGACAACGGGTCGATCTCGCCGGGCGCCGCCGGCAACGACGTCAGGGCGCGCAGCTCGGAAGCGAAGGCCAGCACCCCATCGCCCCGCCAGAGGTAGAGGGGCTTTTCGCCCAACCGGTCGCGGGCTACCACGAGGCGGCCAAGGCGCGCATCCCACAGGGCCAGGGCAAACGCGCCGTGGAGCGCCCGGGGGAACTCGGGCCCCAGGTCTTTATAGAGGTGCACGACGGCGGCCGCGTCGCCATCCTGGGCCAACCGGTGCCGGCCGGCGAGCTCGCGGCGCAACTGCCGGCCGTTGTAGAGTGCGCCGTCGATCACGGCCCAGAGGGTCTCGTCCTCGCTGTGAACCGGCTGGCGGCGGCCGTGTGGCGCGATGCCGGCCAGAGCCCCGGCGCCCAGCCCGGCGCCGGCCAGGCAGACCCGCTGGCGCGCGCCGGACCCGCGCTGGGCCATGTTGGCCGCCAGATCGGCCAGCATGGCCTCAATCTGCCCGGGGGTGAGGCCTGCCCCGACGAGGCCATAGATGCCGCACATGCGCCTCCAGTCTCCCCTTCACCTACTTGACCGATGCTCTAGCAGCGCCGGCTGCGCTCATCGTAGATGCGGTGCGGTTTGACCTCATCGCGGGCGAGTGTGCCCGGCTCGCGCACCAGCAGCCTGACGTGCGCCGACAGCACATCCGACAGCGCCTGCGACAGAGCGGCGACGTCGACCCGTTGCCCTGGCAGTGGCTCCAGTTCCACGATCACCGCGTCGGTATGGTCGTCGTCTACCACGGTGAGGCGGAACTCGTTGCCGACAGAGGGCAAGCCCAACAGCACCTCTTCGACCCGCTGCGGGAAGACCAGGTGCCCGCCGATGTTGGCCATGAAAGGCGAGCGCCCCGCATAGTACAGGCGTGGCGACGTGCGGCCGCAGCGGCAGGGCGCGCTGACCAGGCGCACATAGTCTTCACTCTGATACCGGATCAGCGGCGAGCCCTTCTGCCAGAGGGCAGTAAAGACGGCGATGCCCACCTCTCCCTCGCCGGCCGGCTGCAGGGTACGCGGATCCAGGACCTCGATCAACACCCGGTCGCTCATCACGTGCATGCCGTCTCGGCACTTGCACTCGCCTGCGACAGGGCCAAAGATCTCGCTCAGGCCAAAAAAGTTGTAGCAGCGGTCGCCCCAGACGCTCTCGATGCGTCGCCGCCGGGCGTTCGAGAGATAGTCGCCGGCACAGTGGAAACAGCGGCGGCCGGCCAGGGCGGCGGAGCGGCCGGTCATGGCTGCATATTCGGCCAGGCGCGTGCCGACGATAGGCAGGCTGGTGATGATGGTCGGCTGGAACTCGACGATGGCATCCAGAGTCTGGCCCGGGCTGGAGGCGCCGAGGGGCACAACGCCCGAGTGCATGGCGTTGTACTGGTTGATCATGCAGAACCACATCACCGGCAGGCCCATGGGTGCGATGATGAGCGCGCAATCTTCGGGCGCAACGCCGACCCGGCCCATGGCGCGGCTGCCCCCCTGTCGCATCACCTCCGTATCGGTGCGCGACCAGAGATAGTGGGTGGGGGCGCCTGTGGTGCCGCTGGAGCTAAAGACGTATTCGACATCTTTCCGCGGCAGTGCGCTGCGAAAGGTGGGCAGAGTCGAGCGCAGATCGAGCTTGGTGGTCAACGGCAGACGCCAGACGTCCTCCAGCGAGCGGACAGCGTCTCTGGAAACACCGTGGCGCTCAAAGTGTTGCTGGTAGAACGGGGTCTGCCATGCCCAGTCGAGGGCGAGAAGCAGGTTCTCCTCCTGCACAAGGCGGAGCTCCGAGGGGGTGGCGTAATCTGGCTGCACGAATGCCTCCGGGGCGCGGGACCGTGCCGTAGTCGCCGGCGAGCAGGTTCTGCTCCATTATAGGCGGCAATGGGGCAACGTCAAGAACAACCGCAAGATATACAATCATCGCTGGCCCGGCTGTGGCCTGCGAGTGACGTGATGAGACGCGGGGGGGGCATCGCGGGGCGCCGCACGCCACACTGCGTAGCCGATTCCGCACCCAGCAGAGCCGCCTCTGCTGGGTGCGAAAAACAGGTTCAGTGAGGCAACTGCCGCTGCACCAGCGCCATATCGGCATCCACCATCAGGCGCGCGAGCTGCTGGAAGCTGACCTCGGGCTGCCAGCCCAGCTTGGTGCGTGCCTTGGTCGCGTCGCCGATGAGCTGGTCGACCTCGGCGGGGCGTATGAAGCGCTGGTCGATCTCCACGTGGTCCTGCCACTTCAGCCCCAGGTAGCCGAAGCACTCCTCCAGCCACTCGCGCACCGAATGCGTCTCGCCGGTGGCGATGACATAGTCGTCGGGCTGGTCTTGCTGCAGCATCAGCCACATGGCGCGCACATAGTCGCCGGCATAGCCCCAATCGCGGCGCGCCTCCAAGTTGCCCATGGGCAGCGTTTGCGCCAAGCCCAGCTTGATGCGCGCGGCGCCGTAGGTCGACTTGCGGGTGACGAACTCGAGCCCGCGCCGCGGCGACTCGTGGTTGAAGAGGATGCCCGAGCAGGCAAAGAGGTTGTAGCTCTCGCGATAGTTGACGGTGATCCAGTGGCCGTAGACCTTGGCCACACCGTAGGGGCTGCGCGGGTAGAGCGGCGTCGTCTCGCGCTGCGGCACCTCGCGCACCTTGCCGAAAATCTCGCTCGATGAGGCCTGGTAGAAGCGGATCTCGGGGTTCACCAGGCGCACCGCCTCGAGCATGCGCGTCACGCCCAGGGCAGTGAACTCGCCGGTCAGCACCGGCTGCTGCCACGAGGTGGGCACGAACGACTGCGCGGCCAGGTTGTAGACCTCGGTGGGGCGGTGCTCTTTCAGAATGTCGATGAGCGACACCTGGTCGAGCAGGTCGCCCTGGACGAGTGTCAGCCGGTCTTGGATGTGGCGGATGCGCTCGAAATTGAGCGTGCTGGTGCGACGCACCATGCCGACCACGTCGTAGCCTTTGTCGAGCAGGAACTCGGCCAGGTACGAGCCATCCTGGCCTGTGATGCCGGTGATGAGAGCCTTCTTCATGATAACCTTTCCATGTGATGCGTATCGCGCAAAACGTAAAGCGTAATGCGTAAAACGCAATGCGCAAGGCTGCCTATTCAGCACCCCACCTCGCAACTGCTCAGCCTGTCATTGCGAGCCGCAGCGAAGCAATCTCCAACGTGGCCGTGACGCGCATGGCTGGGGATTGCTTCGCTGCGGCTCGCAATGACAGGCTGAGCAGTGACCTCGCCTCAAGGCAATACCCTGCGTTTTACGTTTTACGTACCCGCTCGCGCCAATACTCTAGCACGTCGCGCAGGGTTTCGTTGAGGGTGTGGTTCGGGCGCCAGCCGGTGCGCTCGCGGAGCTTGGTGCAGTCGCTGACCAGTTCGGGCACATCGGAGGGGCGCAGCCGGGCGGGGTCGGGCTCCACCTGCAATGGGAGGCGGCTGAGGCCCAGCAGAACCTCGAGCACCTCCTGGATGCTGTAGGCGCGCTCGCTGCCCACGTTGTAGACCTCGCCGGGCTCGCCGCGTTCGAGGGCCAGGGTGTAGGCGTGGACCACGTCGCGCACATCGGTAAAGTCGCGACGGGCGGTCAGGTTGCCCACGCGCAGCAATGGCGGGCGCAGGCCGGCCTCGGCCTCGGCGATCTGCTTGGCGAAATCGGCGGTCACAAAGCCGGTGCCCTGGCGCGGGCCGATGTGGGTGAAGGGGCGCAGGCGCACAATCGGCAGGTGGTGGCTCAGAAAGTACTGATAGCCGAGATAGTCTTGGGCGATCTTGCTCACCGAGTAGGGATTGTTGGGGCGCAGCGGGTTCGTCTCGCGGACGGGCAGCTCGTCGGGGCGCACCAGGCCATACTCGTCGGCCGAGCCGATGATCAGCAGGCGCGGCCTGAGCTCCAGGGCGAGCAGCGCCTCGATGAGGTTGAGCTGGCCGAGGATATTGTTCACCAGGGTCGGCCCTGGCGAGGCCCAGGCCTGCGGCACCGCGGCCTGCGCCGCCAGGTGGAACACATAGTCGGGCCGGATGTCGGCGAGCACGCCGCGCAGCCAACCGGTGTCTTCCATGTCGCCCAGGTAGAGGCGCAGCCGGCCCTTGATGGCGTCGATGTTATGGGTGCCGCCCGCAGGCAGCGATAGCCCGCTGACCTCATACCCCGCCCCGAGCAGGTGCTCGGCCAGGTGGCTGCCGGCAAAGCCGGCGATGCCGGTGATAAAGGCACGTTTGACCAAGTTGTCAGCCATCAGCTTTCAGCGGTCAGCAGGGCCCGTACGACGAGGGCTGGTAGACCTGCTGCTCAGCTATTGTACATGAGTCGGGCGTGTTGCCAAACCGGCCTGGGCCTGTAGTGAGGGAGAGTGGGGTCGCCTCCAAGACCTGACACACCGATGTCCATGGCAGGTGGTCAGCGTCGGCTTTCTGGCAAAAACTCGGTCTAGCTCGCGCCGCGGCTGGCGGACGGTTTCTCCTGCCGCAGGGTGGGCCCCCCTACCGTTCCCCCGTCGCGGGGGAATGGGGCTGTCTTCCGCGGCACTAGATCGCTCGCTTGCCGTTTCTTGGCCACCCAGGATGCGGTCGGGCGACCCCATTCCCCCGCGACGGGGGAACGGTAGGGGGGCCCACCCGTAGGTATGGGCAGGCGTCTGGCTGGGTTATTGCCAATCGCCTGCCATGGAAATCGCTGTGCCAGGTCTTGGAGCATCAGCCAGGCTAGATACCCGCGTCGCGGCGCAGGGCGTCGGCCTTGTCGGTGTTCTCCCATGGGGCGTCGATGTCGGTGCGGCCAAAGTGGCCATAGGCCGCCGTGGGGCGATAGATGGGCCGGCGCAAGTTCAGGTCGCGGATGATGGCGCCGGGCCGCAGGTCAAAGTGCGCGCGCACGAGCTCCATGATCTTTTCGTCGGAGATGCGGCCGCTGCCGCAGGTCTCGATGTTCATCGAGACAGGTTGGGCCACGCCGATGGCGTAGGCCAACTGGATCTCGAGGCGGTCGGCGATGCCGGCGGCGACGAGGTTCTTGGCCACATAGCGCGCCGCATAGGCCGCCGAGCGGTCGACCTTGGTGGGGTCCTTGCCCGAGAAGGCGCCGCCGCCGTGCGAGACCATGCCACCGTAGGTATCGGCGATGATCTTGCGGCCGGTGACGCCCGAGTCGCCCATGGGGCCGCCGATGACAAAGCGCCCGGTGGGGTTGATAAAGTAGCGGGTGCGCCTGTCGATGAACTGGGCCGGCATGGTGGCCTTGATCACATGCTCGAGGATATCGGCGCGAATCTGGTCTTGGCCGATGGCCGGGTCGTGCTGCGCCGAGACAACGATGGTATCGATGCGCGCCGGCTGGCCGTAGCTGTACTCCACCGTCACCTGCGATTTGCCGTCGGGCCGCAGGTAGGGCAGGGTCTTGTCTCTGCGCACGGCGGCCAGGCGCTTGGAAAGCACGTGCGCCAGCATGATGGGCATGGGCATCAGCTCGGGCGTCTCGCGACAGGCAAAGCCGATCATCATGCCCTGGTCGCCGGCGCCGATGGCCTCGATGGCCGCATCGTCCATCTCGCCCTCTTTGGCCTCCATCGCCCTGTCGACGCCGAGGGCAATGTCGGGCGACTGCTCTTTGATCGAGGTGACCACGCCGCAGGTCTCGGCGTCAAAGCCGTACTTGGCGCGCGTGTAGCCGATCTCCTCGATCGTCCTGCGGATCACGGCCGGCATATCGACGTAGCACTTGGTCGTGATCTCGCCCACCACCACCACCATGCCGGTGGTCGCCGCCGTCTCGCAGGCCACGCGGCCGTAGGGGTCCTGCGCCATGATGGCATCGAGGATCGAGTCGGAAATCTGGTCGCACAGCTTGTCGGGGTGGCCTTCGGTCACCGACTCGCTGGTGAAGAGGTACTTGGGCGACGTCAGGAAGGTTGTGCTCATGGGCTGTATCTCCTTTTGTTGATGCGTGGTGCGTAATGCGTAATGCGCAAACGTGATGCGTGATGCGTAAAACGTGATGCGTACTGCGTGATGCGTACTGCGTAATGTCTGCGGTGCCAACGAGGGCCTGCGCGCAGGCCCTGCGCATCACGCATCACGCCCCGGCTGCGCCTGCTTGAGCCGCTCGCAGGTGCCGAGCCAGGGGCAGGGCACCTCGAAGCTGGTAAAGCGCTTGAACGCTTCGTAGCGGCGGCGGATGTCGTCGAGGCTCAGCGTGCGCAGCCGGTCGAGGCTGAACCCTTCGACGGTGAACGAGGCCACGACGGTGCCGTGTACGATGGCCTGGCGGATGGCCATGTTGTCGAGCGCCCCCCCCGCCGCCCCCGCGTGGGCGTGTGCCAGGTAGCCCATAAAGCCGCCGGCAAAGGTATCGCCGGCGCCGGTGGGGTCGGCGATCTTTTCCAGCGGGTAGGCCGGCGCGAAAAAGTAGGTGCGGGTGGGGTCGCCGCCGTTGGCAAAGAGCACGGCGCCGTACTCGCCCTTCTTGATGACCAGCGCCTTGGGCCCCAGCTCGAGGATCTTGTGGGCGGCGCGGATCAGGCTAAAGGTCTTGGCGAACTGGCGCGCCTCGGCCTCGTTCATGAGCACGATATCGACGCGCTTGAGCGCCTCGGTGAGGGCGTCGTGCTTGTAGTCGATCCAATAGTTCATCGTATCGAGGGCGATCAGCCGGGGCGAGCGCACCTGGTCGAGCACGCTCATCTGCAGCTCGGGATCGATGTTGGCCAGGAAGACGTACTCGGCATCGCGGTATTGCTCGGGCAGCGTGGGCCGGAAGGTGGCAAAGACGTTGAGCTCGGTGGCCAGGGTCTCGCAGTGGTTCATGTCATAGTCGTAGCGGCCCGACCAGCGGAAGGTCTTGCCCGCGGCGACCTGCAGGCCGCGGATATCGACCCCCCGGCCGACGAGAAAGTCGATGTGCTCGCGCGGAAAGTCGCTGCCCACGACGCCCACCAGGCTCACCGTGTCGTAGAGGCTGGCCACAGTAGAAAAGTAGGTAGCCGCGCCTCCCAGCGCCTCGCGCACGCGCCCGAAGGGGGTCTGGATGGAATCGAGGGCCACGGAACCGACGACCAGGATGCTCACGATGGCTGCTCCTCTTGAGTCACATAGCGGTCGCGCATGATCTGCGACACCTGGTTGGTCAGGCCGAGCACGCGCTCGGCGAGCGGCGCCGAGAGCGACCCGGTGCCGCACGATGGGGCCACCAAGCCGCGCTGCAGAAGCAGTTCCGGCGGCACGCCCTTCTCCACCAGCAGCCCCATGGCCTCGTGCAGGCGCTGCACCAGGTGCTCGGGCGTCTCCTCCTGTGCGGCCTCGCCGGCGGGCACGATGCCCCAGGCGATCATGCCGCCGCGGTCGAGGAAGGCGCGCACTTCGCTGGGGTAGAGGGCGAGCGCCCCGGCATACTCGTAGGCGTCGAGGTTGAGGATGTCGATGGGCGTTTCGAGGAGCATGCTCCAGTCGGTATTGCCGCAGCAGTGGATGCCTTTGAGCCCCGAAATGCCGGCCAGCACCTCGTGCAGCAGCTCGACCACCTGGTCGCGGTTCACGGCGACAAAGGCCGAGCCGAAGGCGCTCAGGTAGGGCTCGTCGATAAAGATCACCGTCGCCTCGGCGTAGGGAGCCAGCGCCTGCTCTTGCCAGGCGGCCTTGAGGCGCAGGTGCTTGGCGATGGCATCGGCCAGCACCTCGTCGTAGAGCAGTGGCCGGCGCTCCTGGTCGACCACGGTCAGCCCCCAGCTCACCGGCCCGGTGACCTGGCCCTTGATCAATGCCGGAGGCTGTTCGAGGAGGACCCGGCCCTCGCGCAGCGCGGCCAGCCCGGCCGAGTACTCGGCGCTGATGGCGCCGTAGGAGAGGTCGTTCTCCAGGTAGGCCAGGTACAGGCGCTCCAGGGCCGGGTCGAGGTCGCGGCGGCGATCGACGTAGACGCGCTCCTCCTCCAACACCACGCCCGGAAAGCCCTCGCTGTACTGGGCGTACATATTCTCGCGAAAGCTGCGCCGCGGCATCTGCGGCCAGAACGGCGTGCCCGGCAGGTGACGCAGCACCGCCGACCAGGCCTCAGCGGCCTCGCTATAGGGCACGCTGCCCACAGCCAGCGGCAGCCAGGCGGGTTCGAAAGTTGCCATGGCGAACGCTCCTATCGGCGCGTGATGCGTGATGCGTGTCGGCGTTGCCCAGGCCCTGTTGCGTATTGTATGTTCCGTCTGCCCGTACAGGCGAACGGAACACGCAACACGATCACGTATCACGCCTCACGCACCACTCTCCGCAGCCCCACCCCAAACGGCGGGTAGACGATGCCCTGCTCCGTCACGATCCCCGCAATGTAGCGGTGCGGCGTGACGTCAAAGGCCGGGTTGGCCACCGGCACCCCTGCGGGCGCGATGGGCACGTCGCAGATGTGCGTGACCTCGCGCGGGCTGCGCTCCTCGATCGGGATGTCGGCGCCTGTCGCGATGCCCAGGTCGATCGTGGTTGTCGGCGCCACGATGTACAGCGGCACGCCGTTCTCGTGGGCCAGCACCCCCAGGGTGTAGGTGCCGATCTTGTTGGCGGTATCGCCGTTGGCGGCGATGCGGTCGGCGCCGGTCATGACCAGGTTGACCTTGCCCCGCGAGATAAAGTGGCCGGCCATATTGTCGGTAATCAGCGTCAGCGGCACGCCCCAGCGCATCAGCTCCCACGCCGTGAGCCGGGCGCCCTGCAGGAAGGGCCGCGTCTCGTCGACGTAGACGTGGATGCGCTTGCCGGCCTCGTGGGCCGCGTGTATCACGCCCAGCGTGGTGCCGATATCCACTGTGGCCAGGGCGCCGGCGTTGCAGTGCGTGAGCAGGCTCATGCCGTCGGCGATGAGCGCGGCGCCGAACTCGGCCATGCGCCGGTTCGTCTCGACATCCTCGTCGGCGATGGCCCGCGCCTCGGCCACCAGCGCTGCGCGCGCCACATCGACGCCGCTCGCCAGGGCCGCCTGGGCTACCGTGCGCATGCGCTCGAGCGCCCAGAAGAGGTTCACCGCCGTCGGCCGCGTCGCGGCGAGCACGCGCAGCGCCTCGTCGAGGTCGGCCTGCAGGGCGGCGGGCGTCTGCGCCGGGCTGGCCAGCGCCGCCAGGGCCACGCCGTAGGCCGCCGCCGCGCCGATCGCCGGGGCGCCGCGGATCTGCATCTCGACGATGGCCCGCGCCACGCCCTGATAGCTGCCGTACGTATGCCAGATCTCTTCGTGGGGCAGCCGCCGCTGGTCGATCAGGCGCACCGCCCCGTCGCACCACTCGATCGTGCGCATCCGCGCTCCTTCGGCGTGAACCGTGATACGTGATGCGTAAGGTTCGCTCTTCGAGCCGCATGTCCCCAGACGGTGAGGCGCTGTCGGTCTGGAGAGCACCTTGGTCGGCACGACGGTCACGCATCACGGTTTACCCATGGCCCGTCGCGGGCAAAAAAAACTCTCCCTGACGGGAGAGAAGGTTGACGCTCCTCTCTCATCTTCCAGATGCCTGCCTCGCGGCGGCAACTGCCGGAATTGGCACCATAACCTGGCTGCGGCGGCCCGGACGGCGCGTCCGGGGCCTGCGGCGACACCTGGGCTGGTTGCCGGGGTTTCGCAGGGCCGGTCCCTCCACCCCTCTGGATAAGAGTCGGTCAGTTCGCCTATTCAGTTGTGCGCATAGTACCACAGGGGCTGCGCGTTGTCAAGAACAACGTCGGCGGTAGCTTGACACGCTATTGTCACAGGCTATCACCTGTGATATAATGGCGAAAAGTGCAAGGGGGAGCCGAAGCGGGGATGCTGCGGGAAGAGCTGATCCGGGTAGCGCGGGGCGAGGCCGAGGCCGAGCTGGTGCTCAAGAACGCCAGGCTGGTGAACGTCTTCTCGGGCGATGTGCACGTCTGCGACGTGGCCATCGCCCGTTCGCTTATTGTGGGCGTGGGCGAGTACCGCGCCCGCCGCGAGATCGACCTCGCCGGCCGCTACCTGGCGCCGGGGTTCATCGACGGCCACGTGCACATCGAGAGTAGCATGCTCTCGGTGCCCGAGTTCGGCCGCGCGGTGGTGCCCCTCGGCACCACCACCGTCATTGCCGACCCGCACGAGATCGCCAACGTCATGGGCCTGGCGGGCGTGCGCTACATCCTCGACACGAGCAAGTACAACCCCCTCAGTGTCTACGTCATGGCGCCCTCCTGCGTCCCGGCCACGAGCCTCGAAACCGCCGGCTCCAGGCTCTCGGCCGAAGACATCGAGCCGCTGCTCTCCGACAAGTGGGTCATCGGCCTGGGCGAGATGATGAACTACCCCGGCGTGCTCTTTTGCGACCCGGCGGTGCTGGCCAAGATCGACGCCGCCGGCGGCCGGCCCATCGACGGCCACGCGCCAGGCCTGGCAGGCAAGGACCTCTGTGCCTACACCGTCGCCGGTGTGGCCTCGGACCACGAGTGCACCACCCTAGAGGAAGCGCGCGAAAAGCTGCGCCAGGGGCTGCACATCATGATCCGCGAGGGCTCGACGGCGCGCAACCTGCGCGACCTGCTGCCCCTGGTGACCCCCGAGAACGCGCGCCGCTGCATGTTCGTCACCGACGACCGCCACCCGTCGGACCTCTTGCACGAAGGGCACATCGACTATTTGCTGCGCCGGGCCATTGCCCAGGGCCTCGACCCCATCACCGCCATTCAGATGGCCACCATCAACCCGGCCGAGTATTTCGGCCTGCGCGACAAGGGGGCGGTGGCGCCCGGCCGCCGCGCCGACCTGGTGGTGTTCAGCGACCTGCACGACATCCACGCCCAGATGGTCTTCCGCAACGGGCAGCTCGTGGCGCAGGATGGCCAGATCATGCCCGGCGCCATCACCGGCGTGCAGACGCCGCTGCGCGGCTCGATGAACGTGGCGCCGCTATCGGCCGAGGCCTTGCGCGTGCCCGCCGGCGGCTCGCGCATGCGCGTCATCGGCGTCAGCGAGGGGCAGATCGTCACCCAAAAGCTGCTGCTCGCCCCTCGCGTCGAAGACGGCCTGGCCGTGGCCGACGTGGCGCGCGATATCCTCAAGCTGGCCGTCGTCGAGCGGCACCTGGCCTCGGGGCGCGTCGGGGTGGGCTTTGTGCACGGCTTGGGCCTGCGCCGCGGCGCCATCGCCGGCTCGGTGGCGCACGACTCGCACAACATCGTCGTCCTCGGCGCGAGCGACGCCGACATGCTCGCCGCCGTCCAGGAAGTGATGCGCATGGGCGGCGGGCTGGCGGCGGTCGTCGACGGCCGGCCGGTGGGCCGCGTGGCCCTGCCCATCGCCGGCCTGATGTCGAACCGGCCGCTGGAGGCGGTCGCGGCCGAGCTCGACCAACTGATCGCCGCCGTGCACGAGCTCGGCGCCACGTTGCACGACCCCTTCATGAGCCTCTCCTTCCTGGCGCTGCCGGTCATCCCCGCGCTCAAGCTGACCGACAAGGGCCTAGTCGACGTCACCCAGTTCAGGTTCGTGCCGCTGTTCGAGCCCTAACCGGCCTTTCCACGAGGGTTTGGAGAGGGTTTTGCCGGAGGCGGGCGCCGCGTGCTGACCGCGGTCAGCACGCGGCGCCCGCCTCCGGCAAAACCCTCTCCAAACCCCTTTAAGGGTACCGTACCGGATTGGTGCAAAGCCCTGTGCCGGCTACCTCCGAAGGGAGCCCAATGGAGCACATCGCCAAACTCGCCGGCGCCAATATGGACATTGACCTGGCCACCCCAGCGGGCGATATCGCCTGGCGCCAGGACACCTGCCCCTGGAACGCTGCCGAGGGCGGCCGCGCGCACCGCTGCGCCGTGAAGAACGTCTCGATCTGCCCCTACTTCTGCGGCGTCGCGTACCTCGACACGGTGCTCTGCTGCTACCCGCACGGGAACCCCCACCGCCGCGGCGACGAGTAGCACAGTCAATACTCTTCTCTGTCAAGATCCTTCAACCAGGGTCTGCGTCGCCAGGTGACTCCATTGTGTCGTAGCTGCCAGACCCCCTGCCGTTCCACCATCGAGGGAGTTCGGGTTCACGACCAGGGCTTGCCTTTGAGCAGGGTCACGCAACGACAGACGATGCACGGAGGCCCCCACCGTTACCCCGCTGGGGCGAACCGCAGGGGGCCTCCCAACTACGGCATGAGTCGACGTCTGTCGAGTAGTTGTCCTGACTCGCACGATCAACCTGGAAGCATTTGGCCTGTTGGGCCAACCAGCACCCAGCGACCATCCTCAAGCTGGACGAGCCCTCTTCGCTTCAGGCCCTGCTGAGCAGTCCTAACCGCGTGCTTCCACTTCTTGCCAAAGCGAACACCGTTGATGACGCGGTCTACAGAGTTGTCACAAAGGTCGGGATGGATTTGCTCGATCATGTGGTGCAGCTGTGCTGTCGTAAGCGGGCCTTCTCGCTGCAGCAGATACACGATCGTTTTCGCGAATACCGGGTGGATGGCGCCACCTGAAACGCGAATCCTGATAAGCTCATCTGCGGCGTCCTGTAGCGCCTCTTCTAGAGCCCTGCGTGCAGTCTGCGCTATCTGTCTCTGTTGTCCCTGAAGCGCGCTGCGCACGCGGTCAGCAGCCTGGCAGTACACAGCCAGTTCCTGGAAAGTGACTCGGGCCCCCAACTCTGCATACTCGGTGACGTCACGGCGTATGGTGCTCACGGAGGGCGAGTGCTCGATGCCCACACCATACTCGTAGTTGAGAGAGAGTCCTCCACGGGTTAGGTTTGCGGAGGTGATCGCTGCGTGATGCACGTCAGCCACATACACCTTTGCGTGTAGTCGCGGCAGATGGTAGACTTCCACATTTGGCGCCAACTGGTTCAGGGAGCGTACGGCGTGTGGATCAGTAGATCCTTGCGATACGTTCAATGGAGACAAGTCGGTGAGAAGGCAGATTCGTCCCTGGGCTCGTACTCTGGACGAGATATGCTCGGCCATGAAGCCAACGCCATCCTGGGTGACGTAGGGAGAAGATATGAGCACGTCTGCCTCGGCGGAACTCAACATGGCAGCCAGGTAGCCCCTCCAATCCCGCGGCAAGATGACTAATCCAGGCATCTTGACTCCTTGTGCTGATCACGTCCCGGTGGCAATGTGCCTCTTGCAGAGGCGGCATCTGTTCGAGCCGAGCGCGTAGCTTGAGGCTTTCGCGCATATTATACTACTGGCCGATGCACTCTGACAACGGCAAAGGCCAGGCGAATCCCTCTGCGACAGCCACGCCGGGCTATGGGCTGGCTTTGGGCGCCTCTTGCATGCATGACATGTGAGCTGTACAATGACCACATAGAAACGCGAGCGGCGATGGCCGCCTCACGGCATTGCTCAGGCGCTCTTCGGATGGTCGACACGAACCAGGAGGAGTGGTCGATGTCTGCAAGCAAAGACGTCGAACTAGCCGATTTCTGCATGCCCCAACGAGCGTACCTCAGGGCTCTCGCGAGCATGGTAGTCGAAGGATACTATCTGGCGACAGAGATAATGAGGCTGGCATCGAGTGTGCATGGCGGCAGTTACGAGGAGCGTAGCCTACTGGAGCGAGTCGTCTTGCCACTCGAGCACGCCGGGTACGTCTCATTGCAGCTCAGATCAGACGAGAATGGTGTGAGTCGCACGGTGCCTCTTGTCTCCCCAACAGAGAAGCTGATTGGGGAGTACGTTTTTCCTCTTCTGGACCACGTTGAGCGAGGGGCTGGGAAGGATCTCTGTCTGCTGCTGCGGAGGCCACTGGGGGATATTCTGGCTTGCACGAAGGCGCCAGATGGACGAAGCCGTGGGCTCGCGCTGGATGCCCTCGCGATTAGACTGATGGTCTTGCTGAACCTGGTGTATATCGATGCGCGCGTCCATGGAACGGCAACGGACGGCACTATGGCCCAGCTGCTTTTCGAAAGCACCAGCCTCCTGCTGTCGCGCTGGCAAGTGCATTGCAGGAATGCTGAGATGGTGACGCTCGATGACGTGGCGACAGCGGTGGGCTTGAGCTACGTGCTCCGCAGCGATGTTGTCGTTATGGTCGGCATGGAGGCGATCGAACCCAGGTCACAAAGGTTTGCGTGCGAGGTCATGGAGAACTCGAAGCTCCGCATCGCGATGATTAATCGCGCAGACCTGGAATGCGTTGAGAGAGCGCCTTCTGCAATCATCGACGTCCTCAACCGCGAAAGCAGGCTGGTTTTGGCTCGGGGCTGAGATGGAGGGAGCAGCCATGGACTTGGACCTCGTCATCAAGAACGGCGCTATCGTCGACGGCACGGGCCGGCCGCGCTTTCGCGCTGACCTCGCCGTGGCCGGAGGCCGCATCGCTGCGGTGAGCGCCGGCGCGCCTCTGAGCGGCCGTGCGGTCATCGACGCGACAGGCCTGGCCGTGGCCCCCGGCTTTCTCGATACCCACTCGCACGCCGACTGGATCCTGCCCCTGGCCGAGCATGAGCGCATCCTGGCGCCGCTCGTCTTGCAGGGCATCACCACCATCGTCGGCGGCAACTGCGGCTTCTCGCCCGCCCCCGCGCGCCACGACGCCGCCGCGGCGCTCGACGAGATCTCGGAGAGCCTGCGCGATCGCGCCTTTCCCTACGCCTGGCAGAGCTTTGCCGAGTTCCTGGCCTCGCTCGAGCGCGGCGGCCTGTTGCTGAACTTGGGCTGCCTGGTGGGCCACGGCGCGCTGCGCACCCTGGCCATGGGCGAGCGCAGCGGCCCGCCCACGCCCGAGGAGCTCGAAACGATGCGCCGCCTGGCGCGCGAGGCGCTGCGCGATGGCGCGCTCGGCTTCTCGGCGGGGTTGGCCTATGCGCCGGGCGTCTTTGCCAAGAACGACGAACTGCTGGCGCTGCTCGAGACCGTGGCCGCCGAGGGCGGCGTCTTTACCGTGCACGGGCGGGCGTATTCCTGGGTCTCGCCCTTTTACCAGCCCATGTTCCTAGGCGCGGCGCACAACCTGCGCTCCACGCGCGAGCTGCTGGACCTGGCCAAGCAGGCCGGGGTGCGGCTACAGCTCTCGCACCTCATCTTTGTGGGGCGGCGCACCTGGCGCACGCACCGCGCGGTCTTGCGCGAGGTGGAGCGCGCGGCGGAGAGCGGGCTCGATGTGGGCTTTGACGCCTTTCCCTACACCGTGGGCAACACCACCATCAAGGTCGTCTTCCCCGAGTGGTTCCTCGACGGCTTTCTGGAGAAGGTCAACGACCCCACCGCCCTGCGCCGCCTCAAGCGTGAGATCAACCTGCTGCAGTGGGCGCTGGGCATCGAGTACCGCGACCTGCGGCTGCTTTGGGCCTGCGTGCCCGAGCTGGCGCACCTGGAGGGGCTCGATTTCGCCGCCATCGCCGAGCGCCTGGGCCTGCCGCCCTTTGCGGCCTATATGCACGTGGCGCGGCTCAGCCAGGGCAAGGCGCGCATCCTGCTCGACACCTATTCCGGCGACCCGACGCACGAGGCGCCGCTGCGGGCGGCGCTGGCGCACCCGCTCTGCGCCTTCATCACCGACACCATCCTCACGAGCAAGGGCGCGCACAACCCGGCCTCGTTCGGCACCTACCCGCGCATCCTGGGCCGCTACTGCCGCGACCTGGGGCTCTTTCCGCTCGAAGAGGCGGTGCGCCGCATGACCGCGCTGCCCGCCGCGCGCCTGGGCCTCGAGGGCGTCGGCCGCATCGCCGAAGGGCTGAGCGCCGACCTGGTGCTCTTTGACCCCGAGACAGTGGCCGACAACACCGCCCCCGGCCGCAGCGACGCGCCGCCTTCAGGGATCAAGGCCGTGCTCATCGGCGGCGAGGTTGTGGCGCGCGACGGGCAGATGGTGCCCGGCGTGCGCAAGGGGCGCGTCCTGCGTAAATAGGTAGGGGTTTTGTGCCTTTGCGGCGAATCCCCGTATAATGCCTCGCACATCCTACACTGCATGCGAGGTGCTATGGCACTCGAATGGCTTGCCGGCGGCACCGTGACCTCGGTGCCCGGCTTTCTGGCCTCGGGGGTCGCTTGCGGCATCAAGCGGCCCGCGGCGCCCGACCTGGCGCTGGTGGCCGCCGAACGTCCCTGCGCCGCCGCGGGGGTCTTTACCACCAACCGCTTCCCCGCGGCGCCGGTGCTCTACGACCGGGCGGCGCTGGCCGCCAGCCCTTACGTGCAGGCCGTGGCCATCAATGCCGGCTGCGCCAACGCCTGCACCGGCGACGAGGGCCTGGCCGACGCACGAGAGATGGCCGGCCTCGTGGCGTCAGGCCTGGGCTGCCCACCCGAGGCGGTGCTGGTGATGTCGACCGGCGTCATCGGCGTGCGCCTGCCCATGGAGCGGCTGCGCGTGGGCATCCCCCAGGCCGCGCAGGCGCTCTCAGCGGATGGCGGCGCGGCGGCGGCGCGGGCCATCATGACTACCGACACCCGGCCCAAGGCGTGCGCCGTGCGCACCGTCGTCGGCGGGCGTGTGGTCACCGTCGGCGGCATGGCCAAGGGCTCGGGGATGATCCACCCCAACATGGCCACCATGCTGGCGGTGATCGCGACCGACGCCGCGGCGACGCCGCCGGTGCTCGACGCGCTGCTGCGCCGCGCCGTGGGCCGCTCCTTCAACGCCGTCACCGTCGACGGCGACACCAGCACCATCGATACCCTGCTGCTGCTGGCCAACGGCGCGGCCGGCCGCGCCGAGCTCAGCGACCCCGATGCGCCCGAGGCACAGGCGCTCGCCGAGGCGCTCGAGGTGGTGGCGGTGCACCTGGCGCAGGCCATCGCCCGCGACGGCGAGGGCGCGAGCCACTTTGTGACCGTGCGCGTGCGCGGCGCGGCCGGCGAGGCCGATGCCCGGCGCGCCGCCAAAGCCGTGGCCAACTCGCCGCTGGTCAAGACGGCCATCTACGGCGGCGACCCAAACTGGGGCCGGGTGCTCTGCGCCGTGGGCTACAGCGGCTGCGCGGTTGACCCCGCGCGCGCGGCGCTGTGGTTCGGCGAATTGGCCCTCGTCGCCGGCGGCCGCCCGCTTGACTATGACGAGAAGCAGGCCGCTGCCGTCCTGCAGCAACCCGAGGTCACCATCACCGTCGACCTGGGCCTGGGCGCCGGCGAGGCCACCGTGTGGACCTGCGACCTGACGCACAGGTACGTGGATATCAATGCACATTATCGGACGTGAGGCGTGATACGTGATGCGTGATGTGTGTTGCGTGTTCCGTTCGCCTGTGCGGACAGACGGAACACGCAACACGCAACAGAGCCTGGGCAACGCCGACACGCATCACGCCCCACGCCTCTAGCGTCGCTTCTTGCGCCGCTGCCGGGGGATGGGCGGCGGCTGCATCTGCACGTAGCGCTGCGTGATGATGCGCGTGTCGAGGATCGCGGCGACGGCGAGGGCGAGCAGCCCCACCGCAAGGAGCAGCATCAAGGTCTCGATCGAGACAATCCTCAGGGCACCCAGGACGATCGTGGCCACCGCCAGGGCCAGCGCCACGGCCTTGAGCACAAAGGCGGCCACCTGCCGCGGCGGCAACTCGGGCTGCAAGCGCGGCTGCACAGCATGACCTCCCACACGACAGGCTGCGTTTGGGCAACTATAGCATCGCAGCATCCGCCCGTCAACGCCTTTCGCTGTGCTCGTCCACAGCGGCGGCCTGGGCGACGCCCTGGCTTGCGGGCTCGACGTGTACGGTCACCTGGGCCGCGCCGGGGATTTCGGCACGCAGCATCTCTTCCAGGCGATGCGCCAGCCCGTGGGCCTGGTCGAGCGAGAGGGCGGGGTCGACCTCCAGGTCGAGGGTGATGAACAGGCGCGCGGCGACCTCGTGGGCCTGGATGCCGTGCACCGCCGTGCCGGGGATGCGCTGGGCAATGGCGCGGATGCGCTGTTCGACGGTGGGATCGGCGGGCATGGAGCTGCGCTGGGGCTCGATGTGCACCACCACGTCGCGCAGGCCCGAGACCTCGGCCCGGAGCCGCGCCTCCACGAGGTGAGCGATGTCGTGGCCCTGCTCCACCGGCATGCCCGGCCGCACCCGCACGTGCAGGTCAAGGTGGATATCGTCCTCCTGGCCGCGGCTGCGCACACGGTGCACGCTCTGCACGCCGGGCACCTGGCGGGCGGTCTCTTCTACCCTGGCGGGGTCGAGCACCGCCGTATCGGCCAGCACCCGCGAGCTGTTGCGCACGATCTGAAAGCCGATCGCGGCGATAAAGGCGGCGATGAGCAGGGCCAGGACCGGGTCGGCAGCGGGCAGACCCAGGCGCACCGCGATCAGGCCGGCGACGACCGAGACGGAGACCAGGACGTCGGCCCGGGTGTGCAGCGCGTCGGCGATGAGGATCTGGCTCTTCAGTTCGCGCCCCCGGCGGTATTCGTACAGGGCGACGTAGGTCTGCACGGCGATGCTCACCAGGGGGGCGGCAAAGGTGCCGAGAGTCACCACCGGCGTGGCCGGAAAGCGGAAGCGGTTGATGGCGCTCTGCACCAATTGGGCGGTGGTGACAAAGAGTAGCACCGAGATGCCGGCGGTGGCGAGCGACTCGAAGCGGCGGTGGCCGTAGGGGTGGCCGGGGTCGGGAGGCCGCGCGGCGACAGCGATGCCGACGAGCCCGACGATGTTGGAGGCGCTGTTCAGCAGCGAGTCAAAGCCGTCGGCGAGCACGCTCAGCGAGCCGCTGACGACGCCGATGGCCATCTTGACGGCGGTCACCAGCAGGTTCAGGGCCAGGGTATAGAGCAGCACCCCGCGGATGGCGGCAAACTTGGCCATCACAAGCCTCAGCTCTGCAGCGGGCCTCATCAGGCCGCCGCAGAAAGCTATCAGCTAGAATGGTGCCAAGGGCCTTCCCCTATTCGTAGACTTTTTCGTCGCTCAGCTCGGCATCGGCGGCGTCGCCCTCCATGTCGCGCGCGCCGCCCCGCCCGGCCAGCAGCTCGTGCTGATACTCGCTCTGGATGATGAGGTCCATGATCTCGTTGGTCCCCGTCCAGATCATGATCAGGCGCGTGTCGCGCAGCAGCCGCTCCACCGGGTAGACGCGGGTGTAGCCGATGCCGCCCATGATCTGCATGGCGTGGTTCACCACCTGCCAGGCCGTCTCGGTGGCAAACTTTTTCGCCTCCGAGACCAGGCGCCGGCAGCGGCGGGGGTCATCGCCGGCATCGACGGCGCGGGCGGCGCCGTAGACGAGCAGGCGCGCGGCGTCGAGCGCCGTGATGCTGTCGGCAATCTTAAAGCTGACGCCCTCAAAGGCGCGGATCTTGTGCCCAAAGGCCTTGCGCCGCTCGGCATAGCGCGCGGCGATCTCGAGCGCTGCGCGGCCCATGCCCAAGGCCCCGGCGGCGCTGGTCATGCGCTCGGGGATCATCATCTGGTAGAACACCGCCGCCGCACCGTTCTCTGGCCCGATCAGGTTGGCCGCCGGCACGCGCGCGCCGCGGAAGGTCAGCCGCCCCGTGCCGCCGCCGCGGGTGCCCATCAGGCCGTAGACGTGCGCCACCTGGATGCCGTCGCCCTCTGGCCCGCGCTCGGCGATAAAGGCGCTCAGGCCCTCGTGCGGCCGCGCCTGCGGATCGGTGCGCGCGTAGACCAGGAACAGGTCGGCCCCCTCGGCGCCGACGACAAAGCGCTTCTGGCCGTCGAGCACATAGTCGTCGCCGTCGCGCTGCGCCTTGGTGGTGGTGCCGAAAAAGTCGGAGCCGCCACGCGGCTCGGTGAGCGCCTCGGCCACCGCCAGCCGGCCGCTCAGGATGGCGGGCAGCCAGCGCGCCTGCTGCTGAGGCGTGCCGAAGCGGGCGATGGCCTCGCCGACGATCGAGGGCAGCGAGTAGAGGCAGGCCAGCGAGGTGCCCAGCACGCCGACCTCCTCCAGGGCCACAATCTCGTCGGCCCAGCCCAGCCCGCGGCCGCCAAGCTCCACCGGGAAGCGCAGGCCCAGCAGCCGCCGTCGCGCTGCCTCGGCCACGTACTCGCGCGGGTAGCGCACCTTGTCGTCGTCCATGTCGAGGATGAGCTGCCGGGGCACCCAGCGCACAAAGTCGCGCACCTCGTCGCGGAGGTCCTTTTGGGCGGGGGTCAGCATCGCGTCGAGCATCGTCGCTCCTCCTTGGGCCCTGTCGCAGACCCAGACTATCCTCTTGGAACGCCACGCACTCGGGACAGTATGCCGTCCGGGCACAACGCTTCGCATATAGCCGGAACGGGGCCTTTTGGGGGGTCTGTTCGGTGGGCTGGCCGGCGCCGCGGCGCCGGCCAGCCCACCGAACAGACCCCTCTCGGTGCCAGGCCGGGTGGATGCGGAGCACGCCAACCGGCAGCGACCCGGATAGCCCGCGCCCGCCGGCACTGATGGGCCAGGTATGGCTGCCGTGTCAGGCGACAGCCTGTTGGAGAGACGGAATTGTGGTAGTCTTCTTATATTGTATCATGCACAGGTCGCGTGTCAAGACTCGCACATCGCCAGGCCATCAGCGGGCCGAGCGCTGGGGGTGTATCCCACAATCGTCTGTGCAACAGGCATACGTTGCGCACGCCGCTCCGCCCGAGGCTTACCACGGGAGCCTCGGGCGTGGGCGGCAGACGTCGAGACCATACGCATCATTCGGGCCCGAAATACACAGACGATTCTGGGGTATACCCGAGAGCTAGGTTTGGCCTTTTGGAGCGCTGCGCATATGCTGCAGCATCGGTTCTTTTCTTTTTGCAGTCTGCCGGAGCGGCGCAAGCGACCCGGCTGTTGCCGGGGTGTGGAGGGAGGCGGATTCCCTATGAAGATCTATGTCATCTGCGACCTGGAGGGCACCGCGGGGGTGGTGGACCACCGCCGCCAGTGCTGGTTCGACGGCGCCGACTATCCGCAGGCGCGCCGCCTCGCCACCTTGGAGCTGAACGCGCTCGTAGAGGGGGCGCTCGAGGGCGGCGCTACCGACATCCTCGCCTGGGACGGCCATGGCAACTTTCCCGGCGGGCTGGACCCCGAGTTGGTGCATCCGGCCTGCCGCCTCATCACCGGCGCGGGCGACGGCGGGTCGGTGGCGGTCGACAGCTCGTTCGACGCCATGTTCCTCCTCGGCCTGCATGCCATGGCCGGCGCCGAGCGCAGCGTCCTCGCCCACAGCTTCTGGCCCGGCGTCGCCGCCTGCTGGCTCAACGGGGTCAAGATCGGCGAGGTCGGCCTGAACACCTTCACCTTCGGGCGCATGGGCGTGCCCACTGTGTTCATCAGTGGCGACCGTGCCGGCGCCGAGGAGGCGCGCGCCCTCATCCCGGCCATCGAGATGGCGGTGGTCAAAGAGGGATTGGCGACTACCTGCATCGGCGAGAAAGGCCTCGAGCCTTCGCCGGCCATCACGCTCGCGCCCGAGCAGGCGCGCCAGGTGATCCGTGGGGCCGCGTGGCGCGCCATGGGTAAGGTCGGCACGGTGGCCCCCTGGTCCCTCGAGCCGCCCTACACCTGGCGCGTGCAGTTCAGGACGGAAGAACTGGCGGCGCAGCGCGCGAGCCGGACGGGCGTGCGGCGCATCGATGCCTGCACCCTCGAAACCGTCGCCGCCGCTGCGCCCGACGTCATCCTGTAGGGGCGGTGCTTGCCAGCGGCCCATCACGGCAGGCCGGGTTTCTTACCCGGCTTGGCTCCTTGTGCCCTTTGTGGTGATCGTCCCCCGTCGGTTACCGACGATTCTGGGATACACGCACGGCCGGCAAGTTTGGCCCTCTCCCGGCTTTGTGCTAGACTGTATCTCTTCGCACAATGCCGTTCTTGCAGACAAGGAGGCATCATGGAGCAGCGCAGGCTGGGCCGGACGGGGCTTGACGTGGGGGCGATCGGGCTGGGCACCGAGTATTTGCTGCACAGCGCGCCCGAGACCATTGCCCGGGTGATCGCGACGGCGGCGGAGCAGGGGGTGAGCTACATCGACCTGCTCTACTCCCACCGTAGTTTTCTCGACAAGTTCGCGCCGGCGCTGCAACCGGTGCGCGAGCGGGTGACCCTCGCGGTGCACCTGGGCAACGCCGACGAGGGCCAGCCCCCGGCGTGGTTCCTGGGCCGCGAGGCGGTGGAGCGGCTGTACGCCGGCGCCCTGGCGCAGCTCGGCACCGAGTATGCCGATGTGGTGCTGATCCAGATCCTCGATTTCGACGACGGCTGGCGCCGCTGCTTCGAGCAGGGCCTGGAGATCGCCCAGCGCCTGCAGCGCGAGGGCCGGGCGCGCTACGTCGGCGCCAGCCTGCACCACGCGTCGTACGCGCTCGAGGCGGTGAAGACTGGCGCCGTCGATGTGCTGATGTACCCGGTGAACATGGCCGGCCACGCCATCCCCGGCAACGCGGAGCTCTTTGCCGCCTGCGCCCGCGAGCGGGTGGGCCTGGTGGCCATGAAGCCCTACGGCGGCGGCAAGCTCCTGCCGGGGCACGGCTCGAACTATATGCACTGGTTCCAGGCAGGCGGGGCGTATGTCGAGACCAGCGGGATCGCCGGGCTGACGCCGGTGCAGTGCCTGAGCTATGTGCTGGCGCAGCCTGGGGTGTGCGCCACGGTGCCGGGGGTCAAAGACGAGCGCGAGCTGGCGGCGGCGCTGCACTACCTCGAGGCCACGGCCGAGGAGCGGGACCTGACGGCGGTGACGGCGCGCTTTCGCACCTACGAGCCGGGCGAGTGCACCTACTGCAACCACTGCCTGCCCTGCCCGGCCGGCATCGACGTCGGCGAGCTCATCCGCCTCACCGACCAGGCCCGCGCCGGCCTCAGCGACGCCCTGCGCGCGGCCTACGCGGCGCTGCCCGCCCACGCCACCGACTGCACCTTCTGCGAGACGTGCATGGAGCGCTGCCCCTTCAAGGTGCACGTCGTCGACCGCATGAACGAGGCCATGGACCGCTTCGGGCGAGGTTAGGGCGGGAACTCACCACAGAGAACACATAGAACACAGAGGTACTGAGGATCGGTGTTCATCTGCGCTCATCTGTGGCCAGAGCAGGCCCCTCTGAGCGAGTAGATGCCGCGAGCGCGGTAGGGGCGAGGTCACCTCGCCCCTACTCTGCGCCCTCTGCGTCCTCTGCGGCTCAGCCTCGTTGGTACCTGGCGAGCGTGACGGTCTCTTCGGTCGCCAGCGGACCCTGGCTCAGGCCGTCGCCAAGGGCCATGACGCGGCTGTTGGCGAAATAGGGGAAATCAAAGGTCACCGGGTCGCCGGCCTGCTTGCCTGGCAACGGCATCAGCCGCGCGGTGAGCGGCTTGCCGCTGCGCAGGGCCAGCGCGCCCACATCGGCCAGCACCCCCGCCAGGGCGTCGACCGAGGCGTCGCCGGGCAGGGGGATGGTGTCGAGCCCGGTGCCGCACACGGCCGACATCAAGAGCAGGTCGTGCACCCTCAGCGCGCCCTCGCCGGCGCGCGCGGCCAGGCCGGCGTCTTCGAGCACCGGCAGCATCAGCCCCGAAAAGCCGGCGCGCGGGAACCGGGCGCCCTGCACGGCGTCGGCGAGCAAGGCGGCGGCGAGCACGCCGCCCTCGGCCCCCGCCGGCGCGCCCAGGAGCGCCAGCGCCGTGCCCAGGCTGCGCGCCTCTTCGGGGTAGGGGGCCAGCGAAAAGTCGAGGCCCACAAAGCGCACCGCGAGCGCGGCCTCGAGGCCCTGCGCCACGTCGGCCAGTTGTGCCCCGGCGCGCTCGATGGCCTCGTGCAGCCGCGCCGCCGCCTGCGCCGGCGTGCGCGCATCGCGGCAGGCGGCGACAGCCAGGTCGGCGCACTCCACCGCCAGGGCAAAGTGCGGCTCGGGCCCGGCAGCGTACGAGGCGGGGAAGAAGGGCGTCTCGGGGGCGCAGTTGGCCAGCGCCGCCAGGTAGAGGTTGCCAAAGCCGTCGCCCGACTGCTCGGCCACGGCGCGGATAAGCGCGGCGGCGCGGCGGCTGGCGCCGAGGCTCAGGTGGCCGTGGCAGTCGGCGATCTCCACCGAGGCAAAGGCCTGGCCGGCGGCCAGCGGCCCGGCGAGGGCATCGATGTAGGCCGGGTCGTCGCCCAGGCGCACCGGACCCAGTGCCACATAGTCGATTGCCCCGGCCTTGGCGAGCGCGGCGAGCCGGGCGGCCAGCTCGGGCAGCGCCGCCGGGTCGGGCAGGTACGCCGGGAAGGGCGTCGTCGCCAGGCGCACCGTCTGCACCGTGTAGCCGTGGCGCTCATAGGCCGTGCGCGCGGCGCGCAGGAACGCGGCCGCGCCGGTCACAGCGCCCTCGTCGACGGGATAGCTGCCGGGCATAAAGGCGGTGATGGCTCGGATCTGCATAGCACCTCCGTTGGGGGGCCCTCACCCCCGGCCCCTCTCCCACTGCGGGGGAGAGGGGAGATGTCGCTGCGGCAATGCCTCGGTGAGAGCCTCCCCTCTCCCCCGCAGTGGGAGAGGGGAGATGTCGCTGCGGCAATGTCTCGGTGAGAGCCTCCCCTCTCCCCCGCAGTGGGAGAGGGGCCGGGGGTGAGGGGTCTCCACCCCCATAGGATACCCGAGCCGGCCCGTTCGTGCAAGAGCAGCGCTCGGCCCGATACATGGGCAGGGGTTTTGCGGGGATGGCGACGACGGCCCCCCCGCCCGCGGGCGGCGGGCCGTCGTCGCCATCCCCGCAAAACCCCTCAAAGGGTCCGTACCGGGCCTCTGCGAAGCGACTGAGCCGGTCACCCCTCCATAGGGCCATGCCGTGATGAGGAGGCTGCATGGACATCTGGACTGAAACCGTCACCGTCAAGGCCTTCGAGGCCGACGTCAACCGTCGCTGGAAGCCCGCCTGCTTCTTCCAGGCCATGCAGCAGGCGGCCACCGAGCACGCTGCCTCCTGGGGCTACGACTATGACTCGCTCCTGGCGGCCGGCAGGGTCTGGATCCTCTCGCGCCTCAAGATCCGCTTCGATGACTTGCCCGCCGAGGGCGAAGCGGTCACTATCCGCACCTGGCCCAAGGGCATCAGACGCCGCGTCTTTTTCGCGCGCGATTTCGAGTTCCGCGGCGCCAATGGCCGCCGCCTCGCCGCCGCCACCTCGGCCTGGCTGCTCATGGACCCCGTCGCGCGCCGCCTGCTCTCGCCCCAGGCCCTCGAGCACGCCGTGCCCGATAACGACGGCCTCGCCGCGCTCGCCGAGCCGCTCGACAAGCTCGTCGTGCCCGACGACTTGCCCGAGCGCCTGGTCGTGCACGCCGGCTACAGCGCCGTCGACATGCTCGGCCACGTCAACAACGCCCGCTACGTCGAGTGGGCCTGCGACAGCCTCCCCTTCGCGCTCTTCCGCAACGGCCGGCTGCGCTGGCTGCAGGTCAACTACCAGGCCGAAGTGCGCCCCGGCGAGCGCGTCTCCGTGCGCGCCGCCGGGCGCGACGGGGCGTGGTGCATCTGCGGCGTCAACCTCGACAGCGGCCGCCGCGCTTTCGAGGCCGAGGCCACCTTCCAGGTCCGCGGCGAGAGCCCTGCCTGACCCGCCGATTCCCCTGCGAGCAGGCTGTCGGAGAACCATCCCGTTACCATCAGCATCCTGGTGGCAGCCGGGCACTCTGCTCCGCCACTGCCCGGCTTTGATCCAGGAGGGGTTTTTTCGGGTTGGCTGGGCCAGCCAACCCGAAAAACCCCCCAAAGGGGCCCATACCGGGCTCGTGCCTCGTGCAGGGCACGGGGCGCATAACCGGTCACCGGCCGGGAGCGGTCTTCTCCGACAGGCTGCTAGCAGGGGCTCGTACCGGGGTAGCGCGTCGCGTGAAAGCCGGTCGCCGCCATGGGGCATCCTGCCATGCGCCATGCCGGCCTGCTTTGACTCGCTGCGACGGGCACATTATACTCATCTCGTAACCACACAATATGCGCACTCTTTGCGCCACGCCACTCCGCTCCAGAAATGGAGGAGGCACATGGAAGAACAAGCGAGCACTTGCCCCACGTGCGGCGCGGACCTGGCTGCCGGGCAGCGATTCTGCGGGCAGTGCGGCAGCGAGCGCCCCGCCATGCCCGACGCGACCAGGGCAGGCGCCCTCGCGCAGGGCCGCCTATCATGGGAGGCCGACGTCGGCCTGCTGACCAACCCGCTGCTGCTGCGCCAGTTCGGCACCCTCCTGGCCGTCACCGGGCTGGTCATGTTCGGGCTGCTCTCCCTCCTCTTTGCCGTCCAGGGCGAATGGGAGAGCATCCCCATGGCCTTGCTGGCCACCCTGGTGGGCGTCGGGGTGCTGGCCCTGCTGATGCTCGTGGTGGTGCTGCTCTTCTTCGGCAACCGCTTCCGCGCCCGCTTTGCCGTCAGCGAGACCGGCGTCTCCTTCGAGACCGTCGACCGGCGCGCCAAGGCGGCCAACCGGTTGGCCGCGCTGTTGGGGGTACTGGGCGGCAGCTCGAGTACCGCCGGCGCCGGCATGATCGGCCTGTCGCGGGAAAGCGAGGCCTACGGTTGGCGGGGCATCGCCGTTGCCACCTACTACCCGCGCTCGCACAGCATCGCCCTGCGCAACCGCTGGCGCACGGTGGCCTTCTTGGCCTGCACGCCCGGCAACTATGACCAGGTGGCCGCTTTCGTGCGCCAACACCTGGCCGACCGCGCCGCCGCGGGCCCCAGCCCCCTGCCGCGCCTGCTGGGCCGCACCCTGCTCGTGATCGTGGCCTCGCTGCCGGTCTTCCTGCTGCCCTACCCCTTTGAGCTGGACCTGCTGCTGCCGCTGATCATGCTGTGCTTCGCCCTGGCCACCGTCTGGCTCGTGCACCTGTTCGGCTGGGTCGTCATCGCCACTGCCCTGCTGATTGCCGCACAGATCGTGCTCATCGCCCTGGGCACGCGCGAGAGCATGTTCGCCTGGCGTGGCGCCTACCGCACCTACGAGATTCTCGACACCAGCGACTGGCTCGCCCTGGCCCTCGCCGCAGTGGGCCTCGTCTACCTGGTTGTCTCTTCCTGGCGCGCAGCGCGCGGGCGCGTCCCGTCGGCGTTGAGCCAGGATTATGCCGAGGGCGAAGAGTGAACGAAGAGGAGTTTATCCGTTTCCTGAAGCGCCAGGGGCGCACCGCCGACGTCGCTCTCAGGGTGGCAGCGATTGTCGGCGAGTTCGCACGCCACCTCGAGGCCGAGCGCGGCAAGGGGCTCGACGAGGCCGCGCCGGCCGACCTCGAGGCCTATGTGGCTTCGATCGAGTGCGCGCCCAAGACCTCGGCCAAGGGGCAACTCTGGGCCATCTGCTACTACTATGACTATTCCGGAAACCAGCCCATGCGCGAGCGCGCCCATGCCCTGCGTGCGGCGCGCGTCGCGAAGGCGGCGTTCCCGCTGGCCGGCTTCCAGGGCGTGGACCCCACCCACGTCGCGCGGTTGGCCGCGGTGGGGGTCAAGGACGCGGCGCAGATGCTCGCCGCCGCGGCCACGCCTGCAGCGCGGGTCAGGCTGGCCGAGCGCGCTGGCGTGCCGCCGGTTGCCGTCGAGGAACTGACCCGGCTCGCCGACCTGGCCCGGCTGCCGGGTGTCAAGGGCGTGCGCGCTCGGCTGTACTACGATGCGGGAGTCGACTCGGTGGAGAGACTGGCCGCCTGGGAGCCCGAGGCGCTGCGCGCGATGCTGGTGGAGTACGTCGCGCGCACGGGGTTCGACGGCATCGCGCCGCTGCCCAAGGAAGCCGAGCACACCGTGGCCACAGCGCGCCGCCTGCCGCGGGTGGTGGAGTACTGAGCGGGCATGGGTAGCCTGTGGAGGCGGTTCGGGAATCGCCCCCCCACGCGGGGGGCACGGCGCGCCTAACGAACGCGGCAGGCGGCGCAGGGATGCGCGGGTTGGCCGTTTGTGGGGGCCGGGGACGGTTCACCAACTGCCCCTACGGTCCGCGAGCAGTGTGGAGGACCCATGACCCAAGCGCTCGAGTTCGCGAACGAGCTGCGCGTCGAGTTGCTCTATACCCACGCTCTGCTATCATGAGCGCGCGAACGATGATCCGCCAGCCTCAGCCCAGGAGGTGCAGGAATGACGCGAGCTACCACCACGCTCCCCGCGCACTACCGGCGGCAGGCAGCGCTCGATCTGGCGAAAGATGCCAGGATGCTCGCCGGCGCCATTGCCCTCGGTGCTGTACTGCTCGTCGCCACCGGCTGGCTGTCGCACCGCCTCATCGGCCTCCTGCGCCCTTCCACGCTCGACGGCCTGCGGCTGCGCGACCTGTTGGCGGCCACGGACGGCGGCGTGGCGCTGCAGGTGTCGTTTGGGGTGCTCGTGGCAGTCGTTGTCGCCGGCGTCCTGATCCTGCCGTTGCACGAGCTGGCGCACGGGGCGGCGTACTGGTGGCTCACGCGCATCCGCCCCACCGGGGGCATACATGGGCTGTTGCCCTATGTTGCTGCGCCGCCAGGGGTGTATTCTCCTCGCAACCTGTACCTGGCGGTGGGGCTCGCCCCGCTGCTGTTGACGCCGCTGGCGCTCCTCTTGGCGCTGGTGTTGCCGCCGGCTGCCGCGCCGTGCCTGCTGCTCTTGGCCAGCTTCAACATGGCCGGGGCGGCGGGCGACCTGCTGATGGTCGTGCGGCTCCTGCCGTATCCGCCCGACACGCTGTTGCAGGACGACGGCACGGGCACCGTGGTCTACCGGCCGGTACGCGCGGAGGAGGGCCGTTGACGCTTCGCGTCATTTGTAGTACTTACGCGGTCGACCTGCCTCCAGCATCAAGCCCCCCACCCCCCGGGCCCCCTTCGGGGGCCTCCGCCCCGCCCCCGGCGCGGGGGCGGGGAAACTGGGGGTTAAGTTGTGTAGCGGGCGGTTGGCGCGGCATCCTT
>Ga0116161_1000456_pt1 | contig 46182 bp, 44 predicted proteins | sample AD_JPNAS3_MetaG_FD_89877 | JGI IMG/M metagenome (GOLD analysis project Ga0116161, IMG submission 89877) | Active sludge microbial communities of municipal wastewater-treating anaerobic digesters from Japan - AD_JPNAS3_MetaG | ecosystem: Engineered > Bioreactor > Anaerobic > Digestate | place... | reverse complement strand
GTGGTGGTGCTGCCGGGCGAACCGCTGACGGTGCGCATCATCCAGGAGGGCAAAGAGGCCGGCCAGGGCGTGGGCTATCTCGACGACGGCACGATGGTGGTCGTCGAAGACGGCCGGCGCTTTATCGACCAGGATATCGAAGTGCTGGTGACCCGCGTGCTGCAGACCGTGGCCGGACGCATGATTTTCGCCCAGCTCGAGGGCAAAGGGCGATAGGGCGCGAAAGACACGAAAGATCACGAAAGGGTACGGCCTCCTTTCGCGCCATTTCGTGTGCTTTCGTGCCTTTCGCGCCTCGTAAGTGAGGTTACGCATGGCACTACAGATCTACAACACGCTGACGCGGCAGAAAGAGCTCTTTACGCCCCTGCATGAGGGGCAGGTGATGATGTACGTCTGCGGGCCGACGGTGTACCAGGATACGCACATCGGCCACGGCAAAACCTACGTGAACTTTGACGTGGTGGTGCGCTACCTGCGCTACCTGGGCTACCGCGTGCGCTATGTGCAGAACATCACCGACGTGGGGCACATCCTCGACTCGGGCGAGGACCGCATCCTCAAGGGCGCCGCGCGCGAGCACATCCAGCCGATGGAGCTGGTGGAGCGCTATACGCGGCGTTACTTTGAGGACATGGATGCGCTCAACGTCATGCGCCCCGACATCTCGCCGCGGGCCAGCGGCCACATCACCGAGCAGATCGCGCTGGTCGAGCGGCTGCTCGCGCGCGGCCACGCCTACGTCGTCAACGGCTCGGTGTACTTTGATGTGGCGAGCTGGCCGACCTACGGCAAGCTCTCGGGCCGGCGGGTGGAAGACCTGCTGGAGGGGACGCGCATCGAGGTCAACCCCGAGAAGCGCCACCCGGCCGATTTCGCGCTCTGGAAGCGGGCCGAGCCGGGGCACATCATGCAGTGGCCCAGCCCCTGGGGCCTGGGCTACCCCGGCTGGCACGTCGAGTGCTCGGCGATGAGCACCAAGTACCTGGGGCAGCCGTTCGACATCCACGGCGGCGGCATGGACAACAAGTTCCCCCACCACGAGGCCGAGGTGGCGCAGAGCGAGGCCGCCTACGACCTCGATTTCGCGCGCATCTGGATGCACAACGGCATGGTCATGGTCGGCGGCGAAGAGATGCACAAGTCGCTGGGCAATTTCTGGACGCTGCGCCAGGCGTTCGAACGCTGGTCGCCCATGGCCGTGCGCTTCTTTATCGTCTCGAGCCACTACCGCAGCCCGCTGGACTTTTCGGAGGCTTCGGTCGACGCTTCGGCCCGCGGGCTGGAGCGGCTGTGGGGCGGCGTGCGCGCGGTGCGCGAGCGCCTGAGCACGGCATCTTCCGGCCCGGCCGACGACGATGTGACGGCGCTGCTCGAAGACCATGAGGCGCGCTTCCTCGCGGCGATGGACGACGATTTCAACGCCTCAGGCGCCGTGGGCGTGCTCTTTGACCTGGTGCGGGCGACGAACGGGCTGCTGGCCGCACCCGAGGCGCCGGCGCAAGAGACGCTGGAGGCCATCGACCGCACCTACCGCACGTTGGGCGGCGAGATCCTCGGCGTGGTGCCCGACTCCTTCCCCGAGCAGGGCGCCGGGGCCCTGGCCGACGAGCTGGTGGCGCTCCTCCTCAGCACCCGGCAGGACCTGCGGGCCGCCAAACAATTCGCCCTGGCCGACGCCATCCGCGACCGGCTGACGGCCCTGGGCATCGTACTGGAGGATACGCCGCATGGCACGCGCTGGCGCCGGACGACGTAGTAGGGCGGGCTTTCCAGCCCGCCAAGGCGCTCCGCCAGAGAGTAGGGCGGGCTTTCCGGCCCGCCAAGGCACTCCCGCACAGCCGGACCGTCGCAGCCAGCCGGGCAAGGACGGGCTGGCAAGCCCGTCCCCACGTGATCGGGGCCAGGACGGGCCGGCAAGCCCGTCCCCACGTGGCAAGAGCAAGAGCGCCCGCACCAGCCGTAGGGCGGGCTTTCCGGCCCGCCAAGGCACTCCCGCACAGCCGGGCCAGGACGGGCTGGAAAGCCCGTCCCCACGTGATCGGGGCCAGGACGGGCCGGCAAGCCCGTCCCCACGTGGCAAGAGCAAGAGCCGCCGCACCAGCCGTAGGGCGGGCTTTCCAGCCCGCCAAGGCACTCCCGCACAGCCGGACCGTCGCAGCCAGCCGGACCAGGACGGGCTGGAAAGCCCGTCCCCACGTGATCGGGGCCAGGACGGGCCGGCAAGCCCCTCCCCACGAGGCAAGAGCAAGAGCCGCCGCACCAGCCGTAGGGCGGGCTTTCCAGCCCGCCAGGGCACTCCCGCACAGCCGGACCGTCGCAGCCAGCCGGGCCAGGACGGGCCGGCAAGCCCGTCCCCACGTGGCAGGGGCCGGGCAGGGATGATAGAGTTCCTCTACGGCCGCAACGCGGTGCTCGAGGCGCTGCGCGCCGGGCGGCGCCGCCCCTATGCCCTGGCGCTGGCGCGCGGCGCACGCCCCGAGGGCACGCTCGCGGCCATCCTCGACCTGGCGCGCGAACGCGGGGTGCCCCTGCGCGAGGTGGAGCGCGAGGAGCTGGACCGGCTGGCCGAAGGCCACCAGGGCGTGGCGCTGGAGGCCTCGCCCTACCCCTACGCCGACCTCGACGCGCTCTGTGCGGGCGTGGGGCCGGGTTCGCTCTTTCTGCTGCTCGACCTGCTCGAGGACCCGCAGAACGTGGGCACGCTCCTGCGCACAGCCGACGTGGTGGGCGTGGCCGGCGTGATCCTGCCCGAGCGGCGCGCGGCGGGCATCACCCCGGCGGCCAGCAACGCCTCGGCCGGCGCGGCGGAGCACCTGCGCGTGGCCCAGGTCACCAACCTGGTGCAGGCCATGGAGGCGCTGCGCCAGGCCGGCGTGTGGCTGGCCGGGCTGGAGGATGTGCCCGAGGCACAGCTCTACGATGCGGTCGATTGGCGCGGCCCCATGGCCGTGATCGTGGGCAGCGAGGGCCGCGGCCTGCGCCGCCTGGTGCGCGAGCGCTGCGACCTCCTCGTGCGCCTGCCCATGGCCGGGCACGTCAGCTCGCTCAACGCCGCCGTCGCCGGCTCGATCGTGCTCTACCAGGCGTGGCGGCGGCGGGGCGCGTGACGCCAAAGGACGTCCCCCCATGCCCCAACTCTCAGAACCCGATACGCGCCACAACATCGCCGCGCTCGGCGTCGACTATGTGACCTTTAGCCTGGGCATCACGTTTCTGGGGGCGACGACGCTCCTGCCCACCCTGCTCAGCGTGCTGGGCGCCGGGCCGGTGGTCATCGGCTCGGTGGGCACGATTCAGACGGCCTCCTGGATGTTGCCGCAGCTTTTCGCCGGCCGCTACGTGGCCAACCGGCCGCTGGTCAAGTGGTCCGCCGTGGTCCCCGCAGTCGTGAGCCGCAGCTTCTTGCTGCTGCTCGTGCCTGCCGTGTGGCTGACGGCGGCGCGCACGCCGCAGGCGGCCATCGCCGCCGTGCTGGTCGGCTACGCCGCATTCGGCGTGTGCGATTCGCTGGCCAGCGTGGCCTGGTTCGAGCTGGTGGCCAAGGCGCTGCCGGCGTCGCTCCGCGGCCGGCTGCTGGGCGGCGTGCAGTCGCTCGCGAGCCTGCTGGGCATCGGCGCGGGGGCGGTGGTGGCTGCGGTGCTGGCGCGGCCCGGGCCGGCGTGGGCCAACCATGTGCTGCTGCTCGCGGCGGCGGCGCTGTGCTGCGCCATCGGCCCCGGCTTTCTCGCCTCCATCCGCGAGCCGCGCGGCGCTGCGCAGGAGGGCCTGCGCCCCGGCTGGGGGCACTACCTGCCCCGCCTCGCCGCCATCATGCGCAGCGACTCGCGCTTTGTGTGGTGCCTCGCCGTGCGCCTGGTGGCGGGCCTGGCCGATATGGCCGGCGGCTTCTACATCCTCTACGCCGCCCAGCGCCTGCACCTGGGCGAGGGCATGATCGGCCTCTTTGCCAGCGCCACGGTGGCCGGCGGCCTGCTGAGCGGCCTGCTGTTGGGGCCGCTGGGCGACCGCAAGGGCAGCAGCCGCGTCATCGTCGTGATCATGCTGCTGCGCTGCCTGACCCCGGCCATGGCCCTGTTGGCGCCGTTCATCGCCGGCGCGGCGCCGAGCGCGGCGTTGGCGGCCTTTGTCATCGTCTTTGTGTCTATGGGCATGGCCAACAGCGCCAACATGGTGGGCTTTTTCGCCTATCTGATGGCCATCGCGCCCCCCGGCGAAAGCTCGACCTACATCGCCCTGGTCAACACCCTCTGTGGCCTGCTGACTGTCGCGCCGCTCGTGGCCGGCTGGCTGGTGCAGCTCGCGTCATACGAGTTCGTCTTTGCGCTGGCCCTCGGCCTGGCGGCGTTGGGCCTGGCCGTCGCCCTGCGCGGCCCGCGGCAGGCAGCGCTGGCGACAGGCGCGGCGCCCGGCGCCTAGCCGTACGGCAGGCCCATCTCCCCTCTCCCCCGCAGTGGGAGAGGGGACGGGGGTGAGGGAACCCACGCCAACGCAGGGGCCAAGATTCCGCTCCCTATTGCCCCTCGCCTCCTGAGTCCCGGGCCCAATGGGCAGGCCAGGGTGCAGGCCGCGGCCAGCCAGCCGGCCGGCCACCTCCGGCGGGAAATTGTGACAGATGGCACACCCCTGTGCGGAACGGCACGAGCCTGCCTGCGCCTTCACGAATTGCTGATTCTTGACAGTCGGCCATATTCTGCTAGTCTCTCCCCCACACCTGACGAGCCTGCGCCCCTCCGCGGGGCCGCTCCGTGGCCTTCACGCCGCGGCTAGAACACCAGAGGCACATGTCGCCTTTCCGGGCACCCCGCCGCCTTCTTGTGGCCCTCATTGCGCTCGTGACCCTTAGCGCCGCCGCCGTACTGCCCGCAGCCCACGCCGCCGCGTCCACCCCCACGGCGCCCGGCCAGGCGGCCAATTTCGTGCAGCGCGTGGTCGACCTCACTAACCAGGAGCGCGCCCGCCAGGGCCTGCCCCCGCTCGTCCTCGACAGCGCCCTCTCCGGCTCGGCGCTGGCCCACAACGAGGACATGGCAGACCAGGGTTTCTTCTCGCATACCGGCTCCAGCGGCTCCTCCGTCGACCAGCGCATCGCCGCGGCCGGCTTTCATCCGCTCTGGGCCTACGGCGAGAACATCGCCGCCGGCCAACTGACGCCCGAGGAGGTCGTCGAGGCCTGGATGAACAGCGAGGGTCACCGCGCCAACATCCTCAGCCCTGGCTACTCGCACATCGGCGCGGCCTATACCTACGCGCCGGGCACGACGTATGTGCACTACTGGACGCAGGATTTTGCCAGCCACAGCGAGGTGCACGCGCAGCGGCTGCCGGTGGCGCCGCCCGAGCCCACATGCGTGCCGCCCACGCCCACCCCCGCCCCGCCTGCGGCCGCGGCGCCCAGGCCGGCCCGGACCACCCCGCTCGCGCCGGCCGTGGCGCTCAAGCGCATCTGGCAAGTGGTGCGATCGGTGAACCGGGCGCGAGCCGAGAACGGCCTGCCGGCGCTGGCGCTCGACCCGGCGCTCTGTGTCGCCGCCGAGCTGCACAGCATCGAGATGGCGCGGCACGGCTTTTTCGCCCACGCCCCAGTCGGCGGCTCGCCGCCGGGCGCCGAGGTGACGGAGAACATCGCCGCGGGGCAGACAACAGCCGAGGAGGTGGTCGGCGACTGGCTGGCCAACCCCACGCTGCGCGGCCACATCCTCGACCCCGGCCTGAGCCGCATCGGCGTGGGCTATGCCTACGGCGCCGAGAGCGCCTATGGGCACTATTGGACGCTACACATGGCCGGTGACGGCGCCGCGTCGCTGGCACAGGTCGCGCCGGCCGTGGCGTGGCAGATCGAGGGCCTGGGGCGCTCGTTGGTGGGGTGGCTGAAGCTGCTGGCCGGGGCGAGCGTCGCGTAGCAGGTGCGACTTGGCCTTCGTGGTGGCCGTCCGCAGCCCTGGTCAGCTCTCGGCTTCGGCAGAGCGCTCGCTCGAGGCGCGGGGCAGGGGCGGGCGCCAGACGTAGGCGCCTTCGCCGTGGCGCGCACGGAAGGGAAGGACAGCCCCATGGACCACCTGCCAGCGCCAGGCCAACTCGAGCACCTTCACGGCCGGACCCAGCGGCCAGGGACGGCCATCGGGCATGAGCACCAGCGCATCCTCACTGGCCGGCTCTTGGCGGCGGCTGCAGACGGGGGGAGGCGCCGGGCGCTGGCGGCGCAGCGCGCGCAGCCGCTGCACCAGCCGGCGACGGTGGGGCGCTGCAGCGCGCAGCAGCGCCGGCCCGCAGGCATAGCAGCAGGCACCCGCGGCCCCAGCCACCAGGCCCACGAGCAGCAGCAGTCCCCAGGAGGTCCAGCTCATTTCCGCATGTCCTTTGCGCTGGCGTCGTCGACGCGTGAACCGGAGGCCGGCAGGAGGAAACGATGATACCCAAGTGCGCCCAACGAAACCAGCAGAGGCGGCTCCCACAGCCTGCCCTGAGCGCAGCGAATGGGCCGCCAGACGCTGGACGTGAGCACACCCCTCGCAGGTGGTGTGGTAGGCGCTCTACGGAGAGGCTCACGCGAGCGATTATAGTGCAGGGTGCACCGGGCTGTCAATGTCGCCACCGTGTCTGAGGAACGCCCTGTAGATGGCCTCGGCCTTGCCGGCGCTCAGATCGATATCCCACGGCTGCGGGTAGTGGCGCAGCATCAACCCCCCGCCAAACGCGCCCAGCACCCGCACCATCTCTTGCACCTCGGCGTCGATCTCCTGCAGCGTCACGTCAGGCCGCGGCGACCACTGCACGTCGACGGCATTCCAGAAGCAGGCCCGGCCGCCAAAGCGCGCGGCCATCTGAGCGTGGCCCAGGAGGCGCGGCTGGTCGATCTGCAGCACGTCGCTGCCGAGTTCGAGCATGCTGGGGATGAGATCGGCGATCTGGCCGCAGCAGTGCCAGATGTGGTGCATGCCCGCCCGGTGCACGGCCTCGATGATGCGGGCATAATGCGGCGCCCAGACCTCGCGGAAGAGCGCGGGGCTCACCATCGGCGCCGTCTGCAGGCCCCAGTCATCCCAGGTCATGAAGGCGTGCACGTGGCCCTGGCGGCGCCACTGCTCAACGCAGGCGATGGTCAGATCGGCGAGGCGACCGAGCAGCGCGCTCAGGCGGCTGCGATCGGCATAGGCCGCCACCATCACGTCCTCAAAGCCCACCAGCAGGCGTGCTCGCTCGCCCAGGCAGACCGGGTCGGGCGCAACGACGTACTTGCCGGCCGCGTTGGCGCGGCGGATCAGCGGGCCTGCCCAGCGGTAGCGCCGGGGCGCGGCCAGCGGCGGCAGGCGGTAGCCGTCGAGCCCCTGCAGGCCCGCCAGGGGATGGGCCACGGCCTGGTTCCAGAAGCGGCCGGTCAGCGCGTTGCCCACACCCCACTCGTCATAGGCCACCTCTCCGGGGCGCCGCGGGATGCCCAGGCGCCGGCGGTCGTCCATCACAACAGCCGGGATGGTCAGCTCAAAGAAATCGCCCACCATGGGCGCCATGGCGGCGTAGGGGATGCGCGCCGGCCCGGCGAACTCGATGGCACGGCGCACCAGCTCGGCGCTCGTGAGGCCCGCGGGCGTCGGCACGGGCGCCAGGTAGCCCGCCAGCGCACGGGCCATGACGGCCGGGATCGCCGCAGGCGCCACACGGTCGAGCAGGGGCATCACGCGGTCGCGCAAGAAGGCGATCTGACGGGCATCGGGTACGTCGGACATCGGCGTCCTCCTGATCCTGAGCTGAGATGCACCGCAGAGGCGCCTCGTGCAAGCACGGGGGACGCAGAGAGGATCACGAAGAGGAACCTCTGCGCTGAGCCCATCTCTTGGTTCAGCCGTCCTTGCGCGTCCAGTCGTAGGGCACCTCGTCGGTGTGGGCGGGCAGGCGGTATTCGTCGGGCTGCTGGTAGTTGTAGAGCTCGGTCGGCACGTTCACGATCAGGGTCATCTCTTCGCCAATGCCCTTAAAGCCGTGCAGCACGCCGGGCGGTATCTTGAGCAGGCGCGGCCGCTGCCAGCCGAGGAAGAACTCGTTCACTTCGCCGCGCGTGGGCGAGCCCTCGCGATTGTCGTAGAGCACGACCTTGGCCATGCCGTGCACGCAGATAAAGTGGTCGGTCTGGATCTTGTGATAGTGCCACCCCTTGACCACGCCGGGGTACACCGCGGTCATGTAGACCTGGCCAAAGCGCTCGAACTCGGGCCAGTCGGAGCGCAGCATCTCCATCAGAAAGCCGCGCTCATCGGGGATCATGCGCAGCTCTTTGACCACCACGCCTTCGATCATCTCGCCTCCACGTTGACGTATACCGGACGCACGCTGGCGGCCGCCGGCAGAGCGATGCAGAACCGGTGCCCGGCCAGTATAGCGCAGGCGGCCCTCCTTGGCCAATTCGCCACTTGCGTGTCATGCCCGAATGGGCCAGCAACCGGGCTATAGGCTACGCATCGCCCCGGTGCGAACCCCTTCTTGAAGGGGGGGATTCTCGGCGGCTTGGCTGCCCCGCCTCTCCGGTCATGTACGGTTGCAGTACTAAATGCTTCCAACCAAATCCTGCGTTGCATGAGCACGTCGCCAGACGTCTGCTCCGAGTTGCACGATCAGCTCAGGCGCCACCTGGACGAGGTACGAGGCCACGAATCACACGAATGCACACGAAATGTCCAGTCTCGATCTCCATTCGTGGCAATTCGTGCCATTCGTGGCCCACCCCGGTCGGCACCGGAGCACACTCCCACATCGCACAATCAACCTGGAAGCATTCAGCTGTGGCAGCCACAGGAGCGGCGCACGAGCAGGCGGGCCTTGAGGGTGACCTCGCGGATGGGACGAGCGCGGTCGGCGATGCGGTTGAGCAAGAGGTCCATCGCGATCTGGCCGATCTCGTAGGTGGGCTGTTCGATGACGGTGATCGCCGGCTCGATGAGGGTGGTCCAGGTGGTCTTGTCAAAGGCGGCAAAGCCGATGTCGCCGGGGACGGCCAGCCGGCGCTCGCGAATGGCCCGGAAGGCGCCGGCGGCGAGCAGGCCATTGCTGGCAAAGATGCAATCGGGCCGCTCGGGCAGGTCCATCAGGCGCATGGCCTCCTGGTAGCCGTCCTGCTCCCTGGCAGCGACGAAGCGGTGCAGGTCTGCTGAGGGCTCGAGGCCACACTCGCGCAGGGCGAGCATGTAGCCATCGCAGCGCTCGCGGCCGGTGGTGCTGCCCCTGCCAAAGATGGCCCCAATGCGGCGGTAGCCGTCGTCGAGGAGGTGGCGCACGATCCTATGTGCCGAATCGACGTTGTCGATCAGCACCGTGTCGACGTCGAGGCCCTGAGCGTGGCGGTCGATCAGCACCAGCGGGATGGCGGGATCCACAATCTCGGCCAGCGAAGCGGCGGTGCGATTGGTGGGGGCCAGGATGATGCCGGCCACGTTCTCGGCGCGCATCAGGTCGAGATACATGGCCTCCTTTTCGGGGTTTTCGTCCGAGTTGCAGTAAAAGACGGTCATATCGTGCCCATAGGCCATATCCTCCACGGCACGGCTGACCGAGGTAAAGTAGGGGTTCTGGATATCGGCCACGATCAGGCCGATGGTGTTGGAGCGTTGGGCGCGCAGGCTCTGGGCCACGCGGCTGCGGCGGTAGTTGAGCTGCTCCACCGCCGCCAGAACGCGCTCGCGCACCTCCGGCCGGATGTGCGGCTTGCCCGACAGCACCCGCGACACCGTGGCCGTAGACACGCCGGCGGCGTCAGCCACGTCCTTGATGCTCGCCATCAACGCCACTCCCTCTCCCCACAGCCAGAGCACACGTCTGTAATCGATTGTAACCGCTTCGTCACGGATTGTCAAGGTTTTGGGCATATCCCAGAACTGGCGCAATCGATTGCATGCCCACGGGGCACTCATCTCTGCAGGCGCACCTTGTTGAGCGGGAGGCGACGCCGAATCTGCCCCCTGTCACGCTGTCAGAACAGCCAGATGCCGCAAACCACCACGATTCCGCGCAGAATCCCCACTCTGGGGCCTCTGCCCCCTTGACAGACAGGCCGACCTGTCGTATAATGACTGTAATCGATTAAAACGCGCGCCCCCCCCGCTGCGGCCCGGGTCACCGGCCATGCCGGGGAGCAGCCAGGCGCGCCCGGCAGCCTGGGCCGGGTGAAAGGAGGTGCCTAGCGAGCCCATTTCGTCACCCCAACCTCCTCAGCGTACCCTCTTCAGCCGAGACTGACAACACGGACGGGCCCGCGGCCGCGCGGGTGACTGCGTCCCACATGCCAAACGCCATCCGATTGCGACCACAAAGGAGGTCAAGCGATGAGGCAGCGGTGGCAACAGTTCGGCGGCTTCCTGGCCGGCATGGTCATCCCCAACATCGGAGCCATTATCGCGTGGGGGTTGATCACGGCGCTGTTCATCCCGACCGGCTGGCTCCCCAATGAGCGCTTTGCCGCCCTGGTCGGGCCGATGATCACCTACCTGCTGCCGGTCCTGATCGGCTTTTCCGGTGGCAAGCTCATCCACGGCACTCGCGGGGGTGTGGTAGGCGCGGCGGCGACCATGGGCGTCGTCGTTGGGGCCGGCATCCCCATGTTCCTCGGCGCCATGATTATGGGGCCGTTGGGCGGCTTCCTCATCAAGAAGATCGACGAGGTGCTGGAAGACAAGATCCCCGTCGGCTTTGAGATGCTCATCAACAACTTTTCGGCCGGCATCCTCGCCGCCATCCTGGTCCTGATCGGCCAAGTCAGCATCGGCCCGGTCGTCGTCTGGGCCAGCAACGTGCTGGGCGCAGGGGTCGATTTTCTGGTCTCCCGCAGGCTGCTGCCATTGGCTGACCTGATCATCGAGCCGGCCAAAGTGCTCTTCCTGAACAATGCCATCAACCACGGCGTGCTCGGACCCCTGGGCGTGGCCGATGTGCAGGCATCAGGCAAGGCCATCCACTTCCTGCTCGAAACGAACCCCGGGCCCGGCCTGGGCTTGCTCTTGGCCTTCTACCTGGTGGGCAAGGGCATGCTGAAGGAATCGGCGCCCAGCGCGATGATCATCCATTTCCTGGGCGGCATCCACGAGATCTACTTCCCCTACGTGCTCGCCCATCCCATCATGATCGTCGCCATGTGGGCCGGCGGCATGGTCGCCGACCTCTGGTTCGCCATCTTTGGCGGCGGCCTCGTGGCCACGCCGTCGCCCGGCTCGATCTTTGCCTACCTGGCCGTGATCCCCAAGGGAGCACACTTTGCGGTGTTGGGCGGCGTCCTCGTCGGCGCCGTCGCCTCCTTCCTCGTGGGCTCGGCCATCCTGAAGGCCTTCCCCGTGCGCGAGCGGGAAGAGAAGGAAGAAGTGGCGACCGGCGTGCTGCCGGTGGCCTCCTGATCGCCTCGGGCACCAGCAGGAGGGGGTTCTGGTGGGCTGATGGGCCTCGGCGGGCCGCCAGTGGCGCAGGCGTCCTCGCCTGCGCCACTGCGAGGACGCCTGCGCCACCGAACCCCACCGTGAGCAGCACACAGAGGAGGGAATCATGGCCACATCAACCCCATCGGCTCAGGTGAAGACGATCGTGTTCGCCTGTGAGGCCGGCATGGGCTCCAGCCTGATGGGCGTCAACGCGCTCAAGAAAAAGCTCAAAAAGGCCGGCGTGCAGGTGCAGGTCGTGCACGTGCCCGCCCGAGGCATCCCCGCCGACGCACAGGTCGTCGTCGTGCACCGCGGGCTGGCCAAGGTCGCACGCGAGCGGGCGCCGCAGGCCGTCGTGGTGGCCTTCACCCACTTCCTGAACGACCCGGCGTTCGACGCCCTGGTGCGGGCGTTCGTCGATGGCGCCGATATCGTGCAGACGGACTAGCCCCATGGACATCCTGCGGCCCGAGATGATCCAACTGGGCGGCGCCGCCGGCAGCAAGGAGGAGGCCATCCGCCTCGCCGGGGCGCTGCTGGTGCGCGGGGGCTGCGTGGAGCCGGCCTACGTGGCCGGGATGCTGGCCCGCGAGGAGACCATGTCGACCTGCCTGGGCAATGGCGTTTCCATCCCGCACGGCCAGTTCGATGATCGCTCGCTGATCCACCGTACAGGCCTGTCGGTGCTGCAACTGGCGCAGGGCATCGAGTGGGAGCCGGGCGAGCTGGTCTACCTGGTGATCGGCATCGCCGCCACGTCGGACGAGCACATCGGCATTTTGGCCAGGCTGGCCGAGGCGCTGGAAGACGAAGAGACGACCCAGACGCTCTTTCAGGCGACCGAGCCCGCCACCATCATCGAGTGCCTAAGCCACCCGCCGCAACCCTAGTACTACAACCGTACTTGGCGCTACCATTGCTGGCCATCCGGGTAGCTGCCGGCTGACACGCTCCGCAGCCTCCCCTTGGGCGCGGGCAAACCTACGCAGGCATATGCCCTCGTGCGCCCGGCCCTGGCCCGGAAGGGGTTTTTTGGGCGGTTATGCGCGAAGTGCTGTACCGGGATCGCGCGCCTTCCCAGACAAGTACGGTTGTAGTACCAGTCGCCCATGCCCGTCGCCGGCGAGCGACAGCCACCGGAGGTATGCCATGAAGGAAATCGAGCTGGTCGTCGGCAACCGCACCGGGCTGCATGCCCGGCCGGCCCGCGAGTTTGTGAACATCGCCAGGCAGTTCCAGTCCGACATCCGCGTGTCGCATGGCGTCAAGTCGGCCAACGCCAAGAGCTTGCTCTCCATCCTGACGCTGGGCGTGGAGCGTGGGGGCACGATCCGCATCCAGGCGAGCGGCGAGGATGAAGAGGCGGCGCTGCAGGCACTGCAGGCGGCCGTGTTGGGCGGGTTGGGCGAGGGCGCGCCGGGCCAGGGCGACAACTGACCGGCACGACGGAAAGCGAGCATGCGCGATGAGCAAGTACGAGCGCTACTGCGTCCCCAGCGCCCCCATAGCCAGGGAGACGTGGGCCTGGAATATGTACGGCGCCGGCGTGGAGCATATCGGCCGCGAGGGAAGGCCCGAGCGCTTCCCGGTGCCCGAGCCGCAGCGCGATCAACTACTGGTGCGGGTCGATGCCGTCGGCATGTGCTACTCCGACGTCAAGCTGATCAAACAGGGCGGAGGCCACCCCAAGCTCTATGGCCGCGACCTGGCCACGCAGCCGACTCGCCTGGGCCACGAGGTCGCCCTGACGGTGATGAGGGTAGGCGCGGACCTGCGCGAGCGTTTTCACCCCGGCCAGCGCCTGGCCCTGCAGCCCGATATCTACCGGCAGGGCCGGAGCACGGCCTACGGCTACACCATCCCCGGCGGGCTGACGCAGTTTCACCTCATCGGCCCCGAGGTCCTCGATGCCGACCAGCAGTCGTACCTGCTGCCCATCGCGGCCGACCTGGGCTACGCCGCGGCAGCCCTGACCGAGCCCTGGGCCTGCGTGGAGGCGGCCTATACGCAGCGCCGCCGGCTGGCGCCCCGGCCCGGCGGCACCATGTGGATCGCAGGCCGCGGCGACAGCGGCGTCGACTATGCCTTCTCTGCCGGGTTGGAAGCGCCCTCGACGATCGTGCTCAGCGATGTGCCGCAATCGCTGCTCGCGGCGGCGCAGCGCCAGGCCCACGAGCGCGGCGCGCGACTGGTCCGCCGCGACGGCGTGTCGCCGGCCGGCTACCCGGCGCTCAACGCCGAGCTGGCCGGCGACGCGGGGTTCGACGACATCGTGCTCCTCGACCCCTCTTCGGCGCAGACCGTGAGCGCGGCGGCCGCGCTCATCGCCCGGCGCGGCACGCTCAACCTGGTTGGCCAGGCCCCGCTCGACGGCCTGGTGCCGGTCGATATCGGCCGCATCCACTACGACTATACCGCCTACGTGGGCAACCGCGGGCCCGATATCGCCGCCTCCTATGGCGAGCGACGCAACCGCTGCGAGCTGCGCGCCGGCGGCACCGCACTCTTGGTGGGCGCAGGCGGCCCCATGGGCCAGATGCACGTGCAGCGGGCCATCGAGCTGGCCGCAGGGCCAGGCCTCATCGTGGCCAGCGAGGTCAACCCTACGCGGCTCGCTGACCTGGAGGCGGCCTTTGCCGCCATGGCGCAGGCGCACGGCAAACGCCTGCTCACCTTCAACCCGGCTGCAGGCAGCGAGTCGCTGCGCGAGTTGATCGCCCGGCAGACCGGCGGCCGCGGCGCCGACGATGTGATCGTCTGCGCGCCGGTGGCGAGCCTGGCCGCCGAGGCGGCCGCGGTCATGGCCGGCGACGGCATGCTGGTCCTCTTCGCCGGCTGCCCCAACGGCACCCTGGCCCCGCTCGACCTGAGCCGCGTCTACCTGCACAACGCCCAGTATACCGGCACCTCCGGCTCGACCGTGGCCGACCAGGCACTGGTCATCGCGAAGGCCGGCGACGGCAGGCTCTCTCCCGAGCGCTCGGTCGCTGCGATCGGCGGCATCGAGGCCGCCCAGGAGGGCGTGCGCGCGCTGCTGGAAGGCCGCTACCCGGGCAAGGTCGTGATCTTTCCACAGCTCACCGGGTTGCCCCTCCTCGGGCTGGCAGAGCTCGAAGAGGCGCTGCCCAGTGTCGCAGCGTGCCTGGCCCCCGGCAGCGTGTGGACGCGGGAGGCCGAGCGCGCGCTCATCGAGAGGTTCTGGCAGCCATGATCTACACGCTGACCCTGAATCCGGCAGTAGATCGCGAGCTGACGGTGCCGGAGATCATCTATGACGACGTGCTGCGCGCCTGCGCGACACGAGTCGACTGGGGCGGCAAGGGCTTTAACGTGTCGCGCGCCCTGGCGGCCTGGGGCGAAGCCACGGTGGCCCTGGGCTTTGTCGGCGGGCCGACCGGGCAGAGGATCGCCGCCGGCCTGAGCGAGCTGGGTATCCACACCGACTTTGTGCAGGTGGCCGGCGAGACCAGGACCAATGTCAGCATCGTCAGCCAGTCGCAGCGACACCACATCAAGGTGAACGAGCCTGGCCCGGCGATCACCCCTGCCGACGAGGCCGCGTTGCTCGCCAAGGTCCGCGCGCTGGCCGCCGCGGGCGATTGGTGGGTGCTCTCGGGCAGCATTCCGCCCGGGGCGTCGGCCACCATCTATGCCCGCGTGACCCAGGCTGTCGAGGCGGCAGGCGCCGGGGTGGCCCTCGACACCAGTGGTGACCCACTGCGCCATGGCTGCCTGGCCGGCCCCTTCCTGGCCAAGCCCAACGCGGCGGAGGCCGCCGAGCTGGTTGGCCGGCCGGTCGCGTCGCCCGACGATGCCTGTGCGGTCGTGGAGTCGATCCACGCGCTGGGCGTGGTGAACCTCCTCATCTCGCTGGGCCGGAGGGGAGCGGTCCTCTCGGATGGCGCACACTGCTGGCTGGCCCGGCCGCCTCAGATCGTGGAACGGAACCCCGTCGGCGCCGGAGACGCCATGCTGGCCGGGCTGGTCTGGAAGCTGAGCCACGGCGCCTCCTGGCCCGAGGCGCTGCGCTGGGGTGTGGCCAGCGGCGCCGCTACCGCCAGCCTCGACGGCACAGCCGTGGGCAGCTACGAGCAGGTGGAGGCGCTGGCCGGCCAGGTCGAGCTGGAGCATCTGCCTGGGCCAGCGCGCCCAGGATGACGCCGGCGAGGATGACCGCGCTGCCCAGCCAGCCGCGCACGGCGAGGCGCTCGCCGGCGACGAGCACGCCAAAGAGGGCGGCAAAGACCGGCTCGGCGGCAAAGATGAGCGCCGTGTGGCCGGCGGTGGTGAACTTTTGGGCGGCGGTCTGGATGAAGAAGGCCAGCGCGGTGGCGGCAAGGCCGGTGAAGAGGGCCGCCCCCCACACCGCTCCCGGCACGGCCGGGAAGCCGCCAGCCCCGAGCGAGGCCCCGCCGCTGAGGAGCGCCACGGTCGCCACCTGCACCAGCGTGAGGAGGCGCGCATCACGCCCCGGCGAGAGGGCGCCCAGGGCAGTGATGTGGCCGGCAAAGCCAAAGGCGCAGCCCAAGACGAGCAAATCGCCGCGCTGCATCGACCAATCGGCGTTCAGCGAGAGCAGCGCCAGGCCGGCGGTGGCCAACGCCGTGCCCGCGAGCGCCGTCCGCGTGGGCAGGCGCCGCCAGAGCAGGGCCACGAAAAGCGGCACGAGCACCACCGAGAGCCCGGTGATGAACCCGGCCTTGGAGGCGGTGGTTTCCTGCAGGCCAAAAGTCTGCAGGGCATAGCCGGCGAAGAGCAGCGCGCCCGCCGCGGCGCCGGCCGCGATATCCGAGGCGCGCAGCCGGCCGCGCGCCCACCACGCCGCGGGCGCCAGGGCCACCGCCGCCACGGCGAAACGCAGCGCCAGGAAGGGCAACACGGGATAGTGGGCCACCGCATCCTTGACCAGCACGAAGGTGCTGCCCCAAATGGCGGTGACCAAGAGCAGCGCCAGGTCGGCGGCCAGGCGGTGGGTAGCAATGCGCGATACGCTCACACGGTGCCTCACAAAGCGGTAAGCAGCCTGTCGGAGAACAACCTCATCCGCCATAGGATCCTGGTAATAGCCGGGCGCCAGCTTTGCCCTCGCCCGGCCTTGAACCAGGAGGGGGTTTGGGCGGGTTGGTTGGCCCTGCCTGCTGCCCCCGGTGCGCCCGCGGGCGCACCGGGGGCAGCAGGCAGGGCCAACCAACCCGCCCAAACCCCACCTCAAGGGCTCCGCACCGGGGTAGCGCGGAGCGCATGAGCCGGTCGCCACCTCGCGAGCCTGGCTCCGGCAGGCCTGGAGGCCTGCCCCACTGGTCGTGGGACAGGCTTTCTAGCCTCTCTGGCCTTACGGGGCCTTGGCCCCCATCTCCTGTCGCACTGTGGCATACAATTCGTCGGCGCGCAGCTCGGCCAGGGTGTAGCAGCTCGCGCCGAGGCCGTTCGCGAGCCCACGGGCCAGGCCGCGGTCGAGCGTGGCGTGCTCGGTGTTGATGACTACCGAGTGAATGCCCCGCAGGCGGATCAGGCGCGCCAATTCGCCGGCCTCCTCCTCCGGCGGCCGGCCGCTGAGCGAGACGTTGCCCGCGCCGTCGGTGAGCACCACCAAGAGCGGCTGCACCTCGCGGTCGCGGCGCTTTTCGCGCAGCGCCAACTCGTAGGCCAAGAGCAGCCCGTGGCTGAGGGGTGTGCGCCCGCCCACCTTGAGCTCGCCCAGCAGCCGCCTGGCCAGCGTCGTCGAACTGGTCGGCGGCAGCACCAGCCGCGCGCCGTCGCGCTGAAAGACGGCCAGGGCCACGCGGTCGCGCTTCTGGTAGGCATCGAGCAAGAGCGAGAGGATGGCGCCCTTGGTGGCCACCATGCGCTGCGCCGCGGCCATCGACCAGCTCAGGTCCAGGAGAAAGACGACCAGGTTGGCGGCACGGCGCACGCGCACCTTGCGGCGCAGGTCGCTGCGTATGAGTGCGACCGGGCCGCCCGCCACGCGGCCGCGCTCGCGCTGCAGGGGCGCCGCGGCGCGCAGGGTGGCGTCGATGGCAATGTCCGCGAGGTCCTGGCCGGCGGGGCGGCTCGAAACGTAGCGTCCGCGGCGGCGCGCGGTGTAGGTAAAGCTGCGCCGGCCTGCGGTGCGCCGCGTCAGGCGGTCGAGTGGGGTCTGCAGGCGGCGCGGGCGGAAGGCGGCGCCGGTGGCCACGGGCAGGTCGGCCTGGCGGATGTAGGAGAGCGGCATCGGCGCGGCCTCGTGCCCTTTGAGCGGCATGCCCGCGCCGGGCGTCACCGCCTCAAGTGGCGTGCCCGGCGTCAGCTCTTTTTTTTTACCTCGGCCGCGCCGGCGCTCGTGGGCGCTGAGTGCTCCAGGCGCGTGCGCACCTCGTCGAGCCTGGCCTCGAGCTGCTCGGGCTCCACCTCGCCCTCCTGGAAGGGCCGCCGCTTCAAGCGGTGTGGCAGGGCCAGCTCCGCCGCCTGGACGATATCGCTGCCGGCGATGCGCGTGCGGCTGTCGAGCGCGGCAGCGGCGCGCGCCGCCTTGAGGATGACAATGTCGCCGCGGTGGCCCTCGACCTGCAGGCCGGCGGTCAGCTCGGCGATGGTGCGTAGGTCCTCCGGCGAGTAGCTGACTTGGGGCAAGAGCGCCCGCGCCTCGGCGATGTCTTCCGAGAGCGCCGCCTCCTCTGCCGCCCATCTGCGGCAAAAGCCCTCAGGGTCGGCCTCGTAGGCCAGGCGCCGCTCCAGCACCTGCACGCGGTCGGCGGGGTCGAGCAGGCTGCGGATCTCCACACAGAGGGCGAAACGGTCGAGGAGCTGCGGCCGCAGCTCGCCCTCCTCGGGGTTCATCGTGCCCACCAGGATAAAGCGCGCCGGGTGTACGAAGGAGATGCCCTCCCGCTCGAACACGTTCACGCCCATGGCTGCCGAGTCGAGCAGCAGGTCCACCACGTGGTCGTCGAGCAGGTTCACCTCATCGACGTAGAGCAGCCCACGGTTGGCCGCCGCCAGCACCCCCGGCTCGAAATGGCGCACGCCCTCGCGCAGCGCGCGCTCGATGTCCAGCGTGCCCACCACGCGGTCCTCGGTGGCGCTCACCGGCAGGTCCACAAAGCGGATGCGGCGGCTGGTGGTGCGCAGCGCCTCGCCGCGGGCCAGGCGCTCGCGGCAGAGGGTGCACAGGTGGTCGGGGTCATTTGGGGCGCAGTTGAAGGGGCAGCCCTCGACGACCTCGATGGTGGGCAGGAGCGCGGCCAAGGCGCGGGCGGCGGTCGACTTGGCCGTGCCGCGCTCGCCGCGGATGAGCACCCCGCCGATCTCGGGGCTGATGGCATTCAGCACCAGCGCTCGGCGCATCTTTTCCTGGCCGACAAGCGCCGTGAATGGGAATACAGGCCACATGCTTTCTGGTTTACCCCCTGGTCTCGCGGAGAGTATAGCGGGGGGGCGGGGAACTGTCAATCAGGCACGTCGAGGCGCGACACGGCACGGTGCCCGAAAGCAGAAAGACTGTTGACTCCCCATCAACTGGATGATATACTCAGATCAGCAGTGCAGGCTCGCCGGCCATACGATTGGCACTGTGACGGATCTGGAGGGCACGTGGGACTCTGCTTCGAATGGGATCCTGCCAAGGCCAAACGCAACCTCAGTAAGCATGCCATCTCCTTCGAGGAAGCTGCAACTGTGTTCGGCGATCCGCTGTCCTTGACGATTGAGGACCCTCTGCATTCGAGCGAGGAAGAGCACTTTGTGACCATCGGCCGGTCCATGCGAGAGCGCACGCTGGTCGTCGTTCACACCGAGAGGCAGGACATGATCCGCATCATCTCTGCCCGCGTGGCGACGGCGCATGAAAGGAGTGCGTATGAGCGAGACGCCCGGAACAGAGGCTGAGCCCGAGATGCTGGAGGAATACGACTTTGGTCAGGGCGTGCGCGGCAAGTACGCTCAGCGCTACGTGGCAGGGAGCAACGTGGTTGTGCTTTCGCCCGACGTGGCGGAGGTCTTTAGGGACTCCGAGTCCGTGAATGCGGTGCTGCGCGCCTTTATCAGGGCCGCGAGGCAGCAGTCGAAGCGGATCGCAGAATAGATCGAGATAGGGGAACATGCAAGCAGGGGTCTGGGTCAATGCTGCCCGCGGGCGGCATTGACCCAGACCCCTGCTTGCATGTTCCCCTTGACTAGGAGACTCTTTCAGCCTCTCTCGCCCGCTTGGCCTGCTTGCCGCGCTCCTGGGTGTCGAGCACGCGCTTGCGGATGCGGTAGGCAACGGGCGTGACTTCGAGCAGCTCGTCGTCGGCCAGGTACTCGATGGCGTCGTCGAGGCTCATCTGGCGCGGCGGCGTGAGGCGCATGACGATTTCCTTGGTCTCGGTATGGATGCTCGTCAGGTGCCTGGTCTTGCAGACGTTGACCCCCAGGTCGCCCGGGCGTGGCTGCTCGCCGACGACCATGCCTTCGTAGACCTCGACGCCCGGCCCGATGAAGAGGCTGCCCCGCTGCTCGGCGTTGCGCAGGGCGTAGGTGCTCGACGTGCCCGCCTCCCAGGCCACGAGCGAGCCAGTGTTGCGCGACGGGATGGGCCCGGCGAGCTCGCCATAGCCGTGGAAGAGCGTATGCATGGTGCCCATGCCACGCGTGGCGGTCAGGAACTGGTTGCGGAAGCCCAGGAGCCCGCGCGTGGGCACGATGTAGCGCAGGCGCACAGCGCCGTCGCCGGAGTCCATCATATCGAGCATCTGGCCGCGACGAGCCCCCAACATCTCGATGACCACGCCCACCGTGCCGGCGCTGGTCTCGACGTGCACCTCTTCGTAAGGCTCACGCAGCGTGCCGTCGTCACCCTGCTGGTAGATCACCTCCGGCCGCGAAACCTGGAACTCGTAGCCCTCGCGGCGCATGGTCTCGATGAGGATGGCCAGGTGCAACTCACCGCGGCCCGAGACGACAAAGGTATCGGCGCTCGCCGTCTCGGCGACGCGCAGGGCCACGTCGTGGCGCAGCTCTTCGAACAGGCGCTCGCGCAGGTGGCGCGACGTGCTCCAGCGGCCCTCGCGCCCGGCAAAGGGCGAGGTGTTGACGCCAAAGGTCATGCGCACCGTCGGCTCGTCCACCTTGATCGCGGGCAGCGCCTGCGGGCTATCGGGGTCGGCCAGGGTCTCGCCGATGGCGATGCCTTCGAGGCCGGCCAGGGCCACAATCTCGCCCGCCTCGGCCTGCGCCACCTCCACCGTCTCCAACCCCTGGTGCACGTAGAGGTAGCGCGCCCGTTCGGGCAACGTCTCGCCGGCCAGGGTCAGGCGCGCCAGCGGCTGGCCGGTGGTGATGCGCCCGGCAAAGATGCGCCCCACCGCCGTGACGCCGCGGTAGCTGTCGTAGCCCAGCGTCGTCACCAGCATCTGCAGCGGCGCGTCGGGTTCGGCGCGCGGCGCCGGGATGTGGCGCAGGATGGCCTCGAAAAGCGGCGCCAGGTCCGGACCCAGCGCAGGGGTCAGCCCGGCCTGCCCGGTGAGGGCGTTGGCATAGATCGCCGTAAAGTCGGCCTGCTCGTCGCTCGCGCCCAGCTCGATAAAGAGGTCAAAGGTACGGTTGAGCGCGTCGAGCGGGTCGGCGTGCTTGCGGTCGACTTTGTTGATGACCACGATGGCCCGGTGGCCCATCTCCAGCGCCTTTTTGAGCACAAAGCGGGTCTGCGGCATGGGGCCCTCAGCAGCGTCGACCAGCAGCAGCACGCCATCGACCATGTTCATCACCCGCTCCACCTCGCCGCCGAAATCGGCGTGGCCGGGCGTGTCGACAATGTTGATCTTGACCTGGCGGCCGGCCACGGGGTCGTAGATTGAGATGGCGGTATTCTTGGCCAGGATGGTGATGCCGCGCTCGCGCTCCAGGTCGTTGGAATCCATGACGCGCTCGGCGACCTGCTGGTTGGCGCGGAAGGTATGCGCCTGTCTCAGCAGGCCATCGACGAGCGTCGTCTTGCCGTGATCGACGTGGGCAATGATGGCGATATTGCGCAAATCGGTTCGTTCGATCAGCACGTGATCCACTTCCTTGAGCCTACAAGCTCTACGATTCTCGGACAAGCGGCCTCCCCACGGGGAAAGCACGCAAAACGACCCCGGCCACAGTGGGCCGAGGTCGTTCGGCTCATCCCTTATCATAATACAGAAAGGAGCTTTTGGCAAGGCGCGGGCCATGGCCGCCGGCGACCGGCTGGTACGCTTCGCGAATACCGGTACTGCCCTTGTGAGGGAAAACGGGGCGCTGTGCATCCTGCGGCATGGGCCGCCCCGCGGAGCGGCCCATGCCGCAGGATGCACAGCGCCCCGTTTTCCCTCCTTTGGCTAGGGCAGGCCGGGGGCGGGGCTGAGCTCCAGAGCGTCGGGGCCGCAGCGGCTGTAGCAGCCGTAGACGTGCAGGCAGAGCTCATGCTGCCTGGGGCGCCACCGGGCATACTCGGGCTGGCGCGTGGCCGCGCGCAGACACGACAGGTACTCCTGCAGGTTGTCGTATTGAGCTTCGACGACGACTTTGTGCAGCCGGCCGACCGACTTGGCCGATACCCGGCAGCCGCGGGGGTAGATCAAGCGGTACGCTTCCCAACTGCGCACCTCCCGCAGCCATGCCAGGGCCTCGTCGACTTTGCCCGAGGCCACCGTGTACTCCTGACGAGCGACGATCACGCTGCAGATCCCCTTCTAGTCGATGTGGAGCGAGTTGTCTGACAATAGGACGCGGAAGAGGCCGTCGAGTTGCGGCTAGGAGCGAACCGAAAAACCCCATCAATGACCGACTCAACGCTCAACAGGTAGTGGCATCAGGAGCACGTGCACCACTACGGGTTGTGGACTCGATTTCAACAATGACACTTTTTCAGTGCGCTCCTAGGCCCCTACGCCACTGAGAATCCTGCGCACGGTGCGCAGACCCTCACGGGCCGCGGCCTGCGGGTCGGGCAAGGGCAGGGCCTCGAACGACAGGTAGCCCTGGTAGCCGCTCTCGGCGAGCGCTTGCAGCACACCCCGCACGTCGAGGTGGCCATAGCCCGGCACCCAGCGGTTCGAGTCGACCAGGTGCACGTGGCCCAGGCGGCCGCCGGCACGGGCGATGCCAGTGGTCAGGTTGGCGTCTTCGATGTTCATGTGGAAAGTGTCAGCCAGCAGCTTGAGGTTCGGCGCCCCCAGTTCATCGATGACGGCGCTCGCCTCGTCGAGCGTGTAGAGATAGTCGCACTCGTAGCGGTTCATGGGCTCGAGGAACAGCGTCACGCCCACCGCCGCGGCCGCCCGGCAGCATTCGTCGAGGCAATCGACGAAGGCCTGCCGGGCAGCCGCGCGTGCGTCCGCCTCCTGCCCCAGCCGGCCGCGCACCAGGCCGACAGTCACGCCCGAGCCGAGCTCCGCAGCCAGCGCGATGTGCTCCCTGATGCGTGCCACGGCACGGCGGCGCACCTCGGGGTTGGGGGCGGCAAAGGTGAGCCCCTCGCCTGCGGCCATGCCCGTGCCCAGGGTGGGGATGCCGAGCCCGAGCGAGCGCGCCAGCCCGGCCACCGCCACGCGGTCGATGTCCTCCGGCCGGCGCAGGTGCAGCTCCACGCCGTCGTAGCCCAGCTCCGCGGCCAGCCGCAGGGCCTCCTCCGCCGGCCCGCGCACGAGCAGCGGGGCGGTGAGCGGCGCGGCCGGCGTGGCGGTCAAGGCAAGCTTCACGGCTAGAACCCGATCTTGGGCAGGCCGTACACCGACTTCCAGCCCTCGCTGAGCGGCTCGCGCAGATAGGGCTCCATCTCGGCTTCGCTGCGCAGCGAGACCATCTCGACCGGCGGCACCTTGCCCGCCGGGAAGGCGGCCAGGATGTCGTCGCAGTAGAGGGTGAGGTAGCGCAGGATGGCTGCGAGGGGTCGCTTGCCCTTCTGGGCGGTGGCCACCGTCGGCCGGCCGACGACGCCTTCGGGGGTGCCGGCGATCTCGATGGCGCCGTGGCCCTCGCTCTCCGACCAGCGGCTGGGGCGCCAGTAGTTGTCGACCGAGTTGTCGAGGTGGCCGGCCGGCAAATAGTTCACCGGCGTGGTATCGACCGCGTACGCCATATCGACCATCTCGGGGAAGAGCAGCAGGCCCACCGAGGTCTCGGCCTCGTCGGCATGGACGAAGGGGGTCTCGTACTCGCCGCCCTGCTCTCGCACGCGGAAAGACTCGCGCACGGCGCGGTGCCAGTCGATGACGCGGTAGATGCCCGGCAGGTGATAGCGCTTGCAGAACTGCTGGATCGCCGCCTCGAGCACCCAGAGCTGGCCGTGGTTGTTCAGGATGATCTGCTTGCGGAAGCCGTCGTTCCACAGGCCGAGCATGGTGTCGATGAGGAACTCTTTGGCCACTTCCTCGCGGATGATCACGGTGCCCGGCATGCCCAGGTGGTGGTAGGGGTGGCAGCCATAGTTCAGCGGCGGCAGCGCCAGGTTCACCGGTGCGCCGCGCTTGGCGGTGTAGCGGCGGACGCCCTCGGCGATGTGGCTGACGAAGAGGGTGTCCATGGCGCTGACGGTGTGCCGGCCATGCAGCTCGGTGCAGCCCACCGGGATGATGACGATGTCGTTCTTGCGCCGGTTCGCCTCCACCTGGTGGCGGATGGTCGTCTGGATATACGAGCCCGGCTTGGCCCACTCGCAGGGCGAGGGGATGCCGTACTCTGCCAGCATCCGATCGATCTGCTCGTCCGACGCCTCCCAGATCTCCTTCTTGAGGCGGCCGACGGCGTTGTCTTCGAAAAACGGCTGGGCGTTGGGGACGCTGTTGTCGCTCATTGTTGTCTCCTTGAGAAGCGTGAAACGTGATGCGTGAACTGTGTTGCGTATTGCGTGTTCCGTTAGCCTGGCGCCGGTGAACGGAACACGCAACACGCCTCACGCATCACGCATTACGTAGTACGCATTACGTCCTACGGCACCTGCACCATAATCTTGCCACCAGAGCGGTCGGTCGACTGCTTGATGGCGTCCACGGCGTTGTCGAGCGTGTAGCGGCTGGTGATGGTCTGGGTCATGTCCATCAGCCCCGAGGCCATCATGCTGATGACGTGGGGGAAGATGCCGTCGCCCGAGTGGCCCTGCGCGCCAAAGAACTGGGCGTGGCGCACCTGGAAGCGCTCGAGGTACATGGGCACCTTGGTGGCTGCGCGGCCCACCTGCGCGATCTTGCCGTCAAAGGCCAGGGCCTGCTCCATCTCGGGGATGGTTTTGTCGGGTGCGCCGGCCGCCTCGACGAGGAGCGCGGCGCCGATGCCCTGGGTCAGGTCCATGATCACTTCGTGGGGCACCACTTCGCGCGGGTCGAAGGCGTGGGTCGCGCCGACCTTCTTGGCCAGCTCGCGGCGCGAAGCCGAGACTTCGAAGACGATCAGCCTGGCCGCGCCCGCCGCGTGGCACTCGGCGACCGCCGAGAGGCCGATGGGCCCGGCGCCAAAGATGACCACATCGCTGCCGGGCAGAAAGCCGCCGGCGCGGGTAAAGACGCAGTTGTAGGCCACACTGGCCGGCTCGACCATGGCGCCGGCGTCGAAGAGGGCCTGGCCCTGGTAGCGGCCTTCCAGGTCGTTCAGCTTCCAGCAGTACTTGGCGCCAATGGCGATGTACTCGGCAAAGGCGCCGTCGATGGTAAAGCCGATCTCTTCCAGGTTCAGGCACTGGTTGGGGAAGCCGTCGCGGCAGGGCCGGCAGTGGCCGCACCAGATCATCTCTTCGGCGGTAACCTTGTCGCCCACCACGAGGTCATCCACCTCGCTGCCGACCTCGACCACCTCGCCCGAGAACTCGTGGCCCAGGATGGAGGGGAACTTGGTCAGGCCGGGGTAGAGGATATAGTCCTGCGCGTCGGTCTCGTAAAAGTGCATGTCGGAGCCGCAGACGCCGCAGGCGCGCACCCGCACCAGCACCTGGTCGGGAGCGATCTTGGGGGTGGGCACGCTCTTGACCTCGAGCTTGGGGTGGCGCCACACCGAGTTGCCCGTGACCGCCTTGCCCGTCTGCTTCTCCCAGTCCGACACCTCATAGTCGGCCTTGGGTTCCCACTGCGCCGTCAGAACGAGAGCCTTCATCTGTGTCCTCCTTTGGATGTATACAACTGCGTAGAACGTGAAACGTAAAACGTAATGCGTGAGGCACAAAACGTAAAACGTGAAACGTAATGCGTAATGCGTGAGACGCGACGCGTGATGCACAAGGCGCAGTACTTGTTGCTGTTACGTGCTGTGTGGCGCGTGCTGCGTGGCGCGGATCACGCATCACGCATTACGTTTCACGCCTCACGCGCGCGCACGACCCGCGTTCGACCAGCGCCGGCATGAGCACGACGTCGTGGACGTCGCGCTCGCCGCGGATGAGGGCCAGGGCCATCTCCATGGCGCGTTGGCCCAAGGTGTACTTGGGCTGGGCGATGGTGGTGAGGGGCGGGTACAGGTGGGCGCCGATCGCCACATCGTCGTAGCCGATCACCGAGAGGTCCTCGGGGAGCCGGCGGCCGGCGCGGTGCAGGGCAGCCAGCACGCCGACGGCGGTCATGTCGTTGTAGCAAAAGACGGCGGTCACGGGCAAGCCGCGGCGCAGGAGCTCCTCGGCCGCCTCTACGCCGCCCTCGGGCCGGCCGTTGCCCGGCAGCACCAGGTCGGCCGCGACGTTGAGCCCGCGCGCCTGCAGCGCCTGGCGCAGCCCAGCGAGGCGCAGGCCGCTGGCGTGCGCCCAGATGGGCCCGGCGATATAGGCGATGCGCTCGTGGCCCAGGCTCAGCAAATAGCTGCCGGCCAGCTCGCCGCCACAGCGTTCGTCGATGAGCACCGAGTGCGTATAGTCGCCGCCGCGCTGGTTGTTGATGAGCACGATGGGCACGCCCACCTCGCGCAGGTGGGCCATGTAGAGGCTGCCCAGGCGCGAGGAGGTGACGATGATGGCATCGACGCGCTTTTCGCGCAGCGCGCGCACCGTCTTGAGCTCGCGCTCCGGTTCGGCGTTCGAGTTGCAGAGGATGGTGTTGTAGTGCTGGCTCAGCGCCGTGTCTTCGATGCCCTGCACGATCTCGGCGACAAAGGGGTCGGCGATGGTGGTCACGACCAGGCCGATGGTGGCCGTGCGGCGCGTCACCAGGCCGCGGCCGATGGCGCTGGGGGTGTAGCCCATCTCGTCGGCCAGGCGGCGGATGCGGGCCTTGGTCTCGCTGCTGATGAGCGGGCTATCGGCGAGCGCGCGCGAGACCGTCGAGTGCGAGACCCCGGCGGCGCGCGCGATGTCCTTGATCGTGACCGGCATGCGTGCCTTCCTCTGTACCTGCACACGTGTGCAGGTACTGCCCAAGAAATGCCCCTCCCGCCGAGGGGCCGCGCAACAACCTATCTGCATTATACGATGCATGGCGGGTTTTTGTCAAAGTGGCGCTTTGCGGGAAAAGCAACCCGGACTCCCCAACTTGTTGGGGCACGTCCCGAACAAGTTGGGGAGTCCGGGCGAGCCAACCCAGAGTCCCGAACTTGTTCGGGACGCGCCCTAACAAGTTGGGGAGTCCGGGCGAGCCCCTTGCCCCTTTGTGTCCTTCGTGGTGATCGGTCCCCGTCGGTCACCGGCGATTCTGGGATGCACTCGCGACAGGGGCTTTTGTTGACGGTGGCGCCGGCTGCGGTATACTTGAGACGATAGACTGAAGGAGCGCGCTGCACCATGAACGACCCCACCCGCATCCTGCTGATCGAAGACGACCCCGCCGTGGCGCAGAGCCTGCGCACCGGCCTGGAGCGCGAAGGCTACGCCGTGACCTGGCAAGCCACGGGCGCCGCTGGGCTACATCAGGCACGCGCGCAGAGCCCCCATCTGATCATCCTCGACGTGCGCCTGCCCGACGGCTCGGGGCTCGACGTCTGCCGGCAGATGCGGCAGATAGGCCTGCGCCAGCCGATCCTCATGCTCACCGTGCAGCGCGACGAGATGGACAAGGTGCTGGGGCTCGAGATGGGCGCTGATGACTATGTGACCAAGCCCTACGGCCTGCGCGAGCTGCTCTCGCGCATCCGCGCCCTGCTGCGCCGCGCTTACGGCGAGCTCTCCGCCGCCGACGCCGAGCTGCTCTACGCGCGCGACCTGGTGCTCGACTGCCGGCGCGGCCAGGTGCGCCGTGGCGCCGAGCTGCTCAACCTCACCCCCACCGAGTTCCGCCTGCTCGTCTACCTGGCGCGCCACCCCGGCCAGGCGCTCAGCCGCGCCCAGATTATCGACGCCGTGTGGGGCTACGAGGCCGACGTGGAGAGCGAGAAGGCGGTCAACGTGCACATCCGCCGCCTGCGCGAAAAGGTCGAGCTCGACCCCAGCCGCCCGTCACTCATCCTCACCGTGCCCGGCATCGGCTACCGGCTGGCCGAGTAGCCCGCAGCAGCCAGCTTTCAGCCTTTGCGGCAACCATGGAGTGTGGAGGTGCCACGTGCCCGAGGGATTGGTCCGCAGTTTCGAGGTCAGGCTGGTGGTCCCAGGCTGCCATCCGGGGGCCGAACACTATGATGCCTTTCTTGCCCTGCACGATGACATCTCGGAGGCGCTGCCCTATCTCAACGCCGAGCTGGAGCAGCCGACCGATTACCGCCACGGCGATCGCATCCTGCTGTGGCAGTGCGACGACAGGGCCTACGTATTCCGGCCGCATGAGATCGCCATCTCGCCGGTCCACGACCCCGAGGACGCTCACGATGTGGCCAGGGCGATCATCGAGCGCATCAACGACATCTGGAGGCGACGTGACAGCCTGTGCCCCAACCTGGCCGGCAAGAGGCCCTTGCCCCAGGTGCTGGACCTCTACCAGCTCCTGCCCCGGCTGAACTGCAAGAAGTGCGGCTTGCCCACCTGTATGGCGTTTGCCGCGGCATTGCGCACTGACCTCACCAAGGCGCACCTGTGCCCCCATCTCTCGCAGGAGGACCTCGACAGAATGGTGCCCCGTTGAAGCACAATGCGCGGTCCTGCCGCCCGGCCGCCAACCGGGTAGGTGCGAACAGGTGACCCGCTCATCGGTGCTTCTGTGACATGCCCATGGGCAGGCGTTGCGTCTTCCCAGACCGCATGATATAATCATGACAGAGAAGCACTGCGAGAGATGGAGTTCGGCCGGCAGCGTTGCGGCCCGTAGGGCGCGGAGGTGCAGGATGCCTAACCTCGACAGCCTGGATACCCTCTTCGTCGTCAGCGCCTTCTTCTTCCAGATCGTCCTCATCGCGCATTTCGCGCTGCGCAGGTGGCGCTTTCCCCTCGCCATACGCTGGGGCTGGATCGTGTATACGCTGAGCCTTGCCGCCACTCTTGTGAGCGTAATCCTGCTCCTGGGCGGCAAGCCCTGGGCACTGTGGCTGGGCGGCTTGCTCTACCTCGCCTGGGCCGCCTTCGGCTTCACGGTGGAATACGTCAAGGAGATCCAGTGGCGCCGCCCCATCGTCTGGCCGGTCTTCGGCCCGTACGTGTTCCTCTACCTGGCGGCTGTCATGTTCTACTGGTGGCCGCTCGCCCTCGTCTGGAAGCCGCTGTGGTACGTCTATGCGGTGCTGTTCGTCGTCAGCACCGTGCTCAACGTCACATCCCACAGGAGCGCACAGACATAGGGCGATGGTCGCCATTGGCTGGTCCGGCATCCGGTACGTACGCGCGGAGGTCAGCCGTGAAGAGACTAACCACCTTTATCATGGCGACGCTGTTCCTGTTCCCGATGGGTGCGGCGCTGTTTCTCATTGCGGGGACGGTCAACGTGCCCTCCATCTGGCTCTACCTGGGCATCCGCGTGCTCTTTAATGCCGCCAGTACGCTGGCCATGTCCGAAGAAGTGGCGAGGGAACGCCTCAAGCCCGGCCGTGGTGCCAAACCAGAACCCATCTACAACACGGGCACAGCTATCGCCTGGGTGGCGCACATTGTCATCGCGCCATTCGACCTGGGACGTTTTCACTGGAGCGCGGGATTCCCCATCTGGCTGCAAGCAGTGGGTGTGGCAGGCATGCTGTGCGCCATGGGGATGGTGGTCTGGGCACTGCGGCACAACGAGTATCTCTCGGCGCGCATCCGCATCCAGAGCGAGCGCGGGCACCATGTCGCGACGACGGGACCCTATGCCCACATCCGCCATCCGAACTATGCGGGCGCGTCGCTGCTCGGCCTGACCAGTGGACTGGTTTTCGGCTCGTGGCCGTCCATTGTTCCCATGCTGGCCTGGATCGGTCTGCTGGCGTATCGCACGGTCAACGAAGAGCGGGTCCTGCTCGCCGAGCTGGAAGGCTACAAGGCATATGCAGCAAGAGTGCGCTACCGCTTTGTGCCGGGAGTCTGGTGAGCCGGCCGCCCGCGGCTGCTCGCGCCGAGGTGCCTGTGTTCAGCAGGTGGCTGGCGGTGGCCGTTGGCTATCTCGGATGGAGGGGCCATGGATCGCAAGCTGATCGCACGCTATGCCCTCCGCGAGGCGCTGGGCCTGGTGGGCATGGGCGTGGCCCTCTTCTGGCCGGCCGGGCGTGTCGACTGGTGGCCGGCCTGGGCCGCGCTCGGCGTGATGCTGGCCTGGATTGTGGCGACCGCCACTGTCATCCTGCGCGCCAACCCACACCTGCTGGCTGAGCGCCTGGGTCCGCGCCAAGGCGCCAAGCGCTGGGACACGGCCATCATGAGCCTGCTCGGCCTGACACAACTGGCGCGCTACATCGTCGCCGGCCTCGACCAGCGCTACGGCTGGACGGGCAGCGTGCCGGTAGTGGCCCAGGCAGCGGCGCTGGTGGTCTGCGCGCTGGGCTACGCGGGGGTCGTCTGGGCAACCGCGGCCAACGCCTTCTTCTCGCAGATCGTGCGCATCCAGGCCGAACGCGGGCATACCGTGGTCAGTGGCGGGCCCTACCGCTATGTGCGCCATCCGGCCTACGCCGGCGCGATGCTGTTCGAGCTGGCCGTGCCGGCCCTGCTGGCGTCGGGTCGGGCTTTCATTCCGAGTGGCATAGGCGCCATCCTGCTCCTCCTGCGCACCGTGCTCGAAGACCGCACGCTGCAGGTCGAGCTGGCCGGCTATGCGGAGTATGCCCGCGCGGTGCGCTACCGGCTGCTGCCGGGAATCTGGTGAGAGGGAACGGCTCATGAGATAGTGCATCCGGCCAGAGGATGACCTGAAGAGAGCGGTCCCTGTTGCCGTGGATCGCTATCCGCCATAGAGTAAGCCACATGCTCATTATACCAATAAGCATGTGGCTTATCTGCACATGAGGCGCGCCCTGTTCGTCAACCGCCAGGCGGAGCCGGCCTTCCTGAACTCGATCATCTCCCGCCTTCACTGCGGAAGCAACCGGCCTTTCGGGCGATCTACCTATGGGGCATGGCTATGCTGGTGTGAAGGCGCGCGCGTGAAGGATCTCTTCGCGGCGCATGGGGCGGATGTCTGCTCCGGAGAGCGTCACCACCGCGATGGTCTTGCCTTCCCCGGTCACGAACTCCACTTCGAACGCTTCCCCATCTGCATAGCAGTGCACCACCGCTCCAACGTCACCGCGTTTGAGGCCGTAGGCATCCAGGTCTCGAACGAGGACCACGGTATCGAGTTCGCGAATCATATCGTCCCCACCTTCTCCGTCCTGCTAGTCAAAGGAGCGAAAGAAACGCGCCTTTGATCTGCCAACAGCATGTGTTTCGGAGAGCAGATAACCCACGATCCTGTCTGCCGGAACGTACGCGTTGGTCCTGTTCGGGAGTTGTGTTGACGGCATGCTATCCAGTCCCTCGCGTGGGAGCCACGATACCCCCTGTTCGAGTTGCTCGCGCTCACTCACCTCGCAGCGGCGGTCATCTAGGCCATATCCTCCCACACGTCTTCATTATACAACGCAGATCCCTCACTACGCAAGCAAGGCAGATTGCGGAGCTGTAATCCTCCCGCATCCTCCCCGTAATCCCCTTCCTCTATGATAGAAGCAAACGCTCAGGAGGAAGAACGATGAGACGTTTGCTTATCCCGCTCGCCATCCTGGCCATCGCCCTGGTCGGTAGCGCCGGCTACCTCGGCGTGCAGAGCGGCCGGGCCGAGAACCGCCCGGCCGAGCCGCCACCTCCCGCCACGGCGCCGGTGACGCACGGCGACGTGCAGCAGACGGTGGCTGCGCCGGGGCAGCTCGAGTGCACGCAGCAGGCGCAGCTCACGATGCCGGCCGCCGGTCAGTTGGCCCGCATCGACGTGCGCCCCGGCGACAGCGTGCGCGCGGGCGACACCATCGCCCAGCTCGAACTGGCGCCGCTGCAGCAGGCGCTGGCCGAGGCGCAGGCCGCCCTCGAGCGCGCCCAGCCAGAGCATGCGCGCCAGCTCGCCGCGGCGCAGCTCGACCTGGCCGTGGCTCAGGCCAACCTGGCCAAAGCGCAGGCCACCGCCCCTGATGGCGGCACGCCCGAGGCCGTGACCATCGCCCAGCACCGCCTCGAGCAGGCCAAGAACACCCTCTGGGGCGCGCAGGCGCAGCGCGACTCGACCTGCGGCCGCGCCCACGACGCCGCCTGCGATGCGGCCCAGGCTGCCGTGCAGGCGAACGGCGAGGCGGTGCGCATCGCCGAGGTGCAACTGCAGCAAGAGATCGAGCAAGCCCGGGCCGGCCAGGCGGCCAGCGAGCAGGAGCTGGCCGTGCTGCAGGCGCAGGTCGATCGCGCCAATATCGCGCTGGCGCGGCTGAAGGAAGGCCTCGACCCCGCGCTGCTGCGCAACGTGGAGGCGGCACAGGCCGCCCTCGATGGGGCGACGCTGAAGGCGCCCTTCGATGGCACCGTGCTCCAAGTCATGGCCGGCGTGGGCGAGGTGGTGATGCCCGGCCGCAGTGTGGCCCTGCTGGCCAACACCAACGCCGTCGAGGTGTACTCGACGGTGGTCGAGGAGGACCTGCCGCTCGTGCAGCCGGGCCAGCCGGTCGAGCTCTTCTTCGATGCCCTGCCGGACCTGGCGGCGCGCGGCCATGTCGCCCGCATCGTGCCCCAGCGCACCGCTGGAGACCGCGCCCTCTACCCCATCTACATCGCGCTTGACGAACCCGCCCCGGGCCTGCTGCCCGGCATGACCGCCGACACCAGCATCATCGTGGCCCAGCGCCAGGGGGTGCTGCGCCTGCCGCGAGCGCTGGTGCGCGTCCAGCAGGGCGGCAGCGCCCAGGTGAAGGTCTGGGCCAACGGGCAGGAGGAAAAACGCACCATCCGCGTGGGCCTCCGTGGCGACAAGTACGTCGAGATCGTGGACGGCCTGAGCGAAGGCGAACAGGTGGTGAGCGAATGAGCACACAGCCATCTCCCTGGGTCATCGAGGCCGAGGGCCTGACCAAGGTGTATGCGCTGGGCGCGACCACGGTGCCCGCCCTGCGCGGGGTGACCCTGCGCGTGGCCCGCGGCGAATCGCTGGCCCTGATGGGGCCCTCGGGCAGCGGCAAATCGACCCTCATGCACCTCCTCGGCTGCCTGGATACGCCGACGGCCGGGTCCTATCGCCTCGAGGGGCAGGATGTGAGCCGGCTCTCGCGCGATACGCGGGCGCGGGTGCGCAACGCACGCATCGGCTTTGTCTTCCAGACGTTCAACTTGCTGCCGCGGCTGAGCGCGCTCGACAACGTGGCCCTGCCGCTCCTCTACCGGGGAAACGGCGCCGGGGCGACCAAACAGGCGGCCAGGGCGCTCGAGCGCGTCGGGCTGGGCCAGCGCTCGGCCCACCGGCCCAGCGAGCTCTCGGGCGGCGAGCGGCAGCGGGTGGCCATCGCCCGCGCGCTGGTGACCGGCCCGGCCATCATCCTGGCCGATGAGCCGACCGGCAACCTCGACTCGGCCAACGGCATCGAGATCATGGGCCTGCTGACCGGGCTGCACCGGGAGGGAGTCACCCTGCTGATCGTAACCCACGACGCCCGCGTGGCCGCTCATGCCGGGCGCAGGCTCTATATGCGTGACGGCGCTATCTGTCGCGAGGAGGCAGAGCATGACGTTGCCTAACCTCCTGGCCAATGCCCTGCGGGGGCTGCTGGCCAACAAAGTTCGTGCTGCGCTCACCACCCTGGGCGTCATCATCGGCGTGGCCTCGGTCATCGCCACCCTGGCACTGGGCAACGGCGCCCGCGCTGCCGTGGAGGCCAGCTTCCGCCTGCTGGGGGCCGATACTGTCCAGGTTGCTGCCCGCATGGCCCTCGATGATGGCGCGCTGGTCGCAGCGGGCAAGATCCTCTCGTACGAGGATGGGCTGCGTATGCCGAACGCGGCGCCCCTGGTGAAAAAGGCCGAGATGGGCGTGCGTGGCGCCGCCAAGGTCCGCCACGACCGGGCCGTGCTGGACCTCGCGGTCGATGGCACGACGGCCGATGGGCTGGAGACGCTGGCTTCCGGAGGACAACTGCAGCCCGTGGGCTGGCCGGAGGGCAAGCCGCGGACCGCGGCGGCGTTCATCGGGCAGGGACGCTTCTTCACGGCCTCGGAGGTACTGGAGGCCGCGCCGGTCTGTGTCGTGGGCTACCGGACGGCACTCGATCTTTTCCAGGGCGACGACCCCCTGGGGCAAACCGTGTGGGTCAACCGGCAGCGCTGTGAGGTCGTCGGCGTCCTGCAAGAGCTGGAGCCGGTGGACCCGGCCCAGCGCCACAGGGCTCGCTCGAACGATGCCTTCTACATGCCCATCAGCACGGCCATCCGCGAGCTCTACGATGAGGAGCCGTCGGTCACCATCACTGTCTACGTGGCCGACGAGCGCCGCATGGATGAGGCCAAGGCCCAGATCGAGGCCTACCTGCGTGCGCGGCACGGCATCGAGCAGAGCGCTGACGGCAAGTACGCCGACGACTTTGTCATGACCACCCGCAGCGATATCCTGGGCGCGCAGCAGGCGGCGGTGAGCACCTTTGCGCTGCTGCTGACGGCCATGGCCGTGGTCTCGCTCGTCGTCGGCGGCATCGGCATCATGAACGTGATGCTGGTCTCGGTCACCGAGCGCACCCGTGAGATCGGCGTGCGCATGGCCGTGGGTGCGCAGGGACGCGACGTCGTGCTCCAGTTCCTGCTCGAGGCGGCCATCCTGGGCGCCATCGGTGGCGTGCTGGGCATCGCGGTGGGCATCTTTGCCGTGCCCGTGGCAGCGTCGCTGAACAACGGGATCGCACTGCTCCTGCCCGACAGCGTGCCGCTGGCCTTTGGCGTCGCGTTGCTGACCGGCCTCGTCTTTGGGCTGTACCCGGCGCTGCGCGCGGCGCGGCTGGATCCGATCGAAGCGTTGCGGTACGAGTAAGGCGCAAAAGACGTGAAACGTAAGGCGTGAGATACGCTGTGTGAGAGGTGTTGCGTGTTGCGTATTCCGTGCCCTCTCGCGATCGCCAGGCTCTGTAAGAGCAGGCTAGGCCGTGCTTGCAGACCCGTAGTCTAGCCCCTTGTGGGCGTCGCCCCAGGCAGACTCGGCGCCATGGAGCGGCTAAACGGGCACAAGGCCCTAGGCCACGACGGTCTGCAAACACGCCCTGGGCCTCTGAGCGGCCAAGATGCGGCGGGCGAGGATACGCGACGCGCAGTACGTAGTACGCAACACAACTGGAGGAAGGGACATGAAACACAGAATCTCGATGGTCGTGGGCGCAGTGGCGCTGGTGCTGCTCTTGGCGGGCGCCGCCTTTTTCGGGGGCCGGCTGGCCAGCAAGAAGGCGCCGAGCCCGGAAGAGCAGCCGATGGTGGTCAACCAAGGCGATGGGGTCACGAGCTCGACGACTGTGCAGCGGTTCCTGCATACCATCATACCGGCTGCCGAGCGACCCGAGGGGGAGCCCGACGTGACCGGCATCTTTCTGCGCCGGCAGGACCGCAGCATCGTGGTCGGCACCGGCAAGGTGCGCGGCGTCGGCAGCGCGGCCCCCGACGGCAGCACCAAGATCGAGCTGCAGACCGATGGCCCGGAGGTGGAAATCGTGCTGGCCCCCAGCGCGGCCGTCTACAAGGACGTGACGGTGCGCCCAGGGCCCAAAGAGCCACCGACCGAGGTGCAGGAGGTGTTCGAGCCCGGCTCGCTGGACGAGCTGGAACAGAACACGGCGGTAGTCGTCTGGGGCAAGCGCAGTGGTGACCGCGTCACGGCACAGGTGCTCGTCTACCGCCTGCTGGATGCCGACACGGGCAACTAGACAACGCCGTACTTGTCTGGGAAGGCGTGCGATCCGGGCACAACGCTTCGCGCATAACCGGAGCGGAGCCTTTTGGGGGGTCTTTTTGGCGGGTTGGCCAGAGCCGTGGCCGCCCGCGGGCGGCCACGGCTCTGGCCAACCCGCCAAAAAGACCCCTTCTGGGCCGGGACCGGGCGGATGCGGAGCGTGTCAGCCGGTAGCTACCCGGATGGCCAGCAGTGGCAGCGCCAAGTACGGTTGTAGTACGAGCAGCCGGTAGGTGACAGGTGCCTGGCAGGCTGCGCTCACTTGCGCAGCCTGCCGGGATGCGCTAATCTGTAGTCGAGATGAGAACGCCGGGGGGAGGTGATGGCGATGCCTCGATCGATTCGCTGGCGGCTGCCGCTGAGCTATGCGGCGATTGCCCTTTTGACCGCGCTGGCCCTGGCCGCTGTGCTCTTGCCGGCGCTGCGCAGTCTCTATGCACAGCGCGAGCGGGCCTACCTCAGAAACAACGCCCTGGCCATCAGCGCCGTCGTGGCGCAGCTCTTGGAGGCGGGCGCTCCGCTCGACGACATGCGCGAGCAATTGCAGGCGTTCGCCTTTCTCTCCCGAGTCCGCGTACAGGTGCTCGATGCCGAGCAAGAGGTCCTCGTCGACTCCACCCTCGCCGACGGACGCACCTTCCTCTCCTTCGCCAGCACCACGGTCGTGGTCGACGCTCCATCGGGCGAGGCGGCCGGCACTCCGGTCGCCTCGCAGCCCGCGGCAGAGAGCAGCGTCGTGGTCGTGAGACCAGCAGACGGCTCGGGCTCGACCTCCACCGTGCAGGCGGCCGTGTCCAGCGGCAGCGTGGCCGTGGCCAAGGGGACGGAGGGAGACAAGAGCTACACCACCATCATCCCGGTTGTCGAGACGCTGCAGGGGCTGGGGTTCAGCGAGGGCATGGCCGACTATGGCCGCCGCTCCGATCAGAGGGTGCGCGAGCCGGTGCGCTCGGCGGCTGGAGACCTGCTCGGCTACGTCGAGCTGTCGGACGGCCCCGCCTATGGCAGCGACGCGGTGGCGAGCGCGGCGTGGGGCTCGGCGCTGGCCGGGTTGGTCGCCGTCGTGATCGCCGCCGGCGCGGGCTGGGCGGCCAGCCGCAGCGTGAGCCGGCCCGTGCTGGCGCTGAGCGCGGCCACGGCGCGCATGGCCGAGGGCGACCTTGCGGCGCGCGCCGACACGGCGCGTCGCGACGAGTTGGGCCAGCTCGCCCGCTCGTTCAACCAGATGGCTGGCCGCGTCGAGGCCACCGTCACGGCACTGCGCCGTTTCGTGGCCGACGCCGCCCACGAGCTGCACACCCCGCTGACCGCGCTGCATACCGACCTGGAGCTGGCGGCGAGCGAGCCGGATACGGCGGCCCGCGCCGAGCTGATCAAGCGGGCGCAGGAGCAGGTAGAGCGGCTGGAAGCCCTGACGTCGGGCCTGCTCGACCTCTCGCGGCTGGAGGCAAGCGCCGCGCAGACGGCACCCGCCACGCTCGACCTCGCCGCCTTGGCGCGCCACGCCGGTGAGCGCTACGCCTCGCAGGCCGAGCAGGCCGGGCTGACCTTCTCGCTGGAGCTGCCTGCAGAGGAGGTCGTCGTGTGCGGCGACGCGGCGCAGCTCCGCCGTGCCCTGGGCAACCTGCTCGACAACGCGTGCAAGTTCACGCCCGAAGGCGGCACGGTGAGCCTGCGCCTGCACTGCGCCGGCGGTTGGGCCGAGCTGGCGGTCGAGGATAGCGGCATCGGCATCCCCGCGGGCGACCTGCCTCACCTCTTCAGCCGCTTCCACCGCGGCAGCAACACCGCCGGCTACCCGGGCAACGGCCTGGGCCTGGCCATCGTGCGCGCCATCGTCGAGGCCCATGGCGGCGACGTGCGCGCCGAGAACACTGGCCACGGGGCGCGGTTCACGCTGCGGCTGAAGACGAAGGAACTGAGGAGCTGAGGAGGCGGCGTACCCGGACTCCCGAACTTGTTCGGGCCGTTCGGGCCAAGGAACGCCCCAACAAGTTGGGGAGTCCAAGTGCCGCAGGTCGTACCCGGACCCCCGAACTTGTTCGGGCCAAGGAGCGCCCCAACAAGTTGGGGAGTCCAAGTGCCGCAGGTCGTACCCGGACTCCCGAACTTGTTCGGGCCGTTCGGGCCAAGGAACGCCCCAACAAGTTGGGGAGTCCAAGTGCCGCAGGCCGTACCCGGACCCCCGAACTTGTTCGGGCCAAGGAACGCCCCAACAAGTTGGGGAGTCCAAGTGCCGCAGGTCGTACCCGGACTCCCGAACTTGTTCGGGCCGTTCGGGCCAAGGAACGCCCCAACAAGCTGGGGAGTCCGGGCGGCACAACTGCGGATACGGCGCCGAACCGCAGAGTCAAGGCGCTCAGGCGCCAACTATGAGCCCGCGTGCTCGCCGCACGACCCGCGCACCACCAGCGGCGCGTCGAGTACGACGCGCTGCGGCCCCGCGACGCGATGCGCGATGCGGTCGAGCGGCGGCGCGGCGGCGCGGGCGCCGAAATCATAGGGTTGGCCTGGGAACCGTATTGGGCCAAGCACGGGGTGCGGGATTGAGAAACGCCGGCCTACGCTCCGCGCAGGGCACCGTTCTGGCGCCCGATGCCGCGCGGCGGCTGATCGGCGGTCGTGGACCGGCCTCACGGGTCTGTTGACAATCACCTTCCCGTCAGGGGAAACGATGCGACAGGCAAGGGTCAGGCAATGATTCTGTCATAGTCGGCATGGGTGCCGATCCAGAACCAGAGGATACCGTCTTCGACGTCGACTCCTAACGCCCGGTAGTGCTCGCCAACGCGAACCGACCACAGTTCGCCGATTCTCTTGAAGTGGAGCGAGGGATGATGAGGATCGCTCTTCAGTAGCTCGTGATTCTTGTCCGCGAGTTGGCGAACTCGTTCCGGCAGGGCTTGATACAGTGCCCAGAACCTCGACGACGCCAAGTGCCTCAAAGCTCCCGCGCCTTTCCGGCCTTGAACTCTGCGCGTGCCTCGGCAATAAGGCGGTCGAGCTTGCCGGCTGCAAGATCAGCCTCCACCTGTTTGTCCCAGAGCCGGTGCTCCAGCTCGATGAACCAGGCACGGAATTTCGCCAGATCCTCGGGCGAGAGCCCGAGGACTCGTTGTTCGAGTTGTTCGAGTTCGCTCATCTCACTACCTCCACTACCTGAGCAAGTCCACCCGGTGTTTTCATTATACAACGTAGGTCCAGCGCCACGCAAGCAGTGCGTCAGGCCGACGTCCAAGCGCTGCTTCTCCTCAGACTGCATATGCGCGCCGAGAACACTGGTCATGGGGCGCGGTTCACCCAACAAGTTGGGGAGTCCAAGTGCCGCAGGCCGTACCCGGACTCCCGAACTTGTTCGGGCCGTTCGGGCCAAGGAACGCCCCAACAAGTTGGGGAGTCCAAGTGCCGCAGGCCGTACCCGGACTCCCGAACTTGTTCGGGCCAAGGAGCGCCCCAACAAGTTGGGGAGTCCGGGCGGCACAACTACGGATACGGCGCCGAACCGCAGAGTCAAGGCGCTCAGGCGCCAACTATGAGCCCGCATGCTCGCCGCACGACCCGCGCACCACGAGCGGCGCATCCATGATGATGCGCTGCGGCCCCGCGACGCGATGCGCGATCAGGTCGAGCAGCAGCGCGGTGGCACGGGCGCCGAAATCATAGTACGAGGTGCGCACTGTGGTCAGCGGCGGCTGCAGGGTGGCCGCGGCCGGGATGTCGTCATAGCCCACCACGGCCAGGTCCTGCGGGATGCGCAGGCCCAGCTCGGCGGCGGCGCGGTAGGCGCCGATGGCGAGCATGTCGCCAGCGGCGAAGACGGCCTGCGGGGGCTGCGGCAGCGCCAAGAGCGCCTTGAGAGCCGCATAGCCGCGCTCTTCGAACCAGTCGGCCACGGGCGGCACCAGCTCGGGCTCGTAGGAAAGGCCGTGCTCGGCCAGCGCGCGGCGATAGCCCTCGTGCCGGTCGCGGCCGACGATGGTGCCCTGGGGACAGACAAAGGCGATGCGCCGGCAACCGTGGGCGAGCAGGTGACTGGTGGCCTCGCAGGCGGCGCGCACGTCGTCGACCACAACGCAGTTCGTGGGCACGCCCGGCGTGTAGCGCTTGATGACCACGTAGGGCAGCCCGGCCTCGCGCACCGGCTGCAGGTCGGCCGGGTGCGCATCCGAGAGCACGCGCACCAGCAGGCCGTCGAAAAAGCGCTCGGCAACGATGGAGGCCAAAAAGCCCGCCACGTCGCGCTCGGGGTCCACCCGGGTCACCGAGAAGAGGGCCTCGCGCTCCCAGGCGACGGTGGCCGCCCCGGCGATGAGGTCGCCAAAGATGCCCGAGTTGCGCCGCCATTCCCGTTCGATAAAGCCCAGGATCACCAGCGCCAGGCGCGGGCGGCGGTTGCGCGTCGTGACAAAGGTACCGATCCCCTGCTGGCTCTGCAGCCGCCCCTCGTTGACCAGCTCCTGCAGCGCCCGCCGCACCGTGATGGAGCTGACCTCGTATTGCCGGCAGAGCTCGCGCAGGCTGGGCAGCATGTCACCCGGCTGCAGTTCGCCGGTATCGATCTGCCGCTGCAGGATGCTCTTCAGTTGCAGGTAGAGCGGCCCCGCGGCCAGGCGCTCGATCGGCATCGGCGCTTCTCCACTTCTTGACAATCCACACAAGAGGGCGTATACTGTGTATACACAGTATACACAGCAAGCAGCGAGCTGTCAAGAGAATGTGCCAAGGAGAAGCGCATGGACCGATTGTTGGCACTGTTGGATGGCGCCGGCCTCGCGGCGCCGCTGCAGGAGCGCGAGGCGCTGGCGGCGGCCGAGGCGCTGAGCGGGCTGAGCGCCGCTCAGGTCTACCCGCGCTCGATCGCCGCGCAGAACGGCGTCATTTACTTCCTGGCGCGTCGCGAGGGCGGCGAGCGCCGGCTGGGGCTGCTCTCGCGGCAGGGCGCCGGCCCCGGCCTCGGCTTTACCGGTGGCGAGGAGGGGGTGACCCTGGCGGGCGAGCTGCTGGTGCTGCAGCTCTGCCTGGCCGAGCACGGCAACGCCCTGGCTCTGCGCCGCACCCTGCCCTTCACCGCGCCGCGCACGCTGGGGCTCGCCAAGTCGGCCGGCTGCGGCGACCGCCTGGGCCTGGCCACGCCCGGCCACGTGCGCGCCATCCGCGGCAGCGGGCTGGCGCCGGTCTTTGCCCAGCAGTCGATCCGCGAGATGGTGCGCACGCAGCGCACGCCCGAGCAGGTGCTCGACGATGCCATGTGGGGCGTGTTCCAAGAGGGCTGGCGCGAGGGCTATGGCGCCGATGCCGACCACCTGAAGACGGTCGACGACGTGGACGCCTGTGTGCGCGCCGGCTATACCTTCTACACCATCGACCCCGGCGACCATGTGGATAACGACGCCGAAACGGCCGATGCCGCCAACCTCGCCGGCCGCGTCGAGGCCCTCCCGTGGCCGGTGCTCGAGAGCTCGCCGGCGGACCTGCGGCGCACCTACGCCGGCCGGCCCGCTGACCTGGGCGAGGGCCTAAAGCTCACGCTGAGCGAGGAGGATTTCCTCCGCGCCGCCGCCAAGTACGGCCGCGCTATCGCCCACACTGCGACCCTCTACCGCTACCTGCGCCAGCAGATGGGCGGCCGGCCGTTCGAGCTCGAGATGTCGGTCGACGAGACGGATGTGCCCACCAAGATCGCCGAGCACTGGTTCGTGGCCAGCGAACTGCTGCGCCTGGGCGTGCGCTGGGTGAGCCTGGCACCGCGCTACAGCGGCCGCTTTGAAAAGGGCGTGGACTATAGGGGCGACCTCGCCACCTTTGAGGCCGAGATCGTGCAGCACGTGGCCATCGCCCGTCGCCTCGGCCCCTACAAACTCAGCCTGCACTCGGGCTCCGACAAGTTCAGCATCTACCCGCTCATCAACCGCCACGCCGGCGACCTGGTGCACCTCAAGACGGCGGGCACAAGCTACCTCGAGGCGCTGCGCACGGTGGCCCACAAGGAGCCCGGGCTCTTCCGCGAGATCCTGGCCTTCGCCCGCGAGCACTTTGAGGCCGACCGGGCGACCTACCACTACTCGGCCGAGCTGGCGCGCGTGGCCGACCCGGCGCAGTTGAGCGATGCCCAGCTCCCCGCCGTGCTCAACGAGTATCACACCCGCCAGGTGCTGCACATGACCTTTGGCTCGGTGCTCACGGCGCGCACCGCCTCGGGCGACTATCTCTTCCGCTCGTCGCTCTATGCCATCCTCGCCGCCCACGAGGAAGAGCACTATGCGGCCCTCGAAACGCACTTCCGGCGGCACCTGGAGTCGTTCAAGAGGGCGAACTGACGGGGCTCTGGAGCGAAGGTCGCGAATCCCCTTCGCGTCCTTCGCGCTCCTTTCGCGACCTTCCTGCTCCAGATACCTGTTCCAAACAACCTACAGGGGAGGAGACTCATGTCTATCCGGGAACAGCTTCGTGAGAGGATCCGCGCCGAGCGCGCCGCCCAGGCGCCTTGGGGCAGCGACAGGCTGGCCGCCGCGGTCACCGGCGGCGAGAGGATCGCTGCGCGCGACAACCTGCTCTTCTTCACCCCGCCGGCCGAGTTCGCGGGCCGGCTGAACGACCTGCGCCAGGCGCTGGCTGCAGCCCTACCTGCGGCGCCGGCTGCCGAGCAAGAGGAGGTGCTGCGCTTCCTGGCCGACATGGCCGTCAGCCTGCACTCCTTCCTCCCCGCCTGGAACCTGCGGCCCGCGCTCAGCGAGGCGCAGCTCGCCACCGAGGCCGAGGCCACAGCCGGCCTGGCGGCGAGGCTGGCTGGCGCCGCCAAGCCGGGGGTCGTCAGCGGGCTGCTGACCGACTGGCGGGCCTACGCCAAGGCACGGCTGGAGGCCGAGAAGGCGGCCGACCCGGCGGCCATGGCCGCCGGCCTGGTGGGCGACTCTATCGGCCACTATATCGAGCGCATGTCGGCCGCCGTGAGCTTGGGCTACCTGCGCCGTATCGCCGAAGCGCGGCTGCGCGGCGAGACAATTACCGAGCTGGGCAACGACTATGCCGCCTACCTCGACTATGCCATGTACCTGGGCATCTCTTTCGAAACGACCAACCCCCCGCTCATCGACCTGGCCTGGACGGCGGACCCCGAGCGCTGGAACGCGGTGGTCGACCGTATCATCGCCGCCAACCCCACTGCCGACGACGAGGAGCTGGCCCGCCTGGTGACGCTGGAGGTCGTGCTGGCCAATATGCGCCTGCTGCGGCCCATCTTCCTGCTCAGCGAGGGACGGCTGGGGCTGGTCAGCCTGCAGGTCAACCCCAAGAAGCACGGGGATGCCGCGGCGATGATCGCCGACGCCACCGCCATCTATGCAGAGCTGCAGCGCAAGCTCGAGGGCCGCGTGCCCAACGTCGTCTTCAAGATGCCGGCCACCTATGCGGGGCTTACGGCCTGCGGACATTTGACGAAGCAGGGCATTGGCGTTAACATCACGGTCAACTTTGGCCTGTACCAGGAGATGCCGTTCGCCCAGGCCATCGCCGGGGGCGAGGCGCTGGCCAGCTACCTCACCGAGATGAACGGCCGGCTGGCCTTCCCGGTGCGCGACGAGCTGCTGGCCAAGGCGGCGAGCCTGGGCCTCAGCGAGACGCAGGCGCGCGAGGCGGCGGCCTGGTCGGGCGTGGCCATCCACAAACGCCTGATGCGCCTGCTCCGCGAGCAGGGCTACGACCTGGAGCGCGTGCGGCCGCTCGTGGCGTCGCTGCGCTGGTACGCCGGCGCCGGCTATGAGGCGCTGCCCGACCCCTGCCCCGACGTGATCGACGATATGGGGACGACCGTCATCACCATCTTCCCCAACATCCGCCACGCGCTCGACGCCGCGCCCAACCTGCCGTTCGACGGCAAGCAGATCGAGGCCCCGGTGCCTGAGGCGGCGCTGCAGGTGCTCGAGCACAGCGAGGTCTTTAAGCAGGGCTACTACCTGCCCGGCGACGATGCCCGCTTCCGCCCGGCCACAGTGCTCACCCTCGAGGATGAGGCGGACAACGCAGCCTGGTTGCCCGTTGCGGCCACGCTCAACGAGTTCTGCAACGCCTACGACAAGTTCGTGGCGCGCATCGCTGCCCGCCGGCCTGCCTGAGGCGTCTGATCGCGGGCCTATCGCGAGTGGCAGCGACCGGGTCTGGCGCTTCGCTGCCCCCGGTACGGGTCCTTTTTGGGGGGTTTGGGCTGGCCGGAAGGCGTCGCCGGTCGCCCCGCGGGGCGACCGGCGACGCCTTCCGGCCAGCCCAAACCCCTACCTAAGGCTTGAGGCCGGGCGGCTGCCAAGGCGCAAAACCCGGCCGTTGCTTGTGGCCTGCCGGCATGGTGGCCACAGGAAGCACGACACAAAGGAGGAAGAAGTGGACACACCCTGGCAAAAGTACATGCAGCTCGGCATCGTGCACTTTATGATCTACCCGCAACTCCTCAAGGGCGACGGGCCCATCGTCGAGACGGCGCGGCACATCGCCGCCGATCACTTCTTCGAGGTGCTCGAGGTCGGCCTGATCAACGACCCGGCGGCCATCCCGGCCCTCAAGGCTCTGGCCGAGGAATCGCAATTGACCATCGGCGTCGGCGCCCAGCCAGGGCTACTGACCACCGGCGGCAACCTGGCCAACCTCGACGAGGCGGGCCGGCAGACGGCCGTGGCCAAGGTCGAAGCTTCGATTGACCAGGCGTACGCCCTCGGCGCCCGCCTGATGGCCTTCCTCGACGGCAAGAACTCGTACCCCGGCGCCGAGAAGGAGCAGCAGGCCCGCGCCCAGTTCGTCAAGAGCGTGCGCGAGCTCTGCGCCTATGCCAAGGCCAAGGCCACCGACTATACCCTCACCCTGTCGCTCGAGATCTTTGACCGCGCCATCGAAAAGCGCTCGCTCCTCGGGCCCACGCCGTTCGTGGCCGAGGTCGCGGCCGAAATCTGCTCGACCTGCGACAACTTTGGCCTCACGGTAGACCTCAGCCACATCCCGCAGCTCGGCGAGACGCCGCGCCAGGCGCTGGAGCCGGTGAAGGACTATCTGGTGCACCTGCACGTGGGCAACTGCCTGCTCAGCGACACCAGCCACCCGGCCTATGGCGACTATCACCCGCCATTCTGCTGCGCCGGCGGCTGCAACGGCGTCGACGAGCTCGTCGACTTTATGCGGGTGGCCTTCGAGATCGGCTACTTTGACAAGACGCTGCCCACCGGCCGCCCGGTGGTGACCTTTGAGGTCAAGCCGCTGCCCGGCGGCGACCCCGAGGCGGTCATCGGCGGCACCAAGCGCGTGTGGGAGCTGGCCTGGGCGCGGCTGTAATAAGGAAGTATTCTGGAGGGAAAGAGAGGGCCGCCAGCCGCCCCGTAGGGGCGGCTGGCGGCCCTCTCTTTCCCTCCAGAATACTCTAGATAGGTTGGCACGCAACGTGCTGGTAGGAGGGAGAAGAAACGCGGCGGCAGTGGGAGGAGAGAGCCGATGGCGACCAAGGCGAAGGAGCAGACAGGCGAGACCAGGGTCCGCACCCCAAAGGAGATGGAGCAGGGTGGCCCCCGCTCGCGCTACCTGACCGGCGACCCCGAGCAGGAGCGCCAACTGCGCGAGGGCTTTGTCGTGGCCAGCCAGTCGGGCGAGAACAAGCCCGGGGCCACGCTGCTCACGCGCAGCCACGAGGTCATCAAACACTGGGCCGAAGCGCGCGGCGGCCAGCCGGCCACCGTGCCCGGCACCGAGCACGAGGGGCGCCCCGGCGTGCTGCGCTTCGACTTTCCAGGCTATGGCGGCCGCGAGCTGCAACACATCTCGTGGGATGCGTGGTTCAAGAGCTTTGATGTGCGCGAGCTCGTCTTTGTGTTCCAAGAAACCACACGCGACGGCACCCAGAGCAACTTTTTCCGCTTCGACAGCCCGCACCGCGAGGAGGCGTGAAACGTGAGGCGTAAAACGTAATGCGTAATGCGTGAAACGTGAGGCGTGAAACGCATTACGCATCACGTTTCACGCGTCACGCTGGCACGACTGCGGGCACGAGCGCAGCCTCGAGCGTGATTTCGACGTTGCCCTGCAGCGCCTGCGATACCGGGCAGCCGGCTTTGGCCCGCTGCGCCGCCTGCAGGAACGCAGAAGCATCGATGCCCGCCACCTGGCCGGTGACCTCGAGTTGCGAGCGGGTGATCTTCCAGCCGCCGCCCTGCGGCTCGATGGCCACGGTGGCGTGGGTCACGAGCTGGTCGGGCGGATGCCCCTCTTGGGCCAGCTCCTCGGCCAGCGCCATGCTGAAACAGCCGGCGTGGGCTGCAGCGATCAGCTCTTCGGGGCTGGTGCCCGCTTCGCGCTCAAAGCGCTTGGCAAAACTGATCGGCGCCCGCTCAAAGATGCCGCTCTCGGCGGTGGCCTCGCCTCGCCCCCGGCGCAGGTCGCCCCGCCAGATCACCTCAGCCCGTTTCTCGGTCATGTCCATCCTCCAAGCGGCCGGTCTGGCATGCTGCACAGCAAGGCGCGGACCATGGAGCAGACCGTACCAGGGCCGTTTCAAAGTCGGGGGGAGGGGGCCGGATTCCGAGCAAGAAGTGGCATGCGACGGGTTGCGAGTCTTAGAGGATTCTTGGAAGGGTGTGAGAAATCCCAAGAGAGGGTGATCCATC
>Ga0116161_1000446_pt1 | contig 46825 bp, 31 predicted proteins | sample AD_JPNAS3_MetaG_FD_89877 | JGI IMG/M metagenome (GOLD analysis project Ga0116161, IMG submission 89877) | Active sludge microbial communities of municipal wastewater-treating anaerobic digesters from Japan - AD_JPNAS3_MetaG | ecosystem: Engineered > Bioreactor > Anaerobic > Digestate | place... | reverse complement strand
GGGGGGGGGGGGGCGGGCCCGCCGGGGGCTGGGGCCCCCCCCCCGCGGGGGGCGCCACCCCCCCCCGGGCCCCCCGCCACAACCCCTTATAGGGTCGGGCACCGGGTGGCCGCGAAGCGTGAAGCCTGGTCGCCGGCTTGCTCCATCACCGGGCCAGCAGGTACAGCGCCAGCGCCGTGGCCAGGGGCACACTGAGGTTGTCCGTCCCTGCAGGTGAGAGCGCCTCGGCCAAGGTGGCCACGGCCGCGCCCGCCACGGCGTGCAGGGCGATGGCCGCGGGGCCGAGCGGTGCGCTCGTCGGGCTGAGCGCAGAGCCGGGCAGGATGAGCAACGTCAGGGCGATGGCGGCCAGGCTGAAGAGGGCCATGGCGGCGCTGCCCTCGAGCGTGCGCGTGCTGCGGCCAAAGGCGTGGTAGGTGCGCCGGCCCCAATTCCGGCCCACGATGGCTGCAAAAGCATCGCCCCAGGTCATGGCCATCACCGCGGCCACGGCGATGGGCGCGCGGTCGCCCGCCTCGCCCTTGCGCCATAGCAGCGCAAAGAGCACCGTGATCGAGAGCGCGAAGTAGACCGTGCCCGGGCTGGAATCGGCGGCATCCATGGCCTTGAAGGTCTGCCGCCGGTAGAAGACATAGTTCAGCACGATGAACGTGGCAAAGGGCACCAGGCCCCAGCGCCAGTCGTCAAAGAGCCAGAGGACGCCCCACACCCACATCCCCGCGCCGATGTGCACCAGCTTGCGCGTGAAATCCTGCGGCCAGCCGCGCCATGTGCGGATGGCCTCCACCGCGCCCAGCAGGCCAAAGGCGCAGACGTAGGAGGCCACCAGGCCGATCACATCTCCTCTTGACATCGTCGCCTCCTGAGGGATGAGGAACGGCTCACCGCAAAGGCGCAAAGGAAGCGATGACATGCTCGCAACCACTCAGCCCATCATGCTGAGTCATCTGAACCGCAAGGAACGCCAAGGGCGCGAAGGCAACGCGAAGCCTCTGAAGGAAGGATTCATCAGTCTCCCTTGGCGTCTCCTTCGCGTTCTTGGCGCCCTTTGCGGTTCAAGATGCTGCTCACATCAGCGGGCTGAGCAGTCACACATGCTCTTCCCTTCACTCATCCTCTTTGCGTTCCCTTTGCGCCTTTGCGGTGAGCTTCGTCACTCCGATTTGAAGAGCCGGCCGCGGCCGCGCTTTTCGGGCTGCAGGAGCAGGGTGAGGTCGCGGCGGCGGTTCGCATCCTGCCCCTCGGCGAACCAGGCCTGCCAGCGGCTGGGAGAGTCGGGGTCCTCGGCGCCGTGGGGCGTGATGCGGCGGCGCACGCGGCAGAGCAGCGGCGTGTTCACCGCGGCCCCGGCGATGACGGCCTGGCCCTTGGAGAGCGCCGGCAGCTCGGCCAGCAGGTCGCGCCCCACCGACTCCACGCTCTCGGCGACGCGGTTCTGGTCAATGGGGTTGACGATGCGCAGGATGCACTGCGTCATGCACTGCGAGAGCACATCGGCATCGAGGCGGCCCGGGCGCTGGCTGATGAGCCCCACGGCCACACCGAACTTGCGCCCCTCCGAAAGGACGGTCTTGAGGATCTGCGAGGTGATGACGTCGGCCGAGGCCGGGCAGAAGTTGTGCGCCTCTTCGATGAGCACAAAGGCGGGGTAGGGCAGATAGCTCTCGTCGCTCTCGGCGGCCTTTTTCTTTTCCGTATCGATGCGTGCCTGCAGCAGCCGGCGCAGCAGCGTAGCCACCACCACCTGCTGCTCGCGCTGGTCCACCTCGTTGAGCTGCAGCACCGTGCAGCGCCCTGGCCTGAAGAGCTCGCCCAGCGGCAGGCTCTCATAGTCGTCAAAGATGTGCGACTCGCTAAAGAGCTGGTTGACACGCCAGATCAGCGCGCCGAGGGTGCTATCCTCCTCCTGCTCGCTGCCGGCGGCTGCATTATCCAGCTCATCATCCGCGCGCGGGTCGGTGACCGGCTTGCCCGAGCCGGAGCGCAGCGCCACCTTGAACTGGCCGCGCGTCCATTTCTTTCCGAAATGGCGCTGCACGGCGCGGTAGGCCTGCCCGAGGCGATAGTGCATCTTTTCCGAGAGGTTCGGCAACAGGTAGCGCAGGTCGCCCAGGGTCAGCGACGAGATGCGCACCTTGACGTCGTCGGGGCGGATGATGCGCACCTCGGGGTGGTAGCCGTCGTCGCCGCGCAGCTCGGCCGCGCCCTGCATCTCGGCCAGGGTGTCGTACTCGCCGTGTGGGTCCACCACGAGCACCGCGGCGCGGTTGTGCGGCGCCATGAGCTCCTCGAGGAGCACGCCGGCCAGGTAGCTCTTGCCGGCGCCGGTGGAGGCGATGATGGCCAGGTGCGTGCTGGTGATGGCCCTCGCGTCGAGCACCACCGGCACGGCGTCGCCCGGCCGGCTGAGCAGCGCGCCTATGTGCGCCGCGCCCACCTGGCCGGGCACGCGGCGGTTGAGCACCCGCGCCAGCAGCTCGTCTTCGGCGATGTAGATGGGGTGGCCGGCGCGGGGCGGCAGCCGCGGGTTGACGAAATCGTGCAGCGCCTCGTCGTAATAGCCCAGGATGGTCGCCGTCACCTCAAAGAGCTCGGGCTCCTCGGGGGCGTAGCCGATCATGCCGGCCACCGTCTCGGGGCGCACCTCGGGGTCGGCCAAGAAGCCGTCGGGGAAGAGGCGCACCGGCCGGCGCGCGGCCACGCGCCCCAGCACCTGGCGCAGCTCGCCGTCCACCGGCGCCTCATAATAGACAAACTCGCCGCTGCGCACCGTCTGCTCGCGGTCGGGCGTGATAAAGGTGTACTCATGGGCCGCCTCGCCCGGGCCCTTGGCCGTGCCGATGGGACGGGCCATCATCGCTCTCCTCATACACTGCCACACTGTGGCTGGGGGACCCCCTACCGTTCCCCCCGCGAGGGGGAATAGGTTGGTGTCCCAATGCCTCCTGCATGGTGCGCCGGAGCCCGGCGGCGAGCATCGCAGCCGCGAGCAACCCATTCCCCCTCGCGGGGGGAACGGTAGGGGGTCCCCCAGCCATCGCGCATTGGGGTCACCCGTTATCTGCAGCGAAACCCTTTGTAGTGACGGCTTTAGCCGTTTGCCCCGCTGTGGCACACGCCTCGCACCAAGCGGCGCTCGCTCTGTTGTGGTCTGGGCGGCTGAAGCCCGCTACTACGACACCAGTACGTCTATCCCAACGGTTCAACTGCCGCCCGCCAGGCCACGTTGGCCTTGACGACCTGGAGTTGCGCTGCCGCCTGCGGGCAGAGCGCTTCCAGCCGCGCGATGATATCGAGCAGGAGGTGGCGGGCCAGCGGGTTGCCGTGGGCGATGAGCAGCGGCGCGTAGCCCAGGCGCACGCCGCGCTCGCCGCCCGCGTGGAAGGCGCGCACCTCCTCATCGTCCATCGAATCCACCGGGGCATCGATCTGCACCGTCTGCGGCGGCACGCCGTGGCCGATGGCCCCCGCCGGCCCCCAGGTGCCGATGGCCACAATGCCCACCAACGTCACCTTTTCGTTCAAATAGTCGGGCGAAAAGACCGCCAGGTCCTGCGCTGGCGACAGGCGCGGCCCCAGCGCGCCGAACTCGGGGTTGACCAGCACCGTGTTGTAGATGATGCCGACGACGGCCTGCCCCGCACCGCCGGCCACGCGCACGAACCTGCCGAAGGCATAGTCGGCCGGGCCGGGCACGTGCTCCACCTCGCCGGGCTGGTGCACCTGGCACACATAGTCGATGTGGCTCGAGGATCGGGCGATTTTGCCGATGCGCATGATGATCCTCTCCTGTGGGGTTTATGGTGGTTTGGCTGCCGTGCGGGCCGCCCGCGGGCGGCCCGCACGGCAGCCAAACCACCATAAACCCCACTTGTATGGCTATCTTCTCCCGAGTTTGCTGCCTGCCTTGCGGCTGAAGCGCAGGGGCAGCCCCTCCTGCGCGGCGAAGCGCTGAAAGGCGGCGCAAAAGCGCTCGCGGTCCTGCATGGTGATGACGGCGACGGCGTCGGCGGTCTCGATGGCGTAGGGGTAGCCGTTGCCGACGACGCACTCGGCGCGCACCACGTCGAGCACCGCCTCGAGCCGGCCCGCCTCCACCAGCCAGCGCGGCACCTCGAGCCGGGCCGGTGGATTGCCGGCGGTCGTCTGCAGGTAGGTGAACGCCACCTGCTCATAGTACTTGCCGTCGAGCGGGGCCACGCGGTCGTCGCGGGCGCAGATCCAGGCCGGCGTGCGCTCGCCCCAGGTGAGCAGCGGGTGCAGGAAGGCGGCATCGGCCACGCGGCGCTCGCCCCGCACCTGGCCGATCACGTCGAGCATGGCCGCCAGGTCGGCGGCATAGCTCGTATCCACATAGCCGACGAGCGGCACCTGCGTGCGCTGCGAGGCGGTGAGCAGCCCCGTCACCGCTCGCACGTAGCGCGCCTGGTGCGCCGGCGCCATCTGCTGGGCGAAGGAGACGATGAGCGAGCCGTCAAAGAAGCAGACCGGCCAGGGCTCGCGGCCGCGGTACGCCTCCATGCAGGCCACGAGGCGGCGGCACTCGCCCTCGAAGCGGTGCAGGTTGACCATCTGGTCGGGGAAGCCGTCATCGCCGTGGTCGCCGATGGCCAGCTCGCCGGGCGCCAGCACTTCGAACGCAACGTCCTTGACGTAACTGCCGGCCGGGTCATGGTGGTTCTCGAACCAGCCGATCTGCACGGCGCCCACGGGCAGCGAGAAATCCTTCGACGGCGAGATCTGCGAGCCGTCGACGGCGATGGTGGGCACGCCGACGAGCACCTGGCGCGCCCAGGCGCGCGCCTCTTCGTGGGTGTGCCAGCGGGGCGCAAAGGGCACGACGGGGCCGCGGCAGCGATCGTGCTCGGCGCTGGGCCGCGCGCCCGGCCCGGCGACCCCCGCCAGCCGCGCTTCGACCTCGGCCTGCGGCAGCGCCGACACCTCGAGCCAACGGGCGCGATAGCCCTCCAGGGCGCTGCCGTGGGCCGCGCCGTAGCCGGTGAACAGCTCGCGCTTGGCGGCCAGGGCCGTGGCCACGCGACGCAGATCGAGCATCAGCTCACCACCCTGCTCGCCCCATCCTCCTTGGCGATGCGCACAATGTGGTCGGTGGCCTGCTCGAACGTGTCGTCGTGGCTGACGACAAAGAGCTGGCCAAAGCCCTTCACCGTCAGGATCTGCTCGGCCAGGTTCTCGCGCCGCGTGTCGTCGAGGTTGGAGGTGGGCTCGTCAAAGAAGGCGATGTCGATCCCCGAGACCTCGCGGAGCAGCGCCAGGCGCACGGCGAGCGCCGCGGCCATCTGCTCGCCGCCCGAGAGCTGCTGGAAGGTGCGCTGGTAGCTCTTGTGCTCGAGCAGCACCTCATAGTCCTCGCTCCAGTGCAGGCGGCTGATCTGGTCGCTTGTGATGTCGCTGTACAGGCCGGCGGCTTCGAGCGAGATGGTGTCGACCAACGCCTTGGTGATCTGAGGGCCGGCCTCTTTGATCGTGCGCCGCAGGTACTCGAGTAACTGTCCTAGCTCGCGCCAGCCGGCGAGCTCCTGCCTGGCCTGGCGCCATTGCGCCTGCACCTGATGCAGGTGGGCGATGCGCGCCTGGGCGCGCGCGAGCTCGGCGCCCTGCATTTCTACCGTGGCCAGGAGCCGGCTCTCTTCGCCGCTGGCCTGTTGGTAGGCATCGACCGTGCGCCCATAGTCCTCGGCGTGGTAGGCCGCCGTGGCCGCGGCCAGCTCGCCCGCCAGCGCCTCGCGGCCCTGGCGCACGCCCTGCAGCTCACCCTGCACGTGCTCGCGCTCGGCCAGGCGGGTGGGCAATACCCCGGCTTCGCGCTCGTGCTGCAGGTAGCGCCGGTGGTCGGGTTCTGCCGCTGCGAGCGCCTCGCGTACGGTGGCCACCTGCTCGTCGAGCCCGGCATAGGCGGTGAGCTGCCCCTGCAGCTCGGCCAACCGCGCCGCGCCCGCCGCCTCGCGGGTGCGCTCGCGCTCCACCCGCTGCGCCAGCGCCGCGCGCTCGCGGGCTGTATCGAGGGCGCGCTCGTAGGCGCGGCGCGGGTCGCCGAGGGCGGCCAGCTCGGCCTCGAGCGCGGCGGCCCGCGGCTGCGCCTGGGCCAGGCGCTCCGCCTCCTGCCTGGCCTCCTGCACGGCTGCGCGCCCGGCCGCGCACTGCGCCTCGAGCGCCTCGCGCTCCGCTGCCCGGGGCAGCCGCGCCCGGCGCCGCTCCAGCGCCTGCAGGGCCGCCGTCACTGCCTCGCGCTCGGCCTGGGCCGCGCCCTCTTGCGCCGCCAGCTCGGCGAGACGCTCGCGCAGCGCCTCCGCCTGCCCGACGTTGCGCCGCAGCAGCTCGCTGCGCCGCCCCTCGCCCAGCTCGGCCTCGCATACCGGGCACTGCGCCGCCGCCACCTCGCCCAGGGCTGCGCTCTGCTCCTCGACGTGCGCCAACGCGGCCTGTCGCACGGCATGCTCGGCGCGCAGCGTATCAAAGTCGCGCGCCAATGACTCCAGCCGCGCCGTGCGCTCGCCGCGCTCCTGCTCCAGGCGTGCCGTCTCCTCGAGCCCGGCCAACACCGCCTGCAGCCGCGTTTCGAGCTCGGCCAGGCGGGCGCGTTCGCGCTCCAGCGCTCTGGCGGCTGCCTCCCAGCGCCGCGCCTCGCCCTGTGCCTCGCTCAGGGCCGCCTCCAGCCGCGCCTGCTCCTCGGCCTTGGGTTGCAGCCGCTCGGCCTCGGCGGCCGCATCCTGCGCGCGCGCCAGGTCCTCCTCGGCGCGGCGCAGACGCTCGGCGGCGAGGGTGGCCTCCACCTGGCCTGCGCTCAACGCCTGGCGCAGGCGCGCCCGCTCCTCACGCCGCGCCTCGAGCGCCCGCTGCCGCTGCTGCGCCTCGAGGTAGACGCGATGCCCGGGCTCGCTCTCGGCCAGGGCGCGCTGTGCCTCCTCGGCGGCCGCCACCGAGCGGTGCGCCTGCTCGAGCTGCGCCTTCAGGCCGGCGATGCGCTCGTCGAGCCGGCCGGCCTCTTCGGTGAGCTTTTGCAGACGGTCGCGGGCGGCCTCGAGCGCGCGCTTGTCAACGGCGAGCGCGGCCAGTTGCACTGTGAGCTCGGCCAGGCGCGCGCGGCCGCTTTCCAGCGCCTGCGCCAGCGTCGCCGCCATCTCCTCCAGGCCGGGCAGCTCGCGGGCCTCGGCCTGCAGGCCGGCGATGAGCGTCTCGGCGGCGTGCACGTGCTCCTCGACGGCGCGCCGCGAGTCGAGCAGCGCCTCGAAGGCCTGCGCATACTCTTCGACGCGCAGTAGGGGGTTGAATACCGCGCGGCGCACGCTCGGCTTTTCGAGAAAGGCCGCGGTCAGCAGCCCCTGGGGCACGCCGACGGCATCGTGAAAGAGTGCGGCCAGGTCCACCGTCTCGTCGACGCCGAACTGCTCGCGCAGCCAGTTGCGCACGTCGACGGCGCCGTCGGCTACCTTGCCGTCGAGCTCGGGGTCATAGACATAGTACTGCGTCGCGGCACCGCAGCGGCGCACCACGCGGTACTCGCGCTCGTCGGCGGCCAGCACGGTCACGGCGATGGTCGCCGTCTTTTCGCCCTCGCGCACCAGGTTGGCAATCGGCCGGCAGGGGACGTGGTCGAAGAGGGCGTAGCCCAGCGCTCCGAGGATGGTGCTCTTGCCGGCGCCGTTGGGGCCGCAGATGGCGTTGGTGCCGCGGGCAAAAGTCACCGTCTCGTGGGCGTACGACTTGACGTTCTCCAGCTCGAGCGTGCGGATTTCCATCGGCTAATCGCCCTGCGCGGCGAGCTGGCCGCGCGCCTCGCGCAGGTAGCCCAGGATGTCGTCGGGCGACGAGCCCGTGAGCGTCCTGCGCTTCAGCTCGATGGCCACCTCGGCCCACTGGCTGGCTGCGGAGCGAAAGCGCTCGTCGCGCTCGATCAGCCCGCAGAGCACTTGCTGCTCGAGCTGGGCGCGCGAGCCGGCCGGGCCTACGTCGACGTTGGAGCCGGCGGGCTTGGCCTTGTTCTGCACCCGCGCCAGCAGCGCCTCAAAGGCCGCTGTGACAGTGTCTTCGACATGCCCGATGTCGAGGTCGAGGCGGTCGAAGGGGAGCGTGCCCTCCAGGGTCAGCTCCACCACCGGCGGGCGGTCGTCGCCGGCGGGGCGCATGGCCGCCGCGGATTCGGCCTTGGCGCGCACGGCATCGTAGATGGCCTGGGGGCTGGCGCAGGCGTCAACCGAGACCTGGAGCCGGATGAAGCGCCGCCGCGGCGTGGCTACGAGCTCGGCCTGGTGGGCCATGGCGCTGTGTGCCGCCAGCTCGACCAGGTAGTAGCCGCGCTCGGCCCACTCACTCTCGTCCACCGACCAGGTCTCGAGCGACCCGGGGTTAAAGATCCAATTGTCGACCTCGTAGGGTTTGTGGATGTGGCCCAGGGCGACATAATTGACCAGCGGTCGCAGCGGTTCGATGGCGCGGCGCGTCACGGCGCCCGAGCAGCGGTCGAGGATGCCCTCGAGCCCGGCGTGCATCAGGAGGATCGAGTAGGCCGGCGCCGGGCCTGCGAGCGCCGCCAGCCCCTCGGTAAACATGGCCAGCACGCGGTCGGTCGAGGCGCCATAGTACTTCAAGCCATACACGCGCACGCCGCCGGGCAGGTCCACGTAGGCGCCGCCGCCCTCGGGGGCGTAGGGCGCAAAGTGCAGCCGGCCATCCTGCACGGCGGGGTTGAGCAGCGTGATCAGGCCGATGGCGTCGAGGAATTCGAGCCACGAGTACTGGTCGCGGTAGTGGGCGCGCTCGTGGTTGCCCTCCACGGCGATGGCCGGGATCTGCGCATCCCGCAACTGCTGCAGGCCCTCCACCGCCTGGCGCATGGCGAGGGGGTCGACGGTGCGCTTCTCGAAGAGGTCGCCAGCCAGCAGCACAAAGCTTACCTCGCGCGTGATGGCCTCGTCGACGACGTGCAGAAAGGCCCGGGCGAAATCGTCAAAGCGCTCGCGGGAATTGTACTGTTGGTAGCCCAGGTGAATATCGGCCATGTGCAGGAAGCGCACGGGCATCCTCCGTTGAGGCGGGTGGGCCGGCTGGCCCAGTCCGGTGTGGGCACTATTATACACCGGCGCGCCCAGGGGGCAAGGAGCACGATCACGTAACCGGACTCCCCAACTTGTTGGGGCGAAGCCCAGGGCCGCCCGAACAAGTTCGGGACTCCGGCGGGAGCGAGGGCACGCTATTTGCTGCCCTCTCCAGACGGACCATGGCATACGGAGCATACCATGCAGAGTGGCTGCCTGCCCGAGCATCTGCTGCGCTCGCCCGAGCTGCTGGAGCGTTACCTGATCGAGCAGCGCTCGCCCGCGCTGGCGACCCTGGGGCTGCCCGACGATTTCGTCGTGCCCTGTCACGGCGTCTCCATCGCTAACCTGCCGGCCACGCTCGCCGAGATCCTGGGGGCCAAGCTGACCGGCGCCGCCGGCCCCCTGCCCGACGCGATGTGGATGGGCCTGGCCGATGGCGTGCAGCGGGTTGTGTGGCTCATCCTCGATGCGGCGGGCTGGCTGGACCTGTGCGCGCTGCTGCAGGAGGAGCCAGAGCTGAGCCTGGCACGCCTCGCCCGCGACGGTCGCTGCCTGCCCATCACTTCGGTCTTTCCCAGCACGACCTCGTCGGCGCTGACTACGCTGTGGACGGGCTATGGCCCGGCACAGCACGGCCTCGTGGGCCACATCCTGTACCTGCGCGAGTTCGGCACGGTCGTCGACATGCTGATCTTTAGCCCCATGGGTGTGCGCCAACGCGACGAGATGATCGGGCGCGGGCTCGTGCCCGAAGAGTTCGCGCCGGTGCCGGGGCTAGCCGAGGCGCTCGTGGGGCAGGGCGTGACCACGCGCACGCTCATCAACCTCGACCTGGCGATGACGGGGTTCTCGCGCATCTCCTACCGCGGCGTCGCTGAAGTGGGGCGTTTTGTGACGGCCGCCGACATGTGCGTGCGTCTGCGCCACATGCTGAGCGCCCACAGCAACGAGCGCCTGCTGCTGGTGGGCTATATGCACGAGGTCGACAATATCGGCCACGTCGATGGCCCGGGCGGCGATGCCTGGCGCGCGGGGGTGCGCAGCCTCGCCTTTTCCCTCGAGCGCGAGTTCCTGAACGGCCTGACGCCCGAGGAGCGCCGCGGCACCATGCTCGTGCTCACGAGCGACCACGGCCAACTGCCCCAGCCGGGGGCTTCGATCTATACCACCGACCACCAGGAGCTGCGCAGCCACCTGCTGCTGCCGGCGACCGGTGGCATGCGTGCGGCCTATCTCTACGCCCGCCAGGGCTACGTCGACGCGGTGGAGGCCTACGCGCGCGAGCATCTCGCCGAGCAGTTCGTGCCCATCCGCGCCGGCGCCGCACTGGAGACGGGCCTGCTCGGCTCGGGGCGCCTGGCCCCCGAAGCGGCCAGCCGGCTGGGCGATGTGCTGCTCATCGCGCGCGATCACTATGTGCTCGACCACCGCAAGCGCGAGCACCCGCCCATGGGCATGCACGGCGGCCTCACGCGCTGGGAAATGCTCTCGCCCCTGCTCATGGCCCGGCTCGACTGAAGTGCCGTCAACCGGCTCAAACGCTACGCCATCACCCGGTACGGACCACATGTGGGGGATTTGGCGGGCTGGCGTGTGCCGCCGGTCGCCCCTACAGGGGCGACCGGCGGCACACGCCAGCCCGCCAAATCCCCCTGGCCCAAGCCCTCCTCTGCGTCCTCGGCGCCTCTGCGGTGAACCGTTCTCCCGGCTGGCTTACTCGGGCAGCTCGGCGTGCTCCAGCAGGCTCTGCGCCAGGGCGGCGGCCTGCGCGCGGGGCAGCAGCGTGCGCTCGGGCTCCCAGCGCAGCTTGGCCTCCACCTTGTCGGCCTTGAGGTTGCGCGGGCTGACGGTCAGGCGCAGGGGGATGCCGATGAGGTCCGCGTCGTTGAACTTGACCCCGGCCGACTCCTCGCGGTCGTCGTAGAGCACCTCCAGCCCGGCTTGCTGCAGCTCGCCATAGAGCGCATCGGCAGCGGCCGCGACCTCGGGCTGGTCGAGCCCCAGCGTGACCAGGTGCACCTGGAAGGGCGCCACCGACGGCGGCCAAATGATGCCGCGCTCGTCGTGGTGTTCCTCGACGATGGCGGCCAGCAGGCGCCCGGTGCCGATGCCGTAGGAGCCCATGACGATGGGCCTGGGCCGGCCCTCTTGATCGAGATAGTTGGCGCCGACTGCCGCCGAGTAGCGCGTCCCCAGCTTGAAGAGGTGGCCCAGCTCGATGCCGCGCGCCTCGCTGAGCACGCTTTCGCAGCGCGGGCAGGGCAGGCCGGTGCGGGCCAGGGCGATATCGGCCTCGATGTCGGCCTGGAAATCGCGCGGATAGTTGACGTTGAGATAGTGGTAGCCCGGGCGGTTGGCGCCGGCCACCAGGTTGCGGCCCAGGCGCACCGAGTCGTCGGCCACCACGCGCACGCCGCTCAAGCCGCTCAGACCCACCGGTGAGGCATAGCCGGCGACGATGCCGTGCGCCTGCAGTTCCTCCTCCGTGGCCGGGTGCAACTCCGCACCGCCCAGCACGTTCGTCAGCTTGACCTCGTTGATCGACAGGTCGCCACGGATGACGGCAAAGATCAGCTCGCCCAGCGATGTGGTGTAAAAGACCGCCTTGAGCGTCTGCTCGGTGGGCACGCCCAGGAAGGCCGCCACGTCTTCGATGGTCTTCATCTCGGGCGTGGGCACGGGCTGGATCTCGCGCTCGGCCTCGGCTGACGGTACACCCTTGCGGAACTCGGCCCGCTCGACGTTGGCGCTGTAGGCGCAGCCGCCGCAGGCGATGAGCGTGTCTTCGCCGATGTTGGTGATGGCCATGAACTCGTGCGACACAGCGCCGCCCATCATGCCGGTGTCGGCCTCCACGGCGACATGGTCCAGGTGGCAGCGCTGGAAGATCTTGACATAGGCTTCGTACATCTTGGGGTAGAACTCGTCGAGGCTCGCCTGGTCGGTGTGGCAGCTATAGGCGTCTTTCATCACAAACTCGCGCACGCGGATCAGGCCGCCGCGCGGCCGCGGCTCGTCGCGGAACTTGGTCTGGATGTGGTAGACCATGAAGGGCAACTGGCGGTAGGAAAAGACCTCCGACTTGACCAGGTCGGCGATGACCTCTTCGTGCGTCATGGCGATGACCAGGTCGTGGCCCCAGCGGTCGCGGAAGCGGACGAGTGCGGGGCCGGGGGCGGGCGCCTGCCAGCGGCCGGTGGCCTGCCAGACCTCGGCGGGGTGCACCACGGGCAAGAGCAGCTCCTGCCCGCCGATGCGGTCCATCTCCTCGCGCAGGATGCGCTCGATCTTGGCCAAGACGCGCCAGCCCAGCGGCAGGTACGAGTAGATGCCCGCCGCGAGCTGGCGGATCATCGCCGCGCGCACGAGCAACTGGTGGCTCACCAACTCGGCCTCGGCCGGCACCTCGCGCAGCGTGCGCCCGAAGAGCTGTGAAAAACGCATCCCGTGGGCCTCCTTCCAAGACAGCAGTCAGTGATCGGCCGTCAGCCTTCGCCGTTGACCTGCGATTATAGCCTGGCACAGGCCAAGCCGCAAGCGCGTCGCCCACCAGGGGCATGGACCATACGTTTGTAGTACCGGAGAGCGGGTGCGGGGGCGGGCGTGCTGCGCCCACAGGGCGCAGCACGCCCGCCCCCGCACCCGCTCTCCGGTACTACAAGCATGTGCCCCTCTCAGAGGGCGAGCTTGACCGGATCGCTCTCCCCCTTATAATGCCCTGCATGGCATGAAGGGGAGGTGACCGGCATGGGCCTGACGGTGCGGATGCTGATGGTGGGGCCGCTGCAGACGAACTGCTACGTGGCGAGCTGCGAGGAGACGAGAGATGCAGTGGTGATCGACCCGGGTGGCGACGCGCAGCGCATCCTGCGCACGGTACGCGACGCCGGGCTGACGGTGCGCCTGATCGTCGCTACCCACGCGCACTTTGACCACGTCATGGCCAACGCGGCGCTGCAACAGGCGACCGGCGCCCCCATCGCCATCGGCCGGCTCGACGCCAGCGACCTGGCCAAGCCGGTGCAGGTCTTTGGCCTGATGATGCCAGGCCCGGCCAGCCCGCCCGCCGGCCGCCTGCTCGACGACGGCGAAGAGATCGCCGTGGGCCGCGAGTCGCTGCGCGTGCTCTTTACGCCCGGCCACTCTTCGGGCGGTATCTCGCTCTACTATGCGCCGCAGCCGCTCGTCTTCTCGGGCGACGCGCTCTTCCGCATGGGCATCGGCCGCACCGACCTCTGGGGTGGCGACTATGGCACGCTCATCCGCTCCATCCGCGAGCGCCTCTTCACCCTGCCCAGCGACACCGTCGTCTACCCCGGCCACGGCCCGGCCACGACCATAGGGGAAGAGAAAGCGGACAACCCATTCTTCGCCTGAACGGCAACACGGCTGCTTCCGGCGCCATGGCCGATGCAGGCAACCCGGTGCGCTACCCGGCCTCGCTCATCGAGCCGGAGCGATCGATCAGGAACGCGTAATCAATGGCGGTCCTGGATAGCCTGCGAATGGTGGTCACCTGCTCCCACGATACGTTCCCTGCTGAGATGCTTCGGCCTGCCAACTGGGTCGTTACGCTGATCGCGATCTGGAGGAACGCGACCTCGAGGAGTGGAAAGGCCGATATTGTCGCGGCGGGGAACCCGCCGGCATCACCGATCGCGCCCAGCGCCCCTTTGTCGATTTGCTGGCCCTCGCCGACGCCGATCAAGAAGGGAAAGTTGGATGGCTCGTGGTTGAAGCGCTGGCCAACGAAGCGGCCAATGGCTGTAGGGTTGTTGCGGTACTTGTAGCTTTCGTTGTCCTGACCGTCGGTGATGATGGTGAGAGGCCAGGGACAATCGCGCCGGCCGGTTCTCCAGAACTCGGCTATCACGTCCTCAATGGAGTCATAGAGCCTGGTCCGCTCATCGCGGATTGAGCTGCGCGTCCTGGCCAGGGCCGAATGAAGGGACGATTCGGTCGTGGTGAAGCTTTGCTCGACGCGGAATGAGTTGCCGAAGGTGGCGATCATCCCGCGGTCAAGGCGCTCCTGATGAAGATGGCACACAAAGACTCCTGCTGCCCCCACCGCATAGTCGATCTTCTTCATGCTGCTTGTCACTCCTCTGCTGGGAGGCCACACAGGCCAGTTTCTGGACGAACAGGAAGCATACATCGATCATATTATACTCACAGAGCGCATTTCACGCAATTCCAGCACGTGCTCGACTGCCAGGCACCCGCACGGTGCTCCACTAAGAGCGCCTGGGTGGCAGCCGGGCACGCGGCCATTAGGCCCAAGAAAGGGGTATTGTGGAACACGCGGGGCTGCCTGCCCCTGCTGCCCGTTGGCAGCAGGGGCAGGCAGCCCCGCGTGTTCCACAATACCCCTTTTGAGGCTCCGTATCGGGCAGGGGCGAAGCGCGCCACCCGATCGCCGGCGCGAGGCGGTCAGCGCGCTGGCGCGTAGCTCTGTCGCACCATCCCCTGGCCCTCGTGGCTATAGACATAGTCGACAAAGGCCTTGGCCTTGCTCGAGATGGCGCTGGGCGTGACCAAGAGCAGCGGGTAGGTGAGCGGGTAGCGGCCCTCGGCCACGGTGGCGACGTCGGGGAGGGCGCCATCGAGCGCGAGCACCTTGACCTGCTCGCCTGCCCAGGGCGCGCTGATGTAGCCGATGGCCCCGGGATGGGAGGCCACATAGTCGGCGATGGCCTCATCGCCGGGCATGACGACCGCCGAGCCGATGACGCGCGTGCCCCCGAGCCCCCGCTCGAAGGCGTCGCGCAGCGGCGCGCCCGGCTCGCGGCACACCAGGCCGATGGTGCGGTCCTCGCCGCCCAACTCGCTCCAGCGCCGCACGCTGCCCGTCAACGCCCCCTGCAGTTGCTCGAGGGTCAGCCCCGGCACGGGGTTCGACGGGTGGACGACGACGGCCAGCGCGCCGGTGGCCAGCGGCCACACCGTCAGGCGCTCGCGGCCGGTTTCGGGGTCCAGCGTCTCGGCGGGGTCTAGCGTGCGCTCGACGAAGGCCAGGTCGGCTGTGCCGTTGCGCAGCGCCCGGATGGCGTTGGCGGCGCCGAGCTCGAGCGGCTCGAGCGTCACGTAGCTGTGGCGCGCCCGGTAGTGCGCGCCGAGTTCGTCGAGCAGCGGCGCGGCTGACGGCGCCACCGCCACCCGCAGGTGCTCGGGCACCGGCGTGGCCTGCGGCGGCGTGCAGGCCAGGGAACCGAGCAGGCAGCCTGCGAGCGCCAGCAAGAGCGCCGCGTGCCTGGCGATGTGAGGGAGCCAGTAAGGGTTCAAGGGTCTACCACCATTGACAACTGCTTGAGGTTGGCCCACCTGTACTGCCCTGGGCCAGATACCGGGCTGCCCGCTTCGCATCCTCCCGGTGCGGGCCCTTCTTGAGGGGGTTTTGGGCATTGTCTGGCGTTGCCGGCCCGCCCGCGGGCGGGCCGGCAACGCCAGACAATGCCCAAAACCCCCTCTCCGGGCGCAGGGCCGGGCGGCGGCAGCGCGCTATGCCCGGCTCAGGCCCGGGCGAGGGCTAACGTACGAGCGTGAGCACGATGCCGAGCACACCGGCGACGGCGCAGTACGCGGCGAAGGGCAGCAGGCTGTGCCTGCGCAGATAGCTGAGCAGGAAGCGGATGACCAGGTAGCCGCTGACCGCCGCGACGAGAAAGCCCACCGCCAGTGGCAGCGCGTCCTGCAGGCCGCCCGCCTTGACCAGCTTGAGCAGCGCCAGTCCGCCGGCCCCGGCGATCACCGGCGTCGCCAGCAGGAACGAAAAGCGCGCGGCATCTTCGCGCGAAAAGCCGGCGACCCGCCCCGCGGCCATGGTGGCGCCCGAGCGCGAGATGCCCGGCGCAATGGCCAGGCCCTGGGCCAAACCGATCAGGAGGGCCTGCGGCAGGCCGATCGCCTCCAGGCGCCGCGCCGCACCGGCCCAGCGCTCGCCGGCCCACAGGATCAGCGCCGTCACCAGCAGCAATGCCGACACCCGGCCGGGCGAGCTGAACAGCGACTCGAAGAAATCCTCGGCGGCGAGGCCCAGGATGACCGCCGGGATGGTGCCGACGATCAGCGCCCAGGCCACGGCGCTCTGGCCGACGGCCGTGGCGCCTTGAGACGTGACAGGTCTTCCGACACCTGTCACGTCTGCGGTGGCCACACTGCGCCGCCGCAGGCTGGCGAACCAGTCGGCGGCGAGGGTCAGCCAATCGCGCCAGAAGACGGCCAGGACCGCGACCAGGGTGCCCAGGTGCAGCACCGCGTCGAAGGCCAACCCCGGGTTCGCCCAGCCGAAGAGCCAGGGCACGAGCACCAGGTGGCCCGAGCTGGAGACGGGGATGAACTCGGTCAGTCCCTGCACCAACCCCAAGATGACTGCCTGAAGCAGGCTCACTTTGAATCCTTGTCCTTTCTATCCGGGCGACAGTCGGCCGCCATGCTCCGCTGCTTTCCGGCCCTGATCCAGGGGGTTTTTTGCGGGCTGGTTGCTCCCGCCGGCTGCCCCTGGCGCCGCTGTGGGGGCGCCAGGGGCAGCCGGCGGGAGCAACCAGCCCGCAAAAAACCCCTCAGAAGGGGCCATACCGGGCTCGTGCGGAGCGTGTAAGCCGGTTGCTGGCCCAGGACGCTGCGCTCCGACAGGCTGCTGGGCGATGGGCCTTTGCCGAGGGCGGGAGCGGCTCCCGAACCGCCCCTACGTTTGCCGGCGTCGCCGATACAGCTCCGCACTGCGCAGGCGGCTGGTCTCGTCGACCGGCGTGTACTGGGCCAGGAACTCGTCTCTGAGGGCGGTGAAGCGGCCCTCGGCGATGGCGGCGCGGATTTCGCGCATCAGCCCCACGAGGTAGCTGACGTTGTGGATCGTGTTGAGCACCAACCCCAGCACCTCGCCCGCCTGCAGCAAGTGCCGCAGGTAGGCGCGCGAAAAGTGTTGGCAGGTGTAGCAGCAGCAGTGCTCGTCGATGGGCGCGGGGTCCTCGGCGTACTGGGCGTTGCGCAGGTTGATGCGACCAAGGCGGGTGAACACGGCGCCGTTGCGTGCCAGCCGCGTGGGCAGCACCGAGTCAAAGATGTCGATGCCGCGGCTGACCCCCTCGAAGAGGTCCTCGGGCGCGCCCACGCCCATCAGGTAGTGCGGACGGCTGGCGGGCAGGCAGGGTACGGTGGCCTCGACCATGGCCCACATGACTTCTTTGGGCTCGCCCACGCTCAGGCCGCCGATGGCGTAGCCGGGGAAGGGCATCTCGCTCAGCGTGTAGGCCGACTCCTCGCGCAGGTCGCGGTAGCCCCCGCCCTGCACGATGCCAAAGAGCGCTTGGTCCTTGCGGCGGTGCGCGGCCAGGCAGCGCTCGGCCCACTGGTGCGTGCGGCGCATGGCGCGCTCGGCCTGCTCGCGGTCGAGCGGGGGCGAGCACTCGTCAAAGGCCATGATAATATCGGCGCCCAGCAGTTCCTCGGTCTCGATCGCCTTCTCGGGCGTCAAAAAGTGCTCCGAGCCGTCGATGTGCGAGCGAAAGAGCACTCCCTCGTCGCTCACGCGGCGCAGGTTCTCGAGGCTGAACACCTGGAAGCCGCCCGAGTCGGTCAGGATGGGATGCTCCCAGCCCATAAAGCGGTGCAGGCCGCCCAGGCGCGCCACCGTCTCGGCGCCGGGGCGTAGGAAGAGGTGGTAGGTGTTGGCGAGGACCATCGAGGCGCCAGCCTCTGCGACCTCGCGCGGCGTCAGCGTCTTGACCGTGGCCTGTGTGCCCACCGGGCAAAAGACCGGCGTCTCCACCTCGCCGTGGGGCGTGCGCATCAGGCCCAGGCGGGCGCCGCTCGCGCCGTCGCGTTCTTGTACCGTGAACTCGAAGGACATCTGCACCAGACTCTGCACCTCCAACAGCGCTCTATCGTGCAAGCACGGGCTATTATATCTCGCCTGCCGCGCTGGGGCAAAGCGCCTAGTCAACGGTTCATCTTGTGCTTGTAGTGAGGGAGTGTGGGTGTGGGCCTGGCCCCGCCGCCCACGGGCGGCGGGGCCAGGCCCACACCCACACTCCCTCACTACGAACGAGGTTCCCGAAGACTGTCAGCTCTCGGCCACAGGCAGGCTGAACGAGAACGTGCTCCCGATCCCCACTTGGCTCTCGGCCCAGACGCGGCCGCCGTGCGCCTCGACCAGTTGCCGCGTGATAGAAAGCCCCAGCCCCACTCCCTCGCGCCGCTCGCGGACCGTGCCCGACCGGAAGTAGCGCTGGAACAGCCGCGGCAGGTCCTCGGGCGCGATGCCCGGCCCGCGGTCGGCCACCGAGGTGATGACCAGGCCATCCTCCTGCCGTGCGCTCACCGTCACCGGCGTGCCGGGCGCGGAGTACTTGAGCGCGTTGGACCACAGGTTCGTCATGATGCGCTCCAACCGCGCCCGATCGGCAGAGACGGAGGGCAGGCCCTCGGCCACCTGCACATCGATGCGCGCGGTGTCGAGGCTCGCCGCCAGGCGCTCCTTGAGCCCGAGCAGAAACGCACGCAGGTCCACCTGCTGCCGGCTGAGCTGAAGCTGGCCCGACTCCGAGCGCGCCGCATCGACCAGGTCCTGGATCATCGTGTTCATGCGCTGGGCGCCGGCGACGATGGCTTCGGCGCGCTGGCGCTCGCGTTCGAGGCCGGCCTGTGCCAGGTGGCGCTCGCAGAGCTGGGCCTGCCCCATGATGCCGGCCAGCGGGTTGCGCAGGTCGTGCGAGACGGCGCGCAGCATGTCCTCACGCTGCTCCTGCAGCGCGACAAGCGCGCTGACGTCGGAGAGGTTGAGCACTGCGCCGAGGATGTGCCCCTCCCGGTCGCGGATCGGCCCCGCGCTCAGCAGCAGCTCGCGGCGCTCGTGGCTCTCGGGCTGCTGTATGGTCACGCGGTAGCCCGCGAGGCGCTCGCCGCGCAGTGCCCGGTCGCGGACGAACTCGCCGGGCCGCAGGGGCGTACCATCGGCGGTGCGCATCTCCGTCACGCGCGTGCGCTCCTCGCGCGAGAGCTCTGGCCAGCGCGGCCCCACCCCCAGGAGGCGCAGCGCCGGGTCGTTGATGCGCACGACCTCGCGCTGCGGCCCATAGATGATCAGCCCGTCGTTGATGGCGCCGATGGTGGCGGCGAGCTCGGCGGCGTGGCGCTCGGCCTGCTCAGCCGCCTGCAGCGCGCGGCTGCGGGCCCGCTCGAGGGCGGTGGTCTCCCAGAGCACGACGAGCACCGCGTCGGTCTCGTTCCAGGGCAGGCGGCGCAGATGCCCCGAGTAGTCGTGCCGCGAGCCGTTGGGGAAGGTGCGCTCGTAGTGCGGGATGTCAACCGGCTCGCCACTGGCCAAGACGCGGCGGATCAGGGGCAGGGTGCGATAGCCCATGGCCGCTTCCCACACTTCCTGGAAGGGCCGGCCCAGGGGATCGACCTCGGGGTTGGGCGTGAGCGCGCGGTAGGCCGGGTTGATGAGCTCAAAGCGCGCCTCGGGGCCGGCGACGACGGCCAGCCCGCTCGGGTCGGCCTCGAAGGTCGTCTCGAGCGCACGGCGTTGACGGCGGCTGGCGGCCAGCAGCCGCTCGCGCTCTCCCTCGACGCGCCTGCGCTCCGAGATATCGGTCAGCACCACGACTGCGGCGATGATGTGGCCCTGGTCGTCGCGGATCGGCGCCGCGCTCTGGCTGGTCGTGACCGTGGTGCCATCGGGCCGCGGGATGCTGATCTCCTCGTCGCGCACCGCCGCTCCCTGCAGGGCGCGTGTGAGGGGCCACTCCTCGGCTGCATAGGGCCGGCCGTCGGCGTGGTAGCCCGCGTATGCCGCATAGCCCTGCACCGTCTCGGCCCGCGGCAGCGCACCACCCCAGATGTGGGCGGCCTGCGTGTTGCCGAGCATGAGCCGGCCCGAGGGGGCCTCGGCGATCAACACCCCCGACGGCATCTGATCCAGCACGGCCTGCAACTGGGCGCGGCTGGCCTCCGCCCGTTCGCGCGCCCGGGCCAGCTCATCTTCGGCCTGCTTGCGTGCCGTCGTCTCGGTGGCGAGCACCAGCAGCGCGTCGGGCCGGCCGGCCACGCCGGCGACACGAACGGCGATAAAGGCAAAGTAGGCCCGGCCCAAGGGGGCGCTGGGGCTGCGGCGGATAGCGAAGGGCACGTCGAACGCCTGGTATGGCTCGCCCGTCTCGAGCACATGGCGGGCCGCCGGCAGCACCTGCACTGCAGCCTCGGGCCACACCTCGGCGAAGGTGCGACCGGCCATCGCCCCGCCTGGCGCGTACGCCTGGAAGACCCGGTTCGCCAGCTCGCAGCGCAGCTCGGGGCCTCGCAGCAGGGCGATGCCGATGGGTGCATTCTCGACGACCGACTCGAGGACCTGGCGCTGCTCCTGGGCCTCCTCCTCGGCGCGCCGGCGCTCTGAGATACCGTGCGCCAGCCAGGCCACGCCGGTCACCGCCCCGTGCGCATCCCTGATCGGCGCGGCCGAGACGGAGACGTCTACACACGCGCCATCCCTGTGCCGGCGCACCGTCGCGTAGCGGCCCACAGCCTCGCCGCGCCCGGCACGCGCCAGGATCCCGGCCAGCTCGGCGGCGCGCTCGGGTGCGATGACCTCGGCGAGCGGCCGGCCCAGCATCTCCGCGGCTGAGTAGCCGTACAGGCGCGCGGCGGCGGGGTTCCACAGCGTGACCAGGCCCGCTAGATCGGTGACGACGATGGCCTCGCCGGCCGCCTCGACGATGGCCTCGGCCTGTTCCAGTGCGGTCCGCGTGTGCTGCATATTGCCTCTCTCAGGGCGTGCGCCCAGTGGGGCGAGCGCGCGCCCCCGTGATTCAGCAAGAGGTGGGCCAGTTCGCAAGCGCAGCGCGGCCACTGCCGGATATCTGCTCCGCTGCTCCCCGGCGCTCGCCACGAAGGGGGTTCTGATGGGCGTGCGAGGTCTGGCTGCCCGGTCGGCGGTAGTCCTGAGGCATGCCTGCTGCGCTTTGTACACTCCCCAAAGAGTGCTACAATTGCGGCAGAGGGAACCGCGCCGGCGGCTGCGGTCAGGGTGCATGCCCGGCGCTGCCGCCGCTCCAGGCAGGGAGGTGACCCGCCATGGCCTCGTCCAGACTAAAGTCCTTCAACTATGCCGTCGGCATGTTCGGCACATCCATCCCCATCAACATTCTCAAGACCTACGCCGCCATCTACTACGTCGGCAAACTGGGGCTGACCACGGTCCAGTTCTCGCTCATCCTCTTCATCTACACCTTCATCGACGCCATCGACAACCCGGTGTATGGCTTTCTGTCGGACCGCACGCGCACGCGCTGGGGGCGGCGGCGGCCCTGGCTGGTCATCGGCACGCCGCTCTTGGTGCTGGGCCTCATCGCCTTCTACAGCACCCCGGCCTTCCTGACGGGCAACGCGCTCTTGGCCTATGCCATGCTCTTCTACATCCTCACCGGCACGCTCGACTCGGTGATCAACGCCGCCTACGGCGCCCTCTTCCCCGAGCTCTTCCGCAGCGACGCCGAGCGGGCGTCGGCCAACGCGCTGCGTCAGGCGTTCCAGCTCGTGGCCATGATCATCAGCATCGCGCTGACGCCTCTGGTCACCGGCGCGCTGGGCTACAGCCTGACGTCGATCCTCTACGGCCTGCTGGGTGGCGCGGTCATCCTCTACATGAGCCTGTCGTCGCGCGAGACCGCCCCCGGCCCCGCGGAGCCCAAACCCCAATTGTGGGATAGCATCAAGAGCTTGGTCACCAACGGCAAGTTCTGGATCGCAGGGCTGGCCAACGCCTTCTACAGCGCCGCCATGTCGCTGGTGCTGGCGTCGATGCCCTTCTTCGTCAAGTACGCGCTCGACCTGTCCGACAGCCAGGCGACCTTTCTCTTCGCCGCGGTGCTGCTCATCGCCATCGGCTGCGTCTCTATCTGGGCCAGGCTGGTGAAGCGCTTTACGCTGATCCCGGTGTGGCGCATCGCGCTGGCCACGCTGATGGTGACGTTCATCCCGCTCTACTTTGCCAACTCGTTGCCCACCGCCATCGCTGCCAGCGCGCTGGTCGGCTTTGGCTTTGCCGGCGTCATCACCACCATGGACCTCATCGGCGCCAAGATCATGGATGAAGACACGGCGAAGCACAACGTGCGCCGCGAGGGCATCATCTCCAACGCGCTGGGGTTCATGAACCGCCTCAACGGCCTCTTCACCAGTGCCGCCTTTTACCTGGTCTTCGTCCTCTTTGGCTTTGAGAGCGGCCTCAACCCCGGCCCGCAGCCGGGCAACGCCGCGCGCTTTTTGCTGACCGTCTTCCCGCCAGCCTTGATGCTCATCAGCCTGGTGTTCTCCTTCTTCATCAACTTTAGGCCGGCCAAGGCGGCGCCGGGCGACCTCGGCGTCTAGACACCTTCATACCTTGGCTTCTCGTGACTACTCAGCATGTGATGTGAGTGGCATCCTGAACCGCGAAGGGCGCCAAGAACGCGAAGGAGACGCCAAGGGAGACAGATGAGTCCTTCCTTCAGAAGCATCGCGCTGCCTTCGCGCCCTTGGCGTTCTTCGCGGTTCAGATGACTCAGCATGATGGGCTGAGTAGTTGCGGTTTCTCAACGATTGAGGCAAGATCTCACCGCAGAGGGCGCAGAGGTTGTACGGATGGGAGCGCCCTTACGGGGCGATGCTCCATGCGAACACGGAGGGCGCCGGCCTTGCCTATGCAACCTCCGCGTCCTCTGCGCCTCTGCGGTGAATATCCTCGTCGGCTCGAGGCGAAGCTTCGCTAACCACAGGAGGTTGAGCTATGGCACTTGTCCGTATCGACCACTCGCCGGCCACGGTGCAGGTGAACCTGCCGCTGAACCTCATCGTGCCCGACCCCGCCGAGATGCAGGGCGTCCCGCTGAGCCGGCGCCGCGTGCTCTACCTGCTGCACGGCCTCAGCGACGACGCCTCAGCCTGGCAGCGCTACACCACCATCGAGACCGTGGCCCGCGCCTACGGCCTGGTGGTGGTCATGCCCTCGGTGGGCCGCAGCTTTTACGCCGACCAGCCCAACGGCCAACGCTACTTCTCCTACCTGGTCGACGAGCTGCCGCGCTACCTGCAGGACGTTTTCGGCATCGCGCCCAGCCGCGAGCGCACCATGATCGCCGGCAACTCGATGGGCGGCTACGGCGCCATGAAGGCGGCCTTGCTGCATCCCGAGCGCTACTGCGCCGCGGCCAGCTTTTCCGGCGCGCTCTCGCTGGCCTTCCTGCAGGCGCACGCCGACGACCCGCGCCTGCCCGAGTTTGCCTGCCTCTTTGGCGACCTGACCAGGCTGGCCGGCGGCGAGCACGACCCCGCGGCCTGGCTGGCGCGCGCGGCGCAGGGCGGCCGGTCCCTGCCGCGGCTCTGGGTGAGCTGCGGGCGGCAGGAGGACGTCTACCCGCTCAGCCTGCTCTTCTGCGAGCAGTGCCGCACGCTGGGGGTCGATGTCGAGTACAGCGAGTACGACGGCCGCCACGAATGGCCCTTCTGGGACGTCGAGGTGCGCCGCTTCTTGCGTGACGTGCTCGGCGAGCCGGGGGCGTAGGCGACCCCCCACCGTCCCCCCCCGCCGGGGGGATAGGCCGGAGGCCCGGACTCCCCGACTTGTCGGGGCCGCGTGCCACGCGGTGCCACGCCGCAGCGCGAGGAACCCCTCCCCCTCTCCCTCCGAGGGAGAGGGCCGGGGTGAGGGTGAAACGCCGCATAAGCAGCAAGTCGGCATGCCGGCGACCCCCATCCGGCCCATCCAGGCGCTCGCCGTGGCGCCACGCCGCAGCGCGAGGAACCCCCCACGGGGAGGGATGGGCCGGGTCCGCAGCCTGTGGGGGGCGGTTCGTGAACCGCCCCCGCCGTTACGTGCCGCTGTCACGCCGCCCCCGCCGCGGTACGGCGCCCCCCGCGGGGAGGGATAGGTTGGTCGCTGCGAGCTGGCCGGCGTGCCTCAAAACACAAGTCTCCCGACGAGGTCGGTCATGAACCGACCTCGTCGGGAGACTTTCCAGAGTAGCGCGGAGGCTACTTCTTGACCTTGGCGAACTCGAGCAGCTCCTCATAGCTCAGGTGCGCCTGCTCAAGGATGCCATCGAGGGTTGGGTCCTTGATCTCATGCCGGCCAAGCACCACAGTTGCCGTGTAGTGCCCTCGCCCGTCAGGTCGCAGTTTGGTCAGCGTCAGGTGGCTGCCTTTGGGCTTCCGGCGCGCCTCGAAGCCTGCGCGCAGCAGGGCGCTCACGACCTCGTCGCTCGAGAAGCGCCTGCGGTGCGTCATGCCGTCGCAGCGCAGGATACAGGGAACACGGCAGGCCGGATGGCCCTCCGTCCCCGCGGAACCTCAATGGGCCGCTCGATTGCCGGCCCCTCCGCCGGGCCCAGCGCGTGGACTACAACCCCCTTTTCTTTCAGGACCTGCTGGCACTCACCCAGATCCTCCAGGGTGTCGAGGAACGACTCCGTCGCCTCTTTGATGTTGTCCAGCGCTTCCTGCTCAGTGTCGCCCTCGCTCACCGTGCCCAGCTCCAGGCACCTCGACACCCAGACATCCTCTTCACGCCACACCGCAATCGTCACCACGATGTATTGCATCGCTACACCGTCCTCACTCTGCGGACGATACGCGCTCATCCATCTCCATTATACCATGCCTCGTCAACCCGCATCAGCGCTTTCCTGTCGGCAGCCGCAAGCGTGGCGCTCCTCCAGGGTCCCACGCGTTGCTCTGTCTGTGTGGCCCGACAAACCCGCAGGACGGGGTTCACAACCGGGCAACCCGATATCCACCCGCGCCAGGGCTGTGCGTCCGGGGTCCCCGCGGGGCTCAAGCCGCCGCGCCACGAGGACGAAGCCTCCTCATGAGGAACCCCCCACCGTCCCCCCACGGGGGGATAGGCTGGAGGCCCGGACTCCCCGACTTGTCGGGGCCGCCTGCGCCGTGGCGCCACGCCGCAGCGCGAGGAACCCCCCACCGTCCCCCCCACGGGGGGGATAGGCTGGTTCGCGCCACCGAGCGCGACGTGGCGCTGCGTTGCGCCAGGAGGAAGTGGGCCAGGCAGTGCTATCACCACAGCATCGCTTTGTCATTCTGAGCTCGCTCCGGCCTCCGGCCGAAGGTCGTTCAGAATGGTAGCCGGATGGAGGTGTCGTTGCAGTGCTCTGGCGCCGCTCCCCTCTCAGTCTGCCGGTTGGCCGGGTTTCTCAGCGCCGCTCTGCCTGCAGGTGCGCCGGCCATTGGATTATGCATCTCCGAAGGCCGCGCGTTCCGAGTTCACGACGCCAAGCGGCATCTGCCGGCGCGCGTCTCGAGTACCCTGGCATCTGCCTCGGCCGCCAGCCTCCGAAGCCGCTCGAGGCCGATCCCCCACGCCACTTGGGAGGCGCTCACCGGACCAAAGTCCTGTGGTGCTCCGCCAGCCTGCCTATCCCAGTACACGCCTTCGGATCTGAGCACATCATAGAAGAGCATCCGGCGCTTTCCGTCAGCATCGGGCACGGCAATGCGGTAGTAGTCCAACCCCTCGAATCGCATCCAATCCCGCAGCAGCCCCAGCCCTGACTCCATGTCCTTCATTGCGTCGTCGGCCTGCAGAACCAAGACCGTCACCGGCTGGCGCCGGGCTGCCACTGGAACTCGTTCGAACGTACAACTGCCATCACGATAGCCGTGACTGGCCTCCACCGCGTACAAGAACGTGCGCCGCGTATCATATTGCGCCAGCGTGGCCAGAGCACCAGCCATTTCCGAGGGCAACGGCGGATCGTACCGATTGAACTGCTCCGCAAGAAGCGAAGCGCGCTCGAGCACCTCTGGCATCATCAATCTGGGTGGCCGACACAGTAGGTGCCGTGAAAAGTCGCGCAGAGCCAGTCGCTGTGCCTCGTGGCCCTCGGAACGCGTCCAGATGGCGCCCTGGTAGAGCGCCGCGATCTGGATGGCATCGGCTTGGTATTCGGCGGCCAGTGCCACGAGGTCAGCCTGCTCCTCCTCACGCAGTTCGTCATAGTACGCTCGATGTGTATGGTCACCCCAGAAGAACGCCCACATGCGCAGCAACGCATCCAGCAGGAACTCGGGCTCCACCCAATCCTTGCCCATCAGTCGCCAGAGCAGATAGGAGAAGATCGCATAGTTGAGGGCCATCACGTGGAAGCCGGCTACCTCCCGGAAATCCCGACTCTGAACGCCTCGCAAGTAGCGCCGTATGAAGCCCCTCAGGGCTCGCCGCGTTCGCTGAGCCAGAGTGCGCTGGCCAGACGGCCCGCCATGGCCGCTGCCACCCTCACCTTCATCCTCGGCATCCTCGTCCTGGTCGCTCTCCTTGCTCACCTCAGCGATGGCCTGCGCCACGGCCTCGAGCGTGTGCGCAGGATCCAGCAGCCCCTGGAAGTGGTCAGTGATGGCATTGAGGATGAGCTGCAGGCGTGTCTGGGCGGAAGGCCCTTTGCCCATGCGACCTCGGATGTACTGCTGGATTCTGGGATGCTGACGTAGCCTCTCATAGTCGATATCGGCATAGTCGACACGCAGCGCCTCGTCGCCATCTTCGCCCTCTGTGTTCGGCGGAGGTTGGCCTGCCAGTTGCCACACGCTGCGGCGGTCGATGACTAGCGCGGAGTCTAGCTCCGCCAGCAGCTGCGAGAGCTCGTCATCATCCAGCTCCAAGTCGCGGATGTGCGGCGGTGTGATGCCTATCGTAGGCACCTGAAGCACTGCATCGAGGGACGCGCGGTTGCAGGGAAAGATCGGGTTGGAGACGGCTTCCTCGTTGCTGCCCAGACAGATCGAGACGGGCGCCGCCGCCTCCAGAAGACGGGCCATATTAGAAGACAGACGCAGCACGATGCACTGCGGCTCCAACGCATAGCCCTCGATGGGAAGCGTCACATCGCCGATCAGGAGCGTCGCTCCGCGCAAGTCGGGCAGCAGACCTCGGTAGCGCAGCCGCAGCGTGCCCTCGGTCCACTCGCCCCCAATCAGTTGCCAACCCTCTGCGCTGTCGTCTGCGCCCTGCCCTGGCACGACCAGGTCGATCCCTTCCAGATCATCCAATGGCGGCCCGATATCGAGCGCTGCCAGGAGACCATCGAACCCATCGCGCGGCCCCGACAGGAGGTTGGCCACCTCGATATTGCCACAGGGATCCGTCAGCAGCATGGCCACCTGCGATAGGTTCGGGGAGCCCTGTAGACAGACAGCTCTCTTGCGCAGTTTCGCAAGATAGAGCTTGGCGTGGACATATGGGTCCTCGGCGCTCTTGCTATAGAGACGCACCTGACAGCGGCCAGGCAGACAGTGCAAGACTCTCTCCAGCGCAACCCGGTTCGCGGAGGTACGGCCGGGCTGCACCAAGATGGTGGCCAATCGGGGACCGAGGGTCTTCAGTAGCCTCTCCAGAGCTACTGCTTCATTGTCATAGAAGGGAGCAAGGATCCACAACTCGTCGACAGGTTCTCCACCGACGGCTTGCCGCATCTGTTCCAGGAAGCTGGTGTCCAGGTTGTGCCTCACCGGCCGTTCGCCGGTCAGCACCGGACGGAAGATCCAAGGGATATGCTCCCACAAGTAGTCCAGGCGCTCCGAGGCCAGCGGGCCGATGTAGCCGCGGTGTTTCAGGAGCTCGGTCACCTCACGCACAGCGACAAAAGCGCCAAGCCACTCAGGTGCATCAGGTGAGAAATCGTACTGAGTGAACAGCTCGCCTCCAGCAGCGTAGCCGTCGAGGCCCAGGTTGCCGCTGCCGACGAGGAGACGGCCACACTCTGCATTGGCCAGAAGGATCAGCTTCGCGTGCGCAGCACGAGGCGAGAAGATGCCTTCGGCCACGTAACGCTGGTTGAGATGGCGCACCATTCCCATGCGCGCATAGTCGGCACATGCTTTGAGGTATTGCTGGCCGTCGGCCAGGATGATCCTGTTGCGACAGCTTTCGCGCATTTGGCGCCAAAGCGCGCCCTCGAAGAAGACCAGGTCGGCGCCGTAGGTGAGGATCAGTAGATGCTCCCATAATCCCTGCAGGCAGTCTGGCAGAGGCAATTCGCTCACAACACGTCTCCTTCGTCCAGCAGACGCTGCCCATCATTGGTGAGCGAGTGCACCGGGAGGCGCATATCACCGCATAGCCCCAGTTCGTAGACCGTCGTGCTCAGCGCGTCGAAGCGCGAGGCGGCAAATGCGAGCGAGTTCTGAAGGCTGTAGAAGCGGATGCGATCGCCTTCCCGTCGGAAGCGAAACGTGTTCTCTGGGAGTTTGCCACTGGCGATCAACTGGTGCTGCAGGATCACATAATCGGCATACAGGTCATGCGCCACCTCGTAGATCGTTGGTGGGTTGCGCTCCAGCCTGCGTTTCAGATTGCTGAGGAATTGGTGGATGCTGAGGCGCCCGTTGTCGCCCATGCGTGAGATGGACCACTCCTCACGCAGCCACAGCTCCCGCTGGCCAAAGCGCAACAAAATCAAAGCGAGCATTGCGATCATCCCGGCCACCATCACCTCCGGCGCATCGGGGTGCTCGTTGGCCAGCCGATAGAGACGGTGCTCATTCAGAGGGACACCCAGCCCGCAGGCCGCATCGAAGGAGGCGTGATCGGCGCCGACGACCCTTGTCAACCACTCCAGCAACTGCTTGAACCTGGAGCCTGCGCTGATTGCTGGAGGCGCCAGATTCAGCCGCGAAGCCAAAGCATCAAAGTCGAGGGCCTGTTCGACGTGCTCCCAGAAATCGGCCAGCGGTGTCGGTCGAACGTCCCCGCCCTGATCAAGCCCCCAGTCGCAGAAGTGGCACCAGAGGGCATTGAGCGCAAAGGCATAGTACTCTCGGGTCTGGTACAATCGCCAGCGGCGATGCGTGAGAGCTACCTCTGGCCTCGGGTGATAGTGTGCCCCACCTGGAGCCGCGCCATAGTAGATGAGCTGCCTGAAGGAGTCCTGGCTCACCTCGTGCCCTTCGGTCTGGGAAGCCATGTCGAGAAACAGGCGGAGTGTCTCTCGCCTGGGTCTGGCCTGAGTCCCGCCATGGAGGTAGGCATCGCGCAACTCGTCGCGGTCGGGAGCATCGGGCAGCTGGGACTGGCAGAGACACGCCTTCCGGCCATACTCCTGGATGACATCGAAGGGTACCAGGGTGCTATCCACATCGAAGAACGAGCCCAAGTACTCGGTCTGCTGTACTGCCTCACGGAATGCGGCTGCAGCTCTCTTGCCCCGCCCCTCTGTAGGAAGATCGACGGGATAGGGCAACCCGGGGCCCCCGGGGTAGATCAGCCCGAGCTCCGCCATGACCGACCGATAGTAGAGACCGTAGCCACCAAGGTCGCTCTTGATATAGTCGAAGCTGGTATCGTAAGCTTCCTGCCGCTGAGCGGCGAGCGGGCCTGTCTTCTGCCCGCCCACGATGCTCCTCATGTCGCCATGTTCAGGCCGATCACACAGGTTTGCCGCGAGCGAGAAGATGAACTCACGTGGGCGGAAGAACTTGGTCCACTCCGTGGGTGTTCGGAGGCGGTCCCGCTTCCAGAACTCGTCCAGGAGGAAGACGTAGAAGCTGTGGTAGCGTGGGTGGTAGGTCAGGACGTTGATGCCGGGGACGAGCGAGGGCAATATCTGGTCGGAAGACACGCCGGTGACGCCCAGGTGATCTCGGCCTGTGCTTGGCGGATACATGCGGGCAATCCATTGCGGTGTGGCGGTCATCGCCATGCAATCGCCCCCTTGCTGGCCCACGGACGAACAAGTCCTGACGTCCTGTCCTGCTGCCTTTCTGAGCAGACATCATGCTCCCAAGGGCACCACAAGCGATGAAAACGCCCACGAGGGGCTAGGCTACGGCGCCTGGGAGCATTTTCAGATCAGATTATGCCATGTTGCGGCGAATACCGCAACTTGAAGCCTATTTGCTTATGGCGGCTCCCCCACCTCACACCTGCCCCAGGTACGCGAACGGCGCAAACCGCTCCACCTCCTCGCACAGCTCCCCGATCAAGCCCAAGCAGGCGTCGAGGTCGCGGTAGCAGAAGGGCGCCTCCGTCCGGATCGACGCGTCGCTGATCGTTGCCGGGATGTACACCTGCCGCCGCAGGGCCGCATAGTCGAAGGCATCGGCATGGGCCTTGGCCTCGGAGCGCGACATCACCCGGCCGGTGCCGTGGCTGAGCGACCACAGCGCCCGGCGCACGCCCTCCTTGGCGCGCACCAGCGCCACGTCGCCGTTCATGCTCGAGGGGATCACCGCCAGGTCGCCTGGCTCTGCGTGCACCGTGCCCTTGCGGACGATCGAGCCGCCGCCGGGTAGCGGCTCGAACGAGTTGTGGCTCTGGTCCAGAAGCGCCTGGCAGGGGCCGAAGCGGCGCTGTAGCAGCCGGGCAATGGCTAGCCGGTTGGCCCTGGCCCACTTGCAAACGGCCGCGAACTGGGCATCGAAGCGGTCAGGCATATCCACCAGTGGCTCCACCGTGCGCGTTTCGTCGCGCGAGCCGGTGTGCACCAGGAAGTAGACCAGGTCGTCGGCGTAGGATTGCAGCGCATCGAGAAAGTGGTTGCCTGAGCCCAGGTTGCCGAGCCCGCCCTTGTTGGCCTTGAGCTCGTGGTACAGGGCATCCCACTCGGCGCGCTTGAACTCGTCCACGCACATGGCTGACCTCAGGAGCAGCATGCCGCAGCCGCAGTCCGACACGGCAAAGCGCCGCCAATCGCCCTGCCGCGTCAGCACCGCCGTCCCGGTAGGCAGCGGCGCCTGGCCTGGGCAGGCATCGGGCAGGAAAACGACGGCTTCCGCCTCCAGGCTGTGGGGCAGCCAACCGTACAACCGGTTCTCGGGCTCCGCCGAATAGTTGCGCAGCTCCATCGTGTCCTCCGTCGTCGCAGATCCCTGGGGTGTGCCGCATGATACTGGTCTGTCCCCTTCTGTCAAGGGCACCCACGGCCCAGCCCGCACGACGAGCCTCCCGTGGCCCAGGGCCCCTCATGCCCTGCATCCACAACACAAAAGAATAACCGACCGAACCCAAACTCCACCATCAGCGCCCGGCGCAGTGAGCGGCGCTGCCCGCGCGCTCCCCCTGTGCACCTCTCGCGCCCCCCCTTTCGCGCCCCCGCACTTTTAAGGTGACACTTCCTTTATTCCCTTGTGGCCGGCGCCGGGCTGGGCTATAATGGGGGCGTACCTCGGGCCGCCACGAGCTCTACCTTCTGCTGGATCGGAGCCGTCCGCCGGGCCGCAGCCCGAGCATCTCACCATCGCCGGAGCAGACCATGCCCTCCTTCGTTCACCTCCACGTACACAGCGAGTACTCGTTGCTCGACGGCCTGGCGCGCCTGGGGCCGCTGGCCGCGCGGGCCAAGGCGCTGGGCATGGACGCGCTGGCGGTGACCGACCACGGCGTGATGTACGCCGCGGTCGAGTTCACCAAGGCGGCCAGGCACAACGACATCCGGCCCATCATCGGCTGTGAGGTCTATGTGGCGCCGCGCAGCCGTACGCAGCGTGATCCCCGGCTCGATACCAGCCCCTACCACCTGGTGCTTTTGGCGCGCAACGAGGAGGGCTACCACAACCTCATCGAGCTGTGCACCGCGGCGCAGTTGGAGGGCTTTTACTATCGGCCACGCGTCGATGCGGAGCTGCTCGAGGCGCACGCGGGGGGGCTGGTGGCCCTTTCGGCCTGCCTCTCCGGCGAGGTGCCGCGCCTGCTCTCACAGAAAAAGCGCGCCGAGGCCGAGGCGCGGGCACGCTGGCACCAGGAGCTCTACGGCCGCGAGCACTATTTCCTCGAGCTGCAGGTGCACGAGGGCCTGCCCGAGCTGCCGGCGCTGAACGCCGAGCTGGCCGACATGGCGCGCCGCCTGGGCATCCCACTGGTGGCGACGAACGACACGCACTATATCGACCGCGAGGATGCGGCGGCGCAGGAGCTCCTGCTCTGCATCCAGACCAACACCACGCTGAGCGACCCCAAGCGCATGCGCATGGCGGGCAACGACTATCACCTGCGCTCGCCCGAAGAGATGGTGGCGCTCTTTGCGGAGTACCCCGGGGCCATCGAGAACACGCTGCGCATCGCCGAGCTCTGCCGGTTCAAGATCGAGACCCACGGCTATCACCTGCCGATCTTTGAGGTGCCCGAGGGCGAGACGGCCGAGTCGTACCTGCGCCGCCTGTGCAACGAGGGGCTGCACCGCCGCTACGGCGAGCCGACGCCCGCACTGCAGGCGCGCCTCGACCACGAGCTGGCCGTCATCCATCAGATGGGCTTTGACACCTATTTCCTCATCGTGTGGGACCTGGTGCACTTTGCCAAGTCGCACGGCATCCTCGTCGGCCCCGGGCGCGGCTCGGCGGCTGGCAGCCTCGTCTCCTACTGCCTGGCCATCACCGAGCTGGAGCCGCTGGCCCACGGCCTGATCTTTGAGCGCTTTCTCAACCCCGGCCGCGTGACCATGCCCGATATCGACCTCGACTTTCCCGACGACCGCCGCGAAGAGCTGATCACCTACGCCACGCAAAAGTACGGCCAAGAGAAGGTGGCACAGATTGTCACCTTTGGCACCATGGCCGCGCGCGCCGCCATCCGCGACGCCGGGCGCGCCCTGGGCATGCCGCTGGGCGACGTGGATCGCGTGGCCAAGCTGGTGCCGGGCGGGGTCAAGGTGACCATCGCCAGCGCGCTGGAGGAGTCGGCCGAGCTGCGTCAGGTGTACGAGAGCGAGGATTATCTGCGCGAGCTGATCGACAAGGCCAGGGCGCTGGAGGGCCTGGCGCGCCACGCCTCCACGCACGCAGCGGGCGTGGTCATTGCCGACCAGCCATTGACCGCCTACGTGCCGCTGGCGCTGGCGCCGCGCGGCGAGGGCCAGGTGACGCAGTACAGCATGGAGGCGCTCGAGTCCATCGGCCTGCTCAAGATCGACTTTCTCGGGCTGTCGACGCTGACCGTCATCGACCGCTGCCTCAAGCACATCAAGGCCACGCAGGGCATCCAGATCACGCCCGCCGAAATCCCCCTCGACGACCCCGCCACTTTCGCGCTCCTCAGCTCCGCCGAGGTGACGGGCGTCTTCCAGGTGGAAAGCTCGGGCATGCGCAAGACGCTGCGCGAGATGCAGCCGACGGTGTTTGAGGATATCGTCGTCCTGAACTCGCTCTACCGGCCTGGCCCCATGCAGTACATCGCGAACTATATCGCCCGCAAATACGGCCGCGAAGAGGTCACCTACCATCACCCGGCCATGGAGCCGATCCTCAAAGACACCTACGGCATCATCGTCTACCAGGAGCAGATCATCCGCATGGTCACCGACCTGGCCGGCTACTCGGCGGCCGAGGCCGACCTGATGCGCCGCGCCGTGGGCAAGAAGAAGGCCAAGGACCTGGCGGAGCAGCGCGCCAAATTCGTGGCCGGCGCCGTCGAGCGTGGCATCCCACAAGACGCCGCCAACGCCATCATGAGCGACATCGAGTTCTTTGCCAACTATGGCTTCAACAAGGCGCACAGCGCCGCCTACTCGGTCATCACCTGCCAGACGGCCTACCTCAAGGCGCATTACCCGGTGGAGTACATGGCGGCGCTGCTCTCAGTCGAGCGCGGCAACGTCGAAAAGGTGGCCGCCCTGATCGCCGACTGCCGGCGCCTGGGCATCCCAGTGCTGCCCCCCGACGTGAACCACTCTGGCCTCGACTTTACAATTGAACCTGTGGGGCAGGCCGTAGGGCGGCCTGTAGGGCGGGCTCTCCAGCCCGCCGAGCCTGTGGGGCAGGCGTCCTCGCCTGCCAAGCCTGTTGGGCAGCCTGTGGGGCAGGCCGTAGGGCGCGCTTTCCAGCCCGCCGAGCCCACGCCGGAGCAGGCTTCCGTCGTGGACGCGGCGGGCTGGAAAGCCCGCCCTACGGGCATGGCCATCCGCTTTGGCATGGCCGCCATCAAGAATGTGGGCGAGGGGCCGGTGGAGATCATCCTGCAGGCGCGCGGCGACCGGCCCTTTGCGGGCGCCGGCGATTTCTGCCAGCGGGTGGACCTTCGCCAGGTGAACAAGCGCGTGCTCGAATGCCTGGTCAAGTGTGGCGTGTTCGACTGCCTGGCGCCGCGCGGGCAGCTCTTGGCGGCGCTCGACCACATGGTGGCCACCAGCCAGGAGGCGCACGCGGCGCGCGAGGCGGGCCAGCTCAGCCTCTTCGGCGGCCTGGGCGGCGGCCAGCAGCCGGCGATGAGCTTCCTCACGCTGCCCGAGGTGCCGCCGGTGCCGCGTAAGGACCAACTGGCCTGGGAGAAGGAGCTGCTGGGGCTCTATGTGTCGCAGAACCCGCTGAACCTGCTGCCACTCAACCTCGAGCATGTCACGCGCACCGATCAGGTCGATGAGACGATCAAGGGCCGGCGTATCCAGATCATGGGGCTGGTGGCGTCGGTGCGCACCATCTACACCAAGAAGGGTGACCCCATGGCCTTTGTTCAGGTGGAGGACCTGGCCGGGGCCGTCGAGGTCGTGGTCTTTCCGCGCACCTACGAGGAGACGCGCGACCTCTGGGCCGAGGACCGGCTGGTGGTGGTCAAGGGCAAGGCCGACGTGCGAGAGGGCCGCGCGAGTGTGATCTGCGATGCGGCGCGCGAGTATGACCCCGTGATCGACGGGCAGGCAGGAGAGCCTGCTCCGCAGTGGGGCGGGCAGGCGAGGACGGCTGCTCCACAGGCCCGGCAGGCGAGGACGCTTGCCCCACGGTCTGGGGACGGCGAGGAGCCACCCATCCCGCCGCCTGGCTTTGAGCCGGGGCCTGCGCGGCGCAACGTGCGGCGGCTGCCGAGCTGCCTGAGCGTTACCTTCCAGCGCAGCGGCGACGATGAGCGCGACGCGCGTCGGCTGGGCGAGGTCTATCGCCTGCTCACCGCCACGCCCGGCGACGTGCCCTTCTGCTTCTACGTGCCCAGCGTGCGAGGACGGGTGCAGCTCGAGTTCCCCAACGCGATGACCTGCTACTCGGAGACGCTGCGCGACGAGCTCCTGGCCCGCTTCGGCGGCGACCTGCTGGCTGTCGAGTGGGCCTCCTGACAACACGGGAGGAAGAGAACCGCAAAGACGCAAAGGTGACGCAAGAGGTAAGGATCGAGCAACACGGCCCCCGGCCTTCTTCTCCCTCTGAGGTTCCCGTCCCCCTCGGCTTCCTTGTGTTTGCGACGATCCGTGGTAGAATACGGCACGGAGGCCGCCCGCGTGGGCGGTGGAAGCCCCAACCCCCGAGGTGCCCCGATGACCCTGACGTATCGTGTGCTGCGTGCGATCGTGACGTTCCTGTTCCGTGCTCTGTGCCGTTTCGAGGTGATGGGCCTGGAGAACGTGCCGGCGAGCGGGCCGGTGCTTCTGGTGCTGAACCACATCCACATGCTCGATGCGCCGGCCGCTATGGTCGCCATGCCGCGGCAGATCAAGCTGCTCGCCGCGCGCAAGTGGTCGCGGCATCCGGTAGGCCTCCTTCTGCGCGCCGTGGGCGCTGCGTTCATCAACCGCGGCGAGGTCGACCGTCGGGCGCTGCGCTACGCGCTGCAGGCGCTGGAGGAGGGCCATGTCTTCGGCATCGCCCCCGAGGGCACGCGCAGCAAAACGCACCAGTTGCAGGCCGCTCGCGGCGGTGTGGCCTTCCTGGCGTATCACTCTGGCGCGCCGCTGCTGCCGGCGGCGGTCACCGGCGTCGAGCACGCCATCCCGGCGCTCCTGCGCCTCCGCCGCGCGACGGTGCGTGTGACCATCGGCAAGCCTTTCATGCTGCCCGCGCTGGACCACAAACCTCGTTCAGAGGAGCTGCTGGAGCTGGCCGATGGGGTGATGCGTCACGTGGCCGAGCTGCTGCCACCCGAGTACCGCGGCGTCTATGGCGGCGGGGGCGGGCCGCTGCAGCGCAGCCCGGCGCCGCAAGGGTAAGGAACTGGGGGAACTGAAGGAGATAAGGGGTTTGGCGGGTTGGCCGCAGCCGCCGGTGGATTGGCGAGAGCGAGCTTGCGCCGAGTTGGAGATGACCTTTTCGACTATTATGCACCCAGACGGCTATGTGCTGCGCGCGGCGCGCGCTGAGGACCGCGACGCCGTGGCGGCGTTGTGCGCCCACGCCTGGTCGCATGGCGAGGACTATGTGCCGGGCGCGTGGGACGCCTGGCTGGTCGACGCGCAGGGCGCACTGCTGGTGGTGGAGCGCGGCGCCGAGCCGGTGGCGGTGGCCAAAGTGACGATGCTGGCCCCGCACGAGGGCTGGCTGGAGGGCCTGCGCGTGGACCCGGCGCACCGCGGCCGCGGCCTGGCGGGATGGATACTCGGCATATGCCTCGCGCGAGCGCACGCGCTGGGCGCCACGGTGGCGCGCCTGGGCACCGGGGCCAAGAACGTCGCCGTGCACAAGACGGCGGCCCGTCACGGTATGGCGCGCGTGGCCGGGTTCCTCTACTATGAGGCCCCGTCGCTGGCAGAGGCTGCCCAGCCGGCCGCATTGGCGGCGACCGACCTGGCGCAGGCCCAAGATTTGCTGCGCGATTGCGAGGCGCTGCGCGCCTCGGCCGGGCTCTACGAGACGTATTGGTGCTGGCCCGAGCTGACCGCTGAACGCCTGGCCACGGCGCTGGCCGGTGGACGGGTGTATGGCGCCCACGACGATGCGGGGCGCCTGGCGGCCCTGGCTATGGTGGAGAGCGAGCGGCAGGCCGAGCGCACCGAGGACCTGGCGCTTGGCCTGCTGGCGGGCGAGCCGGCGGCGGTCACCGGGCTGGCGCGCGGCCTGCGCGGCCTGGCGGCGCGGCGGGGCCTGGGCCATGTGGAGTCCAAGCTGCCCGAGCTGGCGCCCCTGCGCGCCGCAGCCCAAGCCGCCGGGTTCGCGGCCGACGGCGACATGGAGATCGTCGTGTTCGAAAAGCGATGGAGCTGAAGGAGCTGAAGGAATTGAGGGAACTGGAGGGCATGGAGAACAACGCTGATCTCGTGTCCCCTCGGTTCCACCAGTTCCATCAGTCCCCCCAGTTCCTACGAGAGGTGTGGGTATGCCCGTGCTTGTCGACGTCCAGACCCCATCCCAGTACCAGCCGCTGGTCGACGAGGCGGCGCTGCGGGGGGCCGTGGTGCGCACGGTGGAGCACCAGGGGTGGGACCAGGAGAGCGAGGTGGTGCTCGTCATCACCGGCGACGAGGACATCCGCGCGCTGAACCTCGAGTTCCGCGATATCGATGCCCCCACCGATGTGCTGTCCTTCCCCGGTTCCCTCGACGAGGCGTTCGTGACCCCCGAGGGCTACAGCGGCTACCTGGGCGATGTGGTGATCTCGTACCCGCGGGCCGTGGAGCAGGCCCATGCGGCGGGCCACTCTGCGACGCGCGAGCTCCAACTGCTGGCGATCCATGGCGTTCTGCACCTGATGGGCCTCGACGATGCCGACGAGGCCGGGTGGCGCCGCATGGTCGAGATCCAGGACGCGATCCTGGCCTCCCTGCCCGCGGCGCCGTCGTCCAATGGGGGAGTGAACCGTGACCGCGAGGGTACTGCTATCGGGGAATGAAGCTGTCGCGCGGGGGGCCTGGGAGAGCGGCGTGCGCGTGGCATCGGCCTACCCCGGCACGCCGAGCACCGAGATCCTGGAGAGCCTGGCCACCTACGACGACGTGGTGGCCGAATGGGCGCCCAACGAAAAGGTGGCGCTCGATGTGGCCATCGGCGCGGCCTATGCCGGGGTGCGCGCCATGGCGGTGATGAAGCATGTCGGGCTGAACGTGGCCGCCGACTCGCTCTTCTATGCCGCGATGACCGGCATGGAGGCGGGCCTGTTGATCGTGGCGGCCGATGACCCCGACATGCACAGCTCGCAGAACGAGCAGGACAACCGCCGCTACTGCAAATTCGCGCGCCTGCCCTGCTTCGAGCCCTCCGACAGCCAGGATGCCAAGGACCTGGTGGGGGTGGCGCTGGCGCTGAGCGAGCAGTTCGACACGCCGGTGATGCTGCGCCCAACGACACGCATCGCGCATTCGAGTACGGTCGTCGAGCTCGGCGAGCGCGCCGTGGGGCAGGCGTCCTCGCCTGCCGGCCCCAGCACCTACCGCATCGATACGGCCAAGTACGTCATGGTGCCCGGCAACGCGCGGCGGCGCCACCCAGTGATCGAGGAGCGCATCGAGCGCCTGGCTGCCTGGGCCGAGACGTTCCCCGGCAATCGCCTCGAGTGGCGCGGCCGGCGGCTCGGCATCGTCACCTGCGGCGTGGCCTACCAGTACGCGCGCGAGGTCTTTCCCGAGGCCTCGATCCTGCGGCTGGGCATGAGCTACCCCATCCCGGCGGGCCTGGTGCGCCAGCTCGCCGCCGGGGTCGAGCGCCTGATCGTGCTCGAAGAGCTGGACCCCTTCCTGGAGGAGGAGATCCGCCTGCTGGGCATCGCCTTGGAGGGCAAGAGCATCTTCCCCCGCTGTGGCGAGCTCAACCCTGCTATCGTGCGCGATGGCGCCATCGCCGCCGGCCTCCTGCCCGAAAGCGCGCGGCTGCCGGCAGCCAAGCCCACCACGCTGCCGCTGCCGGCGCGCCCGCCGATCCTCTGCCCTGGCTGCCCGCACCGCGCCGTGTTTCATGTGCTGCGCAAGCTCAAGTTGGTGGTCAATGGCGATATTGGCTGCTACACCCTGGCGTTCCAGCCCCCGCAGGGCGCGCTGCATTCCTGCGGCTGCATGGGCGCCTCCATCGGCGTGGCCCACGGTGTGGCCCGCGCGGGCCTGGCGCAGAAGAACGTCGCCGTCCTCGGCGATTCCACCTTCTTCCACTCGGGGCTGCCGGCGCTGCTCAACGTGGCCTACAACCAAGGCAGCGCGGCCACGATCATTCTCGACAACCGCACGACCGCCATGACCGGCCACCAGGAGAACCCCGGCACCGGCCGCACGCTGCGCGGCGCAGAGACAACGGTGGTGGACCTGGTGGCGCTGGTGCGCAGCCTGGGCATCGCGCGGGTCTACGAGGTCGATAGCTATGACCTGCAGGCGGTCGAGCAGGCGGTGCGTGCCGCCATCGATGGCGAGGGGCCGGGGGTGGTCATCGCACGGCGTGAGTGCGTGCTGCTGCCGGCGGTGCGCCCTACCTGGCATGCCCTCACGGTGGATGCGGAGCGCTGCAACGGCTGCGGCCTCTGCCTGCAGCTCGGCTGCCCGGCGCTCGTCAAGAGTGAGGCCAGGCACGCCGCCAGTGGCCGCGCCCAGGTGCGTATCGACCCCCTGCTGTGCACCGGCTGCGCGGTCTGCGCCCAGGTCTGCAACCGCAACGCGATACCGAAGAAGTGAAATGGGTGGGGCGCGAAACACCACGAAAGGCCACGAAAGAGACACGAAAGGCATGAAGGAGGGGGCTCGGGTTTCGTGTCTTTCGCGCCCTTTCGTGCTCCTTTCGTGTCCTTCGTGCCTTTTCGTGCTCCTTTCGTGTCTTTCGCGCCTTCAGGAGGTCAAGGGTGAACAAGGCTGACTTTCTCCTCGTGGGTGTCGGCGGGCAGGGGACGCTCCTGGCGAGCGACGTGCTGGCGGCGGTGGGGCTGCGCGCCGGCTATGACGTGAAAAAGTCGGAGGTGCACGGCATGGCGCAGCGCGGCGGCAGCGTCACCAGCCACGTGCGCTGGGCTGGGCACGTGTTCTCGCCGCTCATCGGTCGCGGCGAGGCCGATTTCCTGCTGGCCTTCGAAAAGCTGGAAGCGGCGCGTTTTGCGCACCTGGTGCGGCCGGGCGCGGCGATTGTGGTCAACGACCACGCCATCCCGCCGGTTTCGGTCAGCGTCGGTAGCGACGCCTACCCCACTGATGCCGACGTGCGCCGGGCGCTCGAGGCCGTGTCGCCGCAGGTGCACCTGGTGCCCTGCATGGCGCTGGCCGAGGCGCTGGGCAATTCGCGCGTGAACAATGTCGTGCTCCTGGGGGCGCTGTCGCGCTTTGTGGAGGTCGATGAGGCGCTGTGGCTCGAAGCCATCGCCGAGCGCGTGCCGGCACGCACCCAGGAGATCAACCGCGCAGCCTTTCTCAAGGGGCGTGAGGCGACATAACCGCACCTCACTCCAGGCTGCCGGCAGTCGCAGGCCCTCCGGGCCGATTGCCGGCTCGCATGCTCCGCATCCGCCCGGCCCTGGCCCGGAGGGGGTGTGTCTGGCGGGTTGGCTAGGCCGGTGGCCGCCCGCGGGCGGCCACCGGCCTAGCCAACCCGCCAGACACACCCCCATACAGGTTCCGTTCCGGTCTCACGCGAAGCGCAACCCCCGGCTGGTGTGCCTCTTCGCCCACGTACGGTCTTCGCACCACCAATGGTACACCCCTTGCTGGGCTCAACACTCAGGATGGGGCGCGGCGGAACACCTGATAGGTTTCCAGAGACCTGTCAGGTGTTCCGTCTTCTCGAAAAACGAACGAACCCTGCATCTGGGCACGAGTTTTCCAAGATTCTTGCACAACTCTTGACATAGATACACAACTGTGCTATAATGAGCACGGTTTGGTAAAGAGAGGTCCACAGTCGGCGTGGGCGCGTTCCACATGGATGGGAGGCAGCGTTTCGAGGTCTGAGCCGAAGGCGGTGAGGGTCACACGGAAGTGAATACGGCTTGGCAGCCTCCTGCGAAACGACTAGGTCCGCCGACGGGTTCATGCCTCGGCGGATTCTGTGTGCCAGGGAATTGAGTGATAACGAAGGCAAGAATCATCACCCGGGTCGCGCCCGGTTCTAGGGATGGATAGTGCCGATGGGCAAAGCGGAAGTGACAGAGAAGAGCAAGGAAACCGCAAAGCAGGCCCTGCTCAGCAAGGCAGAGCAACAGGGGTGTTTGACGCTCGACGATATGATGGAAGCCTTTCCAGAGGCCGAAGAGAACCTCGGCGAGTTGGAGGATCTGCTGATCTACCTCAACGAAGAAGGCATCCAGATCGTCTACGACGAGGAGGCGAAGGAAGAGGTGAAGGCAGAGGCCGCAGAACGAGAAGAAGAAGAGATCCTCGACCTGAGCGAAATCGCGAGCGACGACACTATCAGCCTCTACCTCAAAGAGATGGCCCGTGTGCCCCTGCTGACCGCCGAGGAGGAGATTCGCCTGGCCAAGCAGTACGAGCAGGGCCGCACGGCGCGGCGCCGGCTGAGCAGGAACGGTCAGGAGCCCGACGAGCACGAGCGACTCGAGGCCCTCGTGGAACGCGGTGAGGCCGCCCGGGCGCACCTGATCAAGGCCAATACGCGCCTGGTGGTCAGCATCGCCAAGCGTTATCTCGGGCAGGGCGTGCCGTTCCTGGACCTGATCCAGGAGGGCAACCTGGGGTTGATCAAGGCCGTGGAAAAGTTCGACTATCGCCGTGGCCACCGCTTCAGCACCTATGCGACCTGGTGGATCCGGCAGGCCATCACCCGCGCTCTGGCCGACCAGGGACGCGTCATCCGCCTGCCGGTGCACCTGAGCGATCGCATCCGCAAGGTGTACCAGACGTCGCAGCAGTTGGAGCAGGATTGGGGCCGCCAGCCGACCCCCGAGGAGATCGCCAGCGAGCTTGGCCTGCCGCCGCAAAAGGTGCAGTGGATGCTCAAGGTCTCGCAGCGGCCGCTGTCGCTCGAAAAGCCGGTGGGCGAGGAGGAGGATAGCGAGCTGGGCAGCTTTATCGAGGACTCGAGCTCGCCGACGCCGACCGACTCGGCCTACCATCACCTGCTGCAGGAAAAGCTGGAGGATATCCTGACCAGCCTGACGCCGCGCGAGGCGCGCATCCTGCGCCTGCGCTTCGGCCTGCAGGATGGTCGCAGCTATACCTTGGAAGAGGTCGGCCAAAAGTTCGGGCTCACGCGCGAGCGCATCCGGCAGATCGAGCACGAGGCGCTGGATCGCCTGCGCCACCCGAGCCGCAGCCGGCAACTGCGCGATTATCTCACGTAGGCTAATGTAGTGTGGGGTGACAAAGGGCGACGCCTGGGCAGCCCCTGCAGGGGCTGCCCAGGCGTCGCCCTTTGTCACCCCACACTACATTACTACTCGTAGACCCAGCGATCGTCGGCGCGCGGCCAGGAGATGAGCTCGTCCTCGGTGAAGTAGAGGTCGATCTCGCAGCGTGCCGTCTCGGGGCCGTCGGAGCCGTGCACCAGGTTGCGGCCCACTTCGAGGCCGAAATCGGCGCGGATGGTGCCGGGCTGGGCTTCGGCGGGCCGCGTGGCGCCCATGGTGCGGCGTGCGATGTCGATGGCGCCGGGCCCTTCGAGGACCATGACGACCACCGGCGATGAGGTGATATAGTCGATCAGCCCGGCGTAGAACGGCTTGCCTTCGTGGACGGCATAGTGCCGCGCGGCCAGGTCGCGATCGATCTGCATGAGCTTCATCCCCACGATCTTGAGCCCGCGCGCCTCAAAGCGGCTGATGATCGGCCCCACCAGGCCGCGCTGCACGCCGTCGGGCTTGACGATGACCAAGGTACGCTCCAATGCCACGATACTCCTCCTCGATGTAGATTTGCCGTCACGTCTCCGGGCGGCTGCCGGGCGTACGCTCCGCATCTGCCCGGCCCTGACCCGGAAGGGTCTGGCAGGCAGGCCGAGCCGTGGCCGCCCCGGGGCGGCCACGGCTCGGCCTGCCTGCCAGACCCCCCAAGGGTTCCATTCCGGGCTAGCGCGAAGCGCAACACCCGGATGCCACGCTTCCTACGTGCCGCCGTGCTCGAGCAGCCAGCGGTACATCTCCATGGCGTCCTGAAAACGGCCGGCGCGAGCGTAGGCATCGCCCAGCAGCTCGCGCAGGGCACGATGGTCATCGACGACTCCGGCGAGGCCCTCGAGGTCGGCAATGACGTCGGCGAGGCAGCCGGCCAGCGAGGCCAGGGCGTCATAGTGCCCCAGCGCCTCGTCGAGCCGGCCGGCCTTGACGAGCGCCCGCGCCAGGCCCAGCCGCGCCTGGTGATCGTCGGGCTCCAGGTCAAGCTGCTGCTGCCACTGGGCGAGTGGCGAGAGCGGCGGGGCTTCGGGGTCGGCGAGCCTGGGCGTCGTCGCGGTGGCCCTGGGGGCCGGCGCCACGCCATCGCCGGCGGCAGGCTCAGCGGCGCGGCCTTTCGCCACGCCATCCTCGGAGCCGAAGGGCAGATCGTCCTCGCCCTCGATGGCTGCCTCTTGCTCGGCCAGGTTGCCAAGCAGCGCCCTGATCGGCCCATCGGGCAGCATGGCGATGTGCGCGCCCGCGTCGCCGGCCTCGTCGTCGCATGCGAGCCAACTGGGCAAGGAGGTTTCGCCGGCTGGCGTGGCGCCGGCGAGGGAGGTCGTGTCGGGCGGCTCCGCATCCTCGGCCTCGCGTGCCAGCTCGGCGGGTGTGGCGCTGAGCCCGGCCGTCGCCAGCAGCCGGGGCCACTCGGCGCCGAGCAAGCGCGTCGCCTCGTAGCCTTCCGGGTCCAGCTCCTGCGCGCCCTGGAGCAGCGGCTGCGCCTCGTCGGCGTGGCCCTGGCGGCACAGATAGGCGCCCAGCACCAGGCGGGCCACCAGGCAGTTCGGCGCCTGGCCGAGCACGGCGCGCGCCGCCTCGGCGGCCTCGTCGCCACGCTGCGCGCGCCAGAGCGTGCGCACCAGGCTCGCCTGCAGGTCGAGCCGATAGGGCTCGCGCAGCACCAGCTCGCGCAGCTCGCCGATGGCCTTGTTCCACAGGCCGCCGCGGGCGTAGAGCCGCGCCAGGGCCGCGCGCGTGAGCTGCACTTGCGTGGCCATGCCCTGCTCGCGGTAGAGACGCGCGAGCTCGCCGCGCAACCCGTCGCGCCCGGGCGCCAGCTCGAAAGCGCGCTCGAGCTGCCAGATGGCCTCTTCGCGCAGGCCACGGCTGGCAAAGATGATGCCCAGGCCGGCGTAGCCCAGCGGATCCTCGGGGTCCACGCCGAGCGTGCGACGGAAGAGGTCGGCAGCCTCGCCGTGGTTGCCCAGGCCGAGATGGGCCTCGGCCAGGATGCGGTAGCCACGCACGTATCGCGGGTAGCCGCGCAGGATGGCATGGCAGAGCGCGATGGCCTCCTCGTAGACCTCGGCCCGCACCAGGCGCTCGGCCTGGTTGACCAGCGCCCGCAGCGTCGTGTTCATCTGCCCTCCTCTCCTGCGCGCCTCACGAACGACCCGCCCATTATCACCGTTTCCAGCGTTGCTGTCAACGGCTGCCCAGACAGTGTCGCCGCCACAAACGATCCGGGTGATCGCCGGCTGGCATGCTCCGCAGCGGCCCGGCACAGGCCCGGAAGGGGCATAGTTGGCGGGTTGGTCGTGCCCTGGCCGCCCGCGGGCGGCCAGGGCACGACCAACCCGCCAACTATGCCCCCAAAAGGGCTTCGTTCCGGCTACATGCAAAGCGGGATACCGGGATGGTACGCTTCGGGCAAGTCGCACTGCGCTGCTAGCCGCGCACGGCAGTGATGTAGGCGATGGTGCTCTCCCAGGGCACGGTGCGATCCTGCAATTGTGCATAGAATAGTCGCTGCACCGCTGCCACTTCCTCGGGCGCGAGCGACTCGGCCAGGCGCTGGGCGTAGCTCGGCCGGGCGCCGCGGCCTGGCGCCGCGAACCAGCGGGCCAGGTGCCGGGCGCTGATGCGCTGCTCACTCGGCTCCTGTCGCGCCTCGACGCGCACCTCACGAAAGCCGGCCGCACGCAGAGCCTCGGCCACGTCGGTCGCATCCCAGCGCACGAGGGGGTCATTGGCGCTCGTATAGATGGCCTCTTCGGCGGCAGCCAGGCGCGCAGCCAGGTCCTCGCCCAAGGGCGCCAAGTCAAGCAGGCGGTGGAGGCGCTGGCCGTGTCGCGGCACGACCTCGGCGAGGGCGAGCCGGCCGCCCGGGCGCAGCACGGCGGCGACCGCCTGCGTGGCTGCTGCCCAATCGGCGCGCCGGCCCAGCGCGTTGCGGCCGACGGCCACGTCGAAGCGCACCTCGCCCTGGCCCTGGCCGGCCACCAGCGTTGCCAGCGCTTCGAGCTCGCCCTGCAGGACCACCGGGCGCGCCAGGCTGTCGAGGTGCCCGGCCTGCTGGCTCAGGGCGGCGGCCTCACGCGCCTCGCCGGTGAGTGCCCACACGCCGCCCACCGGCGCCCGGCGCACCGCCTCCCAGGTGAGCAGCCCACTCGCGGCGTTGAGGTCGAGCACCAACTCGTGGCGCTCGATGGCGGCGAGGGCCATTACGCGGTCGCGCAGCCGGCCGAGCTGGGCGCCCGCCGAGCCCAGGGTGCGTTCGAGCCAGCGGTTCTGGGCGGGCGGGCCGGGGGTGGGCCCGCTGCCCCAGCCAGGGCCTTCATCTTCCAGCAGCGCGGCAAGCTGGGCCTCGCGGCGGCGCGTCACGTCGGCAGCGATGTGCGCCTCGCAGCCCTGGTTGCTGGGCTCGTAGAACACTGTGCCCTGCAGGCCTTCGGGCAGGTATTGCTGCGGCACCCAGTGCCCGGCAAAGCTGTGCGGATAGCGGTAGCCATCGCCGTGGCCCAGGCCCTGGGCGTCGCGGCTGCCATCCTGCAGGTGGTGGGGCACGTCGACCTTGCCTTCGGCCTCCACCTCGGCCAGCGCCCGCCAGTAGGCCCCACACGAGTTCGACTTGGGGGCTGTGGCCAGGTAGAGGGTGGCCTCGGCCAGGTGATACTGTGCCTCGGGCAGCCCCACCCATTCGAGGGCGCGCGCGCAGGCAGCCACGACGGCGATGGCCTGGGGGTCAGCCAGGCCGATGTCTTCGGCGGCCAGGATGAGCAGGCGACGCATGACGAACTTGGGGTCCTCGCCGGCGTAGATCATCTTGGCCAGCCAGTAGAGCGCGGCGTCGGGGTCCGAGCCGCGCACGCTCTTGATGAACGCCGAGATGGTGTCATAGTGGGCATCGCCGTCGCGGTCGTAAAGGATGGCCCGCCGCTGGATCGACTCCTGGGCCACAGTGAGGCCGATGCGGATCACGCCATCCGCATCGGGCGGCGTCGACTCCACCGCCAGTTCCAGGGCGTTGTAGGCCACGCGGGCATCGCCCCCGGCGACGTGGGCCAGGTGCGCCAGCGCCTCGGGCTGGGCTTCAATTGTGCGACCGCCGTAGCCTCGCTCTGGATCGACCAGGGCGCGTTCGAGGAGGCGGCGCAGGCCGTGCTCGTCGAGTGGGCGCATTTGGAAGACACGCGAGCGTGAGACCAAGGCGCTGTTGACCTCAAAGTAGGGGTTCTCGGTCGTGGCGCCGATGAGGGTGACGGTGCCATTCTCCACATGGGGCAGGAGGGCATCCTGTTGCGCCCTGTTGAAGCGGTGGATCTCGTCGACGAGCAGGATGGTACGCTGGCCGTGCAGCACGCGCCGCTCGCGGGCCTCGGCGATGACGCGGCGCAGGTCGGCCACGCCCGAGAGCACGGCCGAGAGCGCGTCAAAGTGCGCCTGCGTGCGCTGGGCGATGATCATCGCCAGGCTGGTCTTGCCGGTGCCGGGCGGGCCCCAGAGGATGATGGAGGAGAAGAGGCGGTCGCTCTCGATGGCCCGGCGCAACAGCCGGCCGGGGCCGACGATGTCTTCTTGGCCCACGAGCTCGTCGAGTGCGCGCGGGCGCATGCGGGCGGCCAGGGGGGCCTCCCGTTCGATCTGTCCCTGCCGAGCGTGCTCAAAAAGGTCCATGTCTCCCAGCCCGCCTTTCCCTGGCGACGACCCCCCATTCTACTTGCCGAATGGGGGTCGGTCAAGTGGCCGTGTGAAAAGGGGTGTAGTTCAGTTTTGGGGCGAGTTGTGGCATAATAGGGGCAAGACTTTATGTTTAGTGTAGGTGGTTTGACGAATGAAGCGTACCCGTGTTGAGATGAAGGCTGAG
>Ga0116161_1000417_pt1 | contig 47949 bp, 34 predicted proteins | sample AD_JPNAS3_MetaG_FD_89877 | JGI IMG/M metagenome (GOLD analysis project Ga0116161, IMG submission 89877) | Active sludge microbial communities of municipal wastewater-treating anaerobic digesters from Japan - AD_JPNAS3_MetaG | ecosystem: Engineered > Bioreactor > Anaerobic > Digestate | place... | reverse complement strand
TTTATGCATAGCCTTTGTTTTTTTAGTTGACATACCTTTATAAACGAAGGCTATTTTTTTTTGTTCTAAAAATTGGTGATTTTTAGTTACGAAAAATTGATGATACAAAATTACTACTTACACAATTACAGATAATAACGCATGTGAGTACATAACTTCATTCACAATTGATGAACCTTCAGCTTTGACAAGTAGTGTTACAGTTCAAACTAATCAAATTTGTTCTACACCTGGTTCTGCTACAGTTTTAGGTTCAGGTGGTACATCACCTTATACTTATTCTTGGCCCGCAAACGCAGGTGGTGTTTCTGGAAACACAGCATCTAGCCTGCTAGCAGGCACTTACGATGTTACAGTAAGAGATGCTAACTCTTGTTCTAAAGTTCAACCAGTAATAATTATTGATGAAGGAGATATTGCTGCAACAGCTTCTGTGAACACCAATGTTTCTTGCTATGGTGGCAATGATGGAAGTATAAACATAGTAATTACTGATGGTTCGCCTGCTTATACTATAAATTGGGGAAGTGGCAATGCGACAACAAGTTCAAATAATTATACAATAACTGGTTTGGTGGCAGATACATATATAATTAGCGTAACAGATATAAATTCTTGTCAAACAATATTAACTGCAACAATAACTGAACCTGCATTATTACAAGCAAGTTCAAGTGCTACAGCTATCTTGTGTAATGGTGATAATAGTACCGTAACAGTTAGTGCTTCAGGTGGAACAGCTCCATACACAGGTACTGGAAACTTTACAAGACCAGCTGGCACTTATTCTTTTACTGTAACTGATGCTAAAGGTTGTACTGCCGCAACAATTATATCAATTTCACAACCAACCCAATTAGTAGCAAGTTCTACTTACACACCTATCTTATGTTATGGTGGAAGTTCAACAGTAACAGTTAGTGCTTCAGGCGGAACAGGTGCATATACCGGCACAGGAACTTATACAGTAAGTGCAGGTACTCATTCTTATACAGTAACAGATGCAAATGGTTGTACATCAATAACAAGTGTTACAATAAGTCAACCAAGTTTATTAGTAGCAAATTCAACAGGTGATAATGTGTTATGTTATGGTGGAACAGCTACTGTAAATGTAACAGCTTCAGGTGGAACAGGAACTTATTCTGGAACAGGTATAATGACTAATGTAAGTGCAGGCACTTATAGTTTTACAGTTACTGATGCTAATAATTGCTCGGCAATTACAAGTATTACAATAACCGAACCTCCATTGTTGCAAGCAAGTTCAAGCGCTACAGCTATTTTGTGTAATGGTGGAACATCAACAGTTACCATTTCTGCAACAGGCGGAACAGCTCCTTATACAGGCACAGGAAACTTTACAAGACCATCTGGCACTTATTCTTTTACTGTAACTGATGCTAAAGGTTGTACTGCTGAAACAAGCATAACAATTACTCAACCAACGCAATTGATTACAAGTTCTACTTTTACTCCTATATTGTGTAATGGTGGAACATCAACAGTAACAGTAACAGCAACAGGTGGTACAGGCATTTATTCAGGTACAGGAACTTATATAGAAAATGCCGGCACATATTCTTATACAGTAACAGATGCAAATGGTTGTACTTCTGAAACAAGTGTTACAATAAGTCAACCAAACCTATTAGTTGCAAGTTCTATAGCTAATGAGATTTTATGTTATGGTGGAACAACTACTGTAATTGTAACAGCTTCAGGCGGAATGCTCCCTTATTCTGGAACAGGAGCAATGACTAATATAAGTGCAGGCACTCATAGCTTTACAGTTACAGATGCAAATAATTGTTCGGCAGTTACAAACATTACTATAACCGAACCTCCATTATTGCAAGCAAGTTCAAGTGCTACAGCTATTTTGTGTAATGGTGGAACATCAACAGTTACCGTTTCTGCAACAGGAGGAACAAGTCCATATACAGGCACAGGAAACTTTACATTACCAGTTGGTACTTATTCTTATACAATAACAGATGCTAAAGGTTGTACAGCAGAAACCAGTATAACAATTACGCAACCAACACAATTAGTAGCAAGTTCTACTTTTACTCCAATATTATGTAATGGTGAAACATCAACAGTAACAGTAAGTGCAACAGGTGGTACAGGAACTTATTCAGGCATTGGTGAGTATGTTGTACATGCTGGCAACTATTCTTATACAGTTACTGATGCAAATGGTTGTACTGCTGTAACAAATGGTACGATAAGTCAACCAAACCTATTAGTAGCAAGTTCAACAGCGAATAATGTTTTGTGTAATGGTGGAACAACTTCGGTAAATGTAATAGCCTCAGGTGGAACAGTACCTTATTCTGGAGCAGGTGTAATAACTAATATTAGTGCAGGAGTTCATAGTTTTACAGTTACTGATGCAAATGGTTGTTCAGCAGTTACAAATATTACTATAACAGAGCCTCCATTGTTACAAGCCAGTTCAAGTGCTACAGCTATTTTATGTAATGGTGAGACATCTACAGTAACCGTTTCAGCAACAGGTGGAACAGGTGCATACACAGGCATAGGTAATTTTACCAGACCAGCCGGTACATATAGTTATATTGTTGCAGATGCAAATAATTGTACAGCGACTACAAATATTACAATAAGCGAACCACCATTGTTAGTAGCTAATGCAAATGCGAATGATATTTTATGTTATGGTGGAACAACTACTGTAAATGTAACAGCTTCAGGAGGAACGATACCTTATTCTGGAACAGGAGCTATAAATAATGTCAGTTCAGGCACATACAGTTATATTGTTACAGATGCTAATGGATGTTTAGCTACAACTAACATAACTATAACTCAACCAAGTCAGCTTATGTTGAAAGCAGTTGTTGACAAAAATGTTTCATGTAATGGATTAGCAGATGGGCAAGCTACAGCAACTGCAACTGGTGGTACAGAGCCTTATGTTTTCAATTGGAATAATCCAAGCTCTAGTTATGGAAGTACTACAAATCAATTACCAGCGGGAACTTGGACTGTAAAAGTTACAGATAATAATAGCTGTATGGCTCAAAAATCTGTAACAATAGTAGAGCCAGATGTTCTATTGGTAAATGTAAATACAAGTGATGTTTTATGTTATGGAGCGAGTACAGGTAGTGCAAATGCAGTAGTTGCAGGCGGCACATATCCATATTATTATTCATGGAGTGCTGGAGGACAAACAACGTCTGCAATTACAAATTTAAGTGCAGGTGTTTATGTACTTACTGTAAAAGATGCCAATGATTGTCAAGCAGTGGCTAGCGCAGTAATAAATCAATCTCCAGAATTAAATATTTCCTTAGAGTCTATTCCTGCTACTTGCGGTTCTTATGGTGGTAGCATTGTAGCTACTGTTGTTGGAGGAAGTCCAGATTATCAATATATGTGGTCAACTGGTAATGTTCAAAACAATATTCAAAATTTAGTTCCTGGAAATTACAGTCTTACAGTGAGAGACGCATATATGTGTACTAAAGCCCAAAGCATTGATGTTGGTATATACGGAAGTATAAATGCAGAAATAAATGAATTGAACTCAATTAAATGTTTTGGAAATCAAGAGGGAGCTTTGCAGGCTATTAGTAGCAATGGCAAATATCCATTAAATTTTGAATGGAATACAGGAGCAACAAATTCTACTATTACAAATATTGGCAGAGGTTATTACAATGTTATAATTACTGATGCTTGGGGTTGTGTTGGTAATGCTAATTATGTTTTAGTAGAACCTACACAAATTGTAACATATACAGATATTCAAAAAGTAAGTTGCTTTGGTCTTTCAGATGGAGGAATTTCAACTCAAGTAGTTGGAGGTACTCCACCATATACTTACATGTGGTCTAATGCTGAAACATCAACTAGCATATCCAACTTGGCTATAGGTTCATATTCATTAACCATCTATGACAGTTTTGGTTGTCAAGAAATAGAAACTTATGAAATTACACAGCCTGATAAATTAAAAATTGATTTAGTTGTTAAAGATATTCTTTGCTATGGTAACAATGATGGAGGTATTAAGATTACCGCTACTGGAGGAACTCAACCATATTCTTATGAATTAGCTATCGAAGATTCTGTTCTTACTGGACAATTGCACTCTCCTTTAGGTACAGGAAGTTATGTGGCTTATGTTAGAGATGTAAATTCATGTTTAGATACTGTTTTAGCTGTGATTACTAGCCCTGCACCTTTAGAAGCCTCTTATATTTTTGAAGGTCCAAGTTGTAATGGAGCAAGAGATGGCTATATTGAAATTACGGTATCAGGTGGAGTAGAACCTTATTTATATTCAAATAATTATTTTACTGTTGACATTGCATTACTTAGTGGATTAGGTGCAGGCAATTTCAATGTAACTGTTTCAGATGCAAATGATTGTAGAATTGAATTTGAAGAAATATTTTTAGCAGAATCAGAAATTGATTGTTTAAAAATACCAGATGCATTCACTCCTAATGGTGATGGAATAAATGATACTTGGATAATAGAAAATATAAAGATGTTCCCAGGCGCTAGAATATATGTTTTCAATAGATGGGGACAAGAAGTTTGGATGGGTTATCCTGACGAAGAATGGGATGGCAAATATTATAATAATTCTAAACCAATGCCAGCGGGTACTTATCTATATGTTATAGAATTATATAATGGAACCAAACCTTATACAGGCACTGTAAGTTTAATTTATTAAAAATATTTCTTTGAGATAAGTGAGATAAGAGGTGTTGGAAAATGTGTTTTGCCTCATTCAGGAAGTAGTTCTAAAGCCTAACAGAACAATATCCTGAATGAGGATTTTTTTAATATTGTTAAGTTAGTAGAAAATTGCTACTTTTGTGCCTATTTTTAAAAATACATTTTTTATGAAAGCCTTACTTACTATCGGTTTGCTTATTTGCTCCAATATCTTTATGACTTTTGCTTGGTACGGACATTTAAAACTTTCAGATTATTCGTGGTTTAGCAAACTGTCGTTATTTGGAATAATTGTCTTTAGCTGGGGAATCGCTTTTTTTGAGTATTGTTTTCAAGTTCCGGCAAATAGAATAGGATTTGTTAATAATGGAGGACCATTCTCATTGGTGCAACTCAAAGTATTGCAAGAAGTTATTACGCTTGTGGTTTTTGTGGTTTTCTCTTATTTCGCTTTTCAAACACAGATAAAGCCTAATCATATCATAGGCTTTGTGTTTTTAGTATTGGCGGTGTATTTTATTTTTAAAGGATAAGATTTGCAATTTTAAAGTGCCTTTTAATCAAATTATCTTATAAAAAACAGACTCAACCATCTTTGTATCTACTCTTACAGTTATCTTGACAATGGAACCAACATTTACTATGGTGTCGGAAAAGCTAGTTGTAATAACAGCTTTCTCAGAATTACTGCCATGCGATATTATTTCAAAATCGTTTGTGCCTTTTAATTCTTCAACATTACCAAAGTCTAATTGCCTTAAATAACGAGGTGTTGTACTATGAGAAACGACTTCAATTAATGTTTGATGAACAGTGTTTATCGCTACTGTAACTGTATCGCCAGTAACAACAACACCATCACCATTTTTAATAATAATGTATTCATTTCTCTTTTCTTCTTCGCAACTAGTTAGTAAAACAATTGCAAAAAGAATGGTTAAGAGACTGCTTAATTTTGCTGCAAAATTATAAACGAATTTAAAATTGTGGTTGTTCATATTATAAATTTTTGACAAAGATACATAACTTAGTTTAATGAAAATATGTTTTAAAAAAATAAAGGCATTTATTATATTTGTCTTATTATCAGTTAAATAAAACATGGTTTACAGACTACAAATGATGTGTTTAGAAAAATAATCGTACTTGATTATGACTTGTCTATATTGCAGTCTATTGTTTTAAAGGGAACTAAAATTTTCTTTTAAAGATGATATTTTTACTTTAATTAAGGTTTGATACTTCTTGTTTATAAGTTGTTAGTTAATTTAAAAAAATTGTATCTTTGTCGTCTGAAACCTTTTGTTGGGTGAAACAATTGTTTTAGCAAATTTGTGAAATAAAAATTTTTAAGAATACAAATATAGAAGAATGAAATATTATAAACTATTGAAAATAAATAGTTTAATTAAAAGCAATAGATTGAAAATTTTAGGAGTTTCAGTTTTGGCTTTGTTTAATAAAAGGTTTTATTCGGTTTTTTTAGATCCGGTTTTGTCTTGTAATTTTCGCTGTTTAATGTGTTATTTTAGCGATCCTGAGTATAAACCATCACATTCAAAGTTTGAATTAGAAAACTTACCAATTGTTGCAGATAAATTTTTTAAAAATGCTTTAAAATTACAGATAGGTTGTGGTGCTGAACCAAGTTTATACAAACATAATGTCGAAATAATTCAATTGGCTAAAAAATATAATGTTCCTCATATTTCTTTTACAACAAATGCTTCTTTGTTAAATTATGATAAGATTTATGAGCTTGTAAGTGCTGGTTTAGACGAAATAATTGTTTCTATGCATGGAACAAGTAAAGAAGTTTACGAAAAAATGATGCCAGGTTCAAATTTTGAAAAATTTAATGAGATATTAAGTGATATATCTAAAATTAAAAATGAGTTTCCAAATTTTAAATTAAGAATTAATTATACTGTAAATCCTGATAACATCAATGATTTGAACAATTTTGAATATTATTTAAAAAATTATTCAATTGATATTTTGCAAATTCGTCCAATAAGAAAAGTGCAAAACAGTATTTATAATGATTTTGACTTAAAACGTAAGCAAAAAGTTTACACAGAAATTGTATCAAATTTAGAATTGCTTTGTCAAAAATATAATATAATAAGCATTATTACTCCCAAAATTCCAGATGCTAAAATTTTGCGTAAAGTTCCTAATGTTGCTGAATATACTTATTGCTATGTTTCTGCAGACTATTGGGGAGAAGATGGATTTAAAGGTAAAAATATGTCTTATAGAAAATTCTTATTTAAAGCAGGTTTTTTTAAATCAATAATAAAAGATGTATTTTTTACTAAAAGCAGACTAATAGAAGCAGATGTTAATTTTGGAAACTATGAAGTGAATGTGTAAACGGGTGTTGTTTCAAAAAGAAGGATTATTATTAACTTGAAACTTTTTGTGATAAAATTTTAAAAAATAGAAATTTTATTTTGTTCACTCAATTTTATAATTTATGATGTGATTAATTTTGCTTGTTAGTTATAAAAGTTGTTATTTTTTTTTATCTTTGTGTGAAAATCGAGGCGTAAACTAATATTATGTATAATCCTGATATACAATATCGTTGCACTATTATTAGAGGAAAATCTATTTCTAGAATGGAAGATTATTTGCCTATTTATGTAGAAATATTAAAAGAAATTTGTCCTATTTCTGTTAGAAATTATGCCAAAGAGTTTGATAATAGACTTTCCAATCAGATAAAAGATAATCCCAAAACAATAAAAAATCACAGAACAGAAAATGTTGATAAACTTCTTGGGCTTGTATATAAAAAAGATAAAATTATTTATCTTTCAGATAGAACTAAACGCTATCTTAAAACTAATGATCAACCTGCATTGTTCAAAAGTGTTTGTTTTCAATTCCAGCAGCCTAATGGCTCACAAAAAATTAGCACTATAATTGAAAAAATAAAAAACAGGGTAGCATTTAAACCATATCATTTTATAGTTGCTTTACTGCAATTAGCCCATAATCAAGATATAATATTGACAAAACAAGAATTAGGATATTATGTGTTAAATGCGTTAGAAGTGCTTCAAAATAGAGTTTCGCCTGAAGATGTTTTACAAACCATTTTGAATGACAGAAAAAATAAATTATCAAAGAAAGTTGCAGTAACTAAAAATTATGCTTGGCATTATCAACATATTAACGAACAGTTTGATTATTTGAAATTAGCTAATTTAGTTAGAGAGGATGGAACAAACATTTGGCTAAATATAAAAGAAAAAAAAGTAATTGATTATTTTATTGAGCATTTGAATACGCCTTTTGCTATTGATTATTCAAAATATGATTTGAATGATGAAGATGTCGCAAAAAAAATATACAATGATTGGCAACTATATTTTGGAAGTTTTAAAAATATAAATTTTGAAATATTTCATACTGAAATAGAGAGTTTAGATGTCAACACTTCTATTTTTAAAGGGCAAACAATTAGTTTAAAATCTACTGTTGAACTTGGTAACGAAGGAGAAAATTTTGTATTGGAATATGAAAAAAACTTAGTAAAAGCTTTCAATCCACGTTTAGTTAATAAGGTTAATTATTTAGGTAAAAACAGAGGATTGGGGTATGATATTGTTTCAATAGAAGCTAGTAGAAATCTTAAAAATCCTGAATTTTGTAGATATATTGAAGTGAAGACAACTACACGCATTAATCCACCTAATTTTTCTGATACATTAGACACTATTAACCTAACTCGTAACGAATGGGTAGCAGCTGAACAGCATAATATTCATTTTTACATCTATCGCATTTATTTTACTAATTATGGAACTTTTTTGAGTATAATTCATAATCCTGTCCAAAAAAATAGTGAGGGAGTTTTATATGCAACACCTACCACCTATCGAGTAGAATTTTCAGATAAAGCAGTTGATGAACAGTTGAAGTTTGTATAAATGAATAGCAAAAAAATAAAACATAGTTATTATTTTCAAGACTTTGAGTGTTCGCCTATTTACGAACCAGCTGTGGCGTATAAACTATTTTTCAATGAAGAAGAATCAGAAGTAATCCCATATCAAGAAACTGTTTTTCGACAATTAGAAAAAGGTTTACCATTTAGCTATGCTACTTCTTTCAAAAATCAAGTCCACTTTCAAAATGCTCATCTCACGCCTGTGCAGCGCTGGTTTCCATATCGTGAGGGATATTCGGAGCGTTTAGTAACATCATTTATTAATGAATTGAATATTTGTCGAAAAGTTTTTGACCCTTTTTCAGGAAGTGGAACAACCCTTTTAGCAGCACGTCATAATAATTTGCAATCTTTTGGAATAGATGTAAATCCAATTTCTGTATTAGTAGCAAAAGTGGAAAATGAACAGTACAAAAAATCAGATATTAATGACATAAAAAAAGAAATAAAAAGGTTAGAAACATTAATGCATAAATCTGTAGAAATTGAGACTAATTTTGAATTAGCCGAGAAAATGTTTAATACAGAGATTTTGCAGTCGCTATTACAGTTCAAAAACGAAATAAAATCAATAGATAATTCTAAAATTAAGAACCTTTTTTTTGTAGCATGGTTATCGATTATTGAAGAAGTATCTAATATCAAAAAAGAAGGGAACGGAATAAAATATAAAAATAGAAAAAGAACATCAACAGGATATTTAACAATAGATAAAACTGTTTGGGAATCAAAAAATTTTCCCAAAAATAAATTTGAGTTTATAAAAAATAAATTGATACAACGATTAAACTTAATTTTGCAAGATATTGAAAATAATTATGGTGCATTTGAAAAAAAACCTCACATTTTTCAAGCCGATTGTCTCAATTTTGATCTACTATTTTCCGATGAATTGCAATTTACATTTTTTTCGCCACCCTACTGTAACTGTTTCGACTATTTCGAAATTCACAAAGTAGAATTATGGTTAGGTAATTTTGTTCAAAATAAAGAACAATTCAAACAATTACGACAAACAGGTCTTCGTTCTAACACAAACTCGCTTAACAAAAAACCTATATCGTATTATAATCAAGAAGTGGAAACTTTAATCAACTTATTCAATGAGGAGAAATTGTGGAGCAAACAAATTCCAAATGTGATAAGAGGTTATTTTGATGATATGCATACATTATTGAAAAAATTATTTATACAAACAGAAAAAAATGGATATGTTGGTATTGTTGTTGGAAATTCCGCCTATTCAGGAGTTATTATTCCTACCGATGTATTAATAGCAAGTATAGCACAAGAAGTTGGTTTCAAGGTGGAAAATATATTTATAACAAGGCATTTAACAACAAGCTCGCAACAAAAAAAATATTTGGAACCATTGAAATATTATTTAAGAGAGAGTATTGTATTGCTAAAAAAATAAGAAAATTCGTGAAATATCAAACCATTATAAATAATATCCCAATACAAATTTCAAACAATACACTATTGAATATTTATGCAGATAGTGTAACATATAGCACGCATGGGTTTCATAAATATCCAGCTAAATTTATTCCACAAATTCCCGCTTGGGGGATAAAAAAATATTTGAATAATAAAACTGACCATTTGATATTAGATCCTTTTTGTGGTAGTGGTACCACTTTAGTTGAGAGTGTGTTATCTGGTAATCAATCTATTGGTGTCGATATTGACCCACTTTCAGTGTTTATTTCAAAAGTAAAAACAACACCTGTTAATGCAACTTTACTGTACGAAATAAATAAATGGTTAACTGTTGAAATTGAAAAAAAAACAAATGGATGTTTTGTCCCTGATTGCGAAACACTATTACATTGGTTTACTAATGATAGCATAAACAAACTGTCCATTATTCGTGAAAGTATAGATAATATTTTTTTGCAGTTTGGAAAAAGCGAAGATGTGAAAGATATATATGATTTTTTTATTATCTGTTTTTCGTCAATTATTCGTAGAGCCTCTAATGCTGATAATGAATCGCAAAAAACTTATGTTTCACATACAAAAATAAAAGTTCCCGAAGAGGTAAACTCATTATTTACGAAACAAGTTGATTACTTTATTGAAAGAATACTTGAATTTTCTTTAAAACACCCAATTAAACGAAGTGAGGTTTTGCACGCTTCAAGCAAAAAATCGTTGAATAAATTACTTAACAATAGGAAAATAGATTTAGTAATAACTTCGCCTCCTTATATCAAATCCATAGATTACATTTATAATCAAATGGTAGAGCTGTTTTGGATTGGCGATTTGTTTGAAATGCAAACTCAACAATTGCAAAATGCGAAAAAACAAAATTATATAGGCAATAAACAAATTGCAAAAAGTCAATATGTTGACTATCACCCATGTAAACTAAAAACAGGAATTGCAGAATTAGATGAAAAGCTAAATGGAATTTTTATTACTGATACAAAAAACGGACACAAACATGCATATATAACCTACAAATATTTTATTGATATGGAGCAGCATCTTAAAGAAATCTATACTTGCTTGAAGTCTGGAGCAGCTTATATAATGGTTGTAGGCGACAGTAGTATAAGCGATATGCACTTCGATACATCTGATTATCTTGTTAAAATTGCTGAAAGAAATGGTTTTAAATTAGTTAATAAATGGGGCTATAAAATTAAAAACCGCTTCATGCGTTTCAATCGAAAAGGTAGAGGCGGATTAATTGAAACTGACTGGGTATTAGAATTTTTAAAATAATAAATTGTTGTAACAAGCAAAGTATATATTATCAAATTCTACCAGTGTGTTTTAAAAAGTTTTACAAAACTCTAAAATCTTATCTGCAAAAACTTCCCAGCTTAATTCTTGTTTAAGTTTTTTAATGTTTTCAACAAAATCTTCTTGCTTATAATCTTCAAAATATGATTTAATGCTTTTTGCTAAGCATTTTGCATCAGGAAGTTCGCAAATTAATCCAGTTTTTTCATGCGAAATAATTTCTGCCAATCCTCCAACATCTGTTGCTATCATTGGTGTTTCAAAGTGAAATGAAATTCCTGTTATTCCGCTTTGAGTAGCCGATTTATATGGTAAAATACAAATGTCGCTAGCTGAAAAATATGTGCTCACTTCATTGTCTGAAATATATTTTATATGCTTATGGATATTTTCTTTGTTTGAGTTTTTATTGATTAATTCATCGTATTTTGAAAAATTTCCATAAACTTCGCCAGCAATAAGTAATTGATATGACTTGTCAAGTTCTCCAAAACTTTCTATTAAAATATCCAAACCTTTATAATCACGAATAAAACCGAAAAATAATAAAGTCTTTTTATTTGGGTCTATTCCTAATTTTTCTTTAGCTTTTGTTTTGTCTTGAATTTCTCCAAAATGATTATAAAGCGGATGTGGCAATAATTCACATTTTGCTTCAGGCAAAAATGTTAGCAAGTCATTTTTTACTTTTTCAGACATTGCAATAAAAGCATGGTTTTTTTTCAAAAAATATCTTGTAAAAGCAGAATCAAAAAATTTTTTTTCGTGAGGAATAACATTATCTAAAATTGTAAGAATTTTAGTGTCTTTATTTATTTTTCCAGCAACAAAACCTAAAGACGGAGCAAAGTACGACATCCAATATTTCATTATTAGTAAATCTGGATTTATTTTTCGGATTTTTTTTGCAGCCGAACACCAGGTAAATGGATTTGCAGTACTTAAAATTCTTTGAGAGTCAATTTTGTCAACAATATCATTTTCTTGTACAAATTGTGTTTCGCCAGGAAATAAAAATTGTGGATATTGTGTGGTAAATGTAAAAGCCTGAGTAGTATGACCTGCTTTTTCGAATTCTCTAAAAAGCGAAGCATTAAACTGTGCAATTCCGCCTCTAAATGGATAAAAGGTTGATAAATAAGCTATTCGCATTATAGTTTTTTAAGTTTTAAAATTTCTTTTAATAAAGTTTCAGGTTTTATGTCGTACATACACGAAGTTTCTCTTTTGCATTTGTTGCCATAAAAGCAATCGCAACCAGATTCTGGTTCTACAATTACTCCTCTATTGTAAAGATAAAATTCATGTTTGTTGAAAATATTATTCATTAAAACCATCTTTTTTTGCAAAGCAGTTGCAATGTGCATCATCATCGAAACTTGTGTAACAATAATTTCGCAGGCAGAGCTTATAGCAAAAAATTCTTCTAAAGAAAAAGTGCCTGGATAATATGCACCAGTTTCGTCTGCAAATCTGCTATTTTTTTCGTTTTCTTGAGGACCGCCCAAAATTATTGGATAAAAATCATTTTTCAAAAGTAGGTTTATCAAAGAAATCCAATGTCCTTCAGGTAAAAGTCGTGTTGCCCAACGATTTCCAACACCAGTATTTAAACCTACAATAGTTTTTCCTTTGCTTTTTTCTTTGATTTTTGCTTGCCATTGTTCAGCTAAATTTTTGTTGTAATTTAATAAATAAGGTTCGTCATTAAACTGCAAATGGCAGATTTCAAAAATTTCGTCTAAATAGTGTTTTGTGTTTTTTTGTGAATAATGGTCAAAAAATCCTGTAATTAATTTATGTTCAGCTGCTTGTGTGGCTGCATCTATATGATTGTCTTTCCAAATAAAACCATATTTTTCTTTAGCTTCTACTTTTTGCAATAAAATACAAGCTTCGTCTTCTTTATCAAGGTTTATTGCAATGTCGTATTTTTTATTTTGAATTATAAAAATTGAACTTTCATTCCATTTTAAAATTTTGTCAATTTTATCTTTTGGCAAAACTTCTGGCGAAAGCGTTAACCAAGTAATATGACAATCGGGATAAAGTTCGCGATACTTAACAACTAAAGGCGTAGTGCGAATAACATCGCCCATGGCACCGAGTTTAATAATTAAAATTTTCTTACCGATTTTATCATAATATTTGCAGTTTAAGCAATCAACGCCATGTTTTTTGTTTGGCACACAAGGAATAGCACCGTCAAAATGTCTGCAATCGTATTTTATGTCTTTTAAATTCATAAAAATTAAAATATTAATTTAACAAAAGTAAGAAAAACTTTTTGAATTTCTAATATTCAAAAAAAAACATCATATTTGCATTACGAAAAATAACGAAGATGGCAGAAAAAATTTTAATTTTAGATTTTGGCTCGCAATATACTCAGTTGATAGCTCGCAGACTTAGAGATTTAAGCGTTTATTGCGAAATTTATCCTTATAATAAAATTCCAGAACTCGATTCTACAATTAAAGGTGTGATTTTAAGCGGAAGTCCGTATTCGGTGAGAGATAAAGATGCTTTAATTCCTGATTTGAAAAATATTAAAGGAAAATTGCCTCTTTTGGGAATTTGTTACGGCGCTCAATATTTATCTCATTTTTATGGTGGCGAAGTTGCTTATTCAAACACTCGCGAATATGGAAGAGCAAATCTAAAATTTGTTGACTCAAGCGATAAACTTTTTAAAGGCGTTGACCAACATTCTCAGGTTTGGATGTCGCATGGCGATACTATTGTGAAAGTTCCAGATAATTATAAAATAATTGCTTCAACAAATGATGTGAAGGTTGCTGCATATAAAATTGATAATGAGGCAACTTGGGGAATTCAATTTCATGCCGAAACTTCTCATTCTTTGGAAGGAAATAAAATTTTAGAAAATTTTGTTGTGGATATTTGTGGCTGTAAAAAAGACTGGACTTCGGCTTCGTTTATTGATGAAACAATTTCTGAATTAAAACAAAAAATAGGTAAAGATAAAGTTGTGCTTGGCTTGTCGGGCGGGGTTGATAGTACGGTTACAGGAGTTTTGCTAAACAAGGCAATAGGTTCTCAACTTACATGCGTTTTTGTTGATAACGGTTTGTTACGTAAAAATGAATTTGAAAAAGTGTTGGAATCTTACAAAGGCATGGGACTTAACGTGATTGGCGTTGATGCAAAACAAAGATTTTATAAAGAATTGGCTGGAGTAAAAGACCCTGAACAAAAACGCAAAATCATAGGCAAATTATTTATTGAAGTGTTTGATGAAGAAGCTCATAAAATAGAAGATGTGGTTTGGTTGGGTCAAGGCACAATTTATCCTGATGTTATTGAGTCTGTCTCTGTAAAAGGACCTTCTGTTACAATAAAATCTCATCATAATGTTGGTGGTTTGCCTGATTATATGAAATTGAAAATCGTTGAACCACTTCGCCTGTTATTTAAAGATGAGGTTAGAATTGTTGGAAAATCTTTGGGAATTTCTGATAGCTTGTTAGGTCGTCATCCTTTTCCTGGACCAGGTTTGGCAATTAGAATTTTGGGAGAAGTAACAGAAGAAAAAGTGAAAATTATTCAAAATGTTGATGATATTTTTATTTCAAGCTTAAAAGAATGGGGACTTTATGATAAAGTTTGGCAAGCAGGAGCAATTTTACTGCCTGTGCAGTCGGTCGGAGTAATGGGTGACGAAAGAACTTATGAAAATGTTGTAGCACTTCGCTCTGTAAACTCAATAGACGGAATGACTGCCGACTGGGTTCATTTGCCTTACGAATTTTTAGCAAAAGTTTCAAACGATATTATTAATAAAGTAAGAGGCGTTAATAGAGTGGTGTATGATATATCATCAAAACCGCCTGCAACAATAGAATGGGAATAAAATCAAAATTTTAAAACTATGAGCGAAAAAGAATTTTCATACACAAAAGCAATGAACGAACTCGAAGAAATTTTAGCCGAAATCGAAACAGACGAGTTAGATTTAGATGTTTTGTCAAAAAAAGTTAAAAGAGCAACTTTTTTAATTAAAGAATGTAAATCACGCTTGAGAAAAACAACTGACGAAATTAATGGCATACTTTCTGACTGGGAAAAAGATGAATAATTTTTTGTAAAAATGAGAGTTTTTTTAATTGTACTTCTTCTTTTTTTATTTGGAAAATCTTATTCCCAAATAGAGTTTCAATCATTGTTTAACACAAATTTGAAAGAAGGCGTTTCTTGTTATCGTATTCCTGCTCTTGCAAAAGCTCCAAATGGTGATTTAATTGCAGCAATTGACGAAAGGGTTGTGTCTTGTGGAGATTTGCGTTATAACGAAGATATTAATATCGCTATTCGCAGAAGCGAAGATAATGGAAAAACTTGGTCAGAAATTGAAGTGATTGTTGATTTTCCTCTTGGCGAATCTGCTTCAGACCCATCAATAATTGTTGATAAAATTACAGGCGAGATTTTTTTGTTTTACAATTATATGAATTTAAAATTAGAAAAAGAAGTTTATTATTTGCATTATGTTAAAAGTGCGGATAATGGAAGAACTTGGTATAAACATGTTGATATTACTGAGCAAATTTCAAAACCAGAATGGCATAATAATTTTAAATTCATAACTTCAGGAGAAGGAATTCAAACAAGTTTGGGAAAACTTTTACACACTTTGGTAAATCTCGAAAATGGATTATGTGTTTTTGGCTCTGATAATCACGGTGAAACTTGGTATTTTATTGATAATGCAATAAAACCAGCAGACGAATCAAAAATTATTGAATTAGCTGATGGCACTTTGATGATAAACAGTAGAGTTAATGGTTTGGGCTATAGATATGTTCACCTATCTGATGATTATGGAAAAACATGGACTTCAAAACCTGATTCTTCTTTAATTGACCCAAGTTGCAATGCAAGTATTTTAAATTATTCTTACGAAATAGAAGGAGAAAGTAAAAGCATATTAATTTTTTCAAATTTGGAATCGAAAAATAAAAGAGAAAATTTATCTGTAAAATACAGTCTTGACAATGGAGCAACTTGGTCAAAATCTAAAACTATTTATGCGGGTTCTGCTGCATATTCTTCGTTATGTGTATTGCAAAATGGAGATATAGGATTGTTTTTCGAAAAAGATAATTATACAGATAATGTTTTTACAAGTTTTTCGATAGATTGGTTGTTGTTAGAGTAAGTAGCATTTTAGTTATTTTTTGATTTGTTATTTTGTTAAAAATAGTTTATATTTGCAATAATAAATTATAATAAGTTTCAATATAGATGAGGGGTTTAACCTTAAATAATTTTGCATATGAAAAAAACGTTAATATTACTATTATTCTCTATTATACTATTAGGTCTTGGAAGTTGTACAAAGTTAGAAAGCTGTGATTGTGGAATTGAGGGCAAATTTGTTTATTTAAAAGATGGTGAAAAAATTAAAGTTAAAGGACATCAAAAAAAGGCAAATGCGTTTGTTTATAAAACTTATAGTGTATGCCCTATTGATGATTATATACCAAGAGAATTTAGAGTTCAAGATACACTAGATGTTCGTGTATGTTTGAAAGAAATAAAGTTAAAAGAAATTATACATACAACCGAGGCCAATCAATACTCTGCAATTTATAAAATAACTTGTATAGAAAGGAAGTAGGTATAAAAGGGTACTAATATAAATTTTGTTTAAATAATTAGCAAACAAAATCTCAAATATAGGTAGTCATTTCCATTTAGGTAAGCATCGTCATAAAAAAACACAATTATTTCACATATTTTATTGTAGCTCTAATAAATTAATGTAACTTTGTAAGTTAAATTATTTATAAAAAATATATAAAGAAAAATATGGGATTTGGTAGTTTTATCTTAAAGTTATTTGGCTCTAAAGCAGAGAAAGACGTAAAAGCAGTTCAACCATTTTTAGAAAAAGTATTGGCTATAGAGCCTGAAATAACTAAAGATTCTAATGATGAATTACGTGCGAGATCGGAAAATTTAAAAAAGAAAATAGCCGAATATATAAAGCCTGAACAAGACAAAATTACAGAGCTTAAAGCAAAAGCAGAGTCTTTAGATATTTGGGAAAGAGAAGAAATTTTTAACGAAATTGATAAAATAGAGGAAAAAATAGATAAAGACCTTGAAAGTTATTTAAACGAAATTTTACCCGAAGCTTTTGCAATAGTTAAAGAAACTGCACGTAGATTTAAAGAAAATAAAGAAGTTGTAGTTACTGCAAGCGAATTCGATAAAAATTTAGCAACTCACAACGATTTTGTCGAAATTAAAGGCGATAAAGCTGTGTGGTTTAATTCTTGGGTAGCTGGTGGAAATACAGTTACTTGGGATATGGTGCATTACGATGTACAAATTATTGGAGGAGTAGTGCTTCACTCTGGAAAAATCGCCGAAATGGCAACTGGAGAAGGTAAAACTTTGGTGGCAACTCTTCCAGTGTTTTTAAATGCACTTACAGGACGAGGTGTACATGTAGTTACAGTTAACGATTATCTTGCAAAACGTGACTCCGAGTGGATGGGGCCAATTTATATGTTCCACGGTTTGTCGGTTGATTGTATAGACAAGCACGAACCAAATTCTGAAGCTCGTAGAAACGCATATATGGCAGATATTACTTTTGGAACTAATAATGAATTTGGTTTCGACTATTTGCGTGATAATATGGCTTTAAATCCATCAGATTTGGTGCAACGAAGACACAATTATGCAATAGTTGACGAGGTTGACTCTGTTTTGATTGACGATGCTCGTACTCCGCTTATTATTTCGGGACCAACGCCAAAAGGCGAAGACCAATTATTCGATGAACTTAAACCTCATGTGCAAAAATTAGTAAATGCTCAACGTGATTTATTTAACGAAATCTTTAACGAAGCTAAAAAACTTATAGCTGCCGATAATGAAAAAGATGGAGGTTTCAAATTGCTTCAAGCATTTAAAGCTTTGCCAAAACATAAACCATTAATTAAGTTTTTGAGTGAGCAAGGAATGAAAACCCTTTTGCAAAAAACCGAAAACTTTTACATGGCAGACAATAACAGACAAATGCATTTGGTTACCGAAGATTTGTATTTTGTAATTGATGAAAAGCAAAACTCTATAGAACCAACCGACAAAGGTTTTGACCTATTGGCACATGCAACTTCTGATCCTAACTTTTTTGTTTTGCCTGATATAGCAACAGAATTATCAGAATTGTCAAAAAGTACATTGCCAGAAAACGAAAGATTAAACAAAAAAGACGCAATTATTAGCGATTTTTCTATAAAATCAGAGCGTATCCATACTGTAAGTCAACTTTTAAAAGCTTATACTTTATTTGAGAAAGATGTTGAATATGTTGTGATGGACAATAAAGTTAAGATTGTTGACGAACAAACAGGACGTATAATGGAAGGAAGACGTTATTCAGACGGCTTGCACCAAGCAATAGAAGCTAAAGAAAACGTTAAAATTGAAGCAGCAACTCAAACTTATGCAACAATTACTTTGCAGAATTACTTTAGAATGTATCACAAACTTTCGGGAATGACAGGTACTGCCGAAACCGAAGCTGGAGAGTTTTGGGATATTTATAAATTAGATGTTGTAGTAATTCCAACAAATAGACCAATTATTCGTTTTGATAGAGAAGATTTGGTTTATAAAACAAATCGCGAAAAATATGGAGCAGTAATTGACGAAATTGAAGCAATAATAAAAGAAGGACGTCCAGTTTTAGTTGGAACAACTTCTGTAGAAATATCTGAACTTTTAAGCAAAATTCTTACTCGAAAAGGAATAAAACATAATGTTTTAAATGCTAAACTTCATAAACGCGAGGCAGATATAGTTGCAGAAGCTGGTTATTCTTCAAATGTTACTATTGCAACAAATATGGCTGGTCGTGGAACCGACATTAAGCTAAGCGATAAAGTTAAAGAAGCCGGAGGTTTGGCAATTATCGGTACAGAACGACATGAGTCTCGTCGTGTTGACCGCCAGTTGAGAGGACGTGCTGGTCGTCAAGGAGACCCAGGTTCTTCGCAATTCTTTGTGTCTTTAGAAGATGACTTGATGCGTTTGTTCGGCTCAGAAAGAATTGCCAGAATGATGGATAGAATGGGATTGAAAGAAGGAGAAGTAATTCAACATTCAATGATTTCTAAGTCAATAGAAAGAGCTCAGAAAAAAGTAGAAGAAAATAACTTCGGAATACGTAAAAGACTTTTGGAATACGACGATGTGATGAACTCGCAACGTACAGTTATTTATAAAAGACGTAGAAATGCTTTAGATGGCGAAAGACTTGGAGCAGATATTGCCAATATGATATATGATGTGTGCGTAAGTTTGGCTGATGAGTATTTTGAAAATTATGAATACGAAGAAGTTAAATTAGAACTATTTAGAAAGCTTTCGATAGAACTTGATTTAAGCGAACAGGAATATGAAAACCTTAAATACGATGACTTTATAGATTATATCTATGGAAAAGCAAGAGAAAATCATAAACGTAAAGCTCAAGCTATAGCCGACCAAGCTTATCCTATTATTAAAACAGTTTTTGAAAATAAACAATCAATATATAACAATATCTTAGTGCCAATTTCGGACGGAAAAAAAGAATATCCAGTTATTGTAAATTTGGAAAAAACATACAATAATAAAGGCGAAGAAATTGTTAACGCTTATGACAAAACCATTGTTTTAAAAACTATTGACGAATATTGGAAAGAACATTTGAGAGAAATGGACGATTTAAGACAATCGGTGCAGTCGGCTTCTTACGAACAAAAAGACCCATTATTGATTTATAAGTTAGAGTCTTTTGAATTGTTTAAAACAATGTTGGATAAAGTTAATAAATCAGTGGTTTATAGTTTGATGAGAGGTTTTATACCTGTTCAAGAAGCTGATGAGGTTAGGGAGGCTCGAGTAAGATCTAAGCTAGATATGAGTAAAATGAAAACAGGACGTGAAGATCCTGGTTATCACGACCCAAGTAAAGGAAAATCTGTTGCAGACCCAGTAAGAGTGGAGAAAAAAGTAGGACGAAATGAGCCTTGTCCATGTGGAAGTGGTAAAAAATATAAACACTGTCATGGAATAAACGCTGATTAATTTTTTATATACAAGAAAATTTTTATATATTTGCTATAATTTTAAAGTATAAACTGTAATTTTGTTGAGTTATGAAGAAACAAATTTTAATTTTTGTTATTTCTATTATTCCATTTTTTGCATTGGCTCAAGAAATTGATACTTCGCAAATTATTATTCCTATCAAAATAGGATATGATAGTGATCGCACAGCCATATCTGATACTACAAGCACTTTGGTCCTTGCTGATGACCAAGAAGCAAATGTTGCATTTAATGACGCAGTACAATTATATCAACAAGGTCAGTATCAGGCAGCTATACAAAGTTATTCAAAAGCTTTACAGATGAATCCTAATTTAATTGACGCATATAAAGGTAGAGGTTCTAGTTATGTGCAATTATCTAATTTTAAAAGTGCAGAATCTGATTTTGAAAAATTCTTTGCGAAAAAACAAAACAGCGGAGAAGCAGCTTATTTATTAGCATATTCTCAATATTATTTAGACAAATTAGAAGATGCTGAAAAAAACTTTCTAAAAGCTAAGTCATTAAATCATAAAGATGTAAACCTTTATTATTTCCTTGGTGTGATTAAATTTAATCAAGAAAAATATTCTGAAGCAATAGAATTTTATAATGAGGCAATAAAAATTGATGCTAAGCACGTGTTTTCATACAATGACAGAGCTTCTGCAAATAGAATGTTGGAAAACTATGATGCAGCTATTTCTGATTATAGTAAAGCTATTGAGTTAGACGCATACAATCCTCTGTTATATAATAATTTGGGAAGTGTAAAGCGTTTGAATAAAGATTATGCTGGAGCTATTGAAGCATTTGACCACGCATTAAGAATTGATAGAGATTATTTTTTAGCTATCAATAATAAAGGAATTACTTTATACGATCAAGGAAAATATCAAGAAGCAATAGAATGTTTTAATAATGTGTTAAAGCTAAAAAAAGATTATGTTTATGCATATAATAATATGGGCTTATGTTACTATAAAGATAAAGATTATAAATCTGCGATAGAAGCATATAATAAAGCTATCTTTTTTGATCCTTCTTATGCTTATGCTTATATTCATAGAGGTAGCGCTTATGAAATGTTAAGGCAAATGGAAGATGCATGTGCTGATTGGAAAAAAGCTAGAGATCTTGGGCTTGAAGTGGCAAAAGAATATTGTTCAGTATGCAAAGAATATTAGTCAATTTTAATTTTAAAATTTAGAAAAATGAAAACGAGTAAATTTTTAATTATATTTTCAATACTTTTTGCGATAGGAGTTCAAACATACTCTCAAGTAGAAGTAGAAATTAATAAAAAAGAATTTAAGCAATCTAAAGATGGTTATAAGGAAGCTATGAAGGCTCTAAAAGTTGCAGAATATTATTATAGCTTAGGACAATCAGGAGCTTATCGAGCAGCTTTGCCAGAGTATTTAAAAGCAAATCAATATAATCCACATTCTCCAGAATTAAATTATAAAATAGGTGCTTGTTATTTATATTCAACAGAAAAAACAAGAGCTTTGCCTTTTTTAGAAAAAGCTTATAAAGCAAAACCAAATGTAGCAGTTGATGTTTGTTATTTATTGGGTATGGCTTATCAATATAATTATGATTTTGACCAAGCTTTAACTAGTTATAGGAGTTTTAAACATGAATATTCTGGTGTTGTTTCAAAAAAATCTAAGAAAAAAGATGGACCAGAATATGATGTTGACAAAAGAATTGAAGAATGTGAATCAGGTAAAAAATTAATCAAAAATCCAATTAGAGTTTTTATTGATAACCTCGGACTTGCCATTAATTCAAAATATCCTGATTATGGACCTGTAATTACTGCCGATCAATCAGTTTTAATTTTTACTTCTAGAAGGGAAGGTAGTACTGGTGGAGAATTAGACCCAAACGACATGATATATTATGAAGATTTATATGTTTCTTATAATGATGAAAAAGGTTGGTCGCAAGCAGTAAATATGAGAGATTTGAATACCGACGGGCATGATGCAACAGTTGGTTTGTCGCCAGATGGACAAACTTTATACACTTACAAGGGAGTGCCAGATGGAACCATTTTTGAAAGTAAATTAAGAGGAAACACTTGGTCAAAACCAAAAGAATTAAACAAAAATATTAATACTAAATATCATGAAACTTCTGCTTCTATCTCTTATGATGGAAAAAGACTTTATTTTGTTAGTGATAAACCAAAAGATGATTTTGGAAATTCCTCTTATGGAGGTAAAGATATTTATGTAAGCGAATTGCAACCTAATGGAAATTGGGGACCTTCTAAAAATATTGGAGCACCAATAAATTCAAAATATGACGAAGAAGGAGTGTTTTCACATCCCGATGGTAGAACTCTGTACTTTTCTTCTAAACGCGAAGGAGGAATGGGAGGCTATGATATTTATTATAGCGAAAAAGATGATATGGGCAAATGGACAGAGCCAGTGAATATAGGATACCCAGTTAACACACCCGAAGACGATGTTTTCTTTACTGTTGCAGGAAATGCTCGCTATGCTTACTATTCAAGCTCGCGTGAAGGAGGATATGGATTGCAAGATATTTATAAAATTACTTTTCTAGGTCCTGAAAAAATGATGGTTATGGGAGCAGAAGACATTTTAATAGCTAGCTCTAATGCAACAATCTCACAAAAAGTAAAACAAGAAGTAGTAGAAGTTAAAAAAGTAAGACTAACAATTATGAAAGGAACAATTACAGATGCTATCTCTACTGCACCAGTCGAGGCAAGTATAGAAATTGTTGATAATGAGAAAAATGAACTTATTTCTACAATTTCTTCTAATGCAGCAACAGGTAAATATCTAGTAAGCTTGCCTTCAGGAAAAGATTATGGTATAGCAGTTAAAGCACAAGACTATTTGTTCTATAGCGAAAATATTAATATTCCCGATGCTACAGATTATCAAGAAGTTACTAAAGATATTGTTTTGAGTAAAGTCGGAATAGGCTCGAAAATAGTACTTAAAAATATTTTCTTCGATTATGGAAAAGAAACTTTGCGTCCAACTTCTTTACCTGAATTAGACCGATTAGTAGCATTGCTTAATTCATATCCAAGTATGACCATAGAAATAGGTGGACATACAGATAATCACGGAAGTCTAAAATTCAATACCGACCTATCAGAAGCTAGAGCAAAATCTGTAGTTGATTATTTAGTTGACAAAGGAATTAGCAAATCAAGACTAACTTATAAAGGATATGCGTATTTACAACCTATTGCAACTAACGATACCGAAGAAGGACGTCAAGAAAATAGAAGAGTTGAATTTAAAGTTATATCTATAAAATAAATCGTTAATAATGAGACAAATATTAGTAATATTAATTTTTTGTGTAATTAGTGTTTTATCCTATTCTCAAGTTGATGTAAAGTTTACACCAGCAAACTTTCCTAATAAAAAAGAACAATTAAAAGTAGCAAGGTCTCAAATAAAAAATGCTGATATTTATGTGTATTCAGAAAATAAAATAGAAGAGGGACTTAAATTATATCTTAAAGCAAATGAATTTAATCCAAACAATTCAGATTTGAATTTTAAAATAGGATATTGTTATTATAATTCTTCTCAAAAGTACGATTGTTTAGAATATTTTAAAAAAGCATATGAGTTAAATCCTAAAGTAGATAAAAAAATTGAGTTTTATCTTGCTCGAGGCTATCATTTTAATTATGATTTTGATAAAGCCATTTCATTGTATTCTAGTTATTTACAAGATGTAAAAGATAAAGTAGAGTTAGAAGCTGTTGGAAAGCATATTGCCGAATGTAGAAATGGAAAAGAATTGGTAAAAGATACTGTCAAAGTAGAAATCATAAACTTGGGAGAAAATATAAATACAGAATATCGTGAATATGGACCTATGGTAGTTGCAGACGGGTCAAAACTGTATTTTACTTCTCGCCGAAAAGGCTCTACAGGAGGACAAGTAGCACTAGATGGAATGTTTTTTGAAGATATATATGAAAGTAATAAAACTGAAGATGGCTGGACAAAAGCAAGATCTGTAGGTTCGCCTTTAAATACCAAACTACATGATGCCGTTGTTGGTATTTCTCCAGACGGACAAACTATGTATATTTATATGGATACTAATGGTGGAGATATTTACGAAACTAAACTTAAAGGAAGTAGATGGTCAAAACCAACACCATTAAAAGGTAATGTAAATACTAAGTATCACGAATCTATGGCTGGAATTTCTTATGATAACAAAACTTTGTATTTTATTTCGGACAACCCTGCTACTTCGATTGGAGGAAGAGATATATTTTACGCTACCTTAGATAAAAATGGGAATTGGTCATCACCAGTAAATCTCGGTCCAGTAGTAAACACTCCATATGATGAAGTCGATTTTTTCCTTCACCCAGATGGTAGAACAATGTATTTTTGTTCTAAAGGTCATAACTCGATGGGAGGTTTAGATATTTTTAAAACTGTTAAAAATGCAGATGGAGAATGGACAACACCAGTAAATCTTGGTTATCCTATTAATACACCATTAGATGATGCATTTTATGTAACAACTGCAAGCGGAACAACAGCTTATTATGCTTCGGTACGTCCCGAAGGTTATGGATTGCTAGATTTGTACGAACTAAAATATCATGTTGATAAAGAAACTCAAAAAGAAGAAGATAAGGTTCTAGTTACACTTGTAAAAGGAGTAGTTAGAGATGCTACAACCACTTTCCCTTTAGAGGCTAAAATCGAAATTATAGATAATAGTATAGATGAAGTTATTGCTGAATTTATAACCAACTCACAAACAGGTGGGTATCTAATTAATTTGCCTTCTGGTAAAAATTACGGACTAAATGTTAGTAAAGAAGGATATTTATTCCATTCAGAAAACTTTAATATTGCTGATACCGCCGAATATAATGAAGCAGTTATTGATGTAAATTTGCAAAGAATAGAAGTCGGAATTACAGTAGTTCTAAAAAATATTTTCTTTGATTACGATAGAGCAACTTTGCGTCCTGAATCGTTTGCTGAACTAAATAGAGTTTTAGCTATTTTGAATGACCAACCAAAATTAAAAATTGAAATTTCTGGACATACCGATGATAGAGGCTCGCTTGAATATAATAAAAAATTATCGAGAGAAAGAGCTCAATCTGTTGTTGATTATCTTATAGAAAAAGGTGTTGATAAAAATAGATTAACTTATGAAGGTTACGCATTCGAAAAACCTATAGCTACAAACGAAACTGACGAAGGCAGACAAATGAATAGACGAGTTGAGTTTAAGGTTATTGCCCATTAAAAATCTTATTTTTAACTTGTAAACATTAATAAATCGTAATTGATGTTTCAAAAAATGGCAACAAAGAAAAAAATATTATTAGCTATGAGTGGAGGGACAGATTCTTCTGTAGTAGCTTTGTTGCTAAAAGAGCAAGGTTTTGATGTTCAGGGGGTTACTTTTCATGCTTACGATAATATTTTAAAATCTTGTGCAGATAATTTTGATTCATTTGTAGAAGCCGAAAATTTGGCAAAAAAACTTGGTTTTCCTCACCAAATACTCGATATAAGAGAATATTTCGATAAAATTGTGATAACTAATTTTATATCAGAATATATGGCAGGCTTTACGCCAAACCCTTGTGTACTATGCAATAAAACAGTAAAATGGGGCAAAATGTTAGATTTAATGAAAAATTTAAATTGCGAATATTTTGCAACAGGACATTACGCTCAAATTGTAAATGAAAATGGTAGATATTTTTTGCGTAAAGCCAAAGATACAAATAAAGACCAAACTTATTTTTTGTGGACTCTTAGCCAAGAAAATCTTGCTCAAACAATTTTTCCTTTAGGTAGTTTATTAAAATCAGAGGTTAGAGAAATTGCACATAAACATCAATGCGAGAAAATAGCAAATAAGAAAGAAAGCCAAGAAATTTGTTTTATTCCAGACAATGACTATAGACAATTCTTGCGAGAAAGAATCCCAGAAATTAATGATAATCCAGGTCAAGGGAATTTTATAGATACTAATGGAAATATTTTGGGTAAACATAAAGGATTCCCATTTTATACTATTGGACAGAGAAAAGGTTTGGAAATTGCTATGGGATATCCAGTTTATGTTACAAATATTGATGCTAAAACAAACACAATTACTCTTGGAAAACGAGAAGAACTTTTGCAAACAACAGTTTGGATAAAAGATGTAAACTTAATGAAATATGAAGAAATAAAGGGCGAAATGCAAGGTAATTGTAAAATTAGATATAATAACGAAGGCGAAGATTGTAGTTTCATAATGGAAGGCGAAATGATTAAAATTAATTTCAAACAACCCGTATCTGCGGTTACTCCAGGGCAATCGGCAGTTATTTATGAAAATAATGACCTCGTTTGTGGTGGAATTATTGCAAAAATTAATTAATTTTGCTTTAAATTGAAAACACGAATTTTCATATTATTAATATTAAGTCTTGGTTTGGTTGCTTGCAATAAAGAAAATATTAAACCTCGAAAATTTCCATTAGGGCAAGAATATTTTCCATTAATTGAAGGGAATAGTATTATTTATAAAGTTACAGAAATTAATATTGATAAGCCTTCAAATGTTTATGATACAAGCATTTATTATTTGAACGAAATTGTAGAATCGCCTTTTATTGATAACGAAAACGATACGGCTTGGCGAATAGAAAGATATACTAGAAAAGATGAAAATTATAGTTGGATTATCAATTCGGTGTGGTCGGCAAAACTCACAAATAAATATGCTGTGAAAGTCGAAGAAAATCAAAGAAAAATAAAAATTCGTTTTCCAATAAAAGAAAATCTGTCTTGGAATGGAAATTTATTAAACAACCAAAAAGTTCAAGAATACGAAATTTTAAGATTTGACCATAAATTTAATATTGGTTCTGTTCAGTTTGATTCATGTCTTACGGTTATGCAAGACTCTAGTGTGTCGCTAATTCATAAAGATTTGGCTTATGAAATATATGCCAAAAATATCGGACTTGTTTATAAAAAAGAAATATATATAAACTCTCAAGAAGTAACTCATAACGTGCCTATAGAAGAAAGAATTACTGTGGGAAGAATTTTTATTCAAGAGTTTGTGAGGGAAGATTAATTCTTAATTAAAATTTTTTTTATGAAAATAAAATTTTTAGTGTTTTTTACATTTTTAAGTTTAAATATTTTTGCTCAACTTGAAGTAGCACCTAATAAGTATTATTTTGAATTGACCGACAAAAATCACAATCTTTATAGTTTAGATTCGCCTGAAGAATTTTTAAGCTTTAGAGCTTTGCAAAGAAGAGCAAATCAAAATATTATGATTAATTATTCTGATTTGCCTGTAAGTCAGTTCTATATAGATAGCATAAGAAATTGTGGTGTTGAAATTTTAAATGTATCGAAATGGTTTAATTCTGTTTTAGTTTATTCAGAAAATCCTGAACCTATCGAGCTTATTAAAAATTTAAGTTTTGTTAGTGGTTCAATAACCTATGAGATAAAAACCGAAGATGAGCGTGTGCTTGGTAATGAGTATAAAGTTTTGCGAGATATACAAAAAGGCGAAGAAGGCGATTTTTATTATAAGTATGGTCCTAGTCAAAATCAAATTTTTATGCACAATGGACAAAAGTTGCATAATAAAGGTTATCGTGGTCAAGGAATGTTGATTGCAGTTATTGATGCAGGATTTACCGCAACGCTTGACGTTCCAAGTTTGCAACATGTATTCCAAGACAATAGAGTGATAGCAACTCGAAATTTCGTACACGGTGGAGATTCTGTATTTAATTATAGCACTCATGGAATGCGTGTGTTTTCAATTCTTGCAGGAAATTCTCCATATTATCTTGTAGGCTCTGCACCAGAGGCTGAATATGTTCTTTTAATGTCAGAAGATCCAATTACAGAAAATCTTATTGAGGAAATAAATTGGATTTCTGCAGCTGAATTTGCTGATAGCATTGGTACAGACATCGTTAATGTTTCGTTAGGCTATTTAACTTTTGATATGCCAGTAAATAATCATAGCTATGAAGATATGGACGGCGAAACTACAATAATTGCTTTAGCTGCTCGCGAAGCCTCACATAAAGGAATGTTACTTGTCGTTAGTGCTGCAAATTCAGGAGAAAGTCAGTCACATCCATGGATCGCTTCACCAGGAGATGCAAAAGATATTATTACTGCTGGAGCTGTTTATGCAGATTCAACTTATGCAGCATTTAGCTCTATAGGTCCAAGTTATGATGGCAGAATAAAACCAGATTTAGTAGCTATGGGAGCAGGTACTTTTAATCAAGAACCAAATGGAGGGTTTGGTTATGGTAACGGAACTTCTTTTTCTGCACCACTTTTGGCAGGTATGTTTGCTTGTTTGTGGCAACAATTTCCAGAAAAAACAAATTTTGAAATTATGGAAATAGCAAAGCAAACTGCAAATTTATATAACAATCCAAATGCTTATTTAGGTTATGGAATCCCCGATTTTGACTTAGCTTCACAAATTTTAACTGTAGAAAAAGAAATTTCCAAAATGGAAAAACTTACTCTAAGTCCAAATCCTTATTATCACGATTTTAACATTCATTTAGATAATAATATTGGAGATGAAATTGTGATTGAAGTAAGCGATTTACTTTGTAGAAAACATTATTTGTGGTTTAAATTAAGAGCTTCTGAAAATAATCAAACAGTAAATATTCCTGATTTGGCAAACTTAAAACCAAGTATTTATATTGTTACAGTAAGCATTAATTCAAAAAAATATTCTGCAAAATTAATAAAACAGTAAAATGTCTCGACAAAGCCTGACATTATTAGAATTAAACGAAAAAATAAAATCGGCAATTAACGAAAGTTTTGATGCCCCAGTTTGGCTTGTTGCAGAAATAAATAATATAAATCTTCATAGAAGTGGACATTGTTATTTGGAATTAGTTCAAAAATCCGAATATGACGATAAAATTATTGCTCAAATGCGTGCTACAATTTGGGCTTCGCAATACAGATTTATTGCTGCATACTTTAAGTCTGTTACCCAAAGAGATATTGAAAAAGGAATGAACATTTTGGTTAAAGTAAGTGTGGAATTTCACGAACTTTATAGCATTTCTTTGAATATCAGAGAAATAGAGCCATCGTTTACTTTGGGAGATTTAGAAAAACGAAAAAAAGAAATTATTGATAAACTTATAAGCGAAGGCGTATTTGATATGAATAAAATTTTACACCTTCCTGATGTAATACAAAGAGTTGCAATAATTTCATCGAGTTCTGCTGCAGGTTTTGAAGATTTTATAAATCACATAGAGAACAATAAATTTGGCTATAAGTTTGAACTTAGCTTGTTTGAAGCAAATATGCAAGGTGCAGGAACAGAAGAATCTGTTATTGAAGCCTTAAACGAAATTTATGAAAATATCGAAAATTTTGACGTAGTAGCAATTATTAGAGGTGGTGGTTCTAAAAGCGATTTGAGCTATTTTGATAATTATAATATTGCTTATCATGTAACTCAATTTCCTATCCCTGTTATAGCAGGAATTGGACACGAAAGAGACGAATCTGTTACCGATATGGTAGCTCATACAAAACTTAAAACACCAACAGCAGTAGCCAATTTTATTGTTGACTATAATAATGTTTTTGAAACAGAGGTTTTTGAAATTTACAAATCTATAGTGGCTGAAACTCAATATGTTATCAAAAATAAAGAAATGTATTTGGCTTCATTGGGTTTGAAAATATATAAAATCAAAGATGTTTTAATTAAAAATAACGAAGACTGCAACAGAAATATGTATAGATTAAAAAATGCTTCTGTTCAATTAATTCGTAAAAATGAAAATCGTTTAAATAATTATTTTGAAAATTTGAAACTCTTAACTCATCAAAAGACTTATTTGGCAAATAAACAATTAGAAAATTCTTTTTTAAGTTTGAAGAAAAATACAGAAATTTTGCTTTCAAAAAATGAGTTAAAACTTCAAAATTTATCAAAAAATATAGAATTAGCTAATCCTGAAAATGTTTTGAAACGAGGTTTTTCTATTTCTAAAATTAATGGAAAAATTATTGATGAAAACACAAATATAATGGTAGGAGATGAGCTTGAAACCATAACTTTTTCAAATAAAATTCTTAGTAATGTTACCAAAAATAAAAAGAAGTAAATATATTTTAATTTTATTGCTTGTCTTATCTTCTTACAGTCTAAAAGCTTGGGAAGTGAGGACGGATTCAACTTTGTTTGTAAACCCATGGATAGGACTTTCACATTATAAAATTTTAGGATTCCCACAATCATTTTCTTCTAACTATTTATCTTATGGAATAGACTTTGACTATCGCTTTCATTCGGAATTATCTTTCAAATTTGGCGTTTCTTTGATGAGCAAGGGGAATTATTATTTTGCAAGTTATGTAAATTCAGAAAACACACCAATGGGAGAGTTTAAAACCTTTAATAAATTTCAATATCTTTCGTTTCCGCTTTTATTAACTTATAATTTGTTTGGTGGCAAAAAACTTAATTTTTTTATAGACTTAGGCGTAAATGCTGAGTTTTTATTGCAGGCAAAAACTTATGCAAAATTACCTAAAACTTTTGAAGGAGTGTCGGTTGAGCCAGTAAACGTTGTGAACACAGACACATATAAACCTTTAAATTTTAGTTTAGTTGTAGGTTGTGGTTTTGAGTATAAAATTAAGCCAAATTTGTTAGTTTTTGTACAAGCAAAATACGACCATGGCGTTAATCAAATTTTAAAAGAAAATTCAACTTATATTTTTAAACATAGAGGATATTGTGCAGGCATAGGAATAAAAATTGGAATACCTATAAAATACACTACTTCAACCAATAAGTAGAGTTTTAATTTTACCAAAATTCATCTTCAATTCTAAAAATCGCATATACGGAATTCAAATCATATTCGCCATATTTTGCAGGTCTTGCTCGTCCTAAACCCATGTAAGACATGGTGATAGCAATTCCTTTTTCATAATCTTTCCAAGCTACAAAAATTGCAGAATGTTCAATATTTCTAAATTGTCTATTTATATGATAAACCCAATCGCCAGGTTTAAGCATTTCTTTTGGAGCATAAGGACCAGGTTTTTTGGAATCAAAAACTTGAGTTTTTCTAAATAAATCAGACGATTCAACACTTCTATATATTGCGTTCAAATAATCCCAGCATGTACCAACAACAAGCTTTTCGTCAATAATAGAAAACTTATAAGAATTTTGTAAAATTAAATTAGCACCAACACTACAAGATTGGCAATAAGGAATCCCAGACACATCGCTTGCATCACAAGTGTCTGCCTCAATAATCCAAAAAGAAATACTGTCGTTTTTGTAAACATGCTCATATACATCATCTAAGAAAATAGCATTTAATAATGATGTGGAGTCTGTAAAAACTTGAACATCATCATAAAAATGATAATATAAATTTTGAGAATTTACATTTCCAAATGTTGCAAAAATCAGTAATAATATGCTTACAAAACCGACTTTCATTTTTATCTAATATCCATTTCTTTTAGCAAATGAGTTGCACCGGCGTATTTATCAATTATAAATAAAGCGTAACGAATGTCAATAGAAATATTTCTACACATTTCTGGGTCGTACATAATATCGCTCATTGTGCCTTCCCAGTTTCTGTCGAAGTTTATTCCAATCAATTCTCCGTTTCCATTAATTACAGGCGAGCCTGAATTTCCACCAGTTGTATGGTTAGAAGCTGTAAAACAAATATGTAAGCTACCATCAGCATCAGCATATCTTCCATAGTCTTTTGCTTCGTACAAGTCTCTAAGTTTTTGCGGAACATCATAATCATAAACTTCAGGATTATCTTTTTCCATTATTCCTTCTAAAGTTGTGAAGTAGTTATATTTTACACCGTCAGCAGGATAGTAGCTGTCTATTTTCCCGTAAGTAACTCTCAAAGTGAAGTTAGCATCAGGAAACAAAACTTTATCATCTTGATGTTCGATTTGTGCCTTCATGTAAATTCTATCAAGGCTGTCTAATTGTGTGCTATAACGAGAAAACTCTGCATCAACTTTATCAATATAAATGTCAACATAATCTTTCATCAATAGATAAATAGGGTCTTTCATTAAAGTTTTGTAGGATTTTTCTGAAAACGAATTTAAAAAGTTGTTGAACTTTTCTTGATTTCCAAAAATTGAAGTTTTGTAGCAATGTTCAGCAATAGCTTCGTATTTATTTCTAATTTTTACTTTAATTTTATCAAGTTGAGCAAAGTAATTTGGATGAAATTCTTGTGGAATATTTTCGTAATAAAGTTTAAGCATTTCAGCAAACATTTTTTTGTCTGTTTCTTCGTTGTAATTTTTAAAATGATTGTCTGCTCTTGTTTGTGCATCTTTTTTAAGAACTTCAATACTTTCAGCAGATTTGCCAACAACACCTTCTAAACTTCTCATTCTCAAAGCCAACAAAACTGCATCGCTACCAAAACCTGCTTCGTTTATATAAATCATTGCTAAATTATATGGAGATAAATTTTCGTAAATAGTTTTGTATTGGTTTAAAATGTATTTATATTTTTTCGTTCTTTCGCTATCAGCATTTACCCAATTCATAAAATCTTGTTCGTATTGTTTTTTTACGTTTACTGCGTCTAAGCGTTTAAGTCCGTTGATTTCGCCTATCCATTTTTTCCAGCCATTAGCAATAGAAGCAGCTTTTGCAGAATATTGAATTCTAATTAGCGGGTCTGAGTTCATGGCAGCGTTGATGATGTCAAGTTTTTTCTTTCTAATCATTATTCTTGAAGGGTCGGTTTCGTTCATAACTTGCTCAACTGCCGATGAGGGAAGATATTCTGTTGTAGTGCCGGGATATCCAAACACCATAGTAAAGTCGCCTTGTTTATAACCTTTTGTTGAAATAGGGAAAAACTTTTTTGGTTTATAAGGCACATTATCTTCTGAATAAGGAGCAGGTTTGCCATCTTTATCGCAATAAATTCTAAAAAGAGCGAAATCTCCAGTATGGCGGGGCCACATCCAGTTGTCGGTATCGCCACCAAACTTTCCAATTGCAGATGGTGGTGCGCCAACCAATCTAACGTCTGTAAAAATTTCGTTTATAAAAAGAAAATATTGGTTGTTATTATAAAACTGCTCAACTCTTGCTTCGTAATGGCTACCTTCAACTGAAGCTTTTTTAATTTTATCAATATTTTTTTTAATTATTGAATTTCTTTCTTGTTCTGACATATTATCATTTACGCCTTCGAGTACGGCATCTGTAACTTCGCTCATACTGATTAAAAACGTAACTTTTAAGCCAGGATTTGCAAGCTCATCTTTTTGCGACATAGCCCAAAAACCATTTGTTAGATAGTCGTTTTCTAAACTCGAATGTTGTTGAATTTGTCCATAACCGCAGTGATGATTTGTAATTAAAAGTCCTTGGTCGGAAATAAGTTCGCCAGTACAGCCACCGCCAAAAATAACAATAGCATCTTTCATCGAAGCCTGATTAATGCTATAAATATCTTCTGCACTTAACTTAAAACCTTTAGCTTTCATGTCGTCGAAATTATACCTTTCAATTAAAATCGGAATCCACATTCCCTCGTCTGCAAGTGCAGGGAATAATAAAATGCTTGATAAAATTAAAATAATTAGTTTTTTCATTATTTCTAAGATTAAATAATTTATAAAATTTCAAATTAAAGCACAAATTTAGTAAAAAATTTCAATTTTATGAAGTTTTGGTTTTCAACTTTGCAAACTTGTGTTTTTGGTGGGTTAGCAAGAGCGTTCAACTTGTTTCATTTTTATTTGTTTATTTATTAGAAAAGGTTTATTTTTGTAATAATAGAAAATTAATAAATAAATTTTATGTTCATAGCCAACCCTATATACGATACAGTTTTCAAATATATGATGAGTGATACTAAAGTTGCAAAAATTTTTTTATCAACTATCATAGAAGAAAAAATTGTTGAATTAGATTTTGCTTCAACAGAGCGTGCTTTAAAACCTGGAGTTAAACGAAGTGATGTAAACAGAGAATTAGAAGAATTGGTTGTTTGTCGTTTTGATTTTGCTGCAAAAATAAAAACCGACAGTGGAGAATATAAAACTGTAACTATAGAATTACAAAAGGCTAAATTTGCAACAGACATAATGCGTTTTAGACGATACTTGGGAGTTATGTATCAAGATCCAAACAACACTTCTGATAAAAAACGGCTAAAAGCAAGGCAAATTTACTGCATTTATTTATTAAATTATGATATAGGTTTGTCAAACAGTCCTGTGATAAAAGTTGACAGTATTGTTAGCGACCAAGCAACAGGCGAAGAGTTAAGTAATAAAAATGAATTTATTCAAAGTTTAAATCACAAGTCGTGGATAGTTCAAATAAGGCAATTAAAAGAAAATCGCAGAAATGATTTGGAAAACTTACTTAGCATATTCGACCAAGATAATATTACCAACGACAATCATATTTTGAATGTAAATTCTGAAAATTTTTCAGAAGAACACAAACATATTGTTCGTAAATTACAAGAGGCTTATGTTTCAAGTGAAATACGAGATGAAATGATAATGGAAGACGACTACTTTAAAGAACTAGAAGTAAAAGATGAAAAAATAGCCGAAAAAGATAAAATTATTGAAGACAGCAAAAAAATAATAGCCGAAAAAGATAAGTCATTAGCTAAAAAAGACAAGACAATAGCCGAAAAAGATAAGTCATTAGCTGAAAATGCTAAGACAATAGCTGAAAAAGACAAGTCATTAGCCGAAAAAGATAAGACAATAGCTGAAAAAGATAAGTCATTAGCCGAAAACGCAAAAGAAATAGCTGAATTAAAAAGACTTTTAGGATTAAAAAATAAAGAAATATAAAATCAGTTAAAAGCAGTCTGCAGGTTTGGCATTTCTTTATGAACTTTCAACTTTATAAACTTTTAACTAATTTTATTGTGTTGCCCTTGCGGGCAAAGCACATCAGTTAAAAGTTAAAAGGGGAAAGTTAAAAGTGCTTTGCGGGGTTGGCTTTCTTTATGAACTTTTTATTGATAAACCCCGCTCGCTCGAATTTCGATTACAATCAGAGTGGTTGCACACAATTAAACAATTTCGTTCTTTCACATGAAAATAAAATGCTTATTTTTGTAAATATAAAATTTGTTTGTTTATGATAAAAGTAGGGTTTATTTACTATATTTTATTTTTTTGTTGTTGTGTTCATGCTTTCAGTCAGTGCTATTCATGTTATGAATTAAGAGTAAAAAGATATGATGAAACAGCTTTTCTTACTACACATAACTCATTTAACTGTGAGGAAGGCAATTTCCAGATGCCAAATCAAACATATTCTATCAGCAATCAGTTAAATGATGGAGTTAGGGCTTTAATGATAGATGTTTACGATAATAACGGTATTCCTACAGTATATCATGGCTATTCGTTTTTAGGTTCAATACCTTTGTCATCAAATCTTGCAGAAATAAAAACTTTTCTTGATAATAACACTACTGAAATAGTTACAATTATTTTTGAATGTTATGTCTCAGCCGATATGATTGAGCAAGCTATTATAGATGCAGGATTATATGATTACTTATTTGAAAAAAATGAACACTTGCCTTGGCCCACTCTTGAGGAAATGATTACTACAAACAAACGTCTCGTTGTATTTACAGATGTAGATGACGCTTCAGAGCAGCAAAAATGGTATCATTATATTTGGGAATATGCAGTCGAAACTCATTTTTCTGTTCAAAGCACTGACGAATTCACATGTGAATATAACAGAGGTGTACCAGAAAACGACCTTTTCATTTTTAATCATTTTATTACGTCAAATCTAGGAGTAGGTAATATTAATCAAGCAACTATAGCCAATTCAAATCCATTTTTTATTGATAGAATTAATAGTTGTATTGCTGAAAATGAGAAATTTCCAAATTTTATTACAGTTGATTTCTATGAAACAGGAAATTGTTGCGAAGTTGTTAATACATTAAATGATATGTATTCAAAGAATGAAAAAATGTCAAATGAGCAAATTAGAATTTTTCCACAACCTGCTGATAATTTTATTGTAATAGAAGGAAATAACATTATGGAAATTCTATTATACGACATAAATGGTAAATTGCAAAAACAACTCAACAATATAGTTGCTGATAAAATAACATTAAATCTTGCAGGTTTAAATTCAGGCATTTATTCGCTAAAGATAAATTGTAATTCAAATATTTATATAAATCGAATTGTAAAAATATAACTTTATATTTTCAGCACTTGGATTTTCCCGCATAACTCTGCTCGCTCGGATTGCAAGCAGAGTGAGCTTGCGAACTCTGCGAAGCAAACCCAAGCGAGCGTAGCGAGCAAATAATTATCAATTTTCTAAGGAACGAGTGCAGAGCCAAGCTTGCTTGAACTATGCCGAGAGACGACAGAAAATGTAGCGAAGCTAAATTATTTAATTATCAATTATCAATTAAAACTCCATGATTTCCTTATAAAGTTTCTGCACGGGCAAACCCATTACATTATAGAATGAACCTTCAATATATTCAACTGCAACCATGCCAATCCACTCTTGAATGCCGTATGCTCCAGCTTTGTCGTAAGGCTTATAGTTTTCGATATAATATAAAATTTTGGCTTTGCTTAGTTTAGAAAACTTTACTTTAGTTTCGGCAAAAAAACTTTTGGTTTTATTTGTTGAGCGAAGGCAAACACCTGTAAAAACAAAATGTTCAACGCCACTCAAAAATTCAAGCATTTCAATAGCTTCTTCTTTGTCTTTAGGCTTCCCTAAAATTTTATTGTCTTTCCAAACTATGGTGTCGGCAGTAACAAGAATTTCGTTTTCTTTTAAACCTTTGTAACTTAGAGATTTTTCTTTTGCAAGATGAATGGCAATATTTTCGCGAAAAACATTATCGGGAATAATTTCTTTGTTTTCAGGAGCTTTTACAATTTTTAAATTGAAATTAAAATTAGAAATAAGTTCTTTACGCCGTGGACTGCCAGAAGCAAGTAATATGGTGTAGTCGGGTTTTACAAAATTAAATTTTTCCATAAACTATTGAGCTTAATATAAAGCTAAATAAAATACCAAAAACAATTATTAAATTAATTAAAGTAAGCATAGTTTTATGTTTTTTCGGCGTTTTCAATGTTAATGCAATAAGGAATAATAATGCTGTTGGGAACACTAAAAAAGCATAAATATAAAACGGAGCTATTATGTGATTTCTGAAAAACAAAAGTTTTGACAAATAGACTTCCCAACAAAGAATAATAGCAATTATGGCAACTAAGCTTAATGTAGCAATAATAATGTCGGTTTTCCTTTTTCCAAAAACTGTAGGAAATGATTTTATTCCTGTTTCTAAATCGCCGTTATATTCTATGCAATCTTTTATTAATTCTCGAATATAAGTGAATAAAAAAGCAAAAATTGAAAAGCCAATAATTAATTGAACAGATGATTTTATTGCTCTTATACTATTTTCTTCCCATTGTGCTATAGAGTTTTCTAAAGCAAAATATTCAGTAAGAGCAACCGATAGTGGAATTAAAGCTATTATTAAAGCTAAGCTAAAATTGCCTATAAATAAAATTCTTTTTAGCTCGGCAGAATAAGTCCATAAAACAGCAACTATAAAAATAAACATTATGCCTAGTGTTAATTTATGTGCAAAATAAGCAGCAATAAATCCACAAATTAGTCCCAAAATATTAAAAACTACATTTAAAGAAATTAATTGTCGTCTTCTAACTTTGAAAGCTACTAAAGTTTTCTTGGGTTTGTTTATAAAATCAGTTTTTCTATCAAAATAATCGTTTATAAAATTGCCAGCCATAACTAAGAAAACTGCAGAAAGAACAAGAAATACAAAGCCTATATCAGGAAATGCAGAAGGAATTTTATAATAAGCAAAAAGTGCTTGGGCAATTGCATATCGCATTGCAATCATTGTGAGTACAATGATAAGTAAATTTTTCCAGCGGATTAGTTTTAGAATGTTAGTGTTCATATTGTAGGTTTTTAGGTGTTAAACGCATCATCGTCCATCCATAATCCTTTTGCTCTAAGTACTTGCTCTGTAATGTCTCTCACACAGCCTTCTCCACTTTTCTTTGAAGAAACATAAAGTGAAATTTCTTTTATTTCATCAGCTGCATCGGCAGGGCAACAAGCTAAGCCAACAGTTTTTAAAAGCTCATAATCAGGAATATCATCTCCCATATATAGGGTTTTTTCTTCGTCGAGATTATATTTTTGTTTTAGTTTAGCAAAATCATCAATTTTTCTTTTACTTTTTATTATTACATCTGGAATGCCAAGTGCTTCGTAACGAATTTTTACAGATTCGTTAGTTCCACCAGATAAAATAATTACTCGCAAACCTTTTTTAATAGCGTATCTTAGAATATAGCCATCTTTAACATTTGTTGAACGTAAAAGCTCGCCTGTTTCGCTAATTAAAACATTTGAAGAAGATAATACTCCATCAATATCGAAAATTAAAGTTTCTAAATTTTTTAATTTTTCTTTAAAATTAAGATTTTTTAAACTGTTTATCATTTTTTAAAATGTGTTTCTTCAATACTTTTACTCATTAACTTATAAATTTCTAACAAAAGCTCATCTTTACTTAAAAATTGAGCGTGTTTTTCCATAATTTCATAATCTCGTCTGACGGCTGGACCAGTTTGTGAAGCAAAAGCTCCATTTTCAATTACTTTTTCAAAACTTTGTTTTAGCAGGGCTTTAATAATATTTTTATCAATTTTATTATCTTCTAAAATTTTTTCGGCTAAGCTTATGCAGTGGTTCATAAAATTACAGCCAAAAACCCCAGAAAGATGAATTACTTGTCTTTGTTCTTCGTTGATTATATAATAATTACATCTAAGTCTTTCGCTTAATTGTATTAATGCATTTAAAGTTTGTTTGTTTGAAGCTTCGATACAAAGTGGAAGTTTTGAAAAATCTATTTTTGAATTTCTTGAAAAAGTTTGAAAAGGATAAAACACTCCGTAATTTTCAGTTATATTTTCAAAAATATTCATACTTAAACTACCGGCAGTATGTAGCAGAGTTTTATCGGGATATGGTTTAAGTTTTTTTACAATACTTAAATTTGCTTCGTCTGTCATTGCAAATAGAAAAGTATCTGCATTTTCATCAATTTTATTTATATCATTTGTAAAATCACAGCCTGCCATATTTGCTAGTTGCGATGCAGTTTCTAAGTTGCGACTAAAAATTTGAGAAATTTCTATCCCAGCTATACACGCTGCTTTACAAAAATGAAAAGCTAAATTGCCAGAGCCAAGAATTACAATTTTATTTATCATTTGTCTGAATTTGATAATACAAACTTAATAAAAAAATGTGAAATATAATAATAAATAAAAATTTTTGTAAAATTATCTGAGCAATATAGCTTTTTTGATAAGTTACGAGCTTATTTTATCTTGTTTTTTCTTTCTTATTTCAAAAAACAATCCAATTCCCATCATTAAGAATAGAAGTATTGAGCTAGTACAAGAAATTATAACTCCTTTTTTATAAACTTCGGATATAAACTCAAATTTTATTTCGTGTTTACCAGCTGGAACTATCATTGCTCTTAAAATATAATTTGCTCTAAAGTGCGAAGCCTCGTTGCCATCAATAGTAACTTTCCAGTCGTGTGGGTAATAAATTTCAGAAAATACTGCAAGCTGTTCAGAATTCGTTTCGCTTTCATAAACCACGTAATCAGGAGCAACATCTTTAAGTATTATTGTAGCTGTACTGTCTTCAATATTTTTCCAATCTTTAATAAACTCATTATATCTTTGCTCTACTATTGCTTCTTTTTCAGGCGAGAAAGAATTTAATTTTGCAATTTCTTCGTCTGGACTTTCAACTTTAATTATACTATCCACGAACCAAGCATTTCCTAAAGCGTTTTTGTTTATAATGGGCTTATTTTCAGGGCTGTAGATAATGTATTTGGTGTTTAGCATGTTCATAATAGGAGTACGAGCTTGTTGTTCAAACAACTGTTGAAGTATTGCAGGTTCAAATCTATTTTTAATTCCTTCTCTAATAATATATTCTGAAAAAGCCATTTCTCTAAATAGCACAGAATCGTGAACTTCTTGGTATCTACGCATTTTAGCTCCAGAGTAACCACCTATAGATTTATGATAATACGAAGTTGAACCGTCATTAAAAACGCTAGATGCACCGCCAGAAAGATTGCAGACTCTATAGTGCAAATCGTTATCAGCTAAGATAAAGCTGTCTGCAGGGGTTTTGTCAAAAGGTACTTCGTATTTTCGCTTTGAAACAAAATTATCATCGTTCAAATATCTTTTGTTTATTGTCCACATATCTGCTAAAACCAATACTGCTAGCGATGCAATTACAATGTTTGGCTTTAGTTTTTTATTTATTAATAAATAAACCAAAACTGCTGCAAGCAAAATAAAAACAAGTGAACGAGTAGCATCTTTTCTAACTAAATCAGCTCTGTCTTGAGTAATGGCAAGTATAAAATCATTTTTGAACTGTTCTTTTGCATTAGCGTATTCTGCTTCGTTTGGAAAATATGAGGCAAACATTTCTGCTGTTCTAATTTCGCTTTTGTTTTCTCCACTTAATCCAGTGATGCTAGGACTTATGATGAAAATAATTGTTACAAATGCTGTTACACCAAGTGCAATATAAAAACTCGACAGAAGTTTGCGTTTATCAATTTTGTTTTTTACAATTTCGGCAATGGATAAAATAGCTAAAAGTGGCATAGCTGTTTCGGCAATAACTAATATCATAGAAACAGTTCTAAACTTGTTGTAACCAGGTATATAGTCTAAAAACAAGTGAGTAAGCCACTCAAAATTTCTTCCCCAAGCTAGTACAATAGAAAATATAGTTAGTGTTAGAAGCCACCATTTTAATTTTCCTTTTACAATTAAAAGTCCAAAAACAAATAAAAACACAACTATTGCACCAACGTAAACAGGACCTGCTGTAAAGGCTTGGTCGCCGAAATAAGTTGGCATAGTTTTACAAATTTCATTTGCATTTTGTCTTCCAAAATTATTTTTTATTATTTCATAAGTTTCTGAATCTTCGGACAATGCTGAGTATGAAGCACCACCTTTAGCATTTGGAATTAATAATGTAAAAGTTTCGTCAATTCCATAGCTCCAGCTTGTAGCGTAGTCTTTGTCAAGTCCTGAAGTATAGCCTGCACCTTGCTTAGTAGCTAATTCAGATTTTCCTCTAATAGAGTATGAGATATACTCTTGGGTGGTCATTAAAAATACTGCATTTATTCCAAGAGCTATGACAAAACCTATTGCTAATATCCCAACAGTTTTAAAAAATCTAGCTACATATTTTTCTTTTATAGCCCAAACGAGTTCAAAAATTCCGTAAATGATTACAGCTAAGCCTGTGTAGTAAGTTATTTGAACGTGGTTAGTTAATATTTGCAGAGCTAAAAAGAAAGTCATTAAGAACATTCCTGCCCACGGCTTTTTTCGCTCAAAAGCTAAAAGCACTCCACCAAGAATTGGACCCATAAATCCTATAGCCATTGCTTTTGTAAAATGCCCAGCAGCAATAATTATAAAATAATAAGATGAAAATCCAAACATTAATGCTCCTAACATTGATATCCACGGATTAACTCTAAGAATATTTAATAAAATATAAAAGCCTAGAAGATACCAAAAAATCATATTTATCGGTATGGCACCATTAAAACTTAAAACTTTATAAATTGTTAAAAATATAGCATGTTTGGCTGTTGAAACAGCATATGTTGGCATACCGCTAAACAAATTATTATTCCAAAATACTAATCTGTCGTGTTCTTTTTGGTAATCATTATTAGCTTTTGCAATAGCAGTATAAGTATTGTAGTCGTGTGTTGATATTCTTTTTCCATTCAAATACGGACTGCCGTAAATAGAAGCAATTATCAAAAATGCAGCCACTGCAATAAAATGAGGTAAATTCTTTGAGAAAAAAGCTGATTTCATAATGTCAAATCTTTAATTTTGTGTAAAAATAGAAATAATTAAGGAATTGTAATAATTAATTCAGTTAAAAGTTTAAAGTTAAAAGTCGAAAGTCGCAATTTTTAATTGTTTTTTCAGTTTTTAGTTTTTAAAACTTCAAAATGAAACATTATTTGTAAAAATACGTAGTTATAATAATGATTAAAGAGTATTTTATGAAAAAATTAATTTTGTTTTTTATAATTACTTTCTGTGGATTAATTGGCTATGCTCAAAATTGTAAAATAGGGATATATTATAACGCACTTAATCAAAGGGTAAATTTTTTAGAAGAATCTTCACAAATTTTTCAAAAAAATAATGATTTTAATAGCTTTGAATCTGGAATTAAGGTAGAATATTTATTCAATGAAACCTTATCATTAAAAATGAATGTTGGTATAAGTCAAAAATCTTCAGGGAAAGTTGATTCTTCAATTCCTATCTTTTCTTATAAAGCAGTGCCTGTCGGACTAAAACTTAAAACAAATTTATTTAATTTTTCAAATTTTAAAATTTATATAGAGAATGGTTTGTCATTAGCATTTTGCTATTCATACACTTATAACAGAATTATTGGAACTTCAACAAGCAATATAACAGGAAGTATTTCAGATTATAATTTCACAAGCAACTTGTCTTATGGTTTTGTTAATGGAATTGGAATATCCTATCTGATTAAGTCTAAATTTGAAATAGATATTTTTGCAAGTTATTATTCTGGTATAAATAAAGTTTGGGAGAATGATAGCATTTTAATTAACGAAGTTGGTGGTGGACAAAATTTTTACACAATTTCTAGCAATGGTTCTTGTATAAATATTGGGTTGGGATTGGGATATTGTTTTTAATTAAATAATATTTTAAAAGTTCTTCGTCTTTCGCTCGCTCGGATTGCAATATTTTATTATTAATCCAACTTTAGGAACTTTAAAAACTTTATAAACTTTACAAACTTTAAAAACTTTTATTCTATCTTTGAAGCGTGAAAAAAATAATTGTTTTAATATTGTTTGTACAGTTTGCTTATTCTTTATTCTCTCAGCACGAAAATATTGAAAGGCATTTTACATCATATAAGCTCTACAACTTGCCTTATGTTGATGATACTTACGATAAAGACACTCTTATAGATTCTTTTTTTCTCTATTTACCACAGCAAAAATACAGCTTGCATCCTTTAGGACTTCCAAATCTTGGAACTGCATTTTATCCATCTTTATTTTCAGAAAAGCAAACTCACGACTATTGGTTTTTAAATAATTATATCCCCTATATTAGACAACACGATGATATTGTTTATTTTGATACACAAAAACCTCTAACACTTTTTAAATTTGCTGGTGGTGGAAAAGGGCAGGAATATGTTAGGTTTTTACATACACAAAATATTTCGCCAACATTTAATTTCGTATTTAATTATGATATTATAAATTCTGATGGATATTATCAATATTCTAAGTCGAAAATTAATGCAATAAGTCTCGCAACAGCTTATACTAAACGAAAGTATCAGTCTCATTTTAATTTTATTTTTAACAAAATAAATAACTTAGAAAATGGAGGATTAAGTGATATTGATAAATATTTAAACTCTAGCTATGCAGCAGGAACTTATGCAACAAATCTTTTTCAGGCACAAAATACAGTTTCTCAACTTGGATTTCAATATAATCAGGAGTTTGGCTTCGGAAAATATGATGTTGATACAATTGTTCAAGGAAAAGATACTAGCTTGAACAAAAGTTTTAATAGCAAATTTTCAATTATTCATGACTTAAAAGCTGATAGATATTTTAGAATTTATCAAGATAAACCATCTGCTTATTATCCAAATACATATTTCAACTTAGAAAACACTTTTGATTCATCGGCATATAAAGTTTTGGATAACAATTTACTTTTAAATTTTAATATTGCTCCAAAAGGAAAAATTGAGGAATTTAAAGTCTTAGCTGGCGTAAAATCATATTTATATAATTATGACATTGATACTCTTGAATCATATTTGTATTTTTCTAATTATGCAATTGGAAATTTAATTTTAGAAACCGAGAAATCGTATTTGAATTTTGAAGCAGATTATTGTTTTATAGGTACAGATATTGAAGATTTTGGAGTATATGGCGAATATGTTCTAGATATCGGAGAATCAATAAGTTGGCAATCCATATTAGATTATAGTTCAAGAAATCCTGATATTTTTATATATTATTATTCTTCAAATCATTATACTTGGGATTATGATTATCTTAAATCACAAGTGTTTAGTGCAAATACAAATTTGGAATTTGAAAACATAAAACTTTCTACAGGTATAAACACTAATTTGTTGCAAAACTATATTGTTTTTAACCAAGAAGCTATGCCAGCTCAAGTTGCTAAATTAAATTTTATTGCAGATGCTTGGCTTGCAAAACGTTTTGATTTTGGTAAGTTTCATTGGTTTTCAAAGTTGAGTTACCAGTATATTCAAGATAAAAGTCGAATTCCACTTCCTGATATTGTTGCTTATTCTTCAATTTATTTTCAGTCGCCAATGTTTAAAAAAGCTATGATTTTGCAATTAGGATTTGATGTAAAATATTTTTCAAAAACTTATTTATATGCTTATAATCCTGCTTTAAGTGTTTTTTATTTACAAACAGATAGCAAATATGGAAATTATCCTAATATGGCTTTTAATATTAGTGTGCTTATTAAGCGACTTAGAGGTTTTGTGAGACTTAGTAATTTCAACTCTCTTATGATGTCAAAAAATTATTTTGTGTCGCATAAAATGCCAGATAATCCATTTGCTTTTAATTTTGGAATCTCGTGGGAATTTTATGATTAAAGCAAAAATTGTTGAAAAAATTTTCGCTTAAATTAATCTATATAAGAATATTTTTTGTTACATTGTAAAAAAATAAATTTTACGTGAGCTCTAAACCAGGAAGTCATATAAAAAGTTTTAGAATTTTTACGATTATATTATCTGTAATTCTTCTAATTTTAGGGCTGTTTGCTATTTTACATTACTTTAAATTTGGTTTTGGTGTTGAAGAAAGCAAACGCGATTATGAAGAAATAATAGAATCGAAAAAATTAAAAGTTGTTTTAGCAACAAATCCTATTGATTATTTTATTTATCAAGGTCAGCCCATGGGTTTTCAGTTAGAAATGTTAGAAAGTTTTGCAAAATCTAAGGGGTTAGACTTAGTAATAAATATTGAAAACGATGTTCAAAAAGGGTTGGAAATGTTGTTGAACAGAGAATGTGATATATTGGCTCAGGGAATAGTAAACTCTTTAAGTCAAGAAGCTTATGTTAATTACACTTTACCAATTCGTTCTACACGTTTAGTTTTGGTTAAGCATGTTCTTAAAAATGAGGATATTCTAAACCTCAAGCCAGATATTGAGGATAATATAACACTTAAATATATTTATGTTGGTAAAAATCAGACAGATACAAAAGTTTTAAAAACTTATTTAACAGAGATAATTCCTAATTTTTATTTGGTAGAAATAGACTCATTATCTAACGAAGCAATAATAAAGAATGTCTCGGAAGGAATTTTTGATTTTGCAGTTGTGGATTATAATATCGCGAAAATTAGTGAAAGTTATTGGCATAATATTGATTATTCCACAGATGTAAGTGTAGATAAAAATATTTCTTGGTCGCTTCGTCCAGAATCTAAACAACTATTAGATAGTGTAAATTTTTGGCTTGAAGATTTTTTACAATCAAACGATTACAGAAGATTAAATCTGAAATATATAAATAATAATAAAATTTTAGTTGATTTAGAAAGTGATTTTTACTCTATTAGCACTGGAAAAATTAGTGAGTATGATGATAAAATTCGCAAATACAGCAAGTTAATAAATTGGGACTGGCGTTTGGTTTCATCATTAATTTATGAAGAATCTAGATTTAATCCTGATTTAGTAAGTTGGGCAGGAGCTTATGGACTAATGCAGCTAATGCCAGTAACATTTAATACTTTTAAAGATCCAGAAAAGTCAGGAGTTGATGCCCAAATTTATGCAGGAGTAAAATATATAGAATTTCTTGATAAAAAGTTTTTTGAGCAAGTTCCAAAACAAGAAGATAGAATTTATTTTGTGCTAGCCTCTTATAATATTGGACCTGGACATGTTGAAGACGCTATTAGACTTGCAGAAAAGTATAAAGAAGATGTCTCGTCTTGGGAGTCGGTCGCTTTTTACCTATCTAATATGTCAAATTCTAAATATTATAACGACCCTGTAGTAGTTCACGGATACTATCCGGGAATATATGCTGTAAGTTTTGCTGAATCAATAGTAAAAAGATATGAACACTATAAAAATATTATTCCTAAATAAAAATTAAGTTTTACTCTTGACTTTCATTTGTATCTAAGTCCAACTTGGCTATCAATTGTTCTACAACTACAATTTGCTTTGAAAGTTACTTACTTTTTTGAAATAAGAAGAATGTTGGGATAAAAAATACAGCGATACTATTTTCCTGAGTTCCGCACTTTTTTGGGACACCAAAGCTAATCCGTTGTTAATCAGCGAGATGTGAAAATAATTTGCTATTTTTGGGTGTCCCAAATTTTTCACTATGTGTATTTAAGAAAAGCAAAATAGCTCTAAAAGCGTTAATATTAAAGCAATTGATGTGTTTTGAAAGAATCATTAATTTGTTAAAATAGTAAGTTGTGCCACTGAGCGCCACAAAATCAATTAACTTAAATTGTTAGTAAAAACAATTTTTGAAATTTACAACCAATTGCTTGCGTAGCAAGCTAAACTGTATAAAATGATATGTGGCTAAGAAATGTGTTATTGTTAATATTGATATTTGTTGCCTTTAAGAATTAGCTCTATCTTTATTTTTTTGCAAAAACAGAGTAAAGTTCTGCTGTGGAAGATAAGTTTATTAATGCTTAATTCATGTTATAATGAGTGTTTTTTGTGAAACTCGTTTTTTTTAATAATTTAGCCTTATCAATAAAAGTATTTTTATTAATAATCACTATCAACCGACTAAATTCAAAAAATGTTTATAGCATTTTCTAAGTCATTGAAAATCAATGATTAAAAAACTCGTAAATTTCAATTTTAAAAACCTACCTACCCCTAAAATAGAGTCATTTGTATTTCTGAAGGGCTTTTGTTTTTTGTTTTGATTTGTTTACGATATCCCCTTCTTGCTTCAGTAATAACCCACATTATGTCTAAATGGCTTATTAGATGGATACGTACCAACGCAGCTATTGTTGAAAAAGCTTT